>RCMY010003158.1_pt1 | contig 14698 bp, 12 predicted proteins | sample 2041341 | NCBI WGS metagenome assembly RCMY01 (sample SAMN09708234, study PRJNA481090) | Marine sediment metagenome, whole genome shotgun sequencing project.
TCGGGGCCATGGGTGGAGCGCCCGTCACCTTGGATGACGGCAGCCAGCTTTGGATGCAAAACGCAGGTTTTGTCTGGGTGCCATTCATCCTCATCGCAACCGCTGCGGCTTGGCTTGGCATGAACGATATTGCCGATGCAAAAGCGAGTTTCCGCGATCAGGCGATTATCTTCAGCCGGTTCCACAACTGGGTGATGTGCGTGCTCTATACTGGCACCTTTGGCAGCTTTATTGGTTATTCGGCAGGCTTTCCACTGCTGACACGTCTGATGTTTCCAGAAGTTAACGCGTTGCAGTACGTGTTCTTGGGTCCACTTGTCGGCGCGCTCAGCCGTGCTGGTACAGGCTGGGTCAGCGACCGTTTCGGCGGCGGGCGGGTTACTTTCTGGACCTTCCTCGGAATGATATTCGCAGTTTACGGCGTGATCTTCTTTCTGCCATCGGACGGGCAGGGCGGCAGTTTCATGGGCTTCTTCGTGTGCTTTATGGCGCTGTTCCTTCTGACGGGGATCGGCAACGCGTCGACCTTCCAGATGATCCCGGCAATCATGGGGCGCGAAATTCCGCGGTTGATGCCGGACCTCGACGCAGTGGCAAGCCGCAAACAGGCCGAGCGCGAAAGTGCTGCAATTATCGCCTTCACATCGGCAATTGCCGCTTACGGAGCCTTCTTTATCCCCAAGCTATACGGCACATCAATCGCGATGACCGGGGCACCGAATGGCGCGCTTTGGGCATTTCTTGCCTTCTACGTCCTTTGCCTAATCGTGACTTGGGTTTTCTACACCCGGCCCGGTGGACTTCTCCATGACATCGAACGTGGTCGCAGTGCTGCCGCTGCGCAACCTGCTCAATAATAAAGGAACATGATATGAGCCATCTGCTCGATAGATTGAACTTTCTCCAGCCCACGAAACTAGAAGAGTTTTCCAACGGCCACGGCCAGGTGACAAGGGAAAACCGTGATTGGGAAGATACATACCGTAACCGCTGGCGGCATGACAAAATCGTACGTTCTACCCACGGTGTGAACTGCACCGGGTCATGCAGCTGGAAGATTTATGTCAAATCCGGGATCGTCACTTGGGAGACACAGCAGACAGATTATCCGCGCACGCGACCCGATCTGCCTAACCATGAGCCGCGCGGATGTGCGCGCGGGGCGAGCTATAGCTGGTATCTCTATTCTGCGAACCGGGTGAAAAACCCACTGGTTCGTGGCCGCTTAATGAAGGTCTGGCGCAAGATGCGCGAGACGATGGAACCAATTGAGGCGTGGACCAAGCTGCAAGCTGATCCGATCTTGCGGGCATCCTATGTTGAGACGCGCGGCAAGGGCGGTTTTGTTCGTGCTACATGGGACGAGGCGACCGAAATTACTGCCGCGGCCAATGCGTATACTGCAAAAACCTACGGCCCTGACCGGGTCTTCGGTTTCTCACCCATTCCTGCCATGTCGATGGTCAGCTATGCCGCTGGCTCGCGGTATCTGAGCCTGATGGGTGGCGTTTGCATGTCGTTCTATGATTGGTATTGCGACTTGCCACCGGCCTCGCCCATGACCTGGGGAGAGCAAACCGATGTGCCAGAAAGCGCCGATTGGTACAATGCAGGTTATCTGTTGCTCTGGGGTTCAAACGTGCCACAGACACGGACACCGGATGCACATTTCTACACCGAGGCGCGGTATAAAGGCACCAAATCCGCCGTTATCTGTCCCGACTATTCCGAAGCCGCCAAATTTGGTGATGTCTGGTTGAACGCCAAGCAAGGTACGGATGCCGCACTTGCGATGGCCTTTGGTCACGTGATCTTGCGCGAATTCCACCTCAACAAACAGACTGAGTATTTCGAGGATTACACGCGCAAGTATTCTGACTTCCCGATGCTGGTAAAGCTAGACAAGAGAGATGGCCACCTTGTGCCAGGTCGTTTCCTAAGGGCTGATGACCTCGACGGCAAGCTGGGTGAAGCCAACAACCCCGAATGGAAAACCGTTGCATACGATGAGGCGTCCAAATCGTTCGTCGCACCCAACGGGTCTGTCGGCTACCGCTGGGGCGAAGATGGCGAATGGAACCTCGAAGAGAAGGCGAAAGTGGCTGACACCCGACTGAAGATGTCGCTGGTCCTAGACGAAGACCATGACGATGTCGTCAGTGTCGATTTTCCTTATTTTGGTGGTGAGACTTTTGGTCAGTTCAAGACCGATGCAGACCATCCTGATATCTTGACCCGCAACATACCGGTCAAGACGATCAAGACGGCAAATGGCCCGATCAAAGTCGCCACCGTGTTTGACCTGTTCTGCGCCAACTACGGCCTTGATCGCGACTTGGGTGGTGATTGGGTAACAAGTGATTACTCCGACGATATGCCCGGCACACCCGCCTGGGCGGAAAAGATTACTGGTGTGAAGGCTGACAAGATCATTCATGTCGCACGTGAATTCGCCGACAATGCCGAAAAGACCAACGGCAAGTCGATGATCATCATTGGGGCCGCGATGAACCACTGGTTCCACATGGACATGAACTATCGCGGTGTCATTAATATGCTGGTGATGTGTGGTTGCGTCGGACAATCCGGTGGCGGTTGGGCGCACTATGTAGGTCAGGAAAAGCTACGTCCGCAGACGGGCTGGCAACCTCTGGCCTTCGCCCTCGATTGGAACCGTCCGCCACGTCATATGAACTCGACGTCCGCGTGGTATGCGCACACCGATCAGTGGCGCTATGAGACACTGGAGGCCAGCGAAATCCTTTCGCCCACCGCCCCAGAGGGCGATTGGGACGCGAGTCTGATTGACTACAACATTCGTGCTGAACGGATGGGCTGGTTGCCCTCCGCGCCACAGCTGAAGACGAACCCACTTGAGGTGGCAAAAGCGGCGAAGGCTGCTGGCAAGGAAATCCCCGCGTATGTCGCGGAGAATCTGAAGTCTGGCGGTTTGGAGATGTCGTGCGAAGACCCCGATAACCCAGCGAACTGGCCGCGCAACCTATTTGTATGGCGCTCAAACCTCCTGGGCTCTTCTGGCAAAGGGCACGAGTACTTTCTCAAGCACCTGCTTGGCACCGACCACGGCGTCATGGGCAAAGACTTAGGTGAGGACGGAAAGCAACTGCCTAAGGAGGCCAAATGGCATGAAGATGCGCCACGCGGCAAACTGGACTTGCTCGTGACCATCGACTTCCGGATGAGCACGACCTGCGTCTACTCCGACATCGTTCTGCCAACCGCCAGTTGGTACGAAAAAGATGATATGAACACGTCGGACATGCACCCGTTCATCCACCCGCTGCAAGCGGCGGTGGACCCGGCCTACGAGAGCAAATCGGACTGGGAAATCTTCAAGGCGATTGCCAAGAAATTCCAGGAGATCACGCCAGGTTATCTTGACAAGGAAACAGACATTGTCTTGCTTCCAATCCTGCACGACACGCCTGCCGAGATAGCGCAAGATCAGGTAAAAGACTGGAAGAAGGGCGAATGTGAGCTGATCCCCGGAAAAACCGCGCCTGCCTTTATCGCTGTGGAACGCGATTACACTGCAATCTATGACCGCTTCAAAGCGCTTGGGCCAATGTTGGACAAGCTTGGCAATGGCGGTAAGGGCATCAACTGGGATACCCAGACAGAGATCGATAACCTTGCGGCCCTCAACGGTGTGCAGCTGGATGGTCCGGCCGCTGGGCGACCTAAAATCGAAACGGCTATCGACGCCTGCGAAGTGATCTTGATGCTGGCGCCCGAGACGAACGGCAACGTTGCCGTGAAGGCCTGGAAAGCGCTGGAGAAAGCCACAGGGCGCAAGCACGCGCATCTGGCGGAGGGCGAACATGGCCAGAAGATCCGGTTTGCCGATATCGCAGCACAACCGCGCAAGATCATCTCAAGCCCCACATGGTCAGGGATTGAGAGCGAAAAGGTCAGCTACAATGCCGGCTACACAAACGTGCATGAGTTGATCCCATGGCGGACGTTGACAGGCCGCCAACAGCTCTATCAGGATCACCTTTGGATGCGGGCGTTTGGCGAAGGTTTCATGTCCTACCGCCCTCCGATCGACGTCAAGTCTGTCACCAAGGCGGTGCAGGACGACGGTGACACCCTCGTGCTAAACTTCATCACACCTCACCAGAAATGGGGCATTCACTCTACCTACACCGACAACCTGCTGATGCTGACGCTCAACCGGGGCGGACCGGTGGTCTGGATATCTGAGGTGGACGCCAAGTCGGCTGGGATCGTCGATAACGACTGGATCGAGGTCTATAATATTAACGGTGCCCTGACGGCGCGGGCGGTTGTTTCTCAGCGGATCAAGGAAGGATCGACCTTCATGTATCACGCGCAGGAAAAGATCATAAACACCCCCGGCTCACAAAAGACCGGAAATCGAGGTGGCATCCACAACTCGGTGACAAGGACGGTTTTGAAACCAACCCACATGATTGGCGCCTACGCCCAGCAATCCTACGGCTTCAACTACTACGGCACCGTGGGGTCAAACCGGGACGAGTTCGTTGTGATCAGAAAAATGAACAAGGTCGACTGGCTTGATGCTGAAAAGGCATGGGAACCGACAACGAAGGAGGCTGCAGAATGAGAGTACGCGCGCAAATCGGCATGGTGCTGAACCTCGATAAATGTATCGGGTGCCACACTTGTTCTGTAACTTGCAAGAACGTCTGGACCAGCCGCGAAGGTGTTGAATACGCTTGGTTCAACAACGTAGAGACCAAGCCCGGTCTGGGTTATCCGACAGACTGGGAAAATCAGGCGCGCTGGAATGGCGGCTGGGAGCGGACCAAAGCAGGCAAGCTTCAGCCCAAGCAAGGGAGCAAATGGCGGATTCTGGCAAATATCTTCGCCAATCCTGACCTGCCCGAGATCGACGATTACTATGAGCCGTTCGATTTCGACTACGACCACCTGAAGTCGGCGCCAGAGATGGAAGCGTTCCCCACGGCGCGCCCGCGCTCCAAAATCACCGGTGAGCGGATGCAGAAAATTGAGAAGGGCCCAAACTGGGAAGAAATTCTTGGCGGCGAATTCTCGAAGCGCTCCGAGGATTACAACTTCGAGGGGATCGAAAAGCAGATCTACGGCGAATACGAGAACACCTTCATGATGTATCTCCCCCGGCTGTGCGAACACTGCCTCAATCCCACGTGCGTGTCGTCGTGCCCCTCGGGCGCGATCTATAAGCGCGAAGAAGACGGCATTGTCCTGATTGATCAAGAGAAGTGCCGCGGCTGGCGGATGTGTGTCTCGGGCTGTCCCTATAAGAAAATCTATTACAATTGGTCCTCCGGCAAATCCGAGAAATGCACGCTGTGCTATCCGCGCATCGAGTCCGGCAATCCGACCGTCTGTTCGGAAACTTGTGTGGGCCGCATCCGGTATTTGGGCGTGATGCTATACGATGCCGACAAGATCGAAGAAGCAGCCAGCGTGGAGAACACCCAAGATCTTTATGATGCGCAGCTTGGCGTGTTCCTCGACCCTAACGATCCGGCGGTGATTGAGGCCGCGCGGGCCGACGGCATCCCAGAGGATTGGATCAAAGGGGCGCAAGAAAGCCCGATCTGGAAGATGGCGATGGAGTGGAAGGTCGCTTTCCCGCTGCATCCCGAATACCGGACGCTGCCAATGGTGTGGTACATCCCACCACTTTCGCCAATCCAGAACGCCGCCGAGGCGGGTGCGATTGGTATGAACGGCGGCATGCCTGACGTCAAAAACCTGCGCATCCCTGTCAAATACCTCGCCAATATGCTGACAGCGGGTGACGAAGCACCGGTTGTCACGGCGCTGGAACGGATGCTGGCGATGCGGTCCTACATGCGGTCCAAGACCGTAGAAGGTGTCATCGACGAAGGCATTGCGGAGCGTGTCGGCCTGACCGGTCGGATGATTGAGGACATGTATAAGATCATGGCCCTTGCAGATTACGAGGACCGCTTTGTGATCCCCACCACCCACCGCGAACAGGTCGAAGAAGCTTACGACCTGAAGGGTGGTTGCGGGTTTACCGACACCAACGGATGTTCCACAGGCTCGTCCGGGAAGTCGCTCTTTGGCGGCTCGAAGAGACCCCTCAAAATGCCCTCGGAGGTGATGTGATATGACTGTTCAACTTCAAGACAGAACCCTTAAGGCTTTGTCACTGATCCTGAGTTACCCGACGCGTGAGCTGCAGCATGCCATGCCCGAGATTGGAGGCGTTCTGGCCTCGGACACGCGATTGACTGCAGCAGCACGTCGCGGGTTGCGCCCGCTGGTGGAGGAGTTGGCCGGGCGCGACATCTATAACCTTCAAGAGACTTACGTAATGCTCTTTGATCGGTCTCGGACTTTGTCACTCAACCTTTTCGAGCATGTCCATGGCGAAAGCCGGGACCGGGGCGGTGCGATGGTATCGCTGGTGGAAACCTATAGGGCAGGCGGGTTTGATCCCGTAACATCGGAATTGCCCGATCACCTGCCCGTCTTGCTGGAATTCCTCGCAACTCGGCCTGCGTCCGAAATGCAAGAGACTCTGGAAGACGCGGCCCACATCTTTGCCGCATTGGCCGAACGTCTTGTACGGCGCGAAAGCCCTTATGCTGCCGTTTTCGCGGGGCTTGTCCAATTGGCAGGCAGTGAGGCAAACTCAGAAGCCGTCGCTGAAATGCTAGCACAACCCGACGATGACCCCACCGATTTGGAGGCTTTGGACGAGGTCTGGGAAGAAAGCGAAGTGCTCTTCGGACCGGACCCCAATGCTGGATGCCCACAGGTGCGCGACATGCTCGCCAATATGGATACGCCCGTAAACCCCGCGCCGCGCCAAGCGGCAGAATAGGGAGAAACAGCCATGTTCTGGAACTTTGACCTTGATTACTTCATTTTTGGGATCATGCCCTATATCGCGCTGACTGTGTTGATTGTTGGGTGCATCGCGCGCTACGAACGCGACCCCTTCACTTGGAAATCCTCATCTAGTCAGCTCTTGCGTCGCAAACAACTGATCTGGGGCTCGATCCTCTTCCATGTGGGTATCATCGTTGTTTTCGGCGGACACTTGATCGGCCTATTTACCCCAATCTTCGTCCTCGATGCCCTCGGTATCCCCTATGCGATGAAGCAATGGGCCGCCGTAATTTTGGGCGGAACTGCTGGTACAGCGGCGCTGATTGGAGCCTCGATGTTGATCCATCGACGTGTCACTGATCCGCGTATCTGGCGACACACGAGCTTCGCGGACATCGGTATTCTAGTCTTGATCTGGCTACAGCTTTTCATTGGTCTGGGCACCATCTTCCTAACCCTTCAACATATGGATGGATCGGAAATGGTTCGCTTTATGACGTGGTCGCAAAGCGTCGTTCTGCTTAACCTCAATGCCTGGGCAATGGTTGTGGATGTGCATTGGCTCTACAAGGCGCATATCTTCTTGGGCCTGCTGATCACGATCCTGTTCCCGTTCACGCGGCTGGTGCATATGATTTCGGGCTTTGCAGCGCCGTTCCGTTACCTGCTGCGCCCTGGGTATCAAATTGTCCGGTCGCGACGCCAGACAGCGCTGCCAAAACGACGCCCAACCAATACAACACCAGCGGAGTAGGACCCATGAATTCAGCACTCTACCCCGATCTGATCGTCAACGGCGAATTGGTTGCACATACACTGATCGCCGCCGAAACCCAAAACCACGAAGCCCCTAAAGGTAAGCCCGGCATTGCATGGCGCAAGGCTGTTAATGCGGTGGCGGTCCGTACGCTTTTATTGCAAGAAGCGCGGTCGCGCGGGTTATCAGCGGACCAACAAGAGGTTGGGCCGGGACGTTTTGAAACTGATGAGGAGGCTCTGATCCGGGGCCTCCTCGAAGAAGCGGTTGATGTTCCACCCCAAAGTGACGCCGAAATAGAGGCTGAATGGGAAAAGGACCCGTCACGGTTCCGAACCCCGCCCTTGTGGGAAGCCTCTCATATCCTTTGTGCTTGTGATCCTCGGGATACAAAGGCACGAGAAAAAGCACTGGCGCGCATAAAAGCAATCGCTGCAGTTCTTGCGGGCGATCCCAATGGGTTTTCAGCTCTGGCGGCGCGTGAAAGTGAGTGTGGGTCGAAAGACTCTGGTGGAGCGCTTGGACAATTGGGGCCGGGTGACACAGTTCCGGAATTCGAGGCTGTCCTTCGCACTCTTTCCGAAGGTGAAATGACACCCGAGCCCGTTTTGACCCGCCATGGCTATCACATCATACGGCTCGATGCGCTCGCGGAGGGGCAGATTCTACCGTTCGAGGCCGTGCGTGAAAAAATAGCAACTGCCATGGAGAAGGCGGGCTGGGCTAGGCATTCGCGACAATTCATCAATCAGTTGGTCGAAGCCTCGGACATCGAGGGGGCGGACTTACGCGTGGTCTAATCGGGAGAAGAGGACGATGGGAAAGGTCACTGAACGACGTCTGGGTGCTGAGAGCCGCAAAAACGCCAGCATAAGTGCAGTAGAAAACCTTTTGGACTTTATCGTTGAGGATCACCCGCGTGAACGGGAGGTTTGGGCTTTGATCGACAGATTGGTGTTAGCCGCATCATTGAACGATGTGGAGATGCACCAGACCCCTGCAGATGAAGAAATCGACCTACTTCCGATGATGCTGGTACGCTGCGATCCGGAAGAAGAAATAAAAAAAGTGATCGATAAGCTGAACTCGGATCATGGCCAAGCCTTGGCTGACGCGCCAGCCATTGTTGCGTTTATCCAAGGCTTGGAGGCACCGCATCGTAAGTTCTCTGAAGATGAGTGCAAGTAGATGGCAGTGTTTGCGCATCACGCACGACGCCACTTCACTCTTGAAAACGCAGCCATCCTACCAATCGCAAGGGCACGGCTGACTGCCGAAGATTTGCGAACAATGAAAATGCATATGCTGGAGCGCCGGAGCGTTAAACCAACATTGGAGAACAAGTGATGCTGAATGATCTTCTGGAGCGCAATGCAAAGTGGTCTGAGCACAAAAATGCCAAAGAACCTGGGTATTTTGCCCGACTTGCAACGCGGCAATCGCCGGAGTTTTTCTGGATCGGTTGTTCAGACAGCCGGGTGCCCGCGAATGTCGTAGCTGGTCTGGATCCCGGCGAGGTCTTCGTGCATCGCAACGTGGCCAACGTGATCCATTCGTCAGACATGAACATGCTGTCAGCGCTCGAATTTGCAGTCGACGCCCTCAATATCAGAGAGATTATCGTTTGTGGGCATTATGGGTGTGGTGGCGTTAAGGCCGCCACGGAGGACCTTCCACATGGCTTGGCTGATCACTGGCTGGAGCCGATACGACGGCTTGCGCGCGCCTATGCGGTCGATCTTGCTCAGGCATCAAATGAGGAGGCGCGTCGAGATAAGCTTGCCGAGTTGAATGTGATTGAAGGTGTAAGACGCGTCGCAGAGACACCCATTATTCAACGTGCTTGGCGAAATGCGGCCAATATTCGGATACACGGCCTGATCTATGGTCTCAAAGATGGTCGCTTGCGCGATCTAGATTGCACCGTCGGTCCTGGCCACTTTAAATCGGAGGCGGCGGAATGACCATCATTCAACGCATTGAGAACCAAACGTGTGGCTGTGATCGGCTGACGGATCAGAATGGTCTGATCAGTATTGATGAAGCGATCTTACGCATCACAAGTGCAACGCAAGCAGTGACAAAAACAGAGGAACTTGACCTGATACAAGCATCTGGCCGGGTGCTTCCACGTTCGGTGCGGTCTTTGGGTATGGTTCCGCCCTTCGATAATGCAGCGATGGACGGCTATGCAGTTAATTCTGCCGATTTGAGTGCAGATGGCCCTTGGGATTTGCGTGTTTCGGATCGCGTTGCGGCAGGTCAGTCTCGCTCGGAAAAGATGTCCAGGAACACAGCAGTACAGATTTTCACGGGGGCACCCATACCGCACGGTGCCGACGCAGTAGTGATGCAAGAAGACGTATTGAGAAGTGCGGATCGCATAGTCCTAAAAAATAAAATCGAAACCGGGGCCCATATTCGCAAGGCTGGCGAGGATATGATCGCAGGGAAGATCATTGTTCCTGCCGGGCGGCGCCTTACCGCGCGGGATATCGCAGCTTGTGCTGCGGCTGGACACCGAACTGTTGGCGTATTCCGATGCATCCGCATTGCACTTCTTGTAACCGGAGACGAGGTGCGCCAACCTGGACATGTACGGGGACTCGCAGGCATTTGGGACGTCAACACACCCATGTTGTCTGCGGCAATAAATGCGCCAAATGTCGAACTTTGTGGTGTCCATCACGCAGCTGACACCCGCAGCGCATTATCCGCGCAGTTATGCTCACTTGCCGACCAAGCTGATATAGTTGTCACGACAGGCGGCATTTCGGTTGGTGAAGAAGATCATGTTAAGCCAGTTTTGACTGACCTAGGTGCGACCATTGATTTCAGCGGGGTGGCGCTAAAGCCCGGTAAACCGGTGTCTTTTGGCAAGTATAAGGGGGCTTATTGGTTGGGTTTACCCGGCAACCCCCTGTCGGCTTTCGTGACTTGGCAAGTGTTTGGTGCTGCGCTTTGTAACGCCCTTGCTGGGGTCACGCACAGCACAGCACGGCGCCGCCATATCGTTCTTTCCCGCGCGTTGCATCATAAACTAGGCAGGTGCGAATTTCGTTTGGCCCGACTGAGTGGCTTTGATGGTGCCGGTCGCGAGACCGCAGAGTTTGAGGACGAAACCCACTCCGGACGCATTGCGCAACTTCCCAATATGGATGGACTTTTGTTCATCCCCGCAGATGTTGAGGCATTACCCGCCGGTGCGCTGGTCGAATTTCAACCTTTCTAGGGTAAGGAGCTCAACTATTATGCAGATTGCTTACACGATGGCGCCGGGCAGGGGGGATACGGATCTCCTTCTGTTCCAGATCGCTGAGATCCTTGCGTCGAAAGGGTATAAGGCTTGCGGTACAGTTCAGATAAATTCTGAACGCGATGGAGGGCCATGCGACATGGATGTCAAGGTGCTCCCGGAAGGCCCAACTTTGCGAATTTCGCAAGACCTTGGGCGGGCTTCTAAGGGATGCAGATTGGATCCGGACACCTTGGAAACCGCTGTTGAATTAGTGACATCACAACTTGTGATCGGGGCGGATGTTTTAATCATCAACAAATTCGGCAAGCATGAAGCAGATGGCCGTGGTTTTCGATCCGTTATCGCAGATGCCATTTCTCGCAATATTCCCGTTTTGGTTGGCATAAATACTCTTAACTTCAACGCATTTCGAGAATTTGTTGGCGCTGATGCGACCAAGTTGGAGCCTGTAAATTATAGCATCCTTAAGTGGATGGAGCACGCGATGAACATCGACAGAGAGGTTGCACAAGGGTATAATGAAAAGTCTTTGGTTTCGCTGGAAGTTGGGCATTAAAGATTGTTCCTGCGCCAAGCGATATCCTACCATTCCTTGATTTGCGTCGATGTAAATGGACACTTTGGCTGCAAGTTTCCTCCCACAGCCATCGAGGGAAACTCTACTAAAGTTGCACGTGGCCACGGCCACATCATGCTGTGTTCACGGCCCCCGCATACCGCTTTGAAACACCCTCTCGCGAAAGATCACCTGATGGATCCTGTATTTGACCGCTATGCCAGCCGCGCCACCCCGCGCTACACCAGCTATCCGACAGCGCCGCATTTTCAAAAGGGCTTTGGTGAAGTGCGCTACCGCGAATGGCTCTCCAAATTAGATGTTGCTAAACCGGTCTCGCTCTATCTCCATGTCCCGTTTTGCCGCCAAATGTGCTGGTACTGCGGTTGCAATATGAAGCTTGCGTCGAAATATGCACCGGTCGGTGAATATGCTCAGACCCTGCGCAAAGAGGTGGCGCTGACCGCTGATGCGTTGCCGGGTCGCACGACCATTTCGCACCTGCATTGGGGTGGTGGCACGCCAACGGCGCTCTCACCTGACGATCTGGAAATGCTGATGCAGGACGTCCGCGCACGGTGGGATTTTGCCGATGACGCAGAGATCGCGATTGAAAGCGATCCGCGCACTTTGACCGCTGAAATGGCCGCGCGCATTGGCCAGCTTGGGTTCACCCGCGCCAGTTTTGGCGTGCAGGAATTTGACATCAAGGTGCAAAAGGCGATCAATCGCGTGCAGCCGCCTGCGATGGTGCGCACCTCTGTTGATCAGTTACGCGCGGCGGCTGTGTCTGCGATTAACTTTGATCTCATTTACGGCCTGCCGTATCAGACAGTCGAAAGTCTTGTGGAAACCGTGAAATTGAGTGCCGCAATGCGGCCGGACCGCGTGGCCCTGTTTGGCTATGCGCATGTGCCATGGATGGCCAAGAACCAACGGATGATTGAGGATGTAGCGTTGCCTTGCGCCGAAGAGCGCGCCGCCCAGGCTGCCGCAGCAGCCGAGGCGTTACAGGCCGAAGGCTATGTCGCAATAGGTCTAGATCACTTTGCTTTGCCTGAGGATGCGTTGGCAATTGCTGAAAGCGAAGGCACACTGCGGCGCAATTTCCAAGGCTACACGACCGATCAGGCTGAGACGTTGATCGGCATCGGGGTCACGTCGATTGGGCGCACGCCATCAGGGTACATACAGAATATCACTGAAACTGGGGCTTGGTCGCGGGCCGTAGCGGGCGGACATCTCCCTGTCGCCAAAGGTCTGCCCTTTGTTCACGACGACCGCTTGCGCGCCGAAGTTATTGAACGGCTGATGTGTGACGGGCATGTTGACGCAGCTGCAATTGGCCGAGCACATAGTGCGCCGGAAGAGTGGTGGGGGGATGCGTTCCATACGCTTGAAGAAATGGAAGCCGACGGATTGTTAACCCTATCGCCGGGCAAAGTGAAAATGACGGCACGCGGCCGTCCCTTGGTTCGCATAGCCGCAGCTGCGTTTGATGCATATCTAAAACAAAGCTCTGCGCGCCATTCGGCCTCTGTCTGAAGTGACCTTTTGCGTTAAGCAGTGCTGAGAAGAATTAGTTTGGAACTGCCTTGCTTCTAGGCAGCATCGTGGAACAAGCCTGCAACGAAGGCTACTTCGTTGAGAACACCTAGCTCTTTGTTTGCGAAGCGGCCCTTCTTGATTGCGCGGTGTGTCTCAATCCCCTTCAGTGTGTTCTTTGCGGCCGACAATTGTCGGAATCCACGTTTGGGTCTGTGAAGTTGTTTTAAATCACCGTGATCACCTTCAATGCGGTTGTTGAGATACTTGCGATCAACGTGCAGGATCGCGTCGTCCGGCCCGCGGCCCCAGTTCATTTCCTTGATGAACTTGGAATAGCTCTGTGCTTTGTCGGTAAAGATCGTCGTGGACTTGTAGTAGCGCACGGTTTCGCTAGCCTGCCGCATGAAAGCCCTTGCTGCACTTGCATTGCGCTGTGCCGTCAAACGGAACTCGATGAGTTAACCTCTTTGATCAACTGCGCTTCAGAGATAACAACAGCGACCGTTTACCTGCACGTATGTTTCATCTACGTGCCACTGCAATCCGCGCCATGAGCGATGTTTTCCGTAAGCACGCTTGCGGATCTCTAGCCCAAACTTTTGCACCCATCGATAAACCGTCGCTGCATCAACGATGATCCCACGTTCAGCAAGTAAATCGCGAACATCACGGTATGACAGCGGATACCGGCAGTACCAACGCACAGCCAACAGAATGGCCTACAGCGGAAAACGATGATGTTTGAAGGGATTCCGTCGAGCCATTGAAACCTCTTTCAATATTCATGCGCCGCAGAAATGGCCACTAAGGGCTCGAACCGGACCTTAGCCGCTCCGCAACATCGGCCAGCAGCAGCCCAATTGTGCCTGGTTACTTACGGCCCAAGCCGGGCCTTCCTATTTGGGCCAACGGCTCAAGCGTTCTCTCGTTTGATCAATAAAACAGGAGACAATCCAGTTACCTCATATAAAGCGGGCCGAGAATGTCGCGGGGAGCTACCAGTTGCTTTCTGCTTTCGCAAAGTCACCAGACGCATTAGGCATCCCTATCTTCGCTATTCCGGGGCAAATCATGGCGCAAAAAGCCACCATTTATAAAGTTGAACTTTCCGTTTCCGATATGGATCGTCACTATTACGAGACCCATAAACTGACCGTTGCCAAACATCCTTCGGAGACGGATGAACGGTTAATGGTGCGCATTCTCGCTTTTGCACTGAATGCCCATGAGCAATTAGAATTTACTAGGGGCCTTTCAACGGATGACGAGCCAGACATTTGGCAGAAAAGCCTGAGTGGCGAGCTTGAGTTGTGGGTGGCGTTGGGACTTCCGAGCGAGAAGATTGTTCGTCAGTCTTGTGGCAAATCCAACGCGGTAATTGTCTATTGTTACGGCGGCAGGACCGCTGAGATGTGGTGGGAGAAAATCAAAAACAAGACCACCCGCTTCGATAACCTTCAGGTTATCAATTTTTCAGAGAAGGACACCAGCGAACTGGGAAAACAGGCAAGTCGCTCGATGAAGCTGCATGTTAATATTCAGGACGGTGATGTGATGGTCAGCGTTGATGGTAGCATCGTTTACGTTACCCCGGTCAAATGGAAAACTGCTGAATAGGCAACGCCCCCCTAGGCTCAGGACCCATTAAGCGACTTGATTGAGCTATGTCTGCGTGATTCAAAGCCCCAAAGTGGGAGGGCATCATGAGCAATCTTTA
>RCMY010003276.1_pt1 | contig 14697 bp, 15 predicted proteins | sample 2041341 | NCBI WGS metagenome assembly RCMY01 (sample SAMN09708234, study PRJNA481090) | Marine sediment metagenome, whole genome shotgun sequencing project.
CCTGCATCTGCCAACAACTTGGGTAACTTATAGGGCAGGTCATAGTCCTCATCATCCAAAGCGGGTAGGTTGTGGGTAAACTGCACCAATACCGCGACATTGTTTTCCTTTAGAAAATCGATGATCTTATAGGCATGGTAGCCACCTACCAATACCACTTCTTTGGCACCATTACTCTTCGCTGTAGTTATGGCGTCAATGATTTCCTTTTCACCATTTGCTCGTATATACAACTTTTGTGAACCATCAAAAACACCTTGCATTGCTGCAAATGCTGGATTCAAGTCCGCATTTTTAGTTTTACCATAAGCTGCTGCATTATTCAAAAAACTTTGTATTTCATCCAATTGCTTTGCATAATCCTTGTTGGGCTGAAAACCTCTTGGTTCTCCCATCCACCACTCTCCTAAAACTATTGGGCCAGTTCATATGAATGCCATCATCAACCTTTATGGCTGCGTCTTCCCAGTTCCAGGCATCAAACTGCACGATAGATGAGGTACCTGAAATTCTTCCCCCTTGAGGGGTAATCTGACCTATGAGCACACCATTGGGGCGCATACTTTCCACCACCTGTGATTCTGCATTATAGGCGATTAAACTGCGAACATGTGGAATCATTTCACCAATCTCGTCTTGGTCATTACTGGCACGCACGGCGTTGACCTCAGTAAGTCCCAAGGCTTTGGAGGGCGCTATAAAGCCCGGGTAAACATGTTTGCCTTTTCCTTTAATGACCGTGCCTTTACGGGCAATCTTTGTCATGGCACTACCCACAAAGGTAAGTTTGCCACCTTCGAACATGATCAGGGCATTTTCAATAACCTCGCCATTACCCAAATGTGCTGTGGCACCATCTATTGAAATAGCTTCTTTCTGCACAGAAGCGGGGGTTTGCTGGGCAGTACCCATAAATAAAGCTCCGACTGCGAATACTATACTATATATTGATTTTTTCATAATTCTATTTTTTATAAGCTATCACAATGAAACTTTTCTTTTTTAGTATTCTTAGGGTCCTGTGTTTTACCACCACCTTCTTTTTCCTTCAGCATCATCGTAATAAGTTTGTTCCGCTCATTTTTAATGGTTTCACGCTGTTGCTTGTCTTTCTCCAAATCAAAATAAGTGGCGCCTTCAATCAAGGTTTTTTCGGCTTTTGCATAAATGGACAATGGGTTATCACTCCATAATACCAAATCGGCATCTTTACCTTCTTTAATGCTGCCCACGCGCTCATCTATATGTAAAAGCTTGGCAGGATTAATAGTGATCATTTTCCAGGCATCCAATTCGGAAACTCCACCATATTTTATGGTTTTGGCCGCTTCTTGGTTCAATCTACGTGACATTTCGGCATCATCACTATTAATGGCCACGGTAATACCTTGACTTAGCATAATGGCGGCATTATAGGGTATAGCGTCTTTCACCTCGTACTTGTAGGCCCACCAGTCGCTGAATGTAGAACCACCAGCACCGTGCTCGGCCATTTTATCGGCTACTTTATAACCTTCCAAAATGTGGGTGAACGTATTCACTTTAAACCCGAATTTATCGGCCACTTTCATCAACATATTTATTTCGCTCTGCACATAGGAATGACAACTGATAAAACGTTCCCCATTAAGGATTTCGACCAAGGTCTCCATTTCCTCATCATGGCGATAGGGCTGTCCACTTTTCTTTTTGACCTCGTATTCCTTGGCCCGTTGAAAGTAGTTCATAAACACTTGTTCAACACCCATTCGCGTTTGTGGAAAACGGCTAAAGCTTTGCCAGTTACTTTGCTTTACATTTTCACCCAAAGCAAATTTGATGAACTTGGGCGAATTGCTATAGATCATATTTTGGGCACTTTCACCCCATTTCAATTTTAAAATCGCTGAACGCCCACCAATCGGGTTCGCCGAACCATGAAGCAATTGCAAGGAAGTTACGCCACCTGCTAAATTGCGGTAAATATCAATATCTTCAGGATCAACTACATCTTCCATTTTAACTTCGGCTGTGGAATTATGGCCTGCTTCGTTAATGGCCAAGGCGGCCAAATGGCTATGCTCGTCTATTACGCCCGCAGTAAGATGCTTTCCTGAAGCATCGATTACCTTAGCGCGACCCGCATTCAAGTCTTTTCCGATTTTAGAGATTTTACCATCCTTGACCAAAACATCGGTATTTTTAAGAATCCCTGTATCCTCACTCGTCCAGACTGTGGCATTTTTAAATAAAATGTCCTCGGATTTAGGTATGGAGGTATATCCATAGCCCAAATTGGGATAAGTAACGGCCACCATTTCGGGCTTGTCGGCTTCTTTCTTCTCTTTCTCTTTATCAGCGAAAGCTTTAGTCAGTGTTGCTTTAAACGAAGATTCGCTTCCCGAGGGACCAATCAGCCTTCCTTTGATCGTATTGTTGTTGCCTTTGACCAATGCCGCCATACGATACATCTTATCGTCCTGCGTAAAAGAAAGGTTCATCCAAGCATCTTTATATGTGATTTTCGATTTTAATGTAGTAGTGTCCTTTTTTACTTCTATTTTAGCCTTACTAGGTTCACCGGTAATAGAAAGTTTAAAGGATTCATTCCCTGCCATTAGATCATAATCCCCACGAATATCTTTTTGGTCCTTATCGTTGATGACATTCTTGCTGCCCTGTACCCAGTTCTCATAGAGGGTGGTACTCTTATCAAAAATATCCCCTGAAGTAATCAAGAAGTTGGCGTAGCGACCTTGTTGCAAGGACCCGATTTTATTAGATTTACCTAAGATCTGGGCAGGAATCGTTGTCAAGGCCTCCAATGCTTTTGTTTCTGAAAGTCCGTAGGTAATGGCCTTTTGTAATTTGTCCTTTAGTTTCGCTGGAGATTTTAATCCGTTGAGCGTAAAAGAAAAAGTAACTCCATTTTCCGCCAATATTTTCGGATTTGCAGGGGCTTGATTCCAGTGGCGCATGTCCTCCAAGGAAACATACAATGCCTGATACGGATTGCTCACATCATAAGCTTCTGGGAAATTCAACGGCAGAATCAGCTTTGCGTTGGTGTTCTTAATATCAGCAATGGCTTCATATTCATCACCACCGCCCAAAATAGTGTATTGTATTCCGTTTTTATCACCAATACCATCGGCTCTCAATACATTGCCCTTATCGCCAGCTGCGATAATCTGCACCATTGCTTTATTGGTATTCAATGCCTCTAGTGAACGGTCTTTGGTATCGACATTGCCTTTGGCATACCAATCGGCATCGGTATACATTTGGCGAAGTAAGGCCATGGCACCCATTAATGAAGTAGGATAGCTTTGTCTTGAAGCCACACTTTTTGAAAATGAGAAGTAGTGGCCCGATTTATCATCAATTACCCGTTTTGAGTCATCAGCTTGTCCGTTAAGCGCTATCAGAACACCCGTTCCGCGTGCAATACCGTCCTGAATGTGTGAATTGACAACACCAAAACCAGCGTCACGCAATTCTTTGGCCTTTTTGTCATCATACTTGAATTTGCTGATGGCATTGTTCTCGGGCATAATATGGTCGTTCCAGTAAAAACCCTCTCGAGTGGCATCATATTGTGGAGAACGCCCATTGCCTTCGACACGTTTTGGTTTACTTACCCCAAAATCAGAATAGATATCGATAAAAGATGGATAAATGGTTTTTCCATCCAAATCTATAATCACTGTATTTTTTGGAATAGTAACTGATTTGCCTACCTGCGCTACTTTCCCGTTTTGGATAAGCAATGTTCCTTGCTCAACAACCTGGGTAGGCGTGACGAAGATCTTGGCGTTCGTAAATGCCGTATAATTATTGTTTTTTGATTTTACCCCGTCATTTTCCGGAAAGTAATCCTGGGCAAATAATGATGCACAACACCAAAGCATGGCGAGCGCCAGAAGTCTCATTTTCATATTAAAGGTTTAGATAATTAGTCTTTCTAAAGATATAGGATGCGCTGTGAATAATCGGGTATCTTAACTTTTTTTAACGTTTTACCGGATGCTCCTTATGGTAAGTAACCAGTAGAGAAACCACGGCACTATAGCTCTTGATGCCTTTGGTCTGATTATTGGCTTTTAAGAAGGTATCGAAAATGGACTTGAAAACGGGTTCCAAAGGATTTTCGAACGACTGCCAAAAGTCGGCCATTTCCTGAAAGTTTTTTTGAGTACCAGGGTTCATCTTGGCGTAAAGTTCTTTGAATTTTTCTTCATCATGACGGCGAATATCACTGAGTCCGTAACCTAAAGCGTATGCATAGGCAGAATATTGAAAATAAATATCAGGATTATACATTGTAGCCAAATACCCAATGAAATTGGTCTCGTTTTCAGCGGAATACCCTACTTGATGTCCTATTTCGTGACCGGCGACCACGGGAAACCTAAAGTTGGGGAGACGACCATTTACCTGTCCTTCATGTGTAAATGGGTTCAAATACCCACCATAACCCATATACGACAAAGCCGTACTAAAGATTGATTTCTTAATACTCGGATGTTTATAGGAAATAAAGGGATAGGCGCTTTCCAAGTTTTGATAACCAATCAAGGTTTTATCAAAAATCTCTTTTTTGGAATACGGAATTTTAACGGCCAGTGCTGTGTCTTTGGTTATGCTGAATTGAAGTTCATTGGTTTTTAAAATCAAGACTTCTACGAGTGCTAATAGCTCATCATCGGTATGTTTTTCATTCAAAGCGAACTTTTGGGCTAAAGGTTGTCGATAATAATTCATTCCCCAGAGCAGATGAAAGGTGAAGTAAGCGATTGATAATATAAAAAGCACATTACGCAAAAATCGGAGTGGATAGGTGCGGATTTCCAACCAATGTTTTATCACATACCGTATCGCCAAGATGGATAGTATGAAATAGAAAATATCACCAATAGAGAAAGGAATCCAACCATATAAAATCCTGAAGAATTTGGAAATCCAAGGATATATGCCCTCACTATAATATTTCTCGACCGTATCTGGATAGTTTGCCAACCATTTCACAAGAATAATCTGAGGAATTATCGATAAGGCGACCCAATTTTTAATTTTATAAACCATTAAATCAAAAATAGGTATTAATGTGTTAAAGTTAATTCGCAAACCGTATTTTTGAAACACAAAATCAAAGTTATGAATAAAGAAGTACGACAACTCGAACCAAAAGTGGTTTGGAATAAATTTGCCGATTTAAATGAAGTGCCAAGACCTTCTAAAAAGGAGGAAAGGGTCATACAATTTATGTTGGATTTTGGTAAATCGCTTGGTCTTGAGACCTTTTCGGATGCTGTTGGTAATGTAATCATAAGAAAATCGGCCACAGCCGGAATGGAAGACAGAAAAAAGATCACCTTGCAATCCCATTTAGATATGGTGCACCAAAAAAATGCAGATACCGATTTTGATTTTGATGTTGAGGGAATTAAGATGTTCATAACAGGGGACTGGGTTAAAGCTAAGGGAACTACGTTGGGAGCTGACAATGGTTTGGGCGTGGCTACCATTATGGCCTTGATGGAAAGCACTGATATTCCGCATCCTTTTTTGGAAGCCTTGTTTACCATTGATGAAGAAACAGGGATGACGGGGGCCATGGGTCTTGAAGGAGGTGTTTTACAGGGAGAAATCTTATTGAACTTAGATACCGAGGAAGATGATGAATTGGATATTGGATGCGCCGGAGGCATTGATATAACCGCAACACGAAATTATACTCAAGAAAATGTAGCTGCTGACGCTGTGGGATGTTTGATAACGGTTAAGGATTTGCAGGGAGGCCATAGTGGTATGGATATTCATAAAGGATTGGGAAATGCCAATAAGATTATGAATCGCCTACTTTTCAATGGCATGGAAAAGTTTGACCTGCAAGTTGGTGAAATTGATGGGGGAAGTTTACGTAATGCCATACCTCGTGAGAGTTTTGCCAAAGTTGCAGTAAAAAATTCCAATAAATCAGATTTTGAAGCTGCATTTGCACAATGGGGAGAAATAATCAAAGCTGAACTTTTAGTGAACGAACCAGGTTTGACCATTTCTTTGGAATGGAGAGAAGCACCCATTAAAGTGATGCAGAAAAAACCCCAAGAAAAGTTGATAAGAGCTATTTACGCCGCCCACAATGGGGTGTATGCGATGAGTGCTGCTATTGCTGATTTGGTGGAAACTTCGAATAATATAGCTAGGGTAGTTGTAAAAGACGGACAAATAAAAATAGGTTGTTTAACACGTTCTTCTGTTAATTCCGCTAAAATGGATCTTGCAAACGCCTTGAAATCGGCTTTTCAATTAGCCGGTTGTGAAGTGAACATGGACGGGGAATACCCTGGTTGGAACCCCAATCCTGATTCGGCCATTTTAAGAGTGTTGGAAAGTAAATATGAGACCCTTTTTGGTGCCAAACCAGATGTGGTAGCTTGTCATGCAGGATTGGAATGTGGTATTTTAGGGCAGAATTATCCTGAAATGGATATGATAAGTTTTGGTCCAACAATCAAAGGGGCACATTCCCCAGATGAGCGGGTAAGCATTTCATCAGTGCAAAAATTCTGGAATTTTGTACAGGAAATTTTAAAGGAGATTCCTAAGAAATAGATCTTTTTTCTAAGAATTATTCAGCGTATTTAACAAATTGTTTTGAATCTACTAATAAAAATTTAGTAACTTTAAGAAATAGCTAAATCAAGTATAATGGGTATTAAGAGTTTTCAGGGCGCGAGAAAGAACCAACAGGCAACAGAGGATATTCCCTTTAAAGTAAGTGATTTCATGACTAAGAATTTAATTACTTTTAGACCTGAACAATCCATGGAAGAGGTTGTAGATTCATTGATTAATAATAAGATTTCAGGTGGCCCAGTTGTAAATGCTAAAAATGAATTGGTCGGGATAATTTCTGAAGGGGATTGTATAAAACATATTAGCGACAGTAGGTACTACAATATGCCTATGGAAGATAATCGGATTGAAAACTGTATGGTCAAGAATGTTGAAACCATTGATGGGGACATGAATATTTTTGATGCTGCCAATAAATTCTTGAATGACAAACGACGACGTTTTCCCATTATAAAAGATGGTAAATTAGTAGGTCAGATTTCGCAAAAAGACGTTCTCAAAGCGACTATAATGATGAAGTCACAGAATTGGAAGAAGTAACCCTGTTTAAATCAATAAAAAAGCCCTGACGAAAACGTCAGGGCTTTTTTTTAATCTGAAAAATAATTTACTCCGCAATACCAGTGACTTCAATATCAAATATTAAGTTCGAATTTGGAGGGATTGGACCACCACCTTGTTCACCTAACCCTAGATGTGGTGGCATGAATACACGTATTTTATCACCTATTTTCATTGTTAAAAGTCCTTCTTTAAAGCCAGGGAATAATCTTGCCTCCGGACTATATAACATTGCTGTTGCATCGTAACCACGACCTTGTTTTCTTCTTTCGTCGAAGGCATTGAATTTTTTAGTAATTTCTTCAATATTACTATCGAACAAGGTACCATTCTCTAAATAACCAGCGTAGAATACTTTTACTTGTTGACCAATTTTTGGTTTTTCACCTTTTCCATCAACCAAACTAAAAATTTGTAAACCTGAAGGGAAGGATTTGGCTTTCTTTTTAGTTTCAGCTAATTCAGCTACAAAAGCAGGAAGCATTTTTTGGTAAGCTTCCATTCTGGCTTGTTTTTCTTTTTCCTCATTAACCAAACGTTTTTCCTCTGCAGCAAAATAATCGGTCATAATTTGTACCGCATCGAATTTCCTAGCTTCTTTACCATTTCTGATTATTTCAACGGTGTTCATAACCACATCAACCACAGGTTTGTCTTTTTGGGGAGCCTGGGATACTGCAACATTGGCAATAGTGTCAAGAACATCAATACCTTTCATTACTTCACCAAAAACGGTGTGTATACCATTTAACCATGGTGTAGGTTTGTGCGTGATAAAAAATTGACTACCGTTTGTTGTGGGTCCGCCATTGGCCATAGATAAAATCCCCTTCTTATCATGAACTAGAGAGTCATTAAACTCATCTTTGAATTTATAACCTGGATTGCCAGTTCCTGTTGCTGTTGGGTCACCACCTTGAATCATGAAATCTTTCATTACCCTATGGAATGTTAGGCCATCATAATACTTTTTACCTTTATACTCTTCACTTACAAAAGGACTGTTTCCTTCTGCCAAGGACACAAAACTGGCTACGGTTATAGGCGTTTTATCGTGTTCCAATTTAACGACTATATCACCCTTGTTGGTTTTAATATCAGCAAATATTCCATCGCCTAAATCGGCGTGCTTACCCGTTTTGCAGCTCGCAAGGGCCAAGGCAACTGTGAGTATTAATAAATATGTTTTCTTCATTTTTCTCATTTTAATTTTGAATACTATCTTGTTGTTTTTCGATTTTTAATAAAGTTATTGTTGATTTTATCGGAACATTGATTCCAATTTTATTTTTGTCACCCTGGTAGCCATAAGCCAATGAAGACGGAAATAAAAAAGTGGCCGTTTCCATCTCTTTTAAAAGTTTAACGCTATTTCGTAATCCCGGAAATAGCTCTTGTTTATCTACTTTATATTTTAAAATACCAATTTCTTCACCTGAATAGATGGTATCATTGGAAAAACTCATTACGTTATAAGTAAGTGTTACCAAATCATCGGGCTGAGGTGAGTAAGTGGCCGCTTCATTTTTTTGCACATAATAATACCAAGCGCCCGCTGCACTATGCTCGTATTCCCGTAATGAATCTTTTGCCATAATGGTATTCATCAAACCTTCCTCCAGAGCCAAGAGTTTTTTACTTCTTTCGACAGATGCATTAAAACTACCACTTTTGACCTTCACTGGTCGTCGAGGTTCTGGGCTTCCGCAACTTGCCAAACTAAAAACCAACAAAATTAGAAGTACCTTTTTCATGGATTTAATTGTTCTTTATAATCTTGCAATAAGGAAACAAAATAATCGACGGTTTTAGCTAGGGAAATTTCACTTCTACCACCAGCTGCGTTGGTATGTCCGCCACCATTAAAATGCTTTCGTGCAAACTCGTTTACCGAGAAATCACCTTCAGAACGAAACGATATTTTAATAATTCCTTCTTCCTTGTTTTCAATAAATATTACCGCAAAACAGATTCCAGATAAGGTAAGTCCGTAATTAACAAACCCTTCGGTGTTCCCTTTTTGATAGTTATAGGTATCAAGTTCGTCTTGACTCAGCGTGATGTAAGCCGTATTATAATCCTCCAAAATCACCATATTTTTTAAGGCACATCCTAAAAGATGCAATCTGCTTGGTGTATTGGTATCAAAGACCAAATTATGTGCTTTCGTATTTTCAGCTCCTTTTTCAATAAGTGCAGCAACCACTTTGTGGGTTCTACTTGTCGTCGATGAATATTTAAAGGAACCGGTATCGGTCATTATTCCTGTGTATAGACAGTCCGCAATTTCAGGAGAGATCTTATCGTCATCACCCAAGTATTCAATAAAATTATAGATCATTTCACAGGTTGAACTCATGCTCACATCTGAATACATGATTTGGGCGTAATCAGATGGCGCTTGGTGGTGGTCGATCATAATGAACGTCGCATTGGCGTCTTTAAGATATGACTCCATTTGGCCTATACGCCCCAAGTGATTAAAGTCCAGCGTAAAAATAATTGTAGCTCCGGCTATTTTTTCCTTGGCCTGTGAATTCTCTTTTTCAAAATTGAGAATCTGTTCGTGACCGGGCATCCATTTTAAGAATTTAGGGTAATCGTTGGGAGCGATAACTGTAACCTCTTGCCCCATGTTTTTGAGATAATGCCATAATGCCAAGGTTGAACCAATAGCATCGCCATCAGGGTTTTTATGGGGAACAATTACGATGTTCTGTGGTTTTGAAAGCAGTTTTTTAACCGCATTTATATCCTCTAAATTCATGCGCGCAAAGATAGCAATATAGCGTAGATTTTCATCATAAAAGGTAATTTTTACCAAAGAAACCTAGCCGTTGGGAATGAAGAAAATCCGAATCGAAAAAGAATGGTGGTTGTTGAGAAAAGTTTTGGTTTTGTCAAAAATGATGTGCAATCAAATAAACTCTTTTTTACATGATGGGCGATAATAGAGAAATCGCGAGTAATTAAAGCAATCAAATTGAGGCTTGCCCATTCATGAATAAAACGTATTTTTGCCCAAAATTTTTACAAATGACTACAAACAGAACTTTTACAATGATCAAACCCGATGGGGTTGAAAATGGACATATTGGTGCCATTTTAGAGAAAATAACTTCTGCAGGGTTTAAGATCGTGGCTATGAAATATACTCAGTTGAGCAGAAGGGATGCTGAGAAGTTTTATGAAATACATATTGAACGTCCATTTTTCGCGGATTTGGTTCAATTTATGACAAGAGGACCAATTGTTTCTGCAATTTTGGAAAAAGAAAATGCGGTTGATGATTTTAGAGCGCTGATTGGGGCTACCAACCCTGCAGAAGCTGCTGAAGGTACTATTCGTAAATTGTTCGCAACTGACATTGCAGAGAATGCTGTACATGGTTCAGATAGTGATGAAAATGCAGCAATTGAAGGTGCTTTTCATTTTTCAGGAAGAGAGATTTACTAACTCCATTTTATATATTTAAAAAGCCACCCAATAGGTGGTTTTTTTTTATCGTAAAACTATCTTTTTGACCAGATTTTTACCGAGCTCTTCATTGAGCATATCCAATATTTTGGTCTTGCCTAGACTTAATTCCTCTCTTAGAACCGAAGAGGATAAGGAAACATATAGTGTTTCATTGCGGAGTTCTATGGCCGTGGTATAATTGTTAACTCCGTTGCCCATTAAATTTACCCAAGCTTCGCGTGCATTCACTTTATCAATACCATGTTGCAGCTTGTTTTTTTGAATAAAACCTTTCAAGGCTTCACTCATAGGTAAATTATCGTTTTTGCGCTTTGCCATTAGTTGTCCACATTAATGGGTTCAAATCGTTTATAATAGTAGGTGATATTCTCCGTATTAGTGACTGAGAATGAATTGCCATCCAAGGATTTTAAAACCTCTACCCACTCACTAAGCTCGCTTTTATAATTTATTTCAAAATTGTCTTGTTGCATTATGATTGTAAAATACTCTGCATCATTCGATGTGTCAAAAGTGCCATCAAACTTTGGATAGACTTTTTTCCTATATCCGGACAATTCTTTTACTTCGATGAAATCTACCGTGGTATTCACTTTGTATTCCTTTGTTTGTCCGTTGGCCAGCGTCACTTTTTCAATTTCCCAATAACCGTTCAAAAGGGTAAGTTCTTGCTGTGAGACCTTATTTTGACAAGCTACCAACAAAAGAAAGATTCCGAAAGACACAACTTTATTCATATTACAAATTAAATATTTTATAGGATTGATGTATGTTTTTAACGATTTCTTCAGTACGTTCGGCATGGGTATCACTAATAAAAATCTGTCCAAAATTTTTATTATCCACCATACCCACGATTTGCGCCACCCGGTTTTCATCAAGCTTATCAAAAATATCATCCAATAACAATATCGGCGTAGTTTTGGCCTGTTTCTTTATGAAGTGAAACTGCGCAAACTTTAGGGCAATCAAGAATGATTTTTGTTGCCCTTGACTACCGAATTTTTTAATGGGATGCCCTGTTATTTCAAAGTTCAAATCATCTTTATGTATACCCACACCAGTATATTGCAAAATACGGTCTTTCTCGACGGTTTTGGCTAGTAGACTTAGTAAATTATCATCAAGTAACTTACTGTCATAGCTAAAAGTCACTTCTTCGTTACCCCCGGATATCGAGGCATATTGTTCCTTAAAAATAGGTATAAATGCTTCTATAAACTCCAAGCGTTTTTCGAATATTTCAGAACCATAACTATGCAATTGTTCATCGTAAACCAAAAGGGTAGAAGCATCAAAAGTATGATTTGCAACGAAATACTTCAAGAGGGAATTTCGCTGAACAAGTATCTTATTATATTTGATGAGGGTCTGTAAATAATTCTTGTCTGATTGCGAGATAACCCCATCCATGAACTTTCTTCTAGTATCACTCCCTTCAATAATTAGATCACGGTCTGCAGGAGAAATAATCACTAAAGGTATAAGGCCGATATGGTCAGACAAACGCTCATAGGCCTTGCCATTTCTTTTAATGATTTTTTTCATGCCCTTTTTCAGGCTACAGACAATTTTTTCTTCCCTATCGTGTTTTTCAAACTCGCCATCTATAACAAAAAAATCTTCCTCATGTTTTATGTTTTGTGTGGCAACCGGGTTAAAATAACCTTTACCAAAAGATAAATGATAAATGGCATCCAAAGCATTGGTTTTACCCACCCCGTTAGGTCCAACAAGGCAATTGATCTTGCTATCGAACTCAAAGATTCGGGAGTCGAAATTCTTATAATTGATAAGGGATAATCTCTTGAGAAACATTCTGGGAACCTTCGGATTTTTAGATTATAACACGGGTAACTTGCAAAATATCCAAAAATAACGAATAAATACCGCTCCGGATTTCAATAAAAACTTTATTTTTGCGCGATTAATAAAAATACTGATGGCAACTTATAAAAAACGTGGTTTTAAACCAAAAAACAAGGCTGAAGAACAAAAACTCAATGAGCAGGAAAGTACAACCGCTGAGGTATTTAGTACCTTGGATGAGAGTGCTTCGAAGACCGAGGAATGGGTTTCCAGAAACCAGAATTATATCCTTGGGGTCATTGGGGTCATTGCAGTAGGGGTTTTGGGTTATTTAGCTTATAACCAGTTTATTCAGAAGCCAAAGGATGCAGAAGCAACAAATGAACTTTTATATCCTCAACAATATTTTGAGCAAGCTTTAACAAATACAGCAGCCAAGGATTCACTATATAATTTGGCATTGAACGGTGCTGAAGGTAAGTACGGGTTCTTGGACATTATTGATGAGTACCAAGGAACAAAAGCGGCCAATTTAGCTAATTATTCGGCTGGAATGGCTTATTTGGATATGCAGAAATATGAGGATGCGATTTCGCATTTAGAGAATTTCTCTTCCGATGATGACATTTTAGGATCTCTTGCGAAGGGTGGTTTAGGTGATGCTTTTATGCAATTAGGTCAGCCTGAAGATGCTTTGGGATATTATGAAAGTGCCGTGGCTCATAGTGTAAATGACTATACCACTCCAAAATTCCTTTATAAATCAGGAGTTACTGCTTTAGAATTAAAGCAAAACGATAAAGCTTTGAAATATTTCCAGAGAATTAAAGATGAGTTCTTATCTTCTGATGAGGCCACTACTATTGATGCTTTTATAGGAATGGCTAAAAGTACCAACTAATGGCTACTGAAAATAAGAATTTATCGGTTTACGATAAAACAACAATCCCAAGCGCGAAGGACTTTCGGTTTGGGATTGTTGTTTCTGAATGGAATGCTAAAATTACAGAAGGTCTTTATGAAGGGTCTTATGCAGCGTTGTTGGACTGCGGTGCGATTAAAGAAAACATTATACGTTGGAATGTTCCAGGTAGTTTTGAACTGACCTATGGATCAAAAAAGATGATCACTACGCAAAAAGTTGATGTTGTAATCGCTATCGGAAGTGTCATTCAGGGTGAAACCAAGCATTTTGATTTTGTTTGCAGCGCTACTGCCCAGGGGATCAAAGACTTGAATGTGCTTTATGATACGCCTGTGATCTTTTGTGTCCTTACCGACAATTACATGCAACAGGCTATAGATAGAAGTGGTGGCAAGCACGGTAATAAGGGTGCCGAAGCCGCTATCGCAGCCATTAAAATGGCTGCTTTGGGAAAGTAAGTCCTGATTTTAAGCTGTATAATTCATATCTATTTATCTACATTATCTTTTTGGTTGAACTGTTAACAAATTTTGGCAATAGGTTTACAGCATATTTTTTGATTTTAAGTAACTTTGGAAGCAATGGGTATGTTGAGCAAAATAACGAAAAGAGGAAAGAACAGAAAGTACGATTATAAGCCTCGTTTCTATGACGATAAGGGAAAGGGTAACCCTTATAAAATGGAACCAAAATTTGATAAATACCGGAGCACGGTTGATACCCCAAGAGGAATAAAGAGAAAAATTAATTCGGCCATGGATGATTTAAAGACCGAAGGTGACCGAAATTTAAAAATAAGAATGGTTGTTATTTTGGCAGTATTGATTTTAATTTTCCTCTATATCATCGATTTTGACCTATCTATATTCTATAAGGGCTAATGGCAGATATCATAAAACTTTTGCCAGACCATGTTGCGAATCAAATAGCTGCAGGTGAGGTAGTACAACGGCCTGCATCGGTAGTTAAAGAGCTATTGGAAAATGCCATTGATGCTGGGGCAACCTCCATAAAACTTATTATTAAGGATGGCGGTAAAGTTCTCATTCAAGTAATCGACGATGGCATGGGTATGAGTGCTACTGATGCTCGATTGAGTTTTGAGCGGCATGCGACCTCCAAAATCCAAAAGGCCGAGGATTTATTCAACTTGAACACAAAGGGCTTCCGTGGTGAGGCGTTGGCTTCTATTGCTGCTATTGCACATGTTGAAATGCAGACAAAGCCTGAACAGGAAGAGATGGCTACCCATTTGAAGATAGAAGGTAGCGAAATCTTGTTCCAAGAAGTATGCGTAGCTC
>RCMY010007778.1_pt1 | contig 14695 bp, 16 predicted proteins | sample 2041341 | NCBI WGS metagenome assembly RCMY01 (sample SAMN09708234, study PRJNA481090) | Marine sediment metagenome, whole genome shotgun sequencing project.
AGCCACAGTCCTGACCGTCAGAGATCTTTCCCCATAGGCTGATCCCAGACCCCCGCGGCTTCCTCCTTCCGAGGTTTGTCAACGCAGGCCGCCAGCCCACGGCCGCCAAAGTTGCGCAGCGGCCCGCATCGAAAAACCTTCAGGAAAGCGGAAGTTTGATGCGTTATGCATGGAGGTCTGCTGAGCGGGACTAACCGGCCTTATGCGAACGCAGCGGATGCAAGTGCAGAAAACGCATACTGACGTTCGCGCGTGCAGCAACGAGTTTTCGGCGATGCGGCAAATTTTCCCATTCCAGTCATTCAACGGTGTCGATCTCGGCCGGTTTTTAGTAGGCTGTGGTAGCACGATCTTTCTGCGCGCTAGAACATGAATGCTCCGTAAGGATCGTCATCCTGCAGCCCTTTAGGTGATCATGCCTACTTTTGGGTATTCATAAAGGGACGCCGCAACATGACGATGTTCAGCTTCGCCTGCGAGGCCCTGAGAACAACCGACCAACACCAGGAAAATTATGAGTTTTCAGCTGAGGGTGGTAAGGAATCCCTAGACCGGTATTTTTCCGATTGGGCCAAAGTGGTAACAAATTTTCGCTAAAATTCATTCTCTGGCTCATCCACCCTGATCCGACGCAACAGCAAATAAATTGCAGCTGCCGTTAACGCGATCCCCGCAATCGCGACCCACGGCCAGCTCAGTAGCGCCCTTACCCCAAACGTATCATGGTATATTGAATACATCGCGATGCCGGATAGCTGCGTCAACACCGCCACAGGCAGAAACCGAGGGTGCATAAGCGCGGCGACAAACAACAGTGCCTCTGCCGGAAAGAAGAACCGTTCGTGCATTTTGGGCAGCAGGAAGGGCATTAAAATAGCTGAAACACAAGCGTAATAGATCATTGTGCGCGGTGCAAAGGGCGCTTTGACGACCTTCCAGATGATTGTGACACCCGCACCTAATGCGGCAATAAACCCCACCAGCACAAACAACCGATGTTGCGCGCTCAAAATCTCCGCTGAGCCTAACATATCCAGCAACAGCCAGAAATTCCCGGCATTCATCGACAATCGGGTAAAGGTCTGCGCCTGACCCGCATAGATAGTCAAAACGTCCATCAGGTCACGCCCAGACGCCAGATAAATCGCGTTCACCACCAGATAGACGGGCAGGATAATGCCCGCTGATATCATCATTCGGCCCGGCGTCTTGAAAAGATACCCCAGTAGAAACGGAGCGAAAAACATCGCCTGCAGCTTGAACGACACGGCTATGGCAAACATCAATCCGGCCAGCAACGGTCGCTGCCGCAGCACGCCGGCCATGGAATACAAAATAAAGGCGGTGAAGAATGCGTCCGCCTGCCCCCAGCCGATACCGTTCAACATCGCCGTTGGTAGCAGCAGAAACGCGAGCCCTGCATTCAGGCGCGCGCGCCCCGTCCATCCGCCTGCCGCCAGACAAAGCGACACGCCAAAGGCGGCCATGACACTGCCGATGACCGCCGTAATCTTAATAATTGCCAGCTCGGACAGGATCGGCTTGGCCAGACTCACCAGCCATAAAAAGCTGATATAGCCGCCAGCATAATTGGAAAAACCAGTGGTAAAGACTTCAAAACCGTCAGAGCCGGTTATCGCCCTCAGCCAGGGCAGCAGAAACTTGAAATGGTCCGGCTGCGTGACCGGATAAAGCAGTGCGTAGCACACAATCAGGCCGACACTCAGCGCCCATGTTAGCCACTTCACACCAATGCGAGCCTCAAGGCTGTCAGGGTTCTTGTCAATCATCGCCTTACGCCTTTTTATCTCTTCAACCTCCATCATCCCGGCCGCCATCAATTCAGACACAATGTATGATTTTACCTAAAACCATATCACGCCAAGAAACAGACTAAATCCTGCCTTATTACTATGTGATTTTAAGGTAAATCAGGGAAAAACTTCCCTTTGGGTAACAGCTAAGCGGGTAGGCAAAACAATGAAATCAGCCATCACATATAGCTTTGTCATCCCTTTCATGAACGAAGAGGCCGTTTTGCCCGCGTTGCTGGAACGGATAACTACATTGATGGACAAGGTCGATGGGCCTAGCGAGGTTGTTCTGGTCGATGACGGCAGTCGCGATCAAAGTGCTGCAATTGTTGCCGAACGCGCCGCCCATGACCCGCGTATCAAGATGATCCGCCTGTCGCGCAATTTTGGCCACCAGATTGCGGTTACCGCCGGATTGAACACCGTCCGGGGCAAGGGCGTGATCATCATGGATGCCGACCTGCAGGACCCGCCCGAGGTTGTGCACGAGCTGATTGCAAAATGGCACGAGGGCTATGAAATCGTGCATGCCCAACGCCGCGCGCGCGCAGGCGAAACCCGGTTCAAGAAACTCACCGCCAGCCTTTATTACCGCCTTCTGGCGCGGCTTTCATCGGTGGATATCCCGCGCGATGTGGGTGACTTCAGGCTGGTCGATGCCAAGGTTATCCAAGCGATCAAATCCATGCCCGAGCGGGATCGTTTCTTGCGTGGCATGTTTGCATGGGTCGGCTTTCGTCAGACATTGGTACAGTTTGACCGCCCCGAGCGCGCCGCAGGTGAGACCAAATACCCGCTGAAAAAGATGTTGCGTCTGGCAATGGACGGCGTCGTCAGCTTTTCCGATGCGCCCCTGCGACTGGCCCTTTGGCTGGGTGCGTTCGTATCACTGGGCGCGATGACCTACGGCGCGTATATTTTCACCATGGCGCTTTTTAAAGACGGACTGATCGAAGGCTGGGCCTCGACCATCGTGATCCTGTCGTTCCTGTCGGGCATGAACCTGTTGATCAGCGGCGTCATCGGCCTCTATGTTGGCCGCATCCATAATGAGAGCAAACAACGCCCCCTATATTTCATCTCGGAAAGCATCGGCCTGGCAGATGTCGTGCAAATGCCCAACCCAAAACGAGTGTCCCATGGCTAAAGACGAATTTGACGCCTACAGCGACCGCTACACCGACACCGTTGAGAAATCCATCAGCTTTTCCGGCCTGTCGCATGATTTTTTTCAACGATCCAAAGCGTTTATGATCCAGGATCTTCTGGCCCTGCGGTTAAAGGAGCGCCCGCGACCCAAGCTCTTGGATGTCGGTTGTGGTGTTGGTGCGTTGCACCCGCTGATTTCGCCGATGTTCTCGTCGGTGAATGGCGTTGATGTATCCAAAGACAGCATTACACGCGCCCGCGCCGATAACCCTGCCAACCTTTACAAAGATTACGACGGGCTGACCCTGCCTTACGACGACAACAGCTTTGACATGAGCTTGTCGATTTGCGTGATGCACCATGTGCCGCCCGCGCATTGGACCAATTTCATGGCCGAGCTGACCCGCGTTGTCGCCCCCGGCGGGCTGGTTTGCCTGATTGAGCATAACCCGATCAACCCCGGCACGCGCCTGTCTGTGGCCCGTTGCCCGTTTGACGCTGACGCGGTTTTACTGGGCATCCGCACCATGCGCCGCCGCATGCGAGATGCCGGTCTGACCGACGTTTCAACCCGCAATTTCGTGTTCTTCCCATCTAACAAACCCAAGTATAGAAACCTTGAGCGCCGCCTGCATTGGCTGCCCCTTGGAGCACAATACGCCGCAATTGGCCGTGCGCCATGAGTTTGGTGCGGGTGTCGGGGCAGATATTGCGATTTACCGGGGTGGGAGCTGCCAACTCCGCGCTTTACTTTGTCTTTGCGGCAACACTGAACGGCATGCTTGGGCTTGCCACGATCCCCGCTTCGGTGATTGCCTACGCGTTAGCCGCGTCGTTTGCTTTTCTAGCGCATAAACACCTGACATTCCGCAGCGGCACTGCCTCACCAACCGAGGTTTCAAGGTTCATCGCTGCAACGGCAATGGGGCTGTCTATGGCACTCCTAATTCCGATCCTGCTGCACAGCTATGCGGCGATGGTGTCCTTCCTGACGGTGCTAATCGTGGTGCCGCTCTGCTCATTCGTGATGATGAAATTCTTCGTGTTCCGCGCATGATCCGCGATCTTTTTGCCCCCTTCCTGATCATGGCACTGGGCGTTTTCATGCTGTCGGGGACGATGCTGAGCCATGATATCAGCTGGTATATGATCTCAACGCGCTGGTGGCTGGATGGCCTGCCGATTTACGAAAAAATCTTTGAGCTGAACCCGCCGCTGGCGTTTTATCTCACGGCGATACCTGTCTGGATTTCAGGCGTGCTGAGCCTATCCTCAATCGCGATTTTCAAAGCCTTTGTTTTTGTCCTGATCGCAGTATCTCTAGTGATGACCCAGACGCTGTTGCGGCTCTCTTCAACAATCTCAACGCCGCTGCGCCGCACTTTCCTTGGAGTCGCGGCAATCGGCCTTGTCTTGTTACCCATTGGCAATTTCGGGCAGCGTGATCACCTGTTCACGATCTTCTTTTTACCGTTTCTGGCGATGAGTTTGCTTGAGGAACCCTCAAGCAGGTCACACCGCGCCGCCGTTGCGACATGGGCGGTTTTTGGTGTCGCTCTCAAGCATTATTTCCTTTTATTGCCGCTACTTATCCTGATTTATACAGTCATCACCGCCCGCAGCCTGCGCCCCGCGCTCAGGGTCGAGTTTATATTGCCCACCGCGCTGCTGATTGGCTATATAGCGGCCTCTGCTCTTCTGCACCCGGCCTATTTCGACAGTGTTATCCCCCGAACGCTCCAGCTTTATGGTGCATTTGATGCGCCTTTTGCAGATATGCTGGTGCGCTCCAAAACCTTGATCGCCATACTGGTATTCGCCTTGGTTCTCATGGCGGGGATCCCGCAGAAAAGCCATGCCACACCCCTTGTGATCCTTGTCGGAGCCGGCGCTATCGCAGTCTATCTCATCCAATTCAAAGGCTGGAATTACCAACGCATTCCCGCCAACTTTTACGTAGTTTTGGCAGTGACTTGGGCCGCAACCGGGCTCGCGATCGCACGGCGACATTGGTGGCCCATGGTGGCCGCCGCGCTGGCCATCGGGTTGCTCTTGGTGCCGGCACTTAAGGCTGGCCCGTATACCAATACCTTTGCCACCCGCGCCGCGCCGTACTTTAGCTGCCCGCCGGATCATCGCAGTTTTCAGATATTCAGCTCAACAGTATCAACGGGCTTCCCTCTGGCCAATCTGGCACAGGCAGAACCGGCAAACCGCGCGCCCACCCTGTGGCTTTTCCCCGGTGCCAGCTATCTGCTGAGCCAGACTGAGGATCCCGTAGAGCAGGCTGAATACCGCGCTGTCCTGAATGATGCCCGCACGATGGTTCTGGATGATTTCTTTCGTACACGCCCGCAAGTCGTGATTGTCGATACCAGCCCTGACAAAGCCTACTTTAATGGTGTCGCATTCGATTATCTGGAGTATTTTCAACAAGATAGTGCATTCTCTATCGCTTGGGATGCCTATCGACATCAGGGTAAAGTCGGAACCTATGACATCTACACCCGCGCGGGATGCGAGCCGTGACGGTCATCTTATGCCTATCTTGGCAACCGCGGCGTTGTAACGGGGGGTACACCCAATTGGGCTGCAGCAAGCCGCGACGCACTTCTCCGGGAGAGTACGAAAACAGGCGCTGCTCAAGTTCTGAATCTGAGAAGTCGGCTGGTAAAGACCAGCTCAGGCCTTCAAAATCGGCACGTCGAAAATAATCCGATCTCGTCGCGCAGCTCAACGACTGGCTCTGCGCCACACGGCGTCCTGAAAATCCATCTACGCGAAGCCGCAGGGCTTCTCGTATCTGCCTCGTTTTGTGGTTGGGTTCCTGAATCAAGGTTGGTTTTGTCCGCAGTCCCGTTCAAGCCAGATTGAATCTAGTTGCGGTTTGAATGAACGACCCCTCCTCTCGCTGCGGTGTTGCGTGGGTATTTACGCCATTGCAGCGACGATTGTTCTGCGAGCGCACGCAGCGAATTTCTGATGAGTCCGGAGTGGGCGGCGGTTTCAACGGGTCGCTGCAACACTTTAATCTTTGTGGAAAGATGGAGTGTAAGTCATGAAGTATCGTCAACGTACATTTTATACAAGTCAGAGATGTGGGATCGATGGCAGCGCGGAGAGTCTTTGAGTTCGATTGGGCGTGGTTTTAATCGTGCATCGTCCTCGATTTATCCGCTTCTGGCCCGCACTGGTGGCATCCGCCCACCCGAGCGCGTGAGATCACGTTTGGCGCTTACTCTTTCTGAACGTGAGGAGATATCGAGGGGCCTCATCACCAAAATTTCTTTGAGGGCAATTGCGCGATCGTTGCGACGCTCGGCATCGACAATAAGTCGCGAAGTCAGACGTAATGGAGGCGCCAAGAACTACCGAGCAGCGCTGTCAGATGCTGCAGCATGGGATCGTGCCCCTCGCCCAAAGCCGTGTAAGTTGGCGGGCAATGGCTATCTCTGCCGTGCGATATCGGCCAAGCTGACGCGCAAATGGTCCCCGCAACAAATCGCAGGCTGGCTGATGCGTGAACATCCCGACGATGAAGACAAACGCGTCTCCCACGAGACGATCTACCGAAGCCTGTTTATCCAGACGCGAGGTGTACTCAAGAAGGAATTACTGGTGCATTTGCGGGCAACACGGTCCATTCGCCGGTCTCGCCATGCCACGCTAAAACGCAGCGGGATAGGTAAGTTCAACGATGCGATTTCAATCAGCGACAGACCTGCAGAAGTCGAAGATCGGGCCGTACCAGGTCACTGGGAAGGAGACCTAATCGCGGGCTCTGGCAATAGCTTCATTGCAACATTGGTCGAACGCCACACCCGCTTTGTGATGCTGGCAAAAGTAAGCAACAAAGACAGTCACAGCGTCATTCAGGCGTTGATCAAACAGTCACGCAAGTTGCCTAAAGAGCTTTATCGCTCGCTGACTTGGGACCGTGGGTGTGAGATGGCCGGGCACAAGACCTTCACCTTGGCGACGGATATCGATGTGTTTCTGTGCGAGCCACATTCGCCGTGGCAACGCGGCACAAACGAAAATACCAACCGCCTGTTGCGACAGTACTTTCCAAAGGGCACGAATTTGTCGATACACAGCCAAGCAAAACTGAGCGCCGTTGCAAGGCAGCTCAATGAGCGACCTCGAAAGACGCTGGGATACGAAACCCCCGCAGAGCGTTTCAATGCATGTGTTGCGTCGACCCGTTGAAACCGCCGCTCTAAACTGCCATTCGCTGCGCTTAGCACGAAGGTCCGCTATCGTCGGTTGTGGCAGGCATATTGGACGATAAATCTCGATCAGTGTCGATCCTCCGAGAACTTTGACGCGGGCATGCACCGACTCGTCTTGAGAATGACCCCAGTTCTGGTGCACCTAAGATCACCAGTGATCTTACGATCACTTTGTGCCGATAACATATAGGTCAGCCTAGCTGAGCCTTACCACAGCGAGCTACCTCAAGCTTACTGCTGTGCCTGCTCAGCGCGGTCACCCAATATCCGGTAGACCGATGCACGGCCTATCCCTAGCTCCTTGGCAATGACCGTCGGCCCTGCGCCCGCATCATACCTACCCAGCACCTCCTCGGAACGGGCGCGGGCAGTCGGCTTGCGGCCCTTGTACTTCCCGGCAGCCTTGGCTTTCGCAATACCCTCTCGCTGACGTTCGAGCATAATCTCGCGCTCGAATGCCGCGATCCCCCCTAAGACAGTCAGCATGAGCTTTCCCGTCGGCGTGGCCGTATCTATTCCCATGCTAAGGATGTGCAGGCTGGCGCCCTTGCCTTCCAGCACACTGAGGATTTCCAAAAGGTGGGGGACTGACCGCGCGAGCCGGTCGAGCCGTGTGACGACCAGCGTGTCGCCGTCTCGCGCATAATCCAGCGCGGCAGCGAGTTGTTCCCGCGCTTTGATATCGACGGACGATACTTGCTCTACGAACAGCTTGTCGCATCCGGCGGCCTCTAAGTCGCGCCTTTGAGCTTCCAGTCCGGCCTGCTGGTCGAGCGTTGACGTTCTGGCGTATCCTATCTGCATAACTTGATCCTTGTGTCTCACTGCCCCTTAAGACTTATAGACACAAACGTCTCATAATCCAACAACCAACTTCAATGATACGAAAATACTGAGGTTCACCAACGTCCCATTGGAGCGAGCCCTAGTGGGCATTCAACAACGCTTCCGGCCCCATGTGGGCACTCCGACAGGCTCCCCAAACCAGACATTTACTGGGCTTGCAGCATTCTGCAGACACACGGATTGCCACGGCTGACCATGGGGCTGTTCGGGCTATTGCATCCTAGTTGCAGTTCGCATTTCATGAAAGCATCAACCTTCTTGCAGGTCTTTGACGCGATGCCATTTTCAACAGAACGCACGGAATTCATCAAAGCTCGTATTCAAGAGCGGCTGAACTCTGGCCTCGCAAATCAATGGGAACAGTCTTTCCTGACCAATATGAAAGAGCGGTTTGATCGGTACGGCCAGAAGACACGATTAAGCGACGCTCAGTATTGCAAGCTCTCCACGTTCCTGAAATTGGGAAGTGCATCCCCCAAACCGCCGTCGACACCAACGAACCGCCAGAGCGGTGAAATACCAGATCAACACATCTCAAAGGCTCAGTCGCGAAGCGGCCGCCCATCAGCTAACCAATGGAGCAGACCAAGTGCGCGATTTAGGTCACCCTTTCACATTGCGAATTCACCGAGACGGGCCATCCGTCGCTTGGAGCGAAAACTATTTCTGCCCATTCTCGTGGTGATGGGCCTTGTCGCGCTAATTTCATTCGCTTCCGGACCTCCAACGTCTACACAACGACCCGCGACATCTACACAACAAAAGGACATCGCAAATTATGTCGTTGTGACGGGAACCCGGGTCAACCAACGAGAGGGGCCGTCGACTGCCAATCGCGTGACGGGGCAATTGATGGAAGGCACGCGGGTACAGAAGGTTGGTGATCAGGAAGGTTGGTCCCAAATTGTATCAACGCTGGGAGTTGGGTGGATGTCCTCAGATTACCTCTCTTCGACAATGGTGTCACCGTCCGAACGTGCGTCCAACAGGACAACTAGCCCAACCACGTCGCGATCCCCTCAAAACGTTCGGACGGTCAACGCTAGAGATATCCACGTTATCGACGGCGATACGGTCACGATAAGCGGACAGAGTGCAAATGTGCGCTTGGTCGGCTTTAATACGCCAGAGACTCGGTCGCCGTCATGTTCCGCTGAACTTAAGGTTGGGCGAAGGGCGACTGCCCGACTGAAAGTCCTCGTCAGCGAGGCACGTTCTATTCAGTTTGAGCGGGTCGCTTGCGCATGCAGACCCGGCACAGAAGGTACAAAGAAATGCAACTGTGGCCGACAATGTGGTTCCTTAGTTGTGGACGGTACAGATGTTGGCACCACCCTCATCAAAGAACGTTTGGCGGTGCGATACCTCTGTGGAGCAACAAGCTGCCCGCCGCGTCCCGGAAATTGGTGCAGGTAGCGACAAAGTTGCCTAGAAATGTTTACACTTACGGCGGTGGCGCACGTTCGCCAACATGGTCGCAGCGACGCTTCTGCTTCTTTAAAACGGACGTTGGTTGGGGCCGCTATGCGGATGGCGCGAACTCGATCTCCTTATCTGGGAACGCCTCGCGCAAATTGACCATGGCCTGCTTCCAATCCGACCCGCCCCATTGGTTCAGGAAAGCGTATGTGCGACCATGGAAGTGAAGGAGTTCATCTTCACCACAAAAGTATCGGGTCGAATCGAAGGTGCGTTCCTCCTGCGCCCGAGCCTCTTTCGCGAGACTATTGAAGTCCTCCGCGTTCACTTCACCATCGACTGACACGAGAGCGCGGTTGGCTCGCGGGCCGCAGTGTTCAGCAACCTTCTCCGGGGCGACGCCTTGTTCCACGAGATGGCGGAACGTCTGATAGATGGCGTGCCGCTTGCGCAGCCCAGATAGCTTCCGCCCCCCAAGGGTGACATCGTAGCTGGTCCAGTCTCGGGTGTCCGAGCGCGCCTCGCGCTCCTTGCGCTTTTTCTCGGTGACCCGGACCTGGTACTCCGCCACCTCCGGGAGCGGGATGATCTGCTGGGCATCCACAAAAACCCGGCCGCCGTGGTCGTAAGGCTGGAGGCGAACACAGCGGATGTCGATGCCGCGCTCGATGAGCCAGAGGACAGATGTCGTCAACTCGCGAGCGAACTCCGCCGAGGCCAGAACAATTCGCACGTCCTGCGCGAATGCGTCCTCATCGGGTTCGTCCCACCCGAGGAAGTCGAGCAGCTCGGCCCGTGCATCGGTGTCGGAGCTGGCGATCTGTGCCAGATAGCGACCAAACACGTCGGCAGCCTGATCGAAGGTCATGGTCGAGACCATCGCGGCGTAGCGGATAGCCTGCAGTTCCATGTGGCCGCCGTCCTCCGTTCGCTTGAGCTCGACCACGACGAGCTTCGCATCGCGGTCAATGCCGAGAAGGTCGATGCGCCGCCGCGACTCGTCCCAGTCCCCGAACTCCTCCGCGATTACCAGCGTATCGGGTGCAACCACTGAGATGTTCGCCCGCAGAAGGCGCTGAAGATCACGCCGCTCCTGCATCTGCATCTGGCTGAACGTGGTCTTGAGCAGGGGGCGGATTTCTTCGCTGGCAAACTCGTAAATCGGCATGAGCACTTCTGACCTTCTGAAAATTACCGCCATTCAATCTCAGTGCAAACCCACGGGCAAGTGCCAACGGCACTCCCGGCCTAAAGCTACCTTCCGCAAGCATCATAGACGCTGCAATGCAGCTTCCCCGAAGCGGACCTTCCATGCTATTCGGCAACGATTGTATGAATTGGAGTTCAAGTAACGCTAAACTGCCGGTGAAAGCACTTCCATCCAACGATTCTGGGCGTCTATTGGTTCGCTTAAATGGAAAGTGCCGAGTTGGTATCCCGCGTTATGGTATCGCGCAGCTGATTAACTCCAAGAACGCCAAATCCGTTAAAGTCCTTGTTCTTGGCCATGATGATAAAACTGCCATCTTCATGTCGTACAACATTAGAAAAGCCCTCGGTGCAGATAAGAGTGCCGACCTCGAATTTTCAGTCCCGAAAACTGGATGGTTCGGCAAGGCTTTTGGCTTCTCAGCACCCCCGATCCAGCGGTACATGTACCGGCTTGGCTTGCACTGATATCTGTGTGCTTGGGGGTTTTAGGAGTCGCAATTGCCCTCTGCAACTGACGGCCCTGAGCTGCCGTTGATGCCCGACTACGATGCTGCCTAGCAGCTTCTTTGAAGCGGACATCCGGAGATCATTAGGCTACACTGATTTTATTGAGGAAATCACGCGGAGTTCTGATGAGTTTAAGCACGCAAAGGCGCGGCCAAATCGGCGTCAACACAGTCGAAAAAATCGTACTTTCAGAGTGGGATGGCCGGTGGCAGCCACTAGAAGCGCATAACGACGACGCCATCGACGGCCTCATTTTTTTGGAGGACGGAGGTGAATTGTCGGGCCAAATCATCTTTACCCAAGTTAAGTGCATGAAAGTGAAAAAACGTGGGGACGGAAAGTTTAGAATTCCTATTTCACGGAAGAAATTGTCACGAAACCTGCGCGCTTGGCGTAAAGTAGTTGGAGCCGCTATTGTTGTCCTTGTAGATCCCGACACACTTACAGCTCGGTGGGTGGATATTAAGCCCAGCCATTCCAGCACACCCGCCCAAATACTTGTGCCCGAGGAGCAAATCTTCAGCGGGTCAGCAAAACAGTTAATCAGCGCACTATGTGGGACACTGCACCAAGATTTACAGGCTCAAAAGATTCATACCTTTGCAAACGACTTCGCACATCTCCGCACTTCGGAGCACGTGCAACCTGCTTCTCGAAAAGCTTACAATTCGTTGGAGCAAAGCCCCGCATTTCTGGGTGGTAGCGGGGAGCGCGTCTATTTCGACAGAGAAGGCTGGCGGCACATTACGAGACCCTCACGAAGCCATTTATCAAGGTATCAGAGCTTCGTTCTACTTGGAGCTGCCCGAAAAATCATTGAGACTTGTGAAACTCCCTTGGAGGAGCTGCCGAACAGCCTCTCGAAATCCGAAAACTGCTGCTTTTTTCAGATCGACAGTATGGTGACCTTCCCTTTCCGGCAAACCGGGCTTGTGCGCCTAATCTTGAGAAAATCTACAATCGACTCAAACGGTTCGTCGAAACTGAAGTTCTGGACAATATATGAGCCGCGGCGCAAGCAAAGTGGTCTGGGCGTGCAAGAGCCACGAGACGCCCATAAACCCGAAGGCTGATTAAGGCCATGAGCAGCACTTGCACGCTTGATTATTCTTATCACATAATGATCACGTATCCAACGGCCTAAAGCTGCTTTTGGTGCCATCGGCAGAGAATGTCGGATTGGGGTGAATACGTGGCGCTTACCATCTGCAACCAATTATCACGTTCTCGACGTGGCGAACCGGATTCACCTTGGGTCACTTCGACGTGCGACCTAATTCATGAATTGCGCCCAACTGCTGTTCTGTCTATGTTCTGGCGTAGGGGGAGGGATAACGAGCCAATGGATACGATTATTAAGGCTTTGCGCTTACCAAACTGCCGATTTTGCGGACTTGCATGGCATCCACAAGAGGGTGTTGTTGCTGCAAAGAGCTATTGTAAGGCATGTGCTGCCGAACGCCGTAGAATTGCCGAAAGAAAGTTTGATCTGCGGAAATTGAAACCCTCAGATTTCGAGAACGGATACCTACTACCAAAGAGCCTGCGAAAATCCGCTTAGGTGCTCTTGGCGAAGAAGTCTTCCAACTGCTTAATCACTATTCGGCGTCCGGTTACACCAGCCGATCCACCGAGTTTTCGCGTCCTGCCGCTTGTAGTCGGCTCGCTACGCGCTGACCATTCGTGCTTGGTTGCCGAATGTTGCGACCATACCACTACGATCCGACGGCCTTTTGCTTGACGCTCCCAGACTACCTTCGCCGTCTCGACCTCGCATTGCCAGAGCGGGGCGACAGGTAGGCTTGCGAACTTTGCTTGAACCGCACTCACATTTTGGAGCCGTGCCGCTGTATCGTCGCGTAACATCTCTCTAATCACACGCCGCCAGCGTTTTGGGATGTGAGGGAGCCACTCCAACGTGTCCACAAAGCCGCCGTTGACGATTTCCCCGCGTGGTTTTGGGGTCCGCTGGTACCAACTGTGCCCGTGAAGCAGCCGGAACATCGTCATGCCAAATGCCCAGACATCGCTCTTTTCGCTGGTGCCGCTCCCATGCCAGACTTCATAGGCGAGATGGTCAACGTAGATGTAGCCTCCAACATCGGCATAACCGAGGATCAGGTCATCCGTGACCAAGCCAAAGTCGCCGATTTTAATTTCCCCATGTTCATCCATGAGGATGTTTCCAGGTTTCAAATCTCGGTGGAGCATTTCTCTCGCGTGCAAAGCGCCCAAGCCAAGCAACACTTGTGATCCAACGTTGCGAACCTGCAAGAGGTTCTTCGGACCAGCCTCATAAGCGTCTTGAAGCGATCCTCCCCGACACAACTCCATGCAGATTCTTACGCTATTGCCCCCATCGGCTTCCTCAAGGTGAAAAACCCGTACTGTGTTTCGATGAGTCGCCTTGGCGAGATTCTGCGCTTCTATTAGAAAGCGGTCTTTTTGCTCATCCCATTTGGCCGGCGGTTTACTGGTGTCTCGTTCGATTACTTTAACTGCAACTTCTCCGTGCACCGGGTCGCTGGCTAAGTAGACTTTTCCAAAGTGACCGGAGCCAAGCAACTTTCCAAGGGTTGTTCTTGGCCCACTCAATTCAGCTTCCTTTCAGAAAGCAGCATCAGTGCAGCCTCACGACTACCAATTCGCAGCTTAACTCCATCAACGTTTTCTTCCCAAAAACCGCCATCGGAAATGTAATCATCGGCTTTTCGATCACCAAAGCGCTTACTGACTTGGGCCTTTGACATTACGTTTACATCACATCTTTCAGATGCCGCCGCCATAACGACGCCCCGGAGTTCCGCGCTGTGCAGGTGCGACAAGCCGCCACCTTTGGCAACCGCGCTCGCTTTTACTACAACCCGAGAAATTCCATTCTCTCGAAGGTAGTCGGAAAGCTGGTGGAATAGGTGGTTCAAAGCAGACGATTTTTCACCGTCTTGAAGATGAAATGTCTGGTCAGCTTGCAGGACAATGGGATCGCTATCCGGTATCTCTGCATCCACAGCGATCACCTTATCACCACTTACAACAATGCCTACCCATCTATCTGTCATCTGTCTGTTCTTTCCATTTTTTCCTACCGACGTCACGGTACCCGACCTTCTATGTTCTTGTAAGAATTTATCAGGAAAACTTAAAGGCTTGCACGTCGGTTTTCGGCTCGATCAGTATTGCTAAATCTCTTCTTGAGTCACCGCTGAGTGTGCTCTGGTCGAGGCCGCTCTTTGCCGCATAGCGGCCCTTGAAGACAAACGCAGCGAACAACCGCTTTCCGCCCTACTCGTCATCTGTAGTGAACGGCCCTGAGCGGACCTCCGCGGCAGAGGTCTATGCCGCAGCGCGGCTTCACCGAACCGGCCGTGACGGACACCAAGCCCATCGCAATGGCAGGCGTCATGTCAACACCCGGTGTCTCAGTTGATGGCAAGCTGGTGCATGCGGGCGGTCTTCCCGATGCGACCAAGCTGGAGCAATGGCTGACCGACTGAAGTCCCGGACGCGGCTTTTGTG
>RCMY010003159.1_pt1 | contig 14693 bp, 12 predicted proteins | sample 2041341 | NCBI WGS metagenome assembly RCMY01 (sample SAMN09708234, study PRJNA481090) | Marine sediment metagenome, whole genome shotgun sequencing project.
ACAAAGTTTCGTACAGTGTAAACGCTCATGAAGTTCTACAATGGTAGTCTTAAACCCTTATTGATCGTTGCGAAATCCGGATATAGCCTAAAAATTGTGTCTGTCGTGTCCGGGTTCCCCCCCTTTCCCTGTTTACTGGTTTGAGAGAATACCTCTAGGTCAACGTTGGCCACACAGAGGGAGCTCTCTCACTTAACGCAATCAACAGGAGTGTAAGACAATGAAACGGAACTACTACATCATCGCGGCCCTGGTCGCACTAGTGACTATCTGCCAATCCTCCGTCGCTGCGGCCAGATCGTCTCCCGACGATATCCTTACCGGCGATTCGGGCTTGGTCTGTCCCGAGGGCTTTCGTCCAATTCCGTCAGGCCTGGCCTGTGTTGCCGAGGACTTTACCGGACGACCTACCGCAGAGCCTGATGGTGACGACTGTCCGACGGGCTTTGAACGCATTCCCGGCGTCAACTTCTGCGTTGCGCGCAATATGACTCTGCAGATGCAACGCGACGTGATTCTGTTGGCCGGCAATAGACAAGATCACTGCCCTGAAGGGTTTTCTACCGCCGTTGGCTCGACCGTCTGCACCGCGGACCATCTGGTGCTTGAGGTTCGTGATAACAGGTTAACCTTGCAGCATCACCCGGACCATTGTCCCCAAGGATTTCACCGTCCGCCCGGCGTGGCGGTGTGCAATGCCGAGGATGTAGCCGCAAAATCCGGACCACTTCAGACCTGTTCTCCGGGTTTCGTCAAGCCGCCGGGTGTGAGCTTCTGTATCGCGACGAAATTAATTTTTGACCAAAGTATCGACGGACTAGATGTTTTGGATCGCGGTATTGGATGCCTGGCAGGTTGGCACCGACCACCCCACGTCAACTTCTGCATTCCGAGCACGGAAGCGGTCGGCTGCGGTTACGACTGCCGTGACCAAGGTTACGACGCAGTCCACTTTCATCCCAGCGTGAAAGACTTGGCACCGACGCCGTGCCCTGCCGGTACGGAGGAGATTTGGTGGGACGCCCCGGAATACGATGAAGAAGGCTTGTTCGTTGTGGGCACGATTCCCACTCGTACTTGCATTCCAGAGAACCTCGAACCGGCCGGCTAGTATCGGTAGTTGGGGGTTTTTCGTAGTACTCATCGGTCATCCCACTCAGCCCCCGGCGCCAATAGGCTTCCGGGGGCTGTCTGGTTAGGTAGTCGGGCAAATGCCCTGTACACCCAGCTACTTCATCAAACGCTCCACCGTACAACTTGCAGGCGTGCAGTCTTCACGCTTCAGCTGCTGCCAGACTTTGCGGGTACGACAACAGCCACTATTTTTGTTGTCGATCTTTGCAAGGGTACTTTTTACGAATATTTGCGCGGGTGTCCGGTTATACCCACGTTTCCTGTATTGACTATATGGCGACTACGCGCCCATGCACAATCAGGAGAAAATATTATGAATACCAGAATGCAAAACAGGCGGTTTTACTGCAAAGCTGCAACGATTGGGAGTCTCTTACTGGTCTTGTCCACAACGGCCAGCGCAGTGGACATTGTTGAGATGAGGAAAAACATACAGGACGATCTTAACGGTACTGTGAATGGCTACGCTCTTGTCATCAAAAAAGGCAATGCCACACAGGCCTGGAAAAAAGGCTGGGCCATTCGCCCGGTGGATGTAGCAGGCGGTCAAGCGATGTCGCCAGGGACACGTTCGTTTATCGCCTCGGTGACTAAAACCATCACGGCAGTGGCCACCCTTCAGCTTCTTGAAGCCAATAATCTTTCTGTCATCGAAAAGATTTCCAACTGGCTTCCCAATGAATGGGTTAAAGGGCCAGGTATTGGGCAGTTGACCTTTAGGGACTTGCTTCAGCACAAAACCGGCTTTAATCAAATATTTGGCAACTTGAGTGACGAACAAAAGGAAAACTGGGGAAATGACTGGGATGGCCTCGAGTGGATCGTGGCCAATGGCGCGATCCCTGGGGATTCATACTCCTATAAAAATGCCAATTTCGCACTTTTGAGGGTCATCATCCCTAAACTATGGAAAGCGTCGGGGGCACCCGACGCGGACTTCACAGGTATCACTAGCGGCAATAACGGGTTACTGTATGTGATATACGTAACCAATCACATCTTCAACCCAAGCGGGATTGATGTGGGTGCCTCCTGCACCGCGAGCCAGTTTTATCAACCGCAGGCGAGGGGGTACGATGCGACCAATCCTAACGAAGCCGGGGTCATGTCCGAGACCAGTTGGGCTGGTTGTGGCGGTCATGCGGGGCTGCGGCTCTCAGCAAGAGATTTAGCCAGGTTTATGGTTCATCTTGACAACGGCACGCTGCTGTCGCCCGCCTGGCGCTTCGTGATGGATTACTACCGCCTTGGCTGGAGCAATAGTTCCAATACCAACGACAACGGGCGCAAAGACAAATGGTGGCATGGCGGCGCTTGGAACAAAAGCAGTAACCGTGGCTATCGAGCCTGCGTTATGAAATACCCCGACAATGTGGTAGCCGCTCTGGTGATCAACTCCCGTACCGAAGGCAAAGGCGCTTGCACCATGCTCAAAGACGGCTTCAACAACGCGCCTTGATCACGGGCGATGTTTTCGGGCCTGCAGGAAGTGCCGCAACCACCGGTAGTGACAAATGACGCTTGTCACTACCGAAGCGGTTACCTTGCTTCCTGCAGCACCATATTAGATATGATCTGATGATGGTAAAATTAGCCAGTGGGACAAGCAACAAGCCGATGCGAAACCCAACGGCAGATGACCATTGGAGCTCGCAATTAGAGGTAAAGTGGTGAAGACAATTTCTACAAGAATTCTAATTCCGTTAATCCTGTTTTTCATGACTGCCAGTGCGGTGAGCGACGATAGCGACGCTGCTACTTTGGCATTTGTTCAATTGAAAGCCCTGGTCGGCTACTAAAAAAGAGTGGATAAAAACAACACAGAATTCGAAATTCACTTTGAGCTGACAGCGAATGAGACGGTGCTACTTGTGTAAAACCAAACAACTATGCCTGACCCAACAAAAACTCAATCAATGCCTTCTGCGCATGCAGGCGATTCTCTGCCTCTGCCCAAATCACACTGTCTTCGGCGTCCATCAACTCGGCGCTGATTTCCTCGCCGCGATGCGCCGGCAGGCAGTGCATCACCAGCGCGTCGCTGGCAGCGTGCTCCAGCAGCGCGTGGTTTATCTGAAAACCGGCAAACTGCGCTTCGCGTTCTGCCTGTTCGTCTTCCTGCCCCATCGACGCCCACACATCGGTGGCGAGCAAGTGCGAGTCTTTGGCAGCGTCTACGGGGTCATGGCAGAGATAAATACGATCACTGTTTTGCTCAAGTAGCGCCGCGTCGGGCTCGAACCCCTTAGGGCAGGCAATTTTCAGTTCGAAATCGAATTGCCGGGCGGCGTTGATAAAGCTATGACACATATTATTACCGTCACCTACCCAGGTGACGGTCTTGCCTTCGATGGAACCGCGGTGCTCAATGAAAGTTTGCACATCGGCCAGCAGCTGGCAGGGATGATAAGAGTCAGTCAGCGCGTTGATCACCGGCACACTGGAATACTCGGCAAAGGTTTCCAGCTTCTCGTGCGAGAAGGTGCGCAGCATCAGAATATCCACCATGGAAGATAATACTCTCGCGCTGTCTTCGGTAGGCTCGCCGCGGCCAAGCTGAGTATCGCGCGGCGACAGAAAAATTGCGTGGCCGCCAAGCTGTGCCATGCCCGCCTCGAAGGAAACGCGGGTACGGGTGGAGGATTTTTCAAACACCATGCCCATGACTTTATTAGCAAAGGGGGCAGCAGCATCGCCCCGTTTGTGCTCACCCTTCAGTTCGATGGCGCGCGCGATCAACGCCTTCAGTTCCTGAGGGCTGAGGTCGAGCAGGGTACGAAAGTGTCTGACTGTCATTAACAGTAATCCTGTTAAGTTTGATGTTCTGTATTGATGAGGCGCGAGAGTTTCTCGCACAACATATCGGCCTGCTCGTCGCTAAAAATCAGTGGCGGCAGCAGGCGCACCACCGAGCCGGCGGTGACATTTATCAGCAAGCCGTCGTGCAGCGCCTTTCTCACTAGCTCGGCGCAGGGTTGCCGCAGCTCTACACCGATCATCAACCCCTGGCCGCGAATGTCTTTAACGACATCTTTGTTTAGCGAGGCGCGCAAGTTGTCGCGAATGCGTTCGCCTAATACGGCGGCGCGTTCGGCCAGCTGCTCCTGCACTATAGTCGCAACTACTGTCAGACCCACCGCGCAGGCCAACGGGTTGCCGCCGAAGGTTGTGCCGTGATTGCCAGGGTGCATCGTCTCAGCCGCTTTGCCGCGTGCCATGCACACGCCAATCGGCATGCCGTTGCCCAGGCCTTTTGCAGTCGTTACTACATCCGGCAGCAGGCCGTGCTGTTGGTAATTAAAATAGCTGCCGGTGCGACCGTTACCGCTTTGTACTTCGTCGAGCATTAGCAGCCAGCCGTATTGATCGCAGAGGGCACGCAACTGCGGCAGATAGTCGGGCGCGAGGCTGCGCACGCCACCCTCACCTTGTATGGGTTCAAGCAACACGGCCACAATATTCGGATTGTTGTGAGCTATAGTCTTGATGGCAGCCACGTCGTTAAACGGTGCGCGTACAAAGCCGCTGACCAGGGGTTCAAATCCGGCCTGGATTTTGCGGTTGCCGGTAGCGGTCAGCGTCGCCATCGTGCGGCCATGAAACGCGCCATCGAGCACGATAATCGATGGGATGTCGACCTGCTTTTCTTGATGGCCATACAGGCGTGCGATTTTGATGGCCGCTTCGTTGGCCTCCGCACCGGAGTTACCGAAAAACATAGACTCCATCTGTGACACGCCGGCTAACGCGTCGCCGAGTTTTTCCTGCAACTCAATATGGTAGATGTTCGACGTGTGCAGCAGCTTGCCGGCTTGCTCAGTAATCGCTTTGGTTACGGCGGGATGCGCATGCCCCAACGAGCAAACGGCGATGCCTGCCAGCGCATCGAGGTAGCGATTGCCGTCGGCGTCGAACAGCCAAGCACCTTCACCGTGAGTGAAACTAATCGGCAGGCGGTTGTAAGTATTCATCAACGTGCGCATAAGTGTTCCGTCCAAAAACGCAAAAAGGCAGCCAAGGCTGCCTTGAGGAAGAATGTTATAAAGAATTGGCTTGCTTGGCAATGCCTTAAGCAAGTAGTTTAGCACGTGTAAATTACTTATAAAGCAGGGCTAATGAACGCAATTGAACTAAGTGTATTCGCCAGCCGCATGGACGCCATCTGCGAAGAGATGGGCGTGACACTGCAGCGCGCGGCCTTTTCTCCCAATATAAAGGACCGGCTGGATTTTTCCTGCGCTATATTTGATGCAGAGGGCGGGCTGTGTGCGCAGGCAGCGCATATACCAGTACACCTGGGTAGCATGGCATTCGCCATGGCCGGCATAGTGCAGCAGTTTGCATGGCATGCAGGCGATATGGTGGTGTTTAACGATCCCTTCCTTGGCGGAACGCACTTGCCCGACGTGACTTTGGTAGCGCCGGTATTTCACGACGGCGTGCTGCAGGGCTTTGTAGCGAACCGCGCCCATCACGCCAATATCGGTGCCGAGGCACCGGGTTCCATGCCTATCTCCCGCAGGCTGGAAGAAGAAGGCGTAATCATCGCACCATGCAAGCTGATTGCAGCCGATGAGGTGCGTGAGGAGGTACTAGCGGAGTTACGCAATGGGCCGGATGACCCCGCGCTGGGCGGTGATTTCGTGGCGCAGATCAGCGCCAACAAAGTGGGCGCTACCCGCCTGCAGGATTTAATTGTGCAGCAAGGGAGCGACCGCTATGGCGCGGGGCTGCTGGCGCTGAATGACTATGCGTATCGTCTCGCGCAGGCAGAGCTGGCGCTATTACCGGCCGGCGATTACAGCTTTACCGATTACATGGACGACGACGGCGCGGGTGGCAGCGATATTCCCATCACGGTACATGTAGCCATCGGTCAGCATGCTATCAACGTTGATTTTTCCGGTACGGCGGCGCAGGTAGAGGGCAATATCAACTGCCCATTATCGGTTACGGCAGCGGCCGTCTTTTATGTGTTTCGCTGCTTGCTGCCCGAGCATGCACCCGCCTGCGCGGGTCTGTTTCGACCGCTAAACATCAGCGCGCCGCCGGGTTGTCTGGTCAACGCCGAACGGCCAGCGGCGGTTGCTGCCGGTAACGTAGAAACATCGATGCGAATTGTGGACGCGCTGCTGGGCGCGCTCGCCGCGGCACTGCCCGAGAAAATACCGGCCGCCAGCCAGGGCACAATGAATAATATCGCCATGGGTGCGGTCACGCCGCGCTGGGACTATTACGAAACGGTGGCCGGTGGGTGCGGCGCTCACGCCCAAGGCGAGGGGCTGTCAGGTCGCCACAGTCATATGACCAACACCCTCAACACGCCGGTGGAAAATCTCGAAATGCACTATCCGCTGCGGGTGCTGCGCTACGCACTCCGTGCGGGCTCGGGCGGCGCTGGCCAGCATAAGGGCGGGCAGGGCATAGAGCGGGAGTATGAATTTCTGGCACCTGCACAGGTCACGCTGTTGACCGAGCGCCGGCAGCGAGCGCCCTGGGGACTAAATGGCGGGCAGCCGGGTGCTGTAGGTCAAAATTTGCTCAACGGCGAGCCGCTAACGGCCAAGTGCAGCTTCACAGTTAAACCCGGTGACTGCATTACCGTGGCAACGCCGGGCGGCGGCGGTTGGGGTAAGGTTGGCTAAAACACTACGCTCGTTAAATAGTCGCACCCAAGTGTTGAACATAATAGAATGACTATAGTCTCACTCGTCACACACACTTAATGGTTTTAAATTGATGGATATTCTCGACACAATCAAAGAACAGGTAGAAAGCAACGCAATCCTTCTTTATATGAAAGGCGCGCCCAATGCTCCGCAGTGCGGGTTTTCCGCGCGCACAGTAGAAGCGTTGATGGAATGCGGCGAACGTTTTGCTTACGTTGATATTATGAGCAATCCGGAGATTCGCAGCAATCTACCCAAATACGCCAATTGGCCAACGTTCCCGCAGCTGTGGGTTAACGGCGAACTGGTCGGCGGCTGCGATATCATCACCGAAATGCACGAGCGCGGTGAATTGAAGCCGTTGATTGCTGATGCCGCTGCAAAAGCAGAGCCGGCCGCAGACGGCGAGTAAAACGCGCTTTTCATACCGCCAGCACCAGCCTGCTCATCGCCGCGGCAGAAAATTTGGCCGCTGAGTGTTGATGCGAATCTTCAGCGCAGAAATTCTGTTCCGCTGTTGCGAAGCAAGCACAGCCGTGTCACGCCGTTCGGCAGCGGGGCTGAATTTTGTTTGATCAGCGTGCTGTTGGAAGCTCCGCCTGACTTCAGATCAGGCACTACACTAGCATAGGCTCACAACATCACGGCAATTTCAATAAATTGTCGTGATGTTGTGCTGCAAATAATTCCCCTAATTGGTTCTAGCTCCGGCGTGAGCAAATGGCTAATCTTAGCTGCGCCGGCTGCCAGCCCTAGCACGCACAGATAAATAAATGACAGTAACCAAGGAGCGTCATCTTGAAGCCAACCTTCAATAGCAGGTATGCATTTTCACTTTTCAGCAGCATCGCTATTATCTTGCTTACGGCGTGTGGCGGTGGCGGAGGCAGTAGCAGCCCGGTACCGCAACTGATACAAAGTGCAGACACAGTCGACGGCCAGATAATTGTTCCGCAAATTCCAACAGCGGCATCGGGAGTTGTTGCAAAAATACGCCAGAACAAAACGCAGGCTGCACGTACCCAGGCCGCAGAGGCATCAGCGTGCGCCACGGTGCCGCCGGGCTACAACCCATTGGCAAATGCTAACCTTGAAGCACGGGATGAGGATAATAATGTTGTACAAACGTTTTCTACCGACGCGTGCGGTGCTTTTTCGGTAGCACTGCAAGCCAGTGTAGCTGCCGTGGGTGCCGCGCTTACCGGCTATGAGCCACTGTCTGTCAGCGTAGCGGCCCTCGCTAATGCCGCCCTGGGCAGCCTGGTTTCCATGTTGCCGGACAACGCCGAATACGAGATTTCGAGCTTGCAATATCTCGGCAACAATCGGCTGGCATTTTCAATCGTAGACAGCGTCAGCGGTCGCCCGGTCATTGGGCTGCCGCCGAATGCTGTTAGCGTAACCGTCAATACGCTTGACCAACCGATTCAGAATATCAGCAGTGTGGCTGCTACTGCTAACAGTGACGCCTCCGTGGTATTGGTGATGGATGCCAGCGGTTCAATGTCGACTATTGTCGCGCCGGATCTGGACAGGATCGATCTCGCCAGCCTTGCGGCCCACACGTTTATTAACGGCAAAGGTGCCGCCGATGAAACTGGTTTTGTTATTTTCGGCTCCTCGTTTGACCGATTGACCAGCGACTTTCTGGAAAACACCATTCCTCTGCAGGATCCTTTTGGCAGACCTGTCTCCTGGGAGTTCAGCGACTCTGGCTTTGTGAGCTCCAGCCAGGCGCTGCATCGTGCCGCCGATGCCTATAATTTCAACAGCGTGCTCTATCGTCCAAGTGGCGTTGCGCTGCATCCCGAGTCCGGTGACGTGTTAATTAATTAGTGAACAATATCCGTTCGGTGGCAGCACGGCGCTATGGGATGGCGTCGTCGAAGGCACTGCCATGCTTGCTGCTGCCAGCAATGACCGTCAACTCATTGTGGCCCTGACTGACGGTCAAAATAATAGTTCGAGTAATGATCTCAACGATACTATTGCGCAAGCGCAACAGATCAACGTACCGGTACATACCATTGGTTTCGGCGCTGAGAATGATGTCAATGTTGACGAGCTAGCGCGACTGGCCAGCGAGACGGGTGGTGAGTATCAACGCGTTGAAGACGAGCAGCTGGCAGATCTTTACCAGAATATTCAACTTGGCGTGCGCTTTCAGTATGAAGTTGAGACCGTTGAGCTGAGTAGCGGCGATGTTGTAGGGCTGAATATCGCAGCCGCTGACGGCGTGAGTGTCAGTAGAAATTTAACTGTTCAGTAATCACGGTCCCGAGTCCAACCAGCCGCCTAAATCGCGCCAGCGGTTAACAATCTGACAAAACAGCTCGGTCGTCTTTTGTGCGTCATACAGCGCCGAGTGGGCGCTGGCGTTGTCGAAATCAATGCCAGCGGCATCGCAGGCGCGCGCCAACACGGTTTGGCCGTAGGCCAGCCCTGCCAGACAGGCCGTATCAAACGTGGAAAAGGGGTGAAACGGATTGCGCTTCAAGTCGCAGCGTTCGCTGGCGGCGTTGACAAAGCCCTGATCGAAGGTCGCGTTATGCGCCACAATAATAGCGCGCGTGCAGCCGTGCGCCTTAATTGCTTTACGCACCACCTGAAAAAGCTGCCGGAAAGCCTCTTCTTCGGGTATTGCCTCGCGCGCCAAGTCATACGGATCAATACCGGTAAACTCCAGCGCGGCAGGCTCCAGATTAGCGCCGGCAAAGGGCTGTACGTTGGCGCTGTACACGCGGTCTTCCAGCAGGTAGCCATCGTCGTCCATGGTCACCGTCAGGGCAGCGAGTTCGAGTACCGCATCGGTGGCACAGTTAAAGCCGCCTGTCTCAACATCTAGTACCACTGGCAAGAAACCGCGAAACCGACGTGCAAGTGGCGACTTCGTTTTGACGTTAGCACTGCCTTGCTGCTCGGCAAAATCGTTGCCGTTCATGTTGCTTGCCTGCTCTCGACTTGCCATTGCAGCGTGCTAGCGGCAGCAATCGGCACCAGCTGTTGGGTCCCAAGCTGCAATGTGGCCGGCACTTGCCAGGGCTGTTTCAGCAGTGTGACCGTGTCGCTGTTACGCGGCAGATGGTAAAAATCGGGACCAAAAAAAGAGGCAAAGCCTTCCAGTTTGTCGAGCGCGCCGGCTTGCTCAAACGCCTCGGCATACAGTTCCAGCGCCGCATGGGCGGTGTAGCAGCCGGCGCAGCCACAGGCGGTTTCCTTGCTGCCTTGGGGATGAGGTGCCGAGTCTGTGCCCAGAAAAAACTTCGGATTGCCGCTGGTAGCAGCAGTGACCAGCGCCTGTTGATGACTGGCGCGCTTCAATATCGGCAGGCAGTAATAATGTGGCCGCACGCCACCGACCAGCATGTGATTGCGGTTATACAGTAAATGGTGGGCAGTGATGGTGGCGGCAATGTGCTCGTCGCAGCGTTCGACAAACTGCACCGCTTCGCGCGTAGTGATATGTTCAAGCACCACCCGCAATGATGGGAAATCGCGCACGATTTGCCGCAAGTGCGTATCCAGAAACTCTTTTTCCCGGTCGAAAATATCGACCCGTTCGTGCGTGACTTCGCAATGCACCAACAGCGGCAATTCGTGCTTTTGCATGGCTTCCAGCACGCCGTGGATTTTGTTGATATCGGTCACGCCCGCATCCGAGTTGGTGGTAGCACCGGCCGGGTAGAGTTTGGCAGCAAATACACTGCCACTGTGTTTGGCGCGTTCTATCTCGGCGGGGTCGGTATTGTCGGTCAAGTACAGCGTCATCAACGGCTTAAAGCGGCTGTCTGCTGCCAGCATTGCCATAATACGCTCGCGATATTCTGCGGCCAGCTCGATGTTGGTCACTGGTGGCGTGAGGTTGGGCATGATAATGGCGCGGCCCAGATAGCGGCTGCAGTGCGCCACCGTATCGCGCAGTGCGTCGCCGTCGCGCAGGTGAATATGCCAGTCGTCGGGGCGGGTGATGGTTAAGCGTTGCATGGGTCGGGGTGCCGAAAAAAGTACGCCGCATGCTAACGTATCGACCGTTAAAGTGACAGATTAAAGTTTTCTTGGCGCATGCCGATATGTTAATAGTGCGAAGGCCACGCACACTGTCGAAAACGAAAAACTGAAGGTTGGAAAGGCAATAGAAAGTTAAAAGGGCAATGGAAGAGATAACATGCCACGCTACGTACTGACCATAATGTTACTGCTATGGATGAATGCATCCCTCGCAGCAACCAAGGACTTGAGCTTTGCCGCGCGCATGGATGTCGCTCAGTGGCAGGTCAGTGACTCTATTCTGGAATGCCGCCTGACCCAACCACTGCCGCAGTATGGCGAAGCGGTATTTTCCCGCCGCGCCGGTGAAAGCCTGCGTTTTTTTCTGACCGCACGCGACAATCCGCTGCGCGCAGGAACAGCTGAGCTGGTGTCGCAGCCGCCAGTGTGGGCACCGCAGCAAGCGCCACGTCACCTGGGCGAAGCCAGCGTGGAGCGCAGTGCGCGCCCCATCACACTGGCTGACCCGCTAGCAAATAAAATGATGGCTGAATTGCTGAAGGGCATGACGCCGCGATTTTTACATATCGCCTGGTATAGCGCCGTTGACCCCATTGCAGTCGGCGTGTCGCCGGTGCATTTTCAGGACGCGTATCAGCACTATCTGCGGTGTTTGACTCAGTTACTGCCGACTAACTTTGACCAGCTGAAGCATAGCCGCGTGCATTTTGCGACCGGCAAGTCAACGCTGTTACCCACTGCTACCGAGCGTTTGGATCTTGTCGTCCGTTACGCGCTGGCCGATAAAAACGTGAAGAAAATACGCGTCGACGGCCACACCGATAGCGTGTGGGATTCTTACTCCAACAGTGACCTTTCGCGCCAGCGTGCGCAGGCCGTGGTTGCGTATTTGCGGGCCAAAGGTATTGATGGAAAAATGATCGTGCGTCGCTATCACGGCGAACGGCAGCCATTGGTGCCTAACGACAGCGATTCAAATCGCGCTAAAAACCGTCGTGTTAGCGTGCGCCTTGAGCGCTAAAGTACTCCGTTCGCGTTCGCGACTAAAGTCATTCGCCCCGTCCGTGTGGTTCACCCTGCGGGCAGCCTACATGAAGACTGCATTTTGTGGGAGCGACTTTAGTCGCGAATCTTCCGCAGCAGATTGCATTCCCGAAAGATCATTAAAATAGTGTGTTAAAATTTTTCGTTGTGTAGCGCTTGTTGCGTAATCGTGCGCTGCACATCTCACCATTCAATTCCTCTCTCCGCGCAACGCGCGCCTCGGAGCACTCATGGCAGAAATCAATAAGGTCGTGCTGGCCTACTCGGGAGGTTTGGACACCTCCGTTATCGTCAAATGGCTGCAGGAAACCTACGCCTGCGAAGTCGTCACCTTTACCGCCGATATCGGCCAGGGTGAAGAAGTCGAGCCGGCGCGCGCCAAGGCGCAGGCGATGGGCATTAAAGAAATTTATATCGACGATTTACGCGAAGAGTTCGTCGCTGATTATGTCTACCCAATGTTTCGCTGCAACGCGATTTATGAAGGCGAATATCTGCTTGGCACATCAATTGCTCGTCCGCTGATTGCCAAACGACTGGTCGACATCGCCAATGAAACCGGCGCCGATGCCATTTCGCACGGCGCGACCGGCAAGGGTAACGACCAGGTGCGGTTCGAGCTGGGAGCTTACGCCCTGAAGCCCGGCATACAGGTAATCGCACCGTGGCGTGAGTGGGATTTAACCTCGCGTGACACGCTGCTGCAATATTGCGAAGACCACAATATTCCAGTAGAAATGAAGCGCGGTAAATCGTCACCGTATTCTATGGACGCCAACCTGCTACACATATCCTATGAAGGCGGCAATCTTGAAGACCCGTGGTCGGAAGCCAGCGATGATATGTGGCGCTGGAGCGTGTCGCCCGAAGCGGCACCGGATGCGCCGCAGTATATTGAGCTGACCTATAAATGTGGCGACATTACCGCCATCGACGGCACAGCTAAATCGCCGGCCGAAGTGCTGACTGCGCTCAACAAAATAGGCGGCGATCACGGCATTGGCCGTACCGACATTGTCGAGAACCGCTACGTGGGCATGAAAGCGCGCGGCTGCTACGAAACCCCGGGTGGCACCATTATGCTCAAGGCGCATCGCGCGATTGAGTCAATCACCCTCGACCGTGAAGTCGCGCATCTGAAAGACGAGCTGATGCCGCGCTATGCCTCCATTATTTACAACGGCTACTGGTGGTCGCCAGAGCGCGTGTTGTTACAAAAAACTATCGACGCCTCGCAGGCTCACGTTAATGGTGTGGTGCGACTGAAGCTGTATAAAGGCAATGTCATGGTCGTTGGTCGCCAGTCTGATGACAGTTTGTTTGATGAAAGCATTGCCACCTTTGAAGACGATGCCGGCGCTTACGATCAAGCGGACGCTGCCGGATTTATTAAGCTCAACGCCTTGCGCATGAGAATTGCTGCAAGCAAGGGGCGGCGTCTGGTTTAGCTGCTCGCTTAATGTACTGCAGTAGAGTGCGCTCGGCGCACTCTACACTCTGATCAGTACACATTTCTCGGCGCTGCACAGCGCCCCTCCACGCTACTCGCCACACGAACAGCTTCACTGAACCGTGACTCGCACCTCACTTAGCGCGCAAATGCTAAATCAACATTAGATAATCTCTGTAAGCTGCTGTTTTATCGGTGGCGGTCTGTTCCTTTTCAGAAATTGCTCTGCTATGATCGGAGCACGTTGAGAATCTTTACACCACGGTAGTTTAATAACGCAGTAATAAATAACCGTTACAAAGGTGAGCCATGTCAAGCAAATCACGTAAACCCAGTGGTATCGTAATCTTTTGCTCAACAATGCTAGGCGTCGCCGGCGCAACTGCACAAGAACAGTTGCTGTTAGAGGAGGTGGTGGTCACCGCCCAAAAACGCGCCGAGAGCCTCGCTGACGTACCCATTTCGGTCAATGTTATGTCTGGCGAAAAGATTACCCAGGCGGGCATCACCAACCTCGATGATCTATCTGATTTTGTTCCCAATCTCAGCCTGAACCAGACCGGCCTCAGCACCAGTATCGCCATTCGCGGCATCAGCTCTGGCATCAATCCAGCGTTTGAGCAATCGGTTGGCATGTATATCGATGATGTCTATTACGGTCGCTCCCAGCTCGCGCGGGTGCCCTATCTCGACCCCGACCGGGTAGAGGTGTTGCGCGGTCCGCAGCCTATTCTGTTCGGTAAGAATGCAATCGCCGGTGCCATCAGCATGACAACCAAGCGGCCGTCGCTTGAGGGCGTGGAGGGTTTTGTTCAAGGCGAATACAATTTTGATCAGGAAATGAAAGACGTACAGTTTGGCGTGAACGTACCGCTGGGAGATACGTTCGCCGTACGGCTTGCCGGTTTGTACCGTGATACTGAGGGTTATTACGAAAACACGACATTGGGCCGCGATGAATCGGCGGTGGAAGAGTATGTGATTCGCGGCAGTTTTTTGTTTGAGCCGACCGATGAATTATCGCTGCTATTGAAGCTGGAAACCGGTGAGTTCGACACTAAGGGGCGTTTTATGGAGATTGTTAGTCCTGCGCAACTTCCAGGCGCACCCGTTTCTTATGCCGACGTGTTGCGTGCTCTTACTGGCGGTGCGTACGAACTCGAGACCGAACAAAACTTCAAGCGCCAGTCAAACGGTGATCTTGAGGAAAACGAATTTAAAAATGCAACCTTCACAGTTAATTATGCGCTGGGCGAACACACGCTGACTGCAATCACCGGCTATGTTGATTACGATACCTTTCTGTTCTGCGACTGCGATTTTACCGGCGCGGTTGTTTTTGATGCGCCGGGTTATGAAGACTTCGAGCAGTTCAGCCAGGAGCTGCG
>RCMY010003160.1_pt1 | contig 14689 bp, 15 predicted proteins | sample 2041341 | NCBI WGS metagenome assembly RCMY01 (sample SAMN09708234, study PRJNA481090) | Marine sediment metagenome, whole genome shotgun sequencing project.
CAGCCGTGCTCTCCTCGGCGTCGCTCCCGCAGGCGGCGGCAACAAGGGCGAAAGCCAGCAAGAGTGCTGTCAACCGCTTCCCCAATCGAAGTGTCGTTGTCGTCTTCATTCTGTCCCCTAATTCGTTGGTGTCGTTGCGAAGTCTGTTGACGGCTCTGACGAGCTGGTTGGCTCTCAGGCCAGGTCAGAAGAATCTGCAACGCTACACAGCAAACCGATCGCGGTGTGAACGAGACGCGACTGTTCGAGCTCACGCTCTATGCGACGATCGAAGTCGAAGCCGTCGTGTCGAGCCGGCGACGTGCACCCAGTCTTGGATGACCCTGCGAAACGTCTGCCGCTGAACAACTGCCGCGCTCGATTTCTTCTTCATCAGCTCACGACGGCGTCGACCTTGCGCTCGGCGGGTCGGCGGGTCGCTGCTCCGTCTTTGGTTCGGGCGGCTTTTCGGTGGGCAAGGACGACGAGGATCGTGAGGAAGGCGACCACATTGATGGACGCCAGCATGGCCATTCGGTACCAGTCGTTGAGCGTGTCGGTACCGGCTTGGATCCCGTGGACGGTCGCAAAGATGTAAAGGCCGAAACTCGAGCGGTGGATGTGTCGCCACACCTTCCGTGGGATCCGCTTCATGAACAGGGAAGTGATTTCGACGGCCAGGAGCAGCCAGAAAGCAATCACCCCCCAGGCGACGGCCGTGGGCTTCCAGTCGGACGCCCAAGGAACGAGAATGTCGAGCCAACCGAACTCGACGTAGCTGTCACCAACAAGACCTGCGATGTGCACCGCGGTGAAAGTCACTGACAGGCCACCGAGGAAGCGATGGAGGTCGAGGAGCTTGGCCGGTTGGCTGGCCTTTGCTGCCGCCTTGGTCGACACGAACAAGCCCCAGCAGACCGAGAGGGTGACGAGGACCCAAGCGACGATGCCGCCGGACCTTGCGGCGAACCACCAGACTTGTTCGTTCATGACATGGCCAGTTCGTGGTCGAAGCTCGGCGCTGCAGCAGCGGAGTCGGTGCTGCGGATCACTCCGTCTGAATCGACGGTGATCCCTGGGGTGTCGAAGTCGCGCAAGAGATCGAGAGCACAGTCCGAGCCGGCGATCAGGGCGACCTTGGCTGCGACTTCGGCCCACCACGTGGTGGTGGAGCAGGCGGACACCGCGACGAGGTCGGTCTCGGCCGGGCGTCCGGTGGTCGGATCGAGAAGGTGATGCCGCTCTTCGCCGTCGACGGTCCAGCGTCGGCGGAGCGTGCTGCTGGTCGCCACTGCACCATGATGGGGCGTGAAGGTGGCGATGTCAGCGCCGGAGTCGAACGGACTGGCGATGCCGATGCGCCAGGCAGTGTCACACCATGGCGTACCGCTGACTCGGAGATCACCACCGAGTTCCACTGAAGAACTGGTCGAACCACGGTCGTCGAGGAAGATGGTGACGAGGTCTGCGGCGAGCCCCTTGCCGATGCCGCCCGGGTCGAAGGCCGCGCCAGCAGGGACCATGACCGCACTGATGTCGTGGAAGAGCGCGATTGGTTCGCAAGCCCCTGGACGAAGACGGCTGTCCGTCACCAACCGCTGCGTCTCGGCCCGATCTTCTTGCCACGGCGTGCCGTAGCCAAGCTCGCTGAGCTGGTTGAGCATCAACGGGTTGAAGCGACCGCCAGTCAACTCGTGGGCCTGAACCGCTCGGCTGAACAGCTCGAACGTTTCGCCGGAAACGACGGTGACGTTCCCAGCATTGCGGTTCGCATGACTGACTTCGCTGTCGGCCAGAAACCGACTCCACTTGTGTTCGAGGCTCTGCACCAACTCTTGTGCGTTGGCGGCAAGGTCGTCAGCGCCTCCATTGGTCACGATTCGACACGAGCTCCCCATGGCTCGAAAGACTCGAGTGTTCATGTCAGCCACTCGCTTCGCTGCGGGGCGGTGGGGTTGGCTGTGGTGCGGGTGCGGGGGCAGCCGTTGTGGGGGCTGCCGTTGGCGGTGCAGCGGTTGTTGGAGCGGCAACGGCCGGCGCCACCGTCGTCAGAGGCGCTGCGACAGCCGGAGCGGCGGTCGCTGCCGGCGCTGCGACTGGTGCCGTGGTGGGAGCTGCTGCCGGTGCGTTGGCTGTCGGTGCATTTGAAGCGGCCGGGGCCGGAACGGCCGACTGAACAGCAGCCGGTGGAACAGATGAGGGTGGGTCGGAGATCCGCTCTGCATCCGCCGCTTCGGCGGGCAGGTCGCTGATGAAGGCGAGCTCTTCAGCGGTGAGTGGCGTGCCGTCAGCCGACACGTAGTTGGGGATGACTTCCACGACGACCTGGGGCGCCGCCGGAGGAGCAGTGGTCAAGTCGAGCGGTGCGAGTGCCAGCGGGTCGGTATCGGCGCTCTCGGCTGCGTCGACGGTCAGAGGCCCCATGGCGACAACCATCGCGGCGAAGGACACCAGTGACGCTCCCGTCGCAGCGAGGCGCGAAGTGGACGGGGTGTTCGGTCGCCAAGACCTTCGAGCCGGCTGCTTGTGAGGAGCTGTCGGTTCTTCCACCGGTTCAGCTGCGGGAGTCCTCGGCTTGGAGCTGCGGGCCGCAAGCGCAGCCAGGCGATCGCCCTGGTTTGGTTCAGTCACGTCAGCGTTCCTTTTTCACTTCGAGTTCGCCGTCCTCGCGAATCAGTTCGAACTTGGCTTCACCTTCACCGCCGGAGACTCGGCGGAACTTGACTTCGACGTGGTTCGCCGAGTTTTTCTCGACCATGAAGGCCCAGCCGTCTTCGGTCGTTGCCGACCAGAACTCGAGGGTCTCCCCGTCGTGATACGCCACCACGATCTCGGCGATTCCGTCGAAGGTGTATGAGAGGTATTGCGTCGACGCCACAGCCGTTGTTGGCGAAGCGGTCGCTGGCGGACTTGTCGTTGGCGGCGGCGCCGTCGCAGCCGTTGTGGGCGCTGGCGTTGCTGTCGCCGGGACAGCCGCAACTGGCGCCGCAGTTGTCGGGGCAGGGGTCGCTGCAGTGGCCGGCGGTGCAGCCGGGGCCGCTGTGGCCGGTGGTGTAGTAGCAACAGGCCTGACGGCTGCAGCCGCAACTGCCACCGGTTCAGATGCAGACTCCGCTTGCTCTTCAGGAGCGCCCGGCCGGTCTGGCACTGGCACGTCGACCACGACCTGCAGCACCTCTGGCTCGGTGGGAGGTGCCGTCGATACGACCGCTTGCTCCAGCGACAACGGCGAGCCGATGCCCATGACGCTCAGGTTCAGGCCGGCAGCCGTGCCGACAATGCCGACGACCAAGGCGCCAGTCTTGATCGAGATGGGAAGTGCGAGGGCCACGTTGGCCTCCTTTCACCATCTACACGCCGCTGCATGCTGCTCAGGTTTGGCCGTGGAACGCAGATTTCTTGGCCGTTCACCCGTCACTCGCTGGAGACGTCGGTCCAGAGCACACTGTTGCGCACCTCGGCCTTGATCTCGCAGTGGCCCTCCGGCCCCTCGAAGGAGACCTCGACAGATTCGGGCCCGTCATCCTTCTCGTCGACCACGTAGCCGGCGTCCGGCATCGAGGCCACCAAGGTGATGGCCTCTCCGCTCGTCGATACGTCGATGGAACCGCAGACGGATTCGACCGTGAAGGTCTCCACGTTGGTCGCCAACGTGGTCGAGCCGGCCTCCGGCTCGGTCGTATTCGTGCTTGACGACGCCGGGATCGAAGAGGTTCCAGCGCTCGATGTCGGCACCACTGTCTCGGTCGGCTGGGATCGCGCAGTCGTCGAGGCCTGCGTAACTGCGCTTGGTTCAGGCTCGGTCACTGTCGTGGCTGAGGCGGAATCCCGCACCGTTGTCGGGGCCGAGGACGGAATGTCGCTGCTCGCCGGATCCGGAAGAGTTGTTTGCTCGGTCGCGACAACTTCGGTGGGCGGAGCGGCAACAACAACCGATTGCCCTCCTCCTCGATCGCCAGTGAACAGAGCGGCGGCTGCTCCCGAAGTCGCGAGGACAACGACGAGGCCCGCAGCGCCAGATTTGATTCGGGCACTCCGGCGAGCTCGACGCAGCGATGGGGTGAGTCCACGCAACACCACCTCGGCAGAGGAATTCTGGCCCGTCGCTCGGCTGAGCTCAGAGCGGAGTCGATCGTCGAACGGGTCAGACATGATTCACCTCCTCAGACTCGAGAATCGTTCTGAGAGACTCCCGAGCCTTGTTCAGATGGAACTTCACTGCGCCTGTCGAGAGCTCGAGACTGGATGCGATGTCCGCCACCGAAAGATCCTCCACATAGAAAAGCGCTGCGACTGTTCGTTGTTGGCGCGTGAGACGTTGGAGCAGAGCGACGACTTCCATGTCCCCCACGATCCCAGGCTCGTGAGACTGCACGGCGGGCCTGATCGGCATCTCTCGGTCCTCGCGTCGTCTGCGACGACTATCGGAACGATTCGCGTCTTTGCTCAAGTTGATTGCCACGCGCCGCACCCACGTTGCCGGGTTGTCATAGCGACACAAGCGACGCCAGCGGGCGAACGCCCGAATGAACGCCTCTTGCACGCAGTCGTCGGCCAGTTGACGGTCACCCGTGATCGCGGACAACGATGCGACGAGTCCGTCGTAGTGCCTCAGGAAGAAGCGATCGAAATCAGCATCGTTTGACCCGGAATCCACCAGCGCCTCACACGACACTGCGGGGGCGAGGCCAGGCAACGGCATGGCGAAAGACATCACACGCTCTACACGGCACCGAAGGGCTCGAAGGTTTGGTCGTGGAGCCCATACAAGAGAGTCATCGGCCGAAGCCCTCCACAAGTGAACCGAGCAGGGCTCGCGCGTGTGCTCCGCTGGGCGGGGCATCACGAGCTACAAGGACGGTGGCGGGCCGACGTAGGTTCGGCTCTCAGCCACTCGCCGCACGGTTTGGGTGCCATGAGCTGGCGTGACGACCGGGTGTCGGATACACCAGACGTTCAGAGCCAAGCGATCGTGGCCGATGAGTCGACTGTCGAACACTCCATCGGTGCGTGAACCAACGCGGATCGAATCGGCGACCAACGAGGGGCGAATGTGAGCAACAAGATGTCCAAGACAACTCGCCAGACCAACAAGCTGTTGCGAAAGCGCCGTCAAGAGAGCGAGCTGGAGCCGTATCAGGTCGAGCTACTCAAGCTCCAAGCGCACCTCGAGCGCGAGAACAAGCGGATGATCGTGATCTTCGAAGGCCGCGACGCCGCGGGCAAGGGCGGCACCATCCGACGTGTCACTCGCTACATGAACGAGAAGCACTACCGGGTCGTCGCACTGGGGAAGCCAACTGAAGAAGAGCGCAGCCAGTGGTACCTCCAGCGCTACGTCGCCCAGTTCCCGATTGGCGGTGAGATCGTCCTGTTCGACCGGTCCTGGTACAACCGGGCGATGGTCGAACCCGTCTTCGGCTTCTGTACCGACAAAGAACACGCTGATTTTCTCCGCGGCGTTGTCGGCTTCGAAAAGGACCTCGTTCGTCAAGGCACCGTCCTGGTAAAGCTCTACTTCTCCGTCACGAAGCGCGAGCAGCAGCGCCGCTTCGAGCGTCGCCGCGATGACCCACTGCGCCAATGGAAACTCTCGGAAATCGACGTCCAGGCCCAAGCCTTCTGGGACGACTTCACTGAACGCAAGTACGAGATGCTCCAGCGCAGCCACCATCCCCAAACGCCGTGGACAATCATCCGATCACGTGACAAACACCTCGCCCGCCTCAACGCCATGCGGGTGATCCTCGACGCCGTCGACTACGAAGATCGCAACCTCGAAATCAACCACATTCCCGATCCCAACATCGTCTTGTCAGGCGCCCGCGAGGTCGAAAAGATGGAAGCTGACCGCATCAAGCGAGGGCGGTTCAGGCAATGAGCAAACACGGCAAACGCAAGCGACTCAACAAGGCGCTCTACGAATCCGAGCTCAGCCGGCTCCAGGCTGAACTCGTCAAACTGCAAGAGTGGGTCACCTCTGAACAGCTCCGGGTGTGCGTGGTCTTCGAGGGCCGTGATGCCGCCGGGAAAGGTGGCGCGATCAAGCGGATTCTCGAACGGACGAACCCCCGCGTCGTAAAAGTCGTTGCGTTGGGAACACCAACCGAACGCGAGCGATCGCAGTGGTACTACCAACGCTACGTCCAGCACCTTCCCGCCGCCGGTGAGATCGTGCTGTTCGACCGGTCTTGGTACAACCGAGCTGGCGTCGAGCACGTCATGGGCTTCTGTACCGAAGACGAGTATCAGGAGTTTCTTCGCTCCTGTCCCCTCTTCGAAGAGATGCTCGTCAAGTCTGGGATCATCGTCGTCAAATTCTGGTTCTCGGTGTCGGACGCGGAACAAGGCAAACGCTTCACCGACCGACTCGAGCACCCCGAGAAGCGCTGGAAGCTCTCCGACATGGACCTCGAATCACGAGCGCGCTGGGTCGACTACAGCGAAGCGAAAGACACCATGTTCTCTCACACCGACACGCCGGTATCGCCGTGGTGGGTGGTCGACGCCGACGATAAACGCCGAGCGCGGCTCAATTGCATTCAGCACTTGCTGCAGACCATCGACTACGAAGAACCCACGAACGCTCATGCTGAACTTCCGCCGATCCAATCGAGGAAGTACCGGCGGCCGGCTGTCGACACCCAACACAAAGTGATCAGGAACTACGACTCGGACAAGTAGCCGGTCACGATCGGTCGTGGGATCTCAGGCCTCGCAGATGGGATTGTGGCCAAGGAGGCAGAGACCGAGCTCCATGACACCGCCGACGCACGGATCGATGAGCCGGTAGTAGATGCGGTTGCCATCGCGGCGGGTGGCAACGATGTTCTGATCTGCCATGCGCTGCAGATGGTTCGACACTCCCTGTGTGCTGGCTCCGACCTCATCGGCGATGGCTGACACCGAGGCCTCTTCGGACCGGGCGATCACGTGCAGGATCCGCAGCCTCGTGTCGTTCGCCAGAATCGCAAAGAGTCGCGAGAGCTCGCCGACCTCGAGATCACCAAGCAATGGCCGCTCCGCCAGCGCTGGAGGAATCACTTGAACAGGATTGCTTGACATCGACACTCCATAACTACATGATTGAATGTAATAGTTGAATGATAGTCACAGGAGAACCCCATGTCCAGATTCCAATTGTCCCTCAACGTCGTCGATGTCGATGCCTCTGTCGAGTTCTACACGAAGCTCTTCGGCGTCGAGCCAGCCAAGCACCGGGACGGCTACGCCAACTTCGTCGTGGCTGATCCGCCAATGAAACTCGTGATCGTCGAGAACGAGGGCCAGCCGGGAACGATCAATCACGTCGGCATCGAGTTCGCATCCGGCGCTGAAGTTGCAGAGCGCACCGACCTCGTGACTGCTGCTGGGCTCCCCGTCGAGGTCGACGATCCGCACACATGCTGCTTTGCGACGCAGGAGAAGGCATGGACGCAAGACGTCGACGGAGTCCCGTGGGAGCTCTACACGGTGGTCGCTGATGCACCTGGGTTCGGCGCCAGCCCACGCGGTGGCACCCCCATCGACGTGATGATCCCTCCGATCGACATCGATGAACTCCGCTCAGCCCTCGATGACGAATCGACGATCGTTGTCGACGCGCAAGGGCCAGGGGCCTACGAGCAAGCTCACATCCCTGGAGCCATCAACTTCGGCCTCGACTCGGTCGATCAACAGGCGGCCACCGAGATCGGAGATCCGAATCGCCGCGTCATCGTCTATTGCACCGATGTGGACTGCCTCGGCGCAGAGTTCATCGGGACCCTGCTGGTACAAGCCGGGTACACCAATATCGGCCGCTACCCCGATGGCGTCGCTGGCTGGCGCGACGCTGGGCTCCCCGTCACGACGGGCGCATGAGGACAGCGCTGGCAGCGCCAGAGGCCCGGACCGAACCACGCTTGAGCCGTGCTGATCGGCTTCAGCCGGTGCTGCTCCTCGGAGCGATGAGCATCGGCCTCGCTACCGGCCGGGTTGCCCCTGGGGTTGCCGGCGCTGCATCGACCGCAGTATCGGTTGGTGTCTTCGGCCTCATCGCCCTCGTGATGTTGAATGTGGACCCACGCGACGTTGCGACCACCTTCACTCGAAAACGCTTTCTGACGGCAGCGATCGGGCTGAACTTCGTTGTGAACCCGTTCATCGCCTGGGCGCTGGGAGCGGTGTTCCTCGGCGATCACCCTGATCTACGTATTGGTCTCATTCTGTTCCTCGTGACGCCATGCATCGGCTGGTATCTGATCTTCACCGAACTCGCCGGCGGCGACACCGAGCTCGGCGTCGGGCTGCTGGGGATCAACGTCGTCCTTCAGATCGCCTTGCTGCCGATCTACCTGGCGGTGTTCATCGGCGAATCGGCAACGATCGATATCGCGACCATCTTGCGGAGCGTCGCTGTGTACCTGGTGCTCCCGGCCTTGGTCGCCGGAACGGTTCGACGATGGTGGTCCTGGTCTGGCCGCAACGATTCCGAGGAGCAGGAACGATTCCGAGTGTCGACGCTCAAGACGTTCGCTTTGGCGTTGGTCGTGATCTCGATGTTCGCGTCACAGGCGGACGCCATGTTCGACGAGCTCGGGTCGGTTCGGAACCTCATCGTGCCGATGATGCTCTTCTTCGGGGTCGCTTTCGGGGTCGCCCTAATCACCGCTCGCTTGCTCGGGTTGCCTCACGAGCAGACCGCTCTGCTCGTGTTCACCACGACCTCGCGCAACAGCGAAGCTTCGCTGGCCATCGCTGCCACGGCCTTTGCCAGCCCTCTGGTTGCGTTGACCGTTGCCATCGGACCAGTGATCGAACTCCCGCTTCTGGTGATCATGGCTCGACTGGTTCGCCGGAGAGTCCGACCGGTCGATTCGGTGTCCCCGCAGAGGACGGTGGCCGAACGGAATGCTCTGCATGGTCGAGGCCCGTGATCAGCCTGGCAATCCGCTGGCCCGTGAGGTACTGCCAGCCCCAACTCGCCATCGCGCTCGCCTTCGATCGGAAGTCGATCAGGCTGATGATGTGCACCGCCCACCACACCAGCCACGCGGGGTACCCGCCGAACTGGAGATGGGGGCCGAGGTCAGCCACGGCCTTCGAGCGACCGATCGTCGCCATCGAACCCTTGTCCTTGTAGACAAAGACAGGCCTCGCCAAACCACCGAGATCTGCTTCGATGCAGCGAGCGACATGCTGCCCACCTTGCTGTGCCGCGGGCGCCACCCCTGGCACGGCGGTGTCGCCTGACACGACCGAAGCCAGGTCGCCGATCACGAAGACATTCGAATGCTCAGCCAGCGTGAGCTCATCTGACACCGGCACTCGGCCGGCCCGGTCGACCTCATCGCTCACCTCGCGACCGAGCGGCGAGGCGGCGACGCCGGCACCCCACAACACGGTCGCTGCCGAGATGGACCCGTCTTCGATCATGACGCCATTGGCATTGATGTCGGTGACAGCGGTCGAGGTGCGAACCTCGACGCCGAGCTTGCCGAGTTGGCGTTCCGCCGAGGCTGACAACTTCTCTGGGAACGCACTCAGCACTCGCGGACCGGCCTCGATGAGAACGACGCGACTGGTCGTGGTGTCGATCGACCGAAAGTCAGCCCGAAGCGATTTGGTCGCGATCTCCTTGACCGCTCCAGCGAGCTCAACGCCTGTCGGTCCGGCACCAACGACGACGAAGGTCATCAGCCGTTCCCGCTCGACCGGGTCATCGCAGACCTCCGCCTTTTCGAAGGCCAGCAGAATGCGGCGACGGATGTCGAGTGCATCGTCGATGGTCTTCAGACCGGGGGCCAGCTCCGCCCAAGCGTCGTTGCCGAAGTAGGAATGCGTCGCTCCCGTCGCGAGCACCAGATAGTCGTAGTCGATGACATCTTCGGTGGCGGTCACTCGCTGGGCAACGAGATCGACGGCGACCACCTCATCGAGCACCACACGAGCATTCTTCTGCTTGCGGATGACGTGCCGGATTGGTTGGGCGATGTCGGAAGGGTTGAGACCGGCGCTCGCGACTTGATAGAGCAACGGCTGGAACGTGTGGTGGTTCTCTCGATCGATCACTGTGACGTCGACTTCGGAGTCGGCCAGTGACTGGGCCGCGGCAAGACCACCGAACCCGCAACCGACGATCACAACATGCGGACGGCTTCCAGACAGAGCAGACATGGCCGACAGTCTGGCGGCTCAGAGCCGCGCCGGGCCAGGAACCGCTCGACGAATCGGAATCCGTCGGCTCGTCAGAGGGTTGACCCTCGCATGGCTTCCGAACGTCCCCGAGTCCGCATCGAGCCCAACCACAAACGGCTGCGTGCCATGGTCGACGGCATGCCAGTGATCGACAGCACGCAGTCGAGCTTCGTTTGGGAGGTCCCGTACTACCCGGCGTGGTACTTCCCGCTCGACGCGATCGCCGGTGAGCTCGTCGCCAACGGCAACACCCTCCGATCGCCGCGTCGCGGCGAAGGCACCCGCTACGACATCGTGGTCGGAGAGCGCACCCTGACCGATGCTGCGTGGCGTCACGTCGATTCGCCAGTCGAGGAACTCCGAAACCTCGTCCGCATCGAATGGGACGCGGTCGACGCGTGGTTCGAGGAGGACGTCGAGGTCTTCGTTCATCCCCGCAGTCCCGAGGTACGAGTCGATGCGCTGGCGTCGAGTCGACACGTCAGGGTGCTGATCGATGGCGAGGTCGTGGCTGACTCCACTCGCCCGATCGTTCTTTTCGAGACCGGTCTCCCCACTCGGTACTACCTCCCCAAGACCGACGTCAGACTTGACCTTTTGTCGCCGACGGAGACCTCGAGCGCCTGCCCATACAAGGGCTGGGCCAACTACTGGAGCGTGAAGGTCAACGAATCAGTCCACGATGACATCATCTGGGGTTACCGGACACCGCTTCCCGAGTCGGAAGCCATCGCCGGCCTGCTCTGCTTCTACAACGAGAAGGTCGATCTCGAGATCGACGGTGTTCTGATCGAGCGGCCGGAGACCAAATTCTCCTGACCGGCAACGTTCGCGAGAGACCTCGTGCTCGAGTCGGGATGCTGCAATCGTTCGACACGATCGGCCGGGGCGAGCAGACTCGCCTGCATGAGCACCGAACCGCTGAGCAAGCAATACGCAACCGTCAACGGCAAGCAGATGGCGTATCACGACGTCGGAAGCGGCGATGCCGTGGTCTTTCTTCACGGCAACCCGACGTCGTCGTATCTCTGGCGCGACATCGTGCCTCACGTGTCTGACCAAGCCCGTTGCATTGTCCCTGATCTGATCGGGCAGGGCGACTCAGACAAGCTCGACGATGTGGGGCCAGACTCGTACCGCTTCGTCGAGCACCGCGAGTACCTCGATGGCCTCCTCGACCAACTCGACATCGGCGACCGGGTCACCCTCGTCATCCACGACTGGGGCTCTGCGCTTGGCTTCGACTGGGCCAACCGCCACCGCGATCGTGTTGCCGGTATTGCGTACATGGAAGCAATTGTTCGTCCAGTCACGTGGGACGAATGGCCAGAGGGCGCGATCGACATCTTCAAGGCCATGCGCTCCGAAGCGGGCGAAGAGATGGTGCTCACCAAAAACCTCTTCGTCGACGCGATCCTGCCCTCGTCGATCATCCGCACGCTCAGCGAGGAAGAGATGAAGGAGTACCGCCGCCCGTTCCTCCAAGCGGGCGAGGATCGCCGTCCCACGCTCACGTGGCCGCGCGAGATCCCGCTCAGCGGTGAGCCGGCCGACGTTGTCGAAATCGTCCAGGCCTACGCCGACTGGCTCTCGACCTCCGAAGTGCCCAAGCTGTTCGTCAACGCCGAACCAGGCACGATTCTCACCGGTCCGCAACGCGAATTTTGCCGCACCTGGCCCAATCAGACCGAGACGACAGTGGCCGGCATCCACTTCATCCAGGAGGACAGCCCAAACGAGATCGGCCAGGCCATATCGAGTTGGTTGACTGATTCGGTCGGCTAGGCCGCCGACCCCCGATGGGGGTCATGGCAATGGGGGGACCTCCCCGATCGAAGTCTGCGGCCCTTCCGTCATAGTGATTTCTGCGGGACGAACCTGGGCAGGACTCCTTCGGAGGGGGAGGAGCCCTGCCAGGTTCACCGCAGGACGCACGCCAGACGGAGGGAACCAACACAGGAGGGAGCACGTACGGAGGGACAAGCCAGACGGGCGCCAGGGTTTGACGCAACAAGCGTCATTTCCTGGCGCTCGTCGACGTTTTGGGTCGCACCCGGAGGTCATCGCCGGTCTCCAGATTCCCAAAAGTCCAAAACCTCGGAGAAAGGGGACCTTCGTCCTTAGGGCCGAACGATTCCACGGCCGAGACTTCGCCGGTTCCCATAAACCCAACCAAGTCAGGAACCTTGTGACCCTCATCGACGATCCACCCGTCGGCGCTCAGCCCCCTAGCGGTCGGCCAGCACCTCAACCTCAGGGCAAGGAGCTGAACCCCGGATGGCTCCTGGCCATGGTCCTTGGCGCCTTGCTCATCGGCATGTTCGGCTTTGTTGCGCTGGTCATCGGCGCCATGGCCCTCGATGACGGCGCCGCAGGCACAACCAACTCCGTCCTCAACATTTCGGTCCAGGAGTTCTCGATCACCGGAGACCTGACGGCACCTGCGGGCAACATCACGTTGCAGATCGCCAACAACGGGTCGATGAACCACAATGTCGAGGTTCGAGGCTTGGGCCTCGTCAGCCCAGACGTCGGTTCTGGCGGAACAGTTTCGCTTTCACTCGGCGAACTCGGCCCGGGCACATACGAACTGTTCTGCAACATTGCCGGCCATGAGTCCTCCGGAATGCTCACGACGCTGGTCATCACCGGCGACGGTGAGCAAACGACTGCAGCCGCTGACGCCTCCTCCGGCGGTCACGGTGGCAACACCCCCGAGGAATGGGCCGCCATGGACACCGCAATGATGGAGTCCATGCTGGCGTTCCCGGCCGAGACCGAGGGCAAGGGCAACCCGCTCCTCGAGCCGACCGAGATCCTCGCTGACGGCACCAAGGTGTTCGACCTCACCGCCGCAATAACCGAATGGGAGACCGAGCCAGGCGTCATCGTCGAAGCCTGGAGTTACAACGGCGTTGTTCCGGGTCCGCAGTTCATTCTCGACCGGGGTGACAAGATCCAGGTCCGAGTTGTGAACGATCTGCCAGTCGGGACCGACATCCACTGGCACGGTGTGCACACGCCGAACGACCAGGACGGTGTTGCCCCGTACACCCAGGATCTGATTCCACCGAACGGCGGCACGTTCACCTACGAGTTCGTCGTCGAAGACGACGCCATCGGCATGTACCACGCTCACAACCACGGGCAGATCGCCATCGTGAACGGCATGTTCGGCGTCTTCCGTGTCGGCGAGAACCCGATTCCTTACGGCCAGACCATCTCTGGTGTGACAATCCCAGAGGACCTCGAGCTTGCCGCTGATATTCCGATGATCCTGAACGATGCCGGCACGATCGGACTCAGCCTCAACGGCAAGAGCTTCCCGGCGACCGAGCCACTGGTGCTGAACCAGGGCGACTGGGCCAGCATCACCTACTACAACGAGGGTCTACAGACTCACCCGATGCACCTGCATCAATTCCCGCAGCTCGTGTACGCCAAGGACGGCATCCCACTGGATCAGCCGTACTACGTCGACACCATCAACATCGCACCAGGCGAGCGCTACACCGTGCTGATGCGGGCCGATGACGCCGGTGTATGGGTCTGGCACTGCCACATCCTCAGCCACGTCGAACGGCAAGACGGCATGTTCGGCATGGTCACTGCGATCATCGTCAACGAAGATCCGTCCTTCGACCCAGAAGAAGTACCGATCCGCCCGAGTAACTGGCGCAACGTCGCAGGCGAGCCACTCGACCAAGCTGAAATCGATGGGCTCCGCGACTTCGCAGAGGCTCAAGACAATGCGACCAACGGAACCGATGATGGAGAACCGGCCGACGGTGAGGTGGAACAAGCCGCCGACGCCTGATCCATCAACGTAGATGGGCGCCGTGTGCCAGACCCTCGGGTCAGGTGCACGGCGTTTGTCGTTTTTGGTTCGGCCGCTCAAGGCACCCGATGCTCAGAGCAGTGTCGAGCCAGACACCTGAGCATTGCCGTTGCCCAGGTAGAAGATCCCTGGCAGGCCCTGAGTCTCGAAACGCCCACTCGGATTGCGGCGAAGCACCGATCCATCGATGATCAGCGTTCCGGATCGGTCGTTCGATACGAAGAAGATCGCGCCGCCGCCCTCGCGAGCCGAGTTGTCCTCGATGAGCGACCCGTGCACCTGCAGCGTGAAGCTGTTGCCGTCGTTGTAGATCGCGCCGCCACTGCCGCCACCAGGCGTGCCCGGTTGTGCCGGGTTGGCGCCGTACCCAATGGCCTCGTTGTGGGTGAACCGACTGTTGATGACGGTCATCGACACACCAATGCTGCTCAGCGCTGGTCCGTTCGAGCACTCGTTACCCAGACCTGGGCCGCCGCCGAAGGTGCTGTTCACGACGTAAACCGGAAGGCCGTTGTGTTGGCTCAGGACGCGGACGGCGGCGCCGCCGATGTCGGGACCGACACCGTCACAGACGTTGCGGGTGAACAGCGCGTTCACAATCTTGAGGCGCCCACCCCTAACGAAGATCGCTCCCCCGCCCCCTCCTTCAGCCGTCTCACCGATCGAGTTGCCCTCGGTGAATCCGATGTTCTG
>RCMY010003161.1_pt1 | contig 14687 bp, 10 predicted proteins | sample 2041341 | NCBI WGS metagenome assembly RCMY01 (sample SAMN09708234, study PRJNA481090) | Marine sediment metagenome, whole genome shotgun sequencing project.
CGTGGACATCGTCATGCCGTCCTCGTCGGTCGACTCGACGAAGGCCGGCGAGATGTCGGCGGAGGAGCTCGAGTCGATGCTCAAGGCCATGATCCCCGACAAGCACTGGGAGTTCATCGACACGCTGCTCAAGGAGCACGGCGTCCCGGACGCGGAGCCGTCGGCATCGCGTCGTCTGCTCGGCTGGACCGACACGACCGCCCGCCCGCAGGTCGAGGTCGCCTTCTCCCACGACATCGCCATCCTCGCGTCCGCGCTCGGACCGCCCCCGAAGGACATCGTCGACGCCGCGCACGAGCGCAACATCCCGGTCGCCGGCCTCGTGGGTCGCACCGATCAGGCGCTGCGCCAGAAGAGCTACGGCGTCGACATCATCGTCGCGCAGGGCTACGAGGCCGGCGGACACACCGGTGAGGTCGCCTCGATGGTGCTCCTGCCGGAGGTCATCGAGGCCGTCGGGCCGGACACGCCGGTCCTCGCTGCGGGCGGCATCGGGACGGGTGCGCAGATCCTGGCCGCCGAGGCACTCGGGGCGCAGGGTGTCTGGACCGGGTCGATCTGGATCGACACGTTTGAGCACGGCGAGTCGTTCCCGGGGCTCTACCAGAAGATCCACGACGCGACCTCGTCGGACACCGTGCGCTCGCGCGCGCTGACGGGCAAGCCCGCACGTCAGCTCCGGACCGCCTGGACGGACGCGTGGGAGGCCGAGGAGAACCCCAAGCCGCTTGGCATGCCGCTGCAGTACATGGTGGCCTCGACGGCGCTGGAGCGCATCAACCGGTCGGACGCGAACGAGCTCAAGGGCACGCCGATCGGCCAGATCATCGGTGCCATGAACGAGACGCGGTCCTGCGAGGACGTCATCACCCGGCTGCGGACCGAGTACGACGCTGCCCGCAAGCGCGTGATCGACAACGCGCTCATCACGAGCTGAGAAGCGCAGTCCAAGAGATCGCTGAGAGGGAGCCCAGCATGACCACGACCTGCCCGATGAACGGTGACCGCGTCAATTTGCTGAACCCGGAGAACTTCGTCGAGTCGATGCCGATCGACACGTTGCTCGAGCTCCAGGAGTCTGCCCCGATCTACTGGTGGAGCGATCCGGGGTCCCACGGTGACGGGTTCTGGGTGGTGACCAAGTACGAGGACGTCGTCGAGGTCTCGCGCCACGCCCGGATCTTCTCGTCATACGCGCGCACGGCGCTGCTCGAGCGGTCCGACCGCAAGGCCGACGACGCGCTCGAGACCCAGCGTCTGATGATGCTGAACATGGACCAGCCTGAGCACACGCGGCTCCGGTCGATCGTCAACAAGGGGTTCACGCCGCGGGTCATCGCGACCCTGCGGGAGAAGCTCGAAGAGCGGACCGAACGGATCATCACGGAGGCGCTCGCCAAGGGGACCGGCAACTTCGTCACCGACCTTGCCGCCGAGCTGCCGCTCGAGGCGATCGCGGAGCTGCTCGGCGTGCCGTTCGAGGAGCGCCACAAGATCTTCGACTGGACGAACAAGATGATCGGGTCAGAGGACCCGGAGTACGCGATCTCCGCTGAGGAGACGATGCAGGCTGGCGCAGAGCTGTACGCGTACGCGTCGGAGCTGGCTGCCGCTCGACGCGCGTGCCCGGCCGACGACATCGTGACGAAGCTGATCGAGGCAGAGGTCGACGGGAGCAAGCTGACCGAGACCGAGTTCGAGATGTTCTTCCTGCTGCTCGCCGTCGCCGGCAACGAGACGACGCGCAACGCGATCAGCCACGGGATGCTTGCGTTCTTCGAGCACCCCGACCAGTGGGAGCGGTTCAAGAAGGAACGCGACCTGGCCCGGATGGCGGCTGAGGTCGTTCGATGGGGGACACCGGTCATGCACTTCCAGCGCACGGCGTTGGAGGACACCGTGCTCGGCGGCCAGGAGATCAAGAAGGGCGACCGGCTCGGCATCTACTACTCGTCGGCCAACCGTGACCCCGACGTCTTCGAGGACCCAGGCGCCTTCGACATCACCCGCGAGCACAACCCGCACGTTGGCTTCGGTGGCGGTGGTCCGCACTTCTGTCTCGGGATCCACCTCGCGAACCTCGAGATCGAGATCTTCTTCAACATGCTCGCGGATCGGATCCCGAACATCACGCAGACCGGCGATGCGGTCCGACTGCAGTCCTGGTTCATCAACGGGATCAAGGACCTTCCGGTCGCCTACAAGGCCTGACCGTCCCCGCGCCTCACACATCTGCCTGACTCACCAAGGAGCACCACATTGGGCACGCTCGGCCTCTGGAACATCGCCAACAGCCACCCGGACATGACCGCGCTCATCGAGCCGGATCACGCGGCTCACACGTACGCCGAGCTCGCCGGAGCCTCGAACCAGGTCGTCCACGGGCTTCGCGCCATGGGCGTCGAGGTCGGTGACGTCGTGGCGGTGCTGGTGCCGAACGGTGCCGCGTTCGTCGAGATCTTCACCGCGGTGCAGCAGGCCGGGTTCTATCTCGTGCCGATCAACTACCACCTCGTCGGGCCGGAGATCGCCTACATCATCGAGGACTCCGAGGCGAAGGCGTTCATCGCCCATGAGCGCTTCGCCACCGAGGCGCTGCGGGCGGTCAAGGAGATCGGCCTGTCCGCCGACCGGATGTTCGCCATCGGCGACATCGACGGCTTCCGCGACTACGCCGAGATCAAGGCCGGGCAGCCGTCAACGCTTCCCGAGGATCGCACCACGGGTGCGCTGATGAACTACACGTCCGGGACGACGGGGCAGCCCAAGGGCGTGAAGCGCGATCTTCCGGGCATCGACCCGGACACGACCGCTGAGATGGGGACCTTCCTCAACCTGCTGTTCGAGATCCAGTCCTTCGACGACAACGTGCACCTCACGGTCGCGCCGCTCTATCACACGGCCGTCGGCCAGTTCATGCAGAACGCGCTGCATGCTGGGCACACCGTCGTGCTGATGGACCGGTGGACGCCCGAAGGAACACTCGAGCGGATCGAGAAGTACCGCGTGACCACCTCGCACATGGTCCCGACGATGTTCAGCCGCCTGCTGAACCTCTCCGACGAGGCGCGCACCGGCTACGACGTGTCGTCGGTCCGCAAGATGATCCACTCCGCCGCGCCCTGCCCGATCCACGTCAAGGAAGCCATGCTCGACTGGTGGGGCAACGCCATCTGGGAGTACTACGCAGCGACCGAGGGCGGCGGCACGGTGGCATCCCCGGAGGACTGGCGCGCCCACCCCGGCACCGTCGGCAAGCCGTGGCCGATCAGCATCATCAAGGTCCTCGACGACGACGGCAACGAGCTCCCGAACGGCGAGGTCGGCACCGTCTGGATGAAGATGGGCGACCGCACCTTCGAGTACCACGGCGACGCGGAGAAGACGAAGAAGAGCTGGAACGACCAGGGCTTCTTCACGGTCGGCGATGCCGGTGAGCTCGACGACGACGGCTTCCTCTACCTGCGCTCACGCAAGTCCGAGCTCATCATCTCCGGCGGCGTCAACATCTACCCGGCCGAGATCGAGTCGGTGCTGATCAAGCACCCGCTCGTGATCGACGTCGCCGTGTTCGGCGTTCCCAACGCGGACTTCGGTGAAGAGGTCAAGGCGGCCATCGAGCTCGTCGACGGTGTCGAGCCGAGCGACGAGGTCGCCAAGGAGATCCTCGCGTGGTCCGAGAGCGAGCTCGCCGGCTACAAGCGCCCGCGCTCGATCGACTTCCCCGAGGACTTCCCGCGCGACCCCAACGGCAAGGTCTACAAGCGCCGTCTGCGCGACCCCTACTGGGCGGACAAGGAGTCCGAGCTCGTCTGAGCTCGAGCCGAATCATCCACGAAGCACGCACAGACTGCACACGAACCAGAGAGGCCTCCGATGTCGGAGTTCACCGCCACACACGTCTTGGAGTTCCCCGGTGGCTACACCCGGTCCACCGGGCCCGTCATGGGCCGGTTCCTGGGCGGGCTGAAGGTCCAGCGGATCTTGGGATCAACGATCTCCGATGGCCGCGTCGTCGTGCCGCCGGTCGAGTACGACCCGGTCAACAACGCAACCATCCAGGAGTCCGCGCTCGTCGACGTCGGCACGTCCGGCACGGTCGTTTCCTGGGGTTGGCAGCCCGACCCGCGTGACGGTCAGCCGTCGGACGCACCGTTCGCGTTCGCGCTCATCAAGCTCGACGGAGCAGACACCCCGATGCTGCACGGCGTGCGGGCCAGCAGCGCCGCGGAGATGTCCAGCGGCATGCGCGTCACCGCGGTCTGGAAGGACGAGCCCATCGGCACGATGCACGACCTGTCCCACTTCGTCCCCGCAGCCGAAGGAGCCTGAGATGACTGAGACCCGAGCGCTTCCCGAGCCCGTCGAGATCATGCCGGCACCGATCCGGCTCGAGTACTCCTACCAGCCCGGCTCCGCCGTCACCGAGTTCCTCGATGGGATGATGGAGGGCCGCATCCAGGGCCGTCGTTGCCCCGGATGCTCCAAGGTCTACGTGCCGCCGAGACCGTGCTGCCCGATGTGCGGCGACCTCATGAGCGAGATCGTCGAGGTCGGCAAGGAGGGCACGCTCTGCACCTACGCGATCGTGAACGTGCCGTTCGCGTCCCGGACGGTCGAGCTGCCGTACTGCACGGCCGAGGTCCTGCTCGACGGGTCCGACACCACGACGTCGTATCTGCTGCAGGGCATCCCCGTCTCTCAGGTCCGCATCGGCATGCGCGTCCGGACGGTCTGGAAGGACCCGGAGGACTTCGAGTTCAGCTTCGGCAACATCGAGCACGTCGAGCCCACCGGTGAGCCGGACGTGGACTTCGAACTGATCAAGGAGTACGTGTGATGGTGGACGTCGCGATCGTTGGGTTCGCCCAGCACACCGCCGCCGAAGAAGGCGGACGAGTCGAGCTCGAGTTCCTGCAGCCGGTCATCCGTGCTGCGCTGGGGCAGACCGGCCTGACCAACCAGGACATGGGCTTCACGGTCTCCGGATCCTCGGACTACCTCGCCGGACAGGCGTTTTCGTTCGTCGGCGCGCTCGACGCGTGTGGCCCGTGGCCGCCGCTGAGCGAGTCGCACGTCGAGATGGACGGCGCGTGGGCGCTGTACGAGGCCTACATCCGTCTCCAGCACGGCGACATCGACACCGCCCTCGTGTATGCCTTCGGGAAGTCGTCGCCCGGCGACCTCGCCCGCGTGCTGGCCCTGCAGACCGATCCCTACACGATGGCGCCGCTCTGGCCGGACGCCGACTCGCTGGCCGCCATCCAGGCGCGGACGCTGCTCGAGGCCAACGGCTTCAGCGAGCGTGACATCGCCGAGGTCGTCGCGCGTTCCCACCGCAACGCCAAGGACAACCCGTACGCAGTGATCAGCGGTGATCTGGACGTGGACGAGCTCCTCGCCGCGCCCCGCTCGCACGACCCGATGCGCGCGCACGACCGTCCTGTCGTGACCGACGGTGCCGCCGCGATCGTGCTTGCCACCGGTGACCGTGCCCGGGAGCTGTGCGACGATCCGATCTGGATCACGGGCATCGACCACCGCATCGAGACCGGCCAGTTCGGGCTGCGTGATCTGGGCGTGTCGTCCTCGACGAGCCTCGCAGGCCAGCAGGCCGGAGTGGCCGACGGCACGATCGACCTCGCAGAGCTGCACGCCCCGTACGCGCACCAGGAGCTGATCCTCACACAGGCCCTCGGCCTGAGCGGCGACACGGTGATCAATTCGTCGGGAGGGGCGCTGACGTCCAACCCGATGATGACGGCCGGGCTGATCAGGATCGGCGAGGCAGCCGAACGGTTGCGCTCGACCAACGCGACCCGCGCGGTCGCCCATGCGACGTCGGGCCCGGCGTTGCAGCAGAACCTGGTGTGCGTCCTCGAGCGCACGCCTGCGACCACGGGGGCATCGGCATGAAGCAGCTCGCAGCAGCGGTCGGAACCGGCCAGACCCACCACCGCGCGAAGCGTCTCGACGTCTCCATCGCGGGCCTCGTCCGCGAGGCTGCCGAGCGCGCGCTCGATGACGCCCAGATGGACTGGGGTGACATCGACGCAGTCGTCATCGGCAAGGCGCCCGACATGTTCGAGGGCGTCGTCATGCCCGAGCTCTACCTCGCCGATGCGCTCGGGGCCGTCGGCAAGCCCATGATGCGCGTGCACACGGCGGGCTCCGTCGGCGGCTCGACCGCCGTCGTCGCGACGCACCTGGTGCAGTCGGGACGGCACGAGAAGGTCCTGACCGTCTCGTTCGAGAAGCAGTCCGAGTCCAACGCCATGTGGGCGCTGTCGATCAAGATGCCGCTGTCCGTCCAGGGCAACGCCGGGGCAGGCGGCTACTTCGCGCCGATCATCCGCGGATACATGGCCAAGTCCGGAGCCCCCGAGGACACCGGCTACAAGGTGGTGCTCAAGGACCGGCTGAACGCGCTGAAGAACCCGTTTGCGCACCTGCAGCAGCCCGACATCACCTACGAGTCCATCGCGGCCTCGCCGCTGCTCTGGGATCCGCTTCGCTACGCCGAGACGTGCCCGTCCTCCGACGGCGCTGGTGCCATGGTCATCACGTCGGAGTCGGTCGCGGACAAGTACACGAAGCCCGTCGCCTGGATCCACGGCACGGCCGTGAAGTCCGAGCCGACGCAGGGAGCCGGTCGCGACCGCGTCAACCCGTGGGCGGGGCGTGAGTGCGCCAAGGCGGTCTTTGCCGAGGCCGGGATCACCAACCCGTACGAGGAGATCGACTGCGCCGAGCTCTACGTGCCGTTCTCCTGGTTCGAGCCGATGTGGCTCGAGAACCTCGGGTTCGCCGAGCAGGGCGAGGGCTGGAAGATGGTCCACGACGGCATCACCGCGCTCGACGGGCCGCTGCCGATCAACATGTCCGGCGGCGTGCTGTCGTCCAACCCGATCGGGGCATCCGGGATGCTCCGCTTCCTGGAGGTTGCGAACCAGGTGCGCGGCACCGCGGGGGAGCACCAGGTCGACGGGGCACGCAAGGCCGTCGGCCACGCCTACGGCGGCGGCTCGCAGTTCTTCGCGATGTGGGTGGTCGGCTCCGAGAAGCCGACCAACTGATCGCGACGGGTCGCGTCGTCGGGAGCCGTCGCGACCCGTTTCTTGTCGTTTCGAGGTGAGGGGAATCACCGTGCAGTTCAATCTGGCAGACATCTTCGAGTCCGTGGTTGACGTGATCGGCGACCGTGAGGCGCTGATCGCCGACGGGCGCCGACTGACCTACGCGGAGCTCGACGCGCGCGCCAACCAGCTCGCGCACCACCTCACCGCGCAGGGTGTCGGGGTCGGCGACCACGTCGGCTGTCACCTGAAGAACGGCACCGAGTACCTCGAGGCGATGATCGCCTGCTTCAAGATCCGTGCGGTCCCGATCAACGTGAACTTCCGCTACGTCGAGGAGGAGCTGCGCTACCTGTGCGCGGACGCCGACCTGGTGGCAGCGATCTCCGACGTCGAGTTCATCCATCGACTCCAGGGCGTCCGAGGGCAGCTGCCCTTGCTGCGTCATGTCATCGTCGTGGGCGATGAGGGCAAGGTCCCGGACGACTGCATCGGCTACGAGGCGGCGATCGCCGAGCAGCCGACGGGTCGCGAGGCCCTCCCGACCGACCGATCGCCCGACGACCTGATGATGATCTACACCGGAGGCACCACCGGGATGCCCAAGGGCGTCATGTGGCGTCACGAGGACATCTTCTTCGCCGGGATGCTCGGTGCCCGGGTCGGTGGACCCGGCCCCGTCGAGTCCCCGGAGGAGGTCGCGCCCCGTGCGCTGTCAACCGGCGGGTTCGTCCGGACCTTCCCGGCCGCGCCCCTCATGCACGGAGCGGCCGAGCTGGCCTCGTTCATCACGTTCTGGTCGGGCGGGACCGTCATCCTGATCCGCGACTTCTCCGGACACGGCGCCTGCAAGCTCATCGAGCAGGAGAAGCCGATCTCCATCTCCCTCGTCGGTGACGCGATGGCGACCCCGCTGCTCGACGCCATCGAGGAGGGGGACTACGACCTGTCGTCGCTGATGTCAATCGGGTCGGCTGGCGCGATTTTGTCCGGCTCCACCCGAGAGCGGGCCAAGTCGCTGATCTCGCCGCTCGAGATCTCCGACGCGTTCGGCGCCTCTGAGGTCGGCTACACCGGCTCGGCGACGGCGGACTCCAGCCCCGAGAAGGGGCTCAAGTTCGAGCCGCGCGAGACCGCCGCCGTGGTTTCGGACGACGGCAAGATCCTGCCGCACGGCTCGGATGAGATCGGCCGGGTCGCACACACCGGCAACATCCCGCTCGGCTACTACAAGGACGAGAAGAAGACCGCCGAGACGTTCGTGATGATCGACGGCACCCGCTGGGTCGTTCTCGGAGACCGTGCCAAGGTCGACGCGGATGGCGTCATCCACTTCCTCGGTCGTGGGTCGGTCTGCATCAACTCCGGCGGTGAGAAGATCTTCCCCGAGGAGGTCGAGTCGGCGCTGAAGGCGCACGACGACATCGTCGACGCCGTCGTTGCGGGCATCCCGGACGCGAAGTGGGGCGCGAAGGCCGTCGCGGTCATCCGCGTGAAGGACGGGCGCGAAGCCCCGACGCAGGCGGACATCGAGCAGTTCCTGTCGACGCGGATCGCGCGCTACAAGGTTCCGCGTCTGATGGTCGTCGTCGAGGAGATGGTCCGCTCGCCCTCCGGCAAGCCGGACTACAAGTGGGCACGACGCACGGCGGCGGAGTTCGCCGGCGTCGCGATCTGAGCGGAACGCCGATGACCCAGCCGACGATGCAGGATCTCTTCCGCGCTCGCGCGGAAGACGATCGTCCCGGCATCGTCACGCGACGTTCGACGTGGACGTGGCGACAGGTCATCGAGCAGTGTCAGGTGCGGGCGGCCTGGGCGACGGCGGCGCGCGTGCCGGACCAGCCGAACAACGTCGGCGTCATGCTGGAGAACACGCCGGAGTTCGTCTTCCTCCTGGGCGCTGCCGCGCTGTCCGGGACCACCGTCGTCGGCCTGAACCCGACGCGGCGCGGCGAGGACCTCGCGCGCGACGTCCGCCACACCCAGTGCCGCGCGGTCCTCACCGATCGGGTGCACGCGAAGCTGTTCGAAGGTCTCGATCTCGGCGGCGTACCCGTCCTCAGCGTCGATGACCCTCGCTGGACGCGAAGCCTGGTCGAGTTCGGTGACCTCGAGGCGCCCCCGGCGGCCGTTCCGGCTGACGCGCCGTTCATGCTCATCTTCACGTCGGGCACCACCGGCGCGCCGAAGGCGGTGATCTGCTCGCAGGGCAAGATCGCCCGGCAGGGGAGCGGGCTCGCCGCTTCGCTCGGGCTCGGCCCTGACGACGTGGCCTACGTCTCCATGCCCCTCTTCCACTCGAACGCGATCATCGCTGGTCTCACCCCTGCGGTGGCCTCCGGTGCGACGCTCGCGCTGGCCCCTCGGTTCTCCGCCTCCGGCTTCCTCGAGGACCTCCGGGCCTTCGGGGCGACCTACGCCAACTACGTGGGCAAGCCGCTCTCGTACGTGCTCGCCCAGCCGGAGCGCGACGACGACGCGCTGATCCCGCTGCGCGTCGTGTTCGGCAACGAGGCGGCGCCGCAGGACATCGTCCGGTTCGGGGAACGGTTCGGCTGCCGCGTCATCGACGGGTTCGGGTCAACGGAGGGCGGGGTCTCGATCAGCAGAACGCCGGACACCCCGGCCAGCTCGCTCGGCCGGGTCGTGGGAGACGTGGCCGTGATCCACCTCGACTCCGGCGAGGTCTGCCCGCCCGCGCAGTTCGACGGCGCGGGGCGTCTGCTGAACGCCGACCGGGCCATCGGCGAGCTCGTCAACCGTGGTGGCGTCGGGTCGTTCGAGGGCTACTGGGGCAACGACGAGGCGACGGCGCAGCGGGTCCGGGACGGCAGCTACCACTCCGGCGACCTTGCCTACGTCGACGCGGCGGGCTTCGTCTACCACGCCGGCCGAACCGGGGACTGGGTGCGCGTCGACGGGGAGAACGTGGCCGTCGCCGCGATCCAGCGGCTGCTCAGCCGCCACCCGGACGTCATCGACGTGGCCGTGTACGCCGTTCCCGACGAGGCCGCTGGGGACCAGATCATGGCTGCGCTCGTCGTGCGTGATCCTGCCGAGTTCGCCGTGGACGGCTTCGCCGCATGGCTCAGCGCTCAGGCCGACCTGTCACCGAAGTGGATTCCGCGGTATCTCCGGATGACCGCTGCCCTCCCCATGACCGAGACGAACAAGGTCCTGTCGCGACAGCTCACATTGGAGGGCTGGCGTTGCGAGGATCCGGTCTGGTGGCGGCGCGGCCAGCAGACGCGGTTCGTCCGGCTGGCTGAGCACGACCTGACCGACCTCGCGCAGCGGTTCGCGTCCCATGGACGCGCGGACCGGCTCCCGGTCGGAGTCTGAGTCAGGGACGGTCGCGAAGCAGGAGCCCGCTGGCGACGTCGAGGTTCTCGTGGAGGTCGCTCGACGACGAACGCCCCGCGAGCCAGGTCAGCATGGACGAGAACCAGACCTGCTGGAGCACCCGGGAGATCGCGCGCTCTTCGGCGGTCGGCTCCTCGTCGGACCCGGTGATGGCCCAGGTGATGAGCCGCATCATCACGCCGTTGACCGACTCGACCTCATGTGCGGCAGAGCTGTCCGCGAACATCAGCGCGCGCAGCATGGCGCCGAGCATCGTCGGGTCCCGCTCGAGGGCGCGGCTCGCGCGCCGCATCACGTTCATGACGCGCTCGTGCGCGGTGTCGCCCGAAGGCGGGCGCCGGAAGATCCCGTCTCGCAGGGCTTCCGTCTGCTGGTTCATCGCGGCGACGAGCAGGTGGACCTTCGACGGGAAGTAGCGGTAGAGCGTGCCGAGGGCGACCTCTGCGAGCTCCGCGACGTCGCGCATCTGCACGGCGTCGTAGCCGCCCTGGGACGCGAGCTCTGCAGCGGCGACGAGGATCCGCTCGCGACGCGCATGCTGCGCCTTCGTGAGGCCCTCGGTCTCGAGGGTGCCCGTCTTCAGGTCCGGCATCGTCGCCCTTGTCCTCTGTGGATCAGAACTCGGCACGCTTGTACAACGCGAGGACCGCGGCGCCGCCGAGCCCGATGTTGTGCTGAAGGCCAACCTCGGCACCGGCGACCTGACGGGCGCCCGCGGTACCGCGCAGGTGCCAGCTGAGCTCGGCGCACTGCGCGACGCCGGTGGCGCCGAGCGGGTGGCCCTTGGAGATCAGCCCGCCGGACGGGTTGACGACCCAGCGGCCGCCGTAGGTCGTGGCGGCCTCGTCGATCAGCTGTCCGGCCTTGCCCTCCTCGGCCATGCCGAGGGCTTCGTAGGTGAGCAGCTCGTTCGCGGAGAAGCAGTCGTGGAGCTCGATGACGTCGACGTCGTTGATGCTCATCCCGCTCTGGGCGTAGATCTGACGGGCGCCCTCGGCGGCCATGTCGGCGCCGACGAGCTTGATGGACGAGTTCGACGAGAACGTGGACTCGAGGTCCGTCACCATCGTCATCGCGGCGATCTCGATCGCCTGGTCCTCGAGGCCGTGCTCCTTGACGTAGGCCTCGGAGCAGACGATCGCAGCGGCCGCGCCGTCGGACGTGGGGGAGCACTGGAGCTTCGTCAACGGGTCGTGGATCATCCGCGACTCGAGGATCTCCTCGAGCGTGTACTCGTTCTGGAACTGAGCGTTCGGGTTGTTCACCGAGTGCTTGTGGTTCTTCCAGCCGATCCAGGCGAAGTGCTCCGCGGTGGTGCCGTAGAGCTCCATGTGCTCCTTGCCGGCGTTGCCGAAGAACTGGGCGGTGACGGGCGCGTCCTGGTTGTAGCCGCGGAGCTCGAACATCTTCTTGCCGTGCGCCTCCATCGGGGACGGCTTGGTGCCGGCCGAACGCGAGATCGGGCCCTTCTCCATCTTCTCGAAGCCGACCGCCATCGCGACCTCGCTCAGGCCTCCCTCGACGAACTGCTTCGCCATGAACAGGGCCGTGGACCCGGTGGCGCAGTTGTTGTTCACGTTGTAGACGGGGACTCCCGTGAGGCCGAGCTCGTAGACGGCGCGCTGGCCGGCCGTCGAGTCGCCGTGGGAGTAGCCGACCGCGACCTGCTGCATGTCGGAGTACGGGACGCCTGCGTCCTCGAGCGCGGCGGTGCCGGCCTCGCGGACCATGTCCACGTAGGTCCAGTCACGTGATCCCGGCTTCTCGAACTTCGTCATCCCGACGCCGACGACGTAGACCTTGCGACCCATGCTGTGTCCTGTTGCACCTGTGGAGATGCCGGCTCCGTGGCGGAGTCCGACCCGTGGCAGCCAGACTACTAGAACATGTTCCAGTTGAGCAAGGGTTCGTGCGCCCGGTGACTCAACGAACACGACGAGCCGACGAGCCCGCCTTGTTAGAGTCCGCTCCGACGGGGCATGTGCTCCGTCCCGAGGACGCCCCATGCATCGTCTGCTCGCAGCGATCCTGCTCATCGCCGTGTGGCTCCATGCCCCGACGGCGGCCACGGCGTCCCACGACGCTGGTGGCGAGGACGTCCACATCTCCATCGGCGGTGGCACCGTCTTCGGCCCCGACTTCTCGACGTCCGTCGCCTTCGTCGAGCGGCACTCGGGGAGCTCTCAGCTCGTGTTCGTCGTCCACCTCCACGACGCCTCGGGTGAGCTGACGACCGCCTCGGAGGATGTGAGCTTCGTCGCGAGCACCTCGGACGGCTCGGCGACGTCCGCTGGCGACGACTACTTCGCTCGCGTCGACGTCGCGGGCACCATCCCCGCGGGGCAGTCCTTCGTGACCTTCGCCGTCACCGTTCGTGGGGACAAGATGGTGGAGCCCCATGAGTACTTCACCGCCAGCATCTCCTCACCGGACGGCGGCGCGGTCCCGGTGGCCATCGGCAACGCCACGGCACGTGCAGAGATCCTCAACGACGACACCTTCCTGACGATCGGCAGTGCATCTTTGGTCGAGGGCACCGGCGGAACGGCGACGATGTCGTTCCCCGTCGCGATCTCGGCGGTGGTGGCCGGCGACGTCACCTTCGATGCCAGCACCGGCAACGACACGGCCGTCCAGGGCCAGGACTTCGAGGGGATCTTCTCGCAGGTCATTCGGATCCCGGCGGGTGAGACCCTGACCTCGATCCTGGTGGAGATCGTCGGTGACGCCATCGACGAGGAGGACGAGCAGTTCCGGATCTCGGCCGCGAGCGTCGTGAACGCGACGCTCCAGGGCCCTTCGGTCGTGTTCGGGACCATCGCCGACGACGACGAGCCGCCCGTGATCCGGATCGCGGACGCCGCGGTGACCGAGGGCGCTGACCTGAACGCGCCCGTCCGGATCTCGCTGCACGACCCGGTCACCGGTGAGCCCACCGTCAGCGGCCGCGAGATCCGGGTCGACTTCGCCTCCTCCGACGACACCGCGTACTCGGGGTCGGACTACACCGGTGGCGCTGCGACCGCGGTCATCGCCCCGGGCGTGACGGCGACGACCGTGAGCTTCTCGATCATGAACGACCGGGTCGACGAGGTCCAGGAGCAGTTCCGGGTGTCGCTGTCCGCCCCGGTCAACGCGCCGATCGACGTCGCCGAGGCGGTCGTCCGCATCGATGACGACGACGCACCGCGGATCAGCATCGACGACCTCGTCGTCGCCGAGTCCGCGGGCATCGCGAACGTCACGATCCAGATGAGCGCGTCGCGCGGCCACGACATCACCGTGGACTGGGCGACCGCCGACGGTGGAGACGGGGCGGAGCCTGCCGCGACTGCGGGCGATGACTACGCCGCGAGCGGCGGGACCGCCACCATCCCGGCTGGCAGCAGGAGCGTCGTGGTTGGGATCCCGGTGCTCGAGGACGATCTCGACGAGCCGGACGAGACGTTCCGGGTCCTGCTGTCGGACGCGGCCGTCGCCGTGGTGGACGATGCGAGCGCTCGCGTGATCATCTCCGACAACGACCTCCCACGTCAGCTGTTGATCAACGACGTCGAGGTCGAGGAGGGGACGACGGGCACGAACAGCCTGGTCTTCACCATCAGCATCGACACGCCGGTCACCATCGACGTCGAGGTCGACGTGACGACGCGGGTCGCGTCTGGGGCGAACCCGGCGACGCCGGACGTGGACTTCACCAGCCTCGCCACGACGGTGACGCTGCCAGCCGGCGCACGCTCGACGACCGTTGCGGTCGCGGTGGTGAGCGACGCTGACGTCGAGCCGGACGAGCGGATCGAGGTCGTCCTGTCCAACCCCCGGGGCGCGAGCATCCTGGACGGGGTGGGTGTCGGCACCATCCTCAACGACGACGTGCCTCCGCCGAACAGCCCGCCGCTGGTCGACGCCGGGGCGGACCGCGGCGCGGACACCCGTGAGGTCGTCGCGTTCTCCGCGGCCGCCACCGACGCTGACGGAGACCCGTTGACCGTGACGTGGGCGTTCGGCGACGGCACCGAGCCGACCGTCGGCAACCCGGTCAGCCACGCATTCATCGACGCCGGCTCGTACCGCGTCACGGTCGTCGCGACGGACGGTCGCGGCGGGTCGTCCGGGGACAGCTTCACCGTGACGGTGGCGGACGACGGCACCGCGTCGCGCGTCCAGGGCGCTGGCCGGATCGAGACGGCCGTCGCGGCGTCACAGGCCTTCTGGCCGTCCGGCGGGGCGACGGACGCCGTCCTC
>RCMY010003162.1_pt1 | contig 14686 bp, 14 predicted proteins | sample 2041341 | NCBI WGS metagenome assembly RCMY01 (sample SAMN09708234, study PRJNA481090) | Marine sediment metagenome, whole genome shotgun sequencing project.
GGCCGCGCGTTCCGCGAGGGGCTGGTGGTGAACCTGACCAACCCCAAGGTGATCTTCTTTGTGCTGGCATTTTTGCCTCAGTTCGTCGACCCTGTGCGCGCCTTATTGCCGCAATTCATGGTTTTTGGCACCATTTTGGGATTTGGCGGGCTGATCATCAATGGTGCCGTAGGCGTCTTTGCCGGCAGTCTCGGCCGCCTTGTCGCTGGGTCCGAGCGGTTCAACCGCGCGCTCGGGCTCGCCTCGGCGGGGATATTCACTGCGCTGGCCCTGCGGCTGGCCATTCTGGAGAGGGCATAGACCATGGTTCGCATTGATCAGAGCCGCGACTTCATCCCGGTGCGCATTGCCGTGCTGACCGTTAGCGACACGCGGCAGGCCAGCGATGACCGGTCCGGTGATACGCTGGTGCAGCGGATTGAGGGGGCGGGGCATATTCTGGCCGCGCGGACCATAGTGCAGGATGAGCGCGCAATTATTGCGGCGCAGCTGCGCGCGTGGTGCGCCGACGATGCGATTGATGCCATCATCTCGACAGGGGGCACCGGCCTGACGGGGCGCGACGTGACAGTCGAGGCGCATCGCGACGTGTATGAGAAGGAAATCGTCGCCTTTGGTACGGTTTTCACCCAAGTCAGCATGGCCAAGATCGGCACCAGCGCGATTCAAAGCCGCGCGACGGCCGGCGTTGCCATGGGAACCTATCTGTTCGCATTGCCCGGCAGCCCCGGCGCCTGCAAAGATGCGTGGGACGAGATTTTGGCGCCGCAACTGGATTACCGTCACCGCCCCTGCAACTTTGTTGAGATCATGCCGCGCCTGGACGAGCATCAGCGCCGCAAGTGACGCGCTTGGTATTTCGGCCAAGAGGTTTACAATATAGCCTTGTGACAGATGCCGCCAGAGCGAGGACCGCCTAGCCATGCAGTTTCTGCGCCGAAGCCTGACCGGACTTTTGCTGATGTCGCTGACATTGGCCCTGCTGGCCTATGCCGCGTTTATGCTGAACGGCGCAGTGCAGGAGCGTCTGGCGCGCACCCCTGATGCGGGCACGCGGGAAGAGCGCATGTTTGCCGTCAACACGGTCCTCGCCGAACCGCAGGCGATTGCTCCGGTGCTGATCGTTTATGGCGAGGTGCGCAGCCGCCGATCGCTGGAACTGCGGGCAAAGGCGTCCGGCACCATCATCCAGCTCGCTGAGGTGGTCGAGGATGGAGGGCAGGTGACCGAGGGGCAGTTTCTGGCCCGGATCGACCCTGCAGATGCGCAATCGGCGCTCGACCGGGCGAGAAGCGATCTGATGGATGCGCGCGCCGAAGGGCGCGATGCTGCCCGCTCGCTCGAGTTGGCCCGCGATGAGCTGAGCGCGGCGCGCGATCAGGCCGATTTGCAAGAGCGCGCGTATCAGCGCCAGCGCGATCTGGAACAGCGCGGCGCCGCCACCACCGCCGCCGTCGAAGCGGCCGAGCTGACCTCCGCGGTCGCGCGCGGCGCCGTTCTGACCCGCAGGCAAGCCGTCGCCAGCGCCGAGGCGCGCGTCGATCAGGCCGCGACCCGCCAAGCGCGCGCTGAAATCGCGCTGGCCGAGGCCGAGAGGCGGCTGGCAGACACCACCATCACCGCCGAATTTTCGGGCGCGCTTAGCGATGTTGCCGTGGTTGAGGGCGGTGTTGTGTCGGTAAACGAACGGCTGGCGACGCTGATCGACCCCGGCGCGCTGGAGGTGGCCTTTCGCGTGTCGACCCCGCAATTCGCCCGGCTGCTGGAGGAGGATGGCACGCTGCGCCGCGCGCCTGTCACCGCCACGCTGGAGGCGTTCGGCTTTGACCTGACCGCGTCCGGCACCATCACCCGCGCGAGCGCGGCGGTGGGGGAGGGGCAGACCGGGCGGCTGGTCTTTGCGCAGCTTGGCCGTGCGCAGGGGCTGAAGCCCGGTGATTTCGTTACCGTCAAGGTGGCCGAGCCTGTGCTGGACGGCGTTGTGCGCCTGCCTGCCACCGCGCTGGGCGCCGATAATGCCGTGCTGGCGCTGGGCCCGGATAGCCGGCTGGAGGCATTGGCTGTCACGCTGCTGCGCAGGCAAGGTGACGACGTGCTGATCCGGTCTGCCGAAGGCGCGCCGCCGCTGAAGGGGCGCCAGGTGGTCATGCAGCGCTCGCCGCTCTTGGGTGCGGGCATCAAGGTGCGGCCGCTCACTGGTGCGGCCGAGGCACAGCCCGAGCCACAAGCGATGCTGGAGCTGAGCGCTGAGCGCCGCGCGCGGCTGGTCGCCTATGTCGAGGGAAACCGCGACATGCCCGCGGCCATGCGGGACAAGTTGCTGGACCAGCTGGCGCAGGCCCGCGTGCCTGCCCGCGTGGTCGAGCGGCTGGAAAACCGGATGGGCGGCTAGGCCGTGGCGCGCCGCATACCCCAGGGGGCGGGCGGAATCCTGTCCTACTTTACCCGCCACCGCACGGCGGCGAACTTGCTACTGGTCGTTATGGTCGTGATGGGCCTTGCTGCCGCACCCAATATGCGCGCGCAATTCTTTCCTGATGTGGTGATGGCCAACGTTTCAGTCTCGGTCGAATGGCAGGGCGCGGGGGCCGAGGATATCGACACCGCCATCATTCAGGTGCTGGAGCCTGAGATGCTGGCCATCGAAGGGGTTGAGAGCACATCGGCCTCCAGCCAGGAGAATTACGGCACCATCGTTGTAGACTTCCAGCCCGGCTGGGACATGTCGCGCGCCTCAAGCGATGTGCAGACGGCGGTGGATTCCATCACCACCCTGCCGGATGAGGCCGAAGACCCCACGGTGCGGCGCGGTAGCTGGACCGACAGGGTGACGGATGTGGTCATCACCGGCCCGATCGGAGTGGACCAGCTGGGCCTTTATGCGGATGAGCTGATTACGCGCCTCTTCGAGGTGGGCGTCACGCGCACCGCAGTGCGCGGCGTCGCGGCGCCGCAAACCATAATCGAAGTGCCGACAACGTCGCTGATGGCCTATGACGTCACACTGGCGCAGATCGCCGCCACCATCGCGGCAGAGGTCGATGCCGATCCGGCAGGCGATGTCACTGGCGCCAACACCCGCGTGCGCACCGGCGTAGAAAAGCGTGATCCGGACCAGATCGCGGACATCACCCTGCGCGTCAATCCCGACCGCTCGCGCCTGACGGTGGGTGACGTGGCGGATATCCGCACCGAGGGCGCGGCGCGCAGGCGGGGGTATTTCGTCGGCGAGAACCCGGCCATGTCGGTCCGCGTGAACCGCTCTGCTGAAGGGGATGCCATCGGTATCCAGAAACAGGTCGAGACTGTCGCGCGCGAGATGGCCCGCACCCTGCCGGATGGCGTCACTGTCGATTTGATCCGCACCCGGTCCGAGCAGATCTCGGGTCGTCTGGCGACGTTGCTGGACAATGCGGCGATGGGGCTGATGCTGGTCGTGGGGCTGCTGTTCTTGTTCCTGAACGCGCGCACCGCCTTCTGGGTCGCGGCGGGCATTCCCGTTGCACTGCTGGCCGCGGTGGCGCTGATGTATGCGGTCGGCATCACGATCAACATGATTTCGCTATTCGCGTTGATTATCACGCTTGGCATCGTCGTCGATGATGCCATCGTTGTGGGCGAACATGCGGATGCCCGCGCCCGTACCTTGGGAGAAGCCCCCGTTGTGGCTGCTGAAAACGCGGCTCGCCGCATGGCAATGCCGGTGTTCTCGGCCACGTTGACGACCGTGATTGCATTTCTGGGGCTGACGGTGATTGCAGGCCGGTTTGGGGATATGATCTCGGATATCCCGTTTACCGTAATTGTCGTGTTGACCGCGTCGCTGGTGGAATGTTTTCTGATTCTTCCCCATCACATGAGCCACGCGCTGACCGCATCGGCGCGGCGGCACTGGTACGACATGCCCTCGCGCGTGGTGAATGCAGGCTTTGATCGCGTCCGTGAGCGGATTTTTCGCCCGCTGATGGCCGGGGTCATATGGGCGCGCTATCCGGTTCTGGCCGGAGTGATCCTGCTGCTGGCGTCTCAGGCGGCGCTGTTTGTGCGCGGCGACGTTACGTGGCGGTTTTTCGATTCGCCCGAGCAGGGCAGTGTCACGGGCAACTTTGCCATGGCGCCCGGCGCCACACGCGCGGATTCGCTTGAGATGATGCGGGAGATGCAGCGCGCAACCAGCGAGCTGGCGGCGGAATACGAGGCTGAATACGGGGTTAATCCGCTCAGCTATGTCATCGCCCAGATTGGCGGAAATGCGGGCTTTGGCCTTGCCGGGGCAGATACGAAAGAGCCCGATCAGAAGGGAGGAATCTCCATTGAGCTGATCGATGCCGATTTGCGCCCCTATAGCAGCTTTGCGTTTGTTGCCGATCTGCAGGACCGCGTGTTGCAGCATCCCTTGGCGGAAACTGTCAGCTTTCGCGGCTGGCGCAGCGGGCCGGGGGGCGATGCGCTGGACGTACAGTTCTCAGGCGCCGATGCGCCCACGCTGAAGGCCGCCGCGCAACGCCTTAAGGACGCGCTGCTGCGCTTTCCCGAGGTGACAGGCGTCGAGGACGATCTGGCCTATGACAAGGAAGAGCTGGTGCTGGATCTGACCCCGCAGGGCGCCGCGCTGGGGTTCGATATCGATGCACTGGGGCGCGAGCTGCGGGCGCGGCTGGAAGGGATCGAGGCGGCGACCTATCCGGTGGGACCGCGCAGCGCCGAAATCCGGGTGGAACTGCCCGAGGGAGAGCTGACGGCAGATTTTCTGGAGCGTACGCAGATGCGCACCCCCGGCGGCGAATATGTGCCGCTGGCCGGGATCGTGACGGCCCAGCGGCGTGACGGGTTTTCGACCGTGCGGCGCGAAAACGGCGTGCGCCTGATCAGTGTGAGCGGCGATATATCCGAGGATGATCCGGCCCGCGCCGCCGAAATTCAGCAACTGCTCCTGACAGAGATCCTGCCCCGCATCGCCGCCGAGGCTCAGGTCGATTGGCGCATGTCCGGTCTTGCCGAACAGGAAAGCGATTTCCTGAACGACGCGCTGCTGGGGCTGATGCTGACGCTGGTGGGCATCTTTCTGGTGCTGGCGTGGGTATTCGGCAGCTGGACGCGGCCGATTGTGGTGATGGCGATTATTCCCTTCGGTCTGGTCGGGACGATCTACGGCCATAACGCGTGGGACGTGCCGCTGAGCATGTTCACGGTCGTGGGTCTGTTGGGGATGACGGGGATAATCATCAACGATTCCATCGTTCTGGTGACAACCATCGATGAATACGCTGAGGAACGCGGCCTGATCCCAGCCATTATCGACGGTGCCTGCGACCGGCTGCGCCCGGTTCTGTTGACCACGCTGACCACCGTCATGGGTCTGGCGCCGCTGCTGTTCGAGCGCAGCCAGCAGGCGCAATTCCTGAAGCCTACGGTGATTACGCTGGTCTATGGCCTCGGTTTTGGCATGGTGCTGGTGCTGCTGGTCGTGCCTGCGCTGATCGGCATGCAACATGATCTGGCCCGCCAGACGGCGGCGCTGCGGCGGGGCCTGCGGTTTCGTGCGGGCGGCGTGCGCGCTGTGATGCTGGCGGGGACGGGGCTGCTGCTGGCATGGTTCGCGGCAACCATGGGCGCGGCGATGCTGCTGGGTGGGCTGCCGAGGGCGGTGCAGGCCGTTCTGCCGATGACGGCACGGATGGCGCCGATGCCGGGCGCTTTGTTGGCGTTCGTACTGGGCGCTGTGGCGCTGGTTTTGGCGCTGTACGCGGGTCTTGGCATCGCACAGGTGCGGCGCGCGCGGCGGGCGTGACGCGCTTATTTTGCCGGGCAGCCCTTGATATCGACCGCCTGCCGCGTACCCACAACAGTCAGACGTAACTGCGACCGGTCCAGCGCGAAAGCCCGCCCGCCGGCATGGGCCACCCGCGTTTCGGCAATCAGCGTGTCGCCCTGACGGCTGAGCTTGGGCTCTGCGATCCACAGGTTGGGATCGCCCGCCTCGATAACCGCCGATTCAGGACCACCCGTGGGCGGCAGAGTCATTTCTGCGCGCAGATTCAGCTGGCCGTCCTTGCCGGGCGATACGGTGCAACTGACGGCGCGGGCGCCGGCCTCGGACGCGGTGAGCGGGCGATCGGCCAGTGCGGCGGCGATGCGGCCATCGCGCGCGGTGGCATCGCTGGGCAAATCACCGGTGAGATTGATGGTCAGCGGCATGCACACATCGCGGCACACGCCCAGATCAACACTGCCGCTGAGCATGACATCCTGACCCGGATTCTTTGCCAGCACATGCAGCGGCAGCACCAAAATATCGTGATAGCCGATGGTCACATCCTCGCCCTGCTGAATGCGCTGGGGCGTGGGCCAGCGGATATCGACACCGGCCAGATTGGTCGATCCGCGCCAGTCGAACCGTGGTGGAATTCCCAGATCACCGGGCGCGCGCCAGTAGGTCTTCCACCCCGGCGCGAGGCGTAGCTCGACTGCGGCCATGTGGGTGCCGTCCTCCATGCGCCAACCGGGCAGAAGGCGGGCGGATGTGACCGCGTCCATGGTTTGCGCGGTGGCAGCGGTGCCAAACCCGAGCGCGGCAATGAGGGGCAGCAGAATATGTTTCATGCCTCTCACATGCCCCTTGGCGCCGTAAAAGCCAACTCACATTCCGGTCAACGCGCTGCAATGGCGCCGCCCCCTTGCCTTGTGCGGCGGTAGCACCCATTCTCAGAGGTATGAAAACGCCAACAGATACTGCCCCGCCAATGATGATGGACCTGACGGGTCGCATCCTGATCGCCATGCCGGGGATGGAGGATCCGCGATTTAGCCAATCCATCGTCTTTGTCTGCGCACATTCTGCAGAGGGCGCGATGGGACTGGTGTTGAACAAGCTGGCGGACGATCTGAAGCTGAGCGATCTGTTGGAGCAACTGGATATCGAGTCCGCCCCCGGCGCGCGTCAGATGCCTATCCACTTTGGCGGCCCTGTTGAGAGTGGCCGCGGTTTCGTACTGCATGAGGCGGGGTATCAATCGTCGATTTCTACGCTGGAGGTGGACGGGCATTTCTCAATGACCGCGACGCTGGATATTCTGGAGGATATGGCGGCGGGCAAAGGGCCCGGCCATGCGCTGGTCGCTCTGGGCTATGCTGGCTGGGGCGCTGATCAGCTTGAGGACGAGATCGCACGCAACGGCTGGTTGATCTGCGATGCCAGCGTTCAGTTGGTTTTTGGCACGCCCAATCGCGCGAAATGGAGCGCGGCGCTAGCGGTGCTGGGGATCGACCCGCTGGCATTGTCGGCAGAGGCCGGCACGGCCTGACAGGGCGGGTTTCGCCTTCGGCGAGAGTATTTTTAGAACATTGAAAGGGCTGGGGTTATCGCGGCGCGGCGGCGCGGCGCAAACGGTCATTGATGGCGCGGCCGAGGCCGTGTTGGGGAATTGGGGCAACGGCAATGATGTGCGCGGTGCGGTCAAGCTGATGCAGGTGGTCGAAGAGATTTGCCGCCGCTTCGGTCAGATCGCCGGTCGGCGACAGATTGAGAGCGGCGCCCTGAGTGGGGCCGAACCCGAGCAACGTCTCGCCGGGGCGGGCGGTTTCAGCGTTGAGACGCATGGCGGCCGTGGGGGCATAATGCGAGCCAAGCTGGCCCGGTGCCGTGATGGCATCGCCGTCGACATGGTGTACGAGGGGTGTGCCAAGGATATCCTCGACCATCTCGGCGGGCAGGCCGCCGGGGCGCAGCAGGGTGGGCGGGCCGATAAGGCCGACAATCGTGGATTCGACGCCGACTCCGCACGCCCCTCCGTCCAGAATTGCAGCAATACGGCCGCCGAGGCCGCCCGCGACATGGGCGGGCAATGTTGGGCTGATTTGTCCAGATGGATTGGCCGATGGCGCCGCCAGCGGGCCGTCGAAAGCGCGCAGAACGGCCAGTGCGGTGGGATGGGACGGGACGCGCAGGGCTACGCTGTCTTGCCCGGCGGTGACGAGGGTGGACAGGTTTGAGCCGACGCGCAGAGGCAGGACCAGCGTCAGGGGACCGGGCCAGAATGCTTCGGCCAGTTTCTGGGCCGTATCGGACCACATGCCGTAAGCCTGTGCGGCTTCGATGTCCGGGACATGGACAATGAGGGGGTTGAAGCTGGGCCTGCCCTTTGCCTCGAAAATGCGCGCGACTGCGGTGCCATTTCGCGCGTCGCCGGCAAGGCCATAGACCGTCTCGGTTGGGATAGCGACCAGATCGCCCGCCGTCAACGCCGATACGGCAGCGCTGATGCCGACCTCATTGGCAGGGAGTATGCGGGTCTGCACTTGCGTTGGAATCCTTGCGGCAATGCGGTTAGGGAGGATGCGCGCCCTGTTTAGCGCGCAGTGCTGCAATTGCCAAGAAGGAGGCCGGATATGGGTCCAGTGACAACAGGCGCAGAACCGGGCGGCATCCGCTATCCTTGGCCGGAGCCTCCCGGCGAGGGCGCTGCGACTGAAATCGCGCCGGGCGTTCTGTGGATACGGCTGCCGCTGCCGATGGCGCTGGATCATGTCAACATCTACGCGCTGGAGGATGCAGGCGGCTGGACTATCGTCGATACCGGCATCCGGTCGCGCCGGGGCTTTACCCTGTGGGAGCGTCTGCTGATCGGGCCGCTGGCCGGGCGCCCGGTGCGCAGGGTGATCCTGACGCACCACCACCCCGACCATATTGGTATGGCGGGCTGGCTGATGGAACGCTTCGGCGCTGAATTGCTGACCACGCGGACCGCTTGGCTGATGGCGCGCATGCTGATCATGGATGAGGAGGCGCGGCCAACGCCGCAGGCGCTGGCGCATTGGCGACGGGCGGGGATGGACCCCGAGATATATGCGGCGCGGCTGGACGCACGGCCCTATAATTTTGCCGATGTCTGCGCGCCTTTGCCTGTCGGATATACGCGTTTACAGGAGGGCGGCAGTATTGAGGCGGCCGGGCGCACTTGGGATGTGCGTATCGGCGGCGGCCACGCGCCCGAGCATCTGACGCTGTGGAGCAGGGGCTGTAATCTGGTGATCGCAGGCGATCAGATACTGCCATCGATCAGCCCCAATATCGGCGTCTATGCGACCGAGCCGGAGGCCGATCCGCTGGCCGACTGGCTGGAGGCGTGCGACCGTCTCGCACAGCACGCGCGTGAGGATCATCTGGTGCTGGGCGGCCACAAGCTGCCATTTACCGGGCTGCCGTTGCGGATGCGCCAACTGATCGAGAATCACCATAGTGCGCTGCGGCGTCTGGAGGTGCATTTGCAAACCCCGCATACGGCGGCAGAGTGTTTTGCGCCGCTGTTCAAGCGCCGGATTGATCCGGGCACTTACGGTCTGGCATTGGTCGAGGCGGTTGCACATCTGAACCACTTGCATAAGCTGGGCCGGGTGACGCGGCGCACGCGCGAGGATGGCGCGTGGCTTTGGCAAGCAAGGGAGCAGTGAGTTGGGTGAAAACATTGAGACGGCCGCCGAGGCCGCCGAGGCCGACGCGCTGATGCCCCGCTGCCGCGAGGTTCACAAAGATGGCAGCCGCGGCAGCGTGACCGAAGGCGCACCGGGCAGCATCACCGATAAACCCATTGATGCGAAAAGCCCCGCACAATGGGCCTACGAGCGATTGATCCTGTATATTCAGAACTTTGAAAAGACGCTGGACAACGAACATGAGGTTGCCATGGGGTTTGTCGGGAGCGATGCGGGTGTGGTGAGGATTGATGGCATGGGCTATTTCGACCCCGACATCATCACGTTTTATGGCACCGACCCGGCAGGCAGCAAAACGCAGCTGATACAGCATGTCAGCCAACTGAGCGTGATCCTGCGCGCCCTGCCCAAACCCAAGGCGCAGGCCGAACCGGAGAGGATCGGCTTTCGACTGGCGGCGGAGTTGGAGAAGGATTGACGCGGCACAGTGCTTGCAGCGGGCACGGCATGACTGAACCTAAGCGATCAAGCTTCGTTCTTTTCGAAGTAGCAAGCGGGCGCAGGACATGCTGAAGGCAGTCGGAATTTGCACAAGCTTTGGTATGAATTTTGATTGAGAATTGCGGTAAAACGCTATAACCAGCCGGGAACTTCGGCACGCAAAGGACGGATATTGAGATGGCTGAGCCTCACAAACACGGTGATATGGACGTTAGCGTTCAGGAAAAGACCTTTGACGGGTTTATGAAATGGGTTGTCCGTGTCGGAATCGTTTCCATTTGCGTGCTGATTTTCATGGCGCTGGTCAACGGCTGAACTGACCGATCTGCGGAGGGCCCGATGCGCTTTTTCACACTGGCCCTCTGCGGCATCCTTGCACTTGCGGGTTGCGCGGCCCCTCCGGGCGTGTGGGCCACGGACGAGGCGGTTGCGCGCGCTGCCTACCGCGATGACGGACCGCCGCGCCTGACGATGTTCACAATGCTGAACAACAATACAGGTGCAGGTGCCCACACGTCGCTGATGATCAACGGCTCGCAGCGGGTGATCTGGGACCCAGCCGGATCCTTCAAGCATGAGACGATTCCAGAGCAGAACGATGTGGTGTTTGGCGTGACGCCGATGGTGGCCGATGTCTACACCCGGTTTCACGCGCGCAAGACGTTCCATGTGCAGATACAGGAACTCGATGTAACGCCGGAAATGGCCGAACGCGCAATGCAACTGGTGCGCGGATATGGGGCAGTGCCGCAAGCCCAATGTGCGCGCAGCACATCCAGCATCCTGGCAGAGCTGTTTCCCGGCAAGGTGTCGCAAACCTGGCTGCCCAAGACGCTGGCAGCTGAATTCGGCGCAATTCCGGGCGTGAGTGAACAGATACTGTATGAATATGACAGCGACGACAACTCCAAGGTTCTCTCCCAGTGGGATCCGTCCAAGGTTTAAGGCATTATGCCGCCCTTATTTGTCGCGGGGCGTTCCTATGGGTGCGTCGCCATTTGTCTCGATATCGGCGATGTAGCGCTTCATTTCGGCAATCTCGCCGCGCTGCGCCTCAATGATAGCATCCGCCAAAGCCTGCACGCGCGGGTCCGAAATATCCGCGCGTTCGCTGGTGAGAATGGCAATGGAGTGGTGCGGAATCATCGCGCGCATCCACGCCAGATCCTCGACCGTTTCCTGACTGCGCACCAGCCACAGCGACAGGCCGAATGCGATCACGCACCGACAAAGATCGCGACATTTGCGGCCCGGTTGGAGTACATGCCCAGCATGAATGCCAGCATGATCACAGCCATGGCCGCGCCCATATAAAGCGCCATCCACATTCGGGTCTGCGAGAAGAAGACGTGGTCCAGCGCGTAGGTATTGAGATACATCAGCCCGTACATCACGATGGTTGATGTCGCGATCATTGCAGCAAACCGGCCGTATCCCATACCGCCTTTATCGTGCTTTGGTGGGGTATGGTTATCCATGATGATCCTCCTGCGACTGCTTGGCTGGAGATGAATCCCCAACAGGTATCGAACACGTCGGCAGATGATCGGTTCCAAAGTCGGGCAAGCGGGACGAGGCGCGTCACGTGTGAATACGTCAGGATTGGGGCGCGGCTCAGTCTGGTCCGGTTATGTCGGCCAGACTATTTTGGCCAGGATGAAACTTGAGCCTGAAAAGAGGGGCATCCGCCGCGCCTTGATTGGGCGGCGGATGCAGGGACTTTTAGCCAAAGACCTTGGTCAGGGCCTTGTCGGTGGCCGTGATCAGCTCGTCAATGTCGTCCTTGGTGGCGATCAACGCGGGCGAGTAGCACAGCGTGTTGTTGAAGCCGGGCAGCGAACGGTTGGTCGCGCCGATGATGACGCCCTGCGCCATGCAGTCGCCGGTGACGGCGCCGACGGATTTCTCGTCCATCGGTTCCTTTGTGCTGCGGTCCTTGACCAGTTCGGCACCCAGAAACAGGCCTTTGCCGCGCACGTCGCCGATAACTTCGTGCTTGTCTTTCAAGGCGTGCAGCTGATCCAGCATGTAGTCGCCCATCTTGACGGTGTTTTCCAGCAGGCCTTCTTCTTCGATGATGTTCATGTTCTCCAGCGCCGCCGCCGGGCCGGCCGTGCAGCCGCCAAAGGTCGAGATGTCGCGGAAGTAGTTCATCGGATCGGTCGCATCGTCCTTGAACATGTCAAAGACCTTCTCGGAGGTGACGCAGCAGGCGATGGCGGCATAGCCACTGGCGACACCCTTGGCCATCGTGACGAAATCCGGTTCGATCCCGTAATGCTGATAGCCGAACCATGTGCCGGTGCGCCCGAGGCCGCAGACGACTTCGTCGATATGCAGCAGGACGTCGTATTTGCGGCAGATTTCCTGCACGCGGGGCCAGTAGCCTTCGGGTGGGACGACCACGCCGCCGCCTGCCGTCACCGGCTCAAGGCAGATGGCGCCGACGGTGTCGGGGCCTTCGCGCAGGATGACCTCTTCGATGGCGTTGGCGGCGGCGATGCCGTACTCCTCGCCGGTCAGATCCCATTGCGCGCGGTACTCAAGGCAATGAGGCACTTCGACAAAGCCGGGCGTGAAAGGGCCGTATTGCGCGTTGCGCTCGGGCTGGCCGCCGGCCGAGAGGCACGCGATAGTGGTGCCGTGATAGTCGCGCTCGCGGTAGAGGATCTTGTGCTTTTTGCCACCGTAAAGCTTGTGCGCGATTTGGCGAACCATCTTGAACGCCTTTTCGTTCGCCTCGGACCCGGAGTTGGTGTGATAGACGCGGGTGAGGCCGGGCATTTTCTCGATCAGGCGTTCGGAGAACAGCGCGCCGGGGATAGACCCGGCGGAGCCTGAGAAATAGTTCAGCTTGATCAGCTGGTCACGTACGGCGTTGGCGATGCGCTCGCGGCCATAGCCGACGTTGACGGTCCAGACACCGCCCGAGACACCATCCAGAAACTCCTTGCCGTGCTGGTCCCACACGCGCATGCCCTTGCCCTCGACAATGATGCGGGGATCGGACGTCTCGTAGGGTTTATGCTGGCTCAGGTGATGCCAGACATGGGCGCGGTCGGCTGCGACCACTTTTTCGATATCATTGTCCAGAAACTTGCCGTCCATGAGAGACCTCCATTGGGTTTTAGCCCTGCATCGTTAATGCTGGGAAAGGGGCATGTACTGTTTAGTATATCACCTGAGATGGGGGTTTGGCGATAGGTCCAGACCGGCGTGTTGAATAGGGCCAGTTTAGGGCGGCCACCTGTCAGATTTCCGGCAGCTCAGCCGAAGGGATAAGGCCGAAGAAATTGCCACCGGACCACAGGCCGAACCAATCCTCGTGATGCGTGCCGATTTCGACCAGCCGGTAAAAGCTTTTGCGGTCAATCAGTGCCTCAAGGTTGGCGCGGACCAGAATGTAGGGCGACGGCTCGCCTGTTTCGGGGTCGCGCGTCACCCGAATCGGGGCGTCCGGGCCTGCAACGGTGCTGTCACCGACATTGGTCAGAAAGGTCAGGGACTGGTCGATGCCCGAGCCCGCCACCTCGAAATCGACAGCGACAAAAGGGGCGTCATCGACGGTGATGCCCACCTTTTCGACTGGCGTGACGAGGAAGTAGTCGTCTCCGTCCTTGCGAAGGATTGTCGAGAACAGGCGCACCATTTCGGTCCGCCCGATAGGCGTGCCAAGGTAGAACCATGTGCCGTCCCGCGCGATGCGCATGTCCAGATCACCGCAGAATTCGGGGTTCCACTTGTCGACCGGCGGCAGGCCGCGACCCTTCTGCGCGGCCTTGGCTGCGGCTGCGATGCCTTCTGCAGATGGGGCGGCAGACGGTGTGGTTGACGCTGTCGTGATCTTGTTTTCGCTCATTGCTTTTGCCATTTCCGCTATGCGCTATACACTCACCCCAACCATATAGCCCAAGCCGGAGATTTTCCATGACAGATAGCGCCGATCTGGTTGCCGAGATAGACGCGCTGGAGGAGCGGCTGGCCGAGGCGCGCGCTTCGATCACCCGCCGTTTCATTGGACAGGAACGTGTGGTGGATCTGGCGCTGGCCGCGCTGCTTAGCGGGGGGCATGGCCTGCTGGTGGGCCTGCCGGGGCTGGGCAAGACGCGGCTGGTGGAAACGCTGGGCATCGTGATGGGGCTACGCTCGAACCGGGTGCAGTTCACGCCCGATCTGATGCCAGCCGATATTCTGGGCAGTGAGGTACTGGAGACCGGCGCCGATGGCAGCCGCGCGTTCAAGTTCATCGAGGGCCCGATATTCTGCCAGCTGCTGATGGCGGATGAGATCAACCGCGCCAGCCCGCGCACGCAATCGGCACTGCTTCAGGCGATGCAGGAGCGGCAGGTAACTGTTGCCGGGGTCAATCGCACTCTGGAGGCACCGTTTCATGTGCTGGCAACGCAGAACCCGATCGAGCAGGAGGGCACCTATCCCCTGCCCGAGGCGCAGCTGGACCGGTTCCTTGTGCAGATTGACGTGCCCTACCCTGATCGCAGCGCCGAGCGGGATATCCTGCTGGCGACCACAGGCGTCGCCGAGGATGCGGCGCATGCGGTGTTTACCGCGTCCCAGCTGATCGGCGCGCAAACCCTTCTGCGCCGGATGCCGGTGGGCGAGGGGGTGATGGACATGATTCTGGATCTGGTGCGCGCCCTTCGCCCCGATCAGCCGGGCGCGTCGCAGCGCGTTCAGGACAGCGTCGCATGGGGCCCCGGCCCGCGCGCGGCGCAGGCCTTGATGCTGACAGTGC
>RCMY010003163.1_pt1 | contig 14684 bp, 14 predicted proteins | sample 2041341 | NCBI WGS metagenome assembly RCMY01 (sample SAMN09708234, study PRJNA481090) | Marine sediment metagenome, whole genome shotgun sequencing project.
AAATGATACTAAAACACTAGCCACTTTAGAGCCTGAGCTTAGTCAGCCTCCGTATAAGAGTCCCGCCAAAGCGCCCGTCCTTTATATCAAGCCTTTTAATACCTTAAATACGACAGGTGTAGTACATCTGCCAGCAGATACTGACACTTTAGAGGTGGGATCAAGCATTGGTCTAGTCATCGGCAAGACCGCCAGCCGTTTAACTGCTGATAATGCCCTTGACGCTTTAGCGGGTATGGTTGCTGCCGTTGATCTTAGCGTACCCCATGATAGTTACTATCGCCCTGCTATTCGTGAAAAATGCTTTGATGGATCGCTTGTTTTAGGCGATATTACTGCACTATCCGATATGGCTAGCCTATCGCTTAGCACGCAGATTAATGGCAGCTTGGTCAATACTCGCAATTTGTCTGATCTCAAACGCGACGTGACAACTTTACTGGTCGATGTCACTGAGTTTATGACTCTAAACGAAGGCGATGTTCTATTGCTTGGTGTTGAATATCAAGCACCCACTGCTAAAGCTGGTGACAGTGTGCAGGTTAGCGTTAATGACGCTTCAGCTACCGCTGTTACTTTCGAAGTTGATGCAAGCAGTCAGTCTAATAGTGCGTCACCTGTCACGGCACAAGAATCTACAGTGGCGGCAAAGCGCGTAGGTCGAGTGTTGTTTAATGGTGCAGTCACTCAAGTGGTGCAAAACGAGGCGGGCGAGATTGAAACTCACGATGGAACGGTGCTGGCTGAATCTGATATTGAATGGTTGGCACCTGTTGAGATAGGTACAGTATTTGCTTTAGGTCTTAACTATGCTGACCATGCCAAGGAGTTAGCTTTTAATGCACCTGAAACGCCTCTAGTGTTTTTAAAAGGTAAAAACACGTTGGTTGGTCACAATGCAGAAACTCGCCGTCCTGCCAATACTGAATATATGCATTATGAGTGTGAGCTTGCTGTGGTCATCGGAAAAACTGCCAGTCATGTCAGCGCTGAACAGGCTAAAGATTATATCTTAGGCTATAGCGTTGCTAATGATTACGCCATCCGTGATTATCTCGAAAACTATTATCGTCCAAATTTGCGTGTCAAAAACCGCGACCATTGCACTCCCATTGGCCCTTGGTTGACCCGTGCAGATGAAGTGGCTGATCCTATGAATCTGAAGCTAACCACTCGCGTGAATGGTGAAACCACTCAAGAAGGTACAACCGCTGACATGATTTTTAACGTACATACTTTGGTAGCATATTTATCATCGATTATGACCTTAAACCCAGGCGATATAATTTTGACAGGAACGCCTGAAGGCTTAGCTGATGTTAAGTATGGAGATATAATCGAAACTGAAATCGAAGGCTTAGGCATCTTACGTAATACCATTGTTGATGACGAAACTTACTATAGTAAGCAGTAAGAAAGCACTTGCTAAAGGCAGAAAGCACAATAAAGCGTAGAATGAATGAGTTTTTATGATACTGAGAATTGATGTTTAACGCTAACAGTGCTCAGTAAAAACGCGATATCAAGCATATAACATGAGGCAATAGTCATGATTAAACATATTATTAACGGTAAAGATGTTGAGAGCGATGACGTTTTTGAAACCATTAATCCAGCAACGGGTAAAGTGATTGCTGAAGTGGCCAGCGGTGGTCAAAAAGAAGTTGATGCTGCGGTAGCTGCCGCCAAAGCCGCTTTTCCAGCATGGTCCACTATGCCAATAAAAGAGCGTTCAAAAATTATGCATAATGTGGGCGACTTGATTACCAAAAACGTGCCTGAACTGTCTGAGATGGAGACCAATGATTGTGGTCAGGTTATTGGACAGACGCTAAAAGCTTTAATCCCACGCTCTGCCAATAATTTTCATTACTTTGCAGAGGTTGCAGAGCACATGCATGGTGAGTCCTATGACTCAGATACCGGCCATCTGAATTACACCATGCAAAAACCAGCTGGTGTCTGCGCTCTGATTTCGCCTTGGAACGTGCCCTTTATGACGGCTACTTGGAAAACAGGGCCATGTCTGGCACTGGGTAACACTGCAGTCATGAAAATGTCAGAATTATCGCCAATGACGGTCACCCGTTTAGGCGAGCTGATTCGTGAAGCGGGCGTCCCTGATGGCGTATTTAACCTTGTACATGGCTACGGTCAGGACGCAGGCGAGCCATTGGTTGCGCATCCTGATGTGAGAGCCATCTCATTTACAGGCTCTACACCTACTGGTAATCGTATTATCCGCTCAGCAGGGCTTAAAAAGTACTCAATGGAATTGGGTGGCAAATCTCCGTTTATTATCTTTGATGATGCCGACTATGAGCGTGCATTGGACGCGGCTTTGTTTATGATTTTCTCTAACAACGGTCAGCGCTGTACCGCAGGATCTCGCATCATCGTCCAAAATACTATTTATGACAAGTTCGTCGCCGACTTTGTAGATCGTGCTGGTAAGTTGACCATTGGCGATCCACTAGATCCTAATACCATCATTGGTCCGATGATTAGCAAGGCGCATCAAAACAAAGTCATGGGCTATATTGAAGCGGGTCAAAAAGAAGGCGCGCGCTTAGTCCTCGGTGGCGGAGTACCGCAACTGGCTGATAAGTTTAAGAACGGCTTTTGGGTAGAGCCAACTGTGTTTGCTGATGTGGATAATAAGATGAGCATCGCGCAAGATGAAATCTTTGGCCCTGTTCCTTGTATCATTCCATTCAAAACGGAAGAAGAGGCACTACGTATCGCAAACGATACCCCTTATGGTCTATCCTCCTATCTCTGGACAGAAAACACAGGGCGAGTCCTACGTTTATCAAAAGCTATTGATGCTGGCATGACCTTTGTGAATAGTCAAAACGTCCGAGATTTACGCCAGCCCTTTGGTGGCACCAAAGGATCAGGTACAGGACGCGAAGGAAATCACTATAGCTTCGATGTATTTTGTGAGCTAAAGAACGTTGCCATCTCTTATGGCGATCACCGTATACCACGTTGGGGAGTATAAAATGGGAACCGTAGCATTAACTGCCAAAATCACTCATGTACCTTCTATGTATTTATCTGAGCTTGAAGGGGAGCATAAAGGCTGCCGCCAAGCCGCTATTGATGGTCACTACGAAATTGATCGTCGTTGCCGTGAGCTAGGTGTCGATACTATTATTGTTTTTGATACGCATTGGTTAATCAATGGTGGCTACCATATCAACTGCGCGCCTAATTTCAAAGGTATCTTTACCAGCAATGAGTTGCCGCATTTTATCAAAAACATGCCTTATGATTATCCTGGAAATACCGAACTTGGTGAGTTGATTGCCGAGACGGCTAATGAGATGGGTATACATACTCGTGCTCACTCTGATACTAGTCTAGGCCCAGAGTACGGCACCTTGGTACCGATGCGTTATATGAATGCAGATAAGCACTACAAAGTTATTTGTATTGCAAGCTTACTCATGGTGCATAGCTTAGAGGACAGCGCAAAGTTTGGACTTGCCGTGCGTAAAGCGGTCGAGGAGAAATACGAAGGTACGGTTGCTATTTTTGCTAGTGGCTCACTATCGCACCGTTTTGCTGAAAACGGCAGCGGTACTGATTTCTTTCACAAGATATGGGATCCGTTCTTAGGGTCTGTCGATGAGCATGTGGTAACGCTTTGGAAAGAGGGCAGATGGGCTGAGTTCTGTGCCATGTTGCCAACTTATGCAGAAAAATGTCATGGCGAAGGGATGATGCACGACACGGCTATGTTGATGGGTGTAACAGGTTGGGATACCTATAAAGGTCATGCCGATGTGGTAACGCCTATGTTTGCCTCGTCAGGAACAGGTCAAATCAATGCTATTTTGCCTGTTGAACCCATGGATCTTGAGGCAGTAGCTAACGCCATTGATAAGCAGTTTAATAAGCCCAAGGCTTAAAATAAAAGGATTTAAATAATGCCGCATTTAACTTACGAATACACGGATAACGTATTAGAGGATATCTCAGAGCAAGAGATACAGACGCTATTAGAGAAGTCGGCTCAAGTCATTATCGACCAAAATGATGTATTTCCTGTGGGCGGTATTAGAGTTAGAGCGCATCGCTTGAGCGAATATGTCATAGCTGATGCCAGCGCCAAAAGCGATGGCTTTGTTCACGCTCACTTTAAGGTTGGTAAGGGTCGCAGCCCTGAGCAACTCAATAAAGTGTGTGAAGACTTATTTGAGCTGATGAAAACTCATTTCGCTGAGGTGTTTGATAAGCGCGGCTTTGCCTTGTCACTTGAGTACTCAGAGTTTGCTAACGGTACTTGGAAAAGTAATAACCTGCATCAACGTTACCGCTAGCATCAAACATAACGTTAATACTTAAGCTACGTGCTGAAATATCACCTACATTTAGGGTATCCTTTTATGGAACTACAAGACATTCAAGCGGCTGCTGAGCGGCTACATCAAGCTGGCAAAGATGCGGTTCAAGTTCGTCAAATTTCATTAGACCATCCAGAGATTACTATTGAAAATGCGTACGCTATTCAAAAGGCGGGTATTGCTCTAAAACTCGCTGAGGGACGCACGATTATTGGTCATAAGATAGGCTTGACCTCAAAAGCCATGCAGCAGTCCTCGCAGATTGATGAGCCAGATTATGGCACTCTATTAGATGACATGCTCTACGCTGATGGTAGTGATATCAATATCGATAATTTTATAGATCCTATGTTAGAGGTTGAGCTGGCTTTTATTCTAAAAGATAAATTAGAAGGCGAAAACATCAGCTTAATGGATGTATTGTCGGCAACCGATTATGTTATTCCAACCATTGAGCTTATTGATGCCCGTTGTCATCGTATCGATCCTGAGAGCAAGCGCCCACGTAAAGTGATGGATACTATCTCTGATAATGCTGCCAACTTAGGAATCATTATGGGGGGGCGCCCTATTAAGGCGATGGATATCGATTTGCGCTGGGTATCGGCTTTGCTGTATCGCAATGGGGTGATAGAAGAGACTGGCGTAGCAGCAGGCGTGCTCAATCATCCTGCTAATGGTGTTGCATGGCTGGCAAAAAAGTTCGCCCCGCATGGCATTGCGCTTGAAGCTGGACAGATTATCTTAGCTGGATCATTCACGCGCCCTGTACGTATCCGCAAAGACGATACTTTTCATATAGATTACGGCTCGCTTGGTAGCATCAGTTGTCACTTTGTTTCAGACAAAGCATAGAGTAACGTTGTTGTTTTTAGGCTTGATAATCGCTGTGAAAGGCATTTAACAAGTAGATCGTGAATACAATATACAGATATAAGGAGATTATCGTGGAAATGCCTATTAACCAATTTAAGAAGAACTTAGCTGCTAATCAACGTCAAATCGGCTTGTTTCTAGGCTTAGGCGAGGCTTATATCGCAGAAGTATTGGCAACGGCAGGTTTCGATTGGCTGCTAATCGACGGCGAACATGGGCCAAACGATATACGCAGTATTCGTGATCAGTTGCAAGTATTGGCCGCTTATCCTGAGCAATCTGTAGTAGTGCGCCTACCAGATCATAATATCGCGACTATTAAGCGAGTACTCGATGTTGGCGCACAAACGCTGATGATTCCGATGATAGAGACCGCAAAGCAGGCAGAGGATATGGTCAAAGCCATGCGTTATGCGCCCAACGGCATACGTGGTGTGGGTACAGCGATGGCTCGCGCCGCACGCTGGAATGCCGTAGAGGATTATTTCGGTCAAGCTGACGGTCAGATGTGCCTAATAACACAGATCGAATCAGTGGCTGGCATTGAGAACTTAGCGGATATTGTCAGCGTTGAAGGCGTTGATGCGGTGTTCATCGGTCCCTCTGATCTGGCCGCTTCGATGGGACATTTGGGCAAACCTTCTCATCCTGATGTCAAGCAAGCCGTAGCCAAAGCCATTAGCGATATTGCAAGCGCAGGTAAAGCTGCAGGGGTTTTCTCTGCTGATCCTAGTGTGGCAAAAGAGTATGAGGCATTGGGTGCGAACTTTATGTTAGTTGGGGTCGATGTTTTATTATTAAGACAGGCAGCGACACAGTTGGCCAGTAGCTTTAAAGGCAAAAAAGTTGAGAGTACGGCTAGTTATTAGGGTTTGTTAGATATGCAAAAATTGGCATTGCTCAAAATTAAGGTAGACAGTATAAAGGCAGGGTGTTTTTGATAGGATTTAGATATTGAAAAGCTCTGTAGGATATAGCAATTGATACCCTAACAGCGTTACGGTACTATACGTCTTTTAACTATTACTGACACTATTATGACTCAAAACTATCGTAACATGCCGTTTTTATTGCTAAAAGCCCGCGAAGGTCTAATGACACAGTTTCGGCCTATTTTAAATAAATATAATGTGACTGAGCAGCAGTGGCGAATTATTTGTACTTTACATGAGCATGGTGATCTGGAACCTCGTCAGCTATGCCATCACTGCGTTATTTTGAGCCCAAGTATGGCGGGCATTCTCAAACGTATGGAAGAGGCTGAACTAATAGAAAAGATTCCTATGGAAGATCAAAGACGGATTAGTATTCGACTGACAGAGCATGCAATTGATATTCATGATCAAGCACAAAAAGAAACCAGTGCTCAATATGAAACTATTGAAAATAATATTGGCAAAAAGGATATGAAAGATCTCTATGCATTATTAGACTCGCTAATTGATAAATCATAAAATAATTAACAGGGTTCAATGGTTAGTAATAATATCAATCAGTACCATTAATTTAATTTTAGTTAAATAACTGAGTTGCTCAACGTCCCAAGATTTTGCATTTAATTATTTAAAATTTATAAAGTAATAATCGTTTTTATAATTTAATTTTTCCTAATATTTTAGATATAAATTTATTGTTTAAGGCATAGTTTTGTAGCTATAAAAGTTAATAATGCCTATTTATTTTTATTCTATTGTTATCTTACGATTAACTGATAATTTATTGCAAATAAGGATGTCTAATGAGTACTCTCTTAATCAATCCTATACAGCCTTATTTTAGGATATGTACTCATAAAAACTATCAGGCAAGATATGTTAACCGTGATGGCATATCACATTTTTATAGATTCACGCTAAATGATGTGACGATCCCTATGAGCGTAGTACCGGATGGTAGTATCGATATCATCATAAAATTGCATGATGATAAACCTGAAGCATGGGTCTGTGGTAGTTTGCGAGAGATTAGTCGCACCTTTATGCAACAAGGTTGCTCCTACTTTGGAGTGCGTTATCAGATTGGAGCGGTACCAAGTTTTTTGGATCTTACACCTAAAGATATTATTGATCAAACGATTGCCTTACAAAGCATTTTTAATCAAGGAGTATCGTTAATCGATGTGATCTCTAGTTGCGATAATTTTGAGCAGCAAATTAAGAGCTTTTATCTGGTTTGCGATCGACCAAAGGCTTTGATACAAGTGCCTGAACTTTCTCAGAAATTGTTTCGTTTGATGTTAAATTTTCGAGGAAATGTCACTATTCCTGAATTATGTAATCACAGTGGTTATAGTGCTAGAACCGTCCGAAACTCTTTTAAAGACTATTACGGTTTGTCTCCAAAAGCTTTTAATATGATGTTGAGATATCAGCATGTTTTAGAGAAGCTCATGCAAAATGAAGATGAGTGTCTGATCAATCTTGCAACAGATATGGGCTACTCAGATCAATCTCACTTTTCTCGAGAGTTCAAGCGCTACAATGGGCAAAGCCCCAAAGAGTTTCAAAACACGGTTAAACAAAGTACGTTGTAAGGATAAGACTCTGCATAAAATTCAGTGCTTATCCTCTAAGTAAAGCTATCATTTTGTCAAATATTTTGAGTTATTTCACTCAAACATGCCGCTTTTTCTATTTATCAACACCCATTCTCATACTTGAATTCAGCATAGATTATCTGAGCTGTCTTTCTATCGTTCTGTGCTGGTTTTTTATTTAAATTATATTGACAATAAGTAATGCAGTCAGATCGTTATGATCCCTGTGTTGTTGATAGTATCTATTATATTTGTAAATATTAGTTTATAAAAGTACTGCTAAAATATTATCTTTAAATGTAAATTACATTAAGTTAATTAATAATATTATTAAATAGGAATGTTTATATCTAATTCATAAATCCATCTAAAGATCATACGAGATTTCATAAAAAATTATTTTTTAGTTTTAAAAGCATCTTTTGCCGATTTATTCTATAAATGGATTTTTTATTATGTGAATATAAATCATTAATAAAGACTCCTAACGAACAAGGATGTATTAACCATGAATCAGGAAGATTTCAATACCAAGATAGATTTTATCTACTTGTCAGAGCCCGACATGATCGCTGCTGGTGTGACAGACATGCTCCAGTGTGTCGATACTATGGAAGAGATGTTCATCCTGATGCAAAAGGGTGATTACAGAATGGCTGGTCCCAACAGTGATTCTCATGGCGCTATGATAACTTTCCCTGAAGATTCCCCGTTTGAGACTATGCCCAAACCAACCGCAGATCGTCGCTTGATGGCGATGCCAGCATACCTTGGCGGTAATTTTCAAACCTGCGGCGTTAAATGGTACGGCTCCAACATTGCCAATCGTAAGATAGGCTTACCGCGCTCTATATTAATGTTCACATTGACCGATATTGTAACCTCAGCGCCACTAGCCTACATGTCAGCCAACCTATTATCAGCCTATAGAACGGGCGCAGTACCAGGCGTTGGCGCACGCCATCTTGCCCGTAAAGACTCAAAAATCATCGGCATATTAGGCCCTGGGGTCATGGGCAAAACCACGGTCTCCTCTTTTATGGCAGCTTGCCCTGATGTCGACACTATTAAGATAAAAGGTCGCGGACAAGCAAGCTTAGATACCTTTGTGGCTTGGCTTGCAGAGACTTTTCCTCAAATTACTAACGTTCAGGTTGTCGATTCCGTAGAAGAAGTGGTTCGCGGATCTGACTTGGTGACCTATTGCAACTCAGGTGAGGTGGGTGATCCATCGACCTACCCAATCGTTAAACGCGAATGGGTGAAACCTGGCGCATTTTTAGCCATGCCAGCAAGCTGTAGTTTGGATGAAGGTATGAGTGGCAAAGGGGTTCGTAAGGTTATGGATAGTATCGGTCTATACACTGCTTGGTATGAAGAAGTGCCTAAACCTGCCCACAACCACATCCCTTTAGTTGGTATGCGCTTTATGGATATGGTTGAGGAGGGCTCAATGACTATGGACGACCTTGAAGATCTTGGTGAGATTCTAGTAGGTAATATTCCAGGTCGCCAAAACGATGAAGAAATATTTGTGATGTCAGTAGGCGGTATGCCTGTAGAAGATGTGGCGTGGGCCACCGTCGTATATCGTAACGCGCTTGACAGAGGTATTGGTGTGAAGCTGAACTTATGGGATACGCCCGTACTACGCTAAATAAATTTCGCCTTAATAACAGATGTAATAGGTAGCATCGTTCAGAATGCTTTGTATGATGATGTTCTCACTAATAGTCAGTTATTGCGATCAAATTAAATAACCTTAAATGAGATGATAAATATGACAAAAGTAACCAAATTAAAAACTGGCGCAGTATTAGAAGAAAAAAGTAATTACTCACGCTTGATTTGTGTTGATAACTTGATTTTTGTGTCTAATACGGCAGGTCGTTGCCCAGACAGTAAAGAGATCCCAGATGATCTAATAGAGCAAACTTTACAAGTGTTTGCCAATATTGAACGTGCCCTAAATGCCGTAGAGTCATCATTGGCTGATGTGGTTATGACACGCGTCTATATTAAGGATCCAAAAGATACTCCGGCCGTGATGGGGATATTCGGCGAGAAGTTCAAAGGTGTTGATCCTGCTACCACGGTAAGCTGTCCGCCACTGAGTTCTAATATTTATAAGGTTGAGATAGAAGTCACTGCATATAAAGGTGCATCAAGCGCAGAAACAGAGATAATCAATATTGGTCAATCGTAGGTTATCAAAACCGCTAAGTATGGAGCACCTTCTAAAGATGCCCAATATTTAGTGCTAAAACTTTAGAAATGCACATCGATTAGCAATGACTAAATTTCAGGATTAAGTCCAAGAGATGACAAGGAAGTTATCTCTTACAAACACGGTCACAAGGACGAGTACCATGCAGGAATTTAATTTAACTATTAATAGCGAAAAAGTCGGGATGAGTGACTACTTTGGTGTTACCAATCTGGTAGATCAGCCGATTATCACACCTTTTCCAAAAGCAAATACGGAACAACTAAACAACCCTATAACCTTGCATTGCAAGCCGTTTGGCATTGTATGTTCAGCTTGGTTGAGATATACAAAAAATGATAAAAACATTGCCTCAAGGTTGGAGGGTGGAACGGTTCGGATAAGCAGTCATGCGATGTTGCAACCTGATGCCCTAATTAGCGGCTTTAAAGACTCAGGATTTAGCATCGAATTCGGTGAAGCGGGTTTAGAAGAGTTTACCTCTGTACAAACTATACAGACCGCTAAGTCTTAATACTTGTATTAGGGCGTTTATTTATGTGCGCCTTATTCATAAAAGTGATTATTTTCAAGCGTTAAATACGTTGGTAATAAAACTATCGTATTTAAAGTGATCTTAACTTTAACTCATAGGCTAGCTAACATGACAGACACTACTAACGCCGATTCGATGACCGGTAATCCCAAGTCCCATCATAAAGTAGTAAAAAAGATTGGTTTGATAACCATGATCTCTATATGCATCGGTTTAGTCGTGGTTCAAGGAGCTATGATAGCTAGTATGCAAGGTATTGCTTTAGGAGGTAGCGCTTTTATAGTAGCAGCTATAATTGCCTTAATTATCGCTCATTTTAATATTATGAGCTTCTCTGAATTATCACTTATGTTTCCATCAGAAGGCACGCTTGCAACCTACACGCAAAAAGCGATAGGCCACTTTCCTGCTATCGTATCTGTGTATTCAGGGTATGTCGTTGTAGCGATACTAGCACTACCTGTAGAGCTATTTTTAGTCGATGCTATGCTTGATACGTTATTCCCTGGTATGTTGCCGGCTAAGGTGATACCGCTATTGATAGTAGTTGGTTTGTGTGTGACTAATCTAAGAGGGACTGATGTCTTCGCCACAGTTCAAAACTTAATAGTAGCTGTAATGGTGAGCGCAATACTATTAGTCGGATTAACTGCTACTTTTCATCTTAGCACTCCGCCTGAAATAATAGGCACGTCAGTAGATTTTGGTATGACAGGCATTATGAATGGCAGTTTTATTGGTCTTATTGCATTGGCTATGTGGTTGTTTGTTGGTGCAGAATTTATCTGCCCAATGATCAATGAAGTTCAGGATCCAAATAAGAATATTCCTATTTCTATGCATGTTTCGGTCACTATTATGGCGGTAATGTATATGATTTTCGCTTATGGGGCTGCACAATTTTTAAGTGTTGAAACCATCCTTGAATCAGGCATACCTTATGTTGAATATGCTATAGCAGTATTCGGGAAATCAGGCTTGATAATTGCCACAGTCATGGCACTTGCGGCAACTTTTAGTACTGCCAATACTATTTTAGCTGCAATCCCGCGCATGCTGCACGGTATGGCTGAGCAAAAACAGACCTTTCCTATACTTAAACGGGTCAATCGTTTTGGTGCGCCTTGGGTTGCGATAGTGATGATAGCATCTGCTATCTGCATCATTTTTCTAGCTTTTGAAATAGATTCAGTTATTCCAATGGTTATTGCTGCCACTATCAGTTATTTACTCGCTTATATCATTGCTCATATCGATGTTATGGTTTTGCGTCGCCGCATACCGAATCATTCACGCCCGTATCGTACACCGTTTTATCCTATTCCGCAGATTTTAGCTATTGTTGCTATGATCTACGTCATTATTAATAGTTCACCTGCGCCTGAGATGACGGCCATGATCTTTCAAATCTTTGGTGGTATGTTGCTCATCATCAGTGTCATAGCAGCGCTTTGGGTGAAACTCTATATGAAAAAAGGTTTGTTTGAACCTGACTCTATAGACACTATTGATAAAAATTTGTGATAAGCAATTGAGCTAGTAAATCTTTATTTAATATAGGTCTACTGAGACAAAATTAATTCTCAACGATTAACCTCTTTTAGCAAATACTTGCTGAATAAACTTTAAACAAGGATGTCTTATGAAAACCTTTAGTAAGCTCGCATTAGTTGTTGCAGCGACAAGCTTATCTATCACCGCTTTCGCCTCTGACTCTCAGTATGTGCCAGGTCTTGAAGGTATTAAGGGTAGTGTTTTACCGCCACCTGGTGTGTATTATAGAGGTTATTTATCACAGTATAGTGCTGATGAAAATGAAGCTTTACCAGATGGCAGTGAAGTAACGGCAACAGCCCTCGTTAATAGAGTTGCATGGGTTACGCCGCAAAAGATTTTAGGCGCTGACTTAGTGTTAGACTCAATTTTACCTTTGGTAAACATTGACCTCAATATTGGTAATGAAATCGTTGATGAAAGAACCGCTCTTGGAGATTTTTATGCCAGCGGGCTTCTCGCTTGGCACGGCGATAGATGGGATACCGTAGCGGGTGCAGGGTGGTACTTCTCAGGAACGGGTGATTTTGATGATGCTCGCGCGGCCAGCCCTGGTAAATCATACGATTCTCTCTCGTTCACCTTAGGGGGTAACGTGAAGCTAAATAAAGCAGCTGATATTGATCTGAGCATCTTAGGAACTTACGAGATTCCTAAAGAAGGTGGACTCGATGAAGAGCTTATGTTTGAGTGGGGTTTGAGCAAAAATTATGGTGCTCTTGATGTGGGTGTTGTCGGCTACAACACTTTTGAGACAGGCGCGGGCGATGAGAAGAGGAATGCAGTGGGCTTATCGGCGGCTTATTTTTCAGAGCCTCTTTTATTAGGCGGTGATATTGCTGTCTACAAAGAATATGATAATGAAAACACTTTTGAAGGAAATCTAGTTCGCGCTTCTTTGACTAAAGCCTTTTAAGCTGATTATTACTAACAGTGTTTACAGTTGCTAGAATCAAACGAAGTGTAGGCAGTCAAACTAGCAGTGGTTATTAGCACCGCCATCAAATCTCTGTACTCGATGATAGTCGAGTACAGAGATTTTTGTAAATAATGAGACAATAAAAATAAGTGACTTACTAGACTTCTTGCAAAAGTACCAGTTTATTGACTTCCACTGATAGAACCACAAGGGTCAGCGATGACTTATGATCTATGCTGAAGAAACCATACCATTGAAATCGGTAAACTAGGGCGTGTCCTCATTTTAAAAATGGTGATAAAAATGAGATAAATTGTAGTCAAACAAGGAAAATAATGCAGATAATATCGAGATATTAGTCAGCTATTTATATTTTGGACTGACAATAAAGGTCTCTTCAAGCCAGCCAATAAATAAATATAATGTATCCGTTCTATTATCTGAAACCATAATAGCTCAAGGTTTAAAGGTCTTCAGGGTACTGAATATTTGATAATCGTTGGCAGTAAGAGGCTACTGGGAAGTTTGATAGTGGCACGTCTTCTGTATCACCCACACCAACGATTTTGCCATCACTGCGATGGTTTTGCTCATCAATCATAACGATACCAAGGGTTGGTACGATCTTTTCACGCCAGATGAACAAGTAAAGATCTTCTGCAATCTTATAGTAATGACAAGCATCGGTATCGCAAAGGCCTTGTTCAATACCTTTTAAACAGTGCCAAGTGTAGAAGTTTTCATTCAGATAGCTATGTTCATACACTTCGGTTGGACTATAGCGATAGAGATTTCTTACGCCAAGCAGCTCGTCTGTTACGGCATGCGAGCAAGCGTCTTCAGTGAAAGGTTTATTTAAAGCACCGTGACTGATGTCAACTTTCACATCAGTTAAAGGACGGCCACCCAACGCACGCTCATACATGCCTGGCTTGATAACATCAAACGTCGGTAAAAAGCCAACAATCAGCGTATAGCTGTCGGTCAGGGTGTCCAATACAACACTATATGAAGTAGCAGGATGAGTATCTTCGTCTAACCAATCAAGAAAATAAATACCTTCGCGTACGGATGTCATGCGCATATTGATGGCTTTTCCATCGTCAATACGCAGCTTGTCACCCTCAATATTAATACGGCGGACAATGCCGTCAGCGGCATGCAAATCTATTTGTCTGCCACTTAAATCTACGGTGTTATCTAATATATATGACCCTGGCTCAAAACCTTTCTCAAGGCCAGTAACTGAAATCCAATTTGTAGATGAAGAAGCTGTTTTCATGGTGTTGTCTCCTAGAGCCGAGTAAGGTGTACAGCAGCGCATGGCCATCAATACTTTTGATTGTCCGCATTGATAACATCAGGAGCTACTCCCCAATGGAGCATTCTTAATCCATTAAGACTGTAGAGCATTTTAAAATTACACTTATCGGATATTAATAATAAGTTAACATCAAGAAGCGTTTCAAACCGGAAATCACATGATTACTACTGTTTTCAGTAGATAACGGTCAAAACTAACTAATAGACAAAAGTCGCTGTATTCACGACGACCTAAATAATACTAATATATTAGTATTATCGAGTCAATCATTTCTTTTATGCTGGTTTTGTGTACAATTCATTAAGCGTTGGACAAGCCTAAAATCACATTGATAGAGCTTAATGAATAGCGATAGGAAAGG
>RCMY010003164.1_pt1 | contig 14683 bp, 15 predicted proteins | sample 2041341 | NCBI WGS metagenome assembly RCMY01 (sample SAMN09708234, study PRJNA481090) | Marine sediment metagenome, whole genome shotgun sequencing project.
TTGAAATAAATGAAGCATTTCATATTTTCATGCCGCAAAATGAGATAAACTACATTGCGATTCATCTAGAGGGAAAACATAGCTTAGACGAAGGTGATACTCAGTATGTTAAAGCAGATACACTGTCACTATCAAAATCAATTTTCGAAGAGATTAATAATCAGTATGCGATTGATTTTAATACTGATATAAATCTATTTACGATGTTGTCGCTTCATTTACAACCTATGATTAGTAGGGTGAAATATGGAATGAAATTTCAGAATCCACTGTTAACGAAGATACAAGACAATAATCCATTTGCATATGAACTTGCCGTTGTTGCTGGAAATGTTATCTCCGATGCTTTAGGGGAAACTATATCCGAAGAGGAAATTGGATACATAGCACTGCATCTTGAGCTCGCTCTTTCAAGAAAACAAGAAGAAAACAAACATAATTTCTTGGTTGTTTGTGCAAGTGGAGCTGGAACCTCTAGAATACTGTTGCAAAGAATTCAGACGTTATTCGGCGATAGTATTAACAATATTGAAGTAAGAAGTGTATTTGAACTCGAGCATTCGGGATATGATGGGTATGATTTGATTCTTTCGACAGTTCCGTTAAATATCAATGTTACTATTCCAGTAATCTATGTTAATTACTACCTTGATGAGGATGACGTTATATCGGTAAAGGATGCTATGATACTTGAATCACTTGAGCATTGCGAGATTCTACCTTTTTTTGATAAGAAATTATTTTTCTCAAATATGACTTTAGAGTCTGAAAAACAAGTAATTAAATTTATGTGTCAAGAGCTAAAACTAGTGTATGATACACCAGAAAATTTTCAAGAAATGGTATTTCAAAGAGAAAAACTATCTACAACGTCAATGGGTAATGGTGTAGCCATTCCTCACCCTACAAGACTTGTGATGAAAGAATCTCATATTGTAGTGTGTCATCTAAGGAAACCGATAGTTTGGGGAAGTAAACATGTAGACATTGTGCTACTACTTGCTCTAGGTAAGAATGAGTCAGAGTCACTTACATTTCTAAACTATGTATTAAGTGAGTTCATTGGAGACAATAGGTCACTGAATAAAATTAGGGCCAATCCAAATTTTGAGAACTTCATTGAAATAATAGAATCATTAAGTAAATCATTTGATAGTTCTGAAACGATAGATATCTTTGCATAGTCAATAGTCGAGGGGAAGATTATGAATGTATTGATTGTATGCTCTGTTGGAATGTCTAGCAGCGCAATTGTAAAGAAGTTGAGAGAAGAAGTTCAAAAGAAGGGACTTCCTTTCAAAGTGGGTTCGTGCTCCGTAAATCAATTAGATCAGTACAGTCATCAAGCCTCGATAATATTACTTTCCCCACACACAGTTCATGTTCATGAAGAGCTAGTAAAAAAACATCCGAATATAAAAATTACAGATATACCAATGAAAGTTTATGGTAATCAGGATGTTGAATCAATAATCAAACTCATAGACGAAAAGCAAGATAAAAAAGTCAATGAAGAAACAAAATTTTGGAAAATGAGAAAAGTTGCATCCTTTCTTGGAGGTAATAAGATAATAAGTTCAATCAATGATGGAATGATGGGGACCATGGCGGTTACAATTATTGGTTCGATATTAATTCTAATGAAGTCGTTACCACTTCCTTTGTACACTTCTTGGTTGGAAGAGTCAGGATTAGGCGTATTATTTCAATTGGGTATTGATGTGACAATAGGGCTAATTGCAATACACATGACTTATCTAATCTCATACCATTATGCAAGAAAGTTATCCATTAGTCCTATTTCTGCTTCATTAAATTCTCTTGTTTGCTTTTTTATCATGATAAATAGAGTTGACCCAAAAATAATTACTGAGGAGTTTTTAGGTTCTCATGGTATTTTCTATGCAATATTTACTGCAATAGCTGCTACTAAGTTATTCGCCTATGCAAATATAAAGACATATAAGATGAGACAAAGTTTATCTTCAATCAAAGTAATTCCGGTTTTTGAGAGTCTTAGTTCAATTTATCCAACATTTATCTGTGTTACCGCTTCTTTGGTTATAGTAGTGATTTTTCAACTTAGCGGAAATGTAAGTTTACCTTCTTGGTTTCAAGCAACTATACAAAATAGCTTAGATAAATTCGTAGGGAATAATATTTTCTCAGATCTAATACTGATCTCAGCATCTAATGTTCTATGGTTTTTCGGAATTCACGGAGGTTCCACTATTGGTAATTTAACGAAACCATTATATTCAACACTTGCATATGCGAATATCGCAGCATATAGTGCAAATCAACCGATTCCATACATAATTACATCTCAATTTAAGATGATGTATGTTTATGGAGGAGCGGGCTCTACACTTGGTCTAGCTTTTCTTATGGCAAGATACTCAAAGAGTCAACAACTAAAGAAGTTAGGGAAAATATCACTTCCGTTGGGAATTTTCTTTATTAATGAACCAATAATGTTTGGATTACCAATAGTTTTTAATCCAATGATATTAATCCCTTATTTTGTTATTGCTCCGACGTGCGGAGCATTGACATATTTAGTTATGAAGTTGGGAATAATTCCTTATGCAATTGGTTTTGATATTCCTTGGACAACCCCTCCAATAATTTCTGGTTTTATACAAGGTGGTTTTAGATTGGGGTTATGGCAATTTCTGATGATTTGTCTATCAACTGTAATTTGGTATCCATTCTTTAAGCAGCTTGACAAAATTTACTTGGAGAAAGAAAGCAAGAATAGTTTTATGCCATCCGACAGGCATAAGCCTGTATCCGCAATTGAGAATAATACACTATGATAGAAGTGTAAAAGAACTCAAAGCGAGGAAAGGAGAAGACTATGAGTAAATTTATGACTTTCTTAGATTCAACTTTGACGCCGATTGCTGCGAAAATTGGGGGAAACCGCTATTTAAAAGCAATTAGCTCTGGTTTCATTGCTGTCATGTCAGCGACAATTGTTGGTTCCATGTTTACCCTATTAGCAAACTTGCCGATTAAAGCATGGACAGATTGGTTGGCAACTTCAGGATTTGGTAAAATTTTAAACTTACCATCACAAGCTACTATTGATTTGATTGCAGTATATGCAGTATTTTTCATAGCATATAGTCTAGCAAGAGAATATGAGTTAGATGGTGCGGGTGCTGGTTTATCTGCTCTTGTATCATTCTTCTTATTAACAGGTAGAAAATCATACTTCACGTCTGCAGCAGTTGATGCTAAAACAGATATGGCGTATTCAGTATCCTTCCTAGGATCACGAGGATTGTTCACTGCAATTATCGTAGGCTTGTTAGGTGCTAGAATATTTATTTGGGTAGTTAATCGGGGATGGGTAATTAAACTTCCTGACAGTGTTCCGCCTAATGTTGGAAACTCGTTTAATGCATTAATTCCTTCGGCATTTGTTATCACAATATTTTTAGTGGTAGCTGGACTCATGACCTTAACTAGTTATGGAAACTTTAATGTAATGATATTTTCTATTATTCAGGAAAACCTAATGAGATTTATGGGAAATAACTTATTCTCATGGTTATTCTTTAACTTAATGACCAGCCTATTATGGTTCTTTGGGCTTCATGGTGGAAATATCGTGGGTGCAATTACTAATCCTGTATATACACCATTATCCCTTGAAAACTTTGCTGCTTTCGAAGCAGGCCTAGACTTACCTTATATTTTTACAGGAATGTCATTTACAAAGACCTTCACTGCTGGCGGGGTAGGTTCAATGTTTGGGTTAGCAATTGTTATGGTTATCTTTGCGAAATCTAAGCAATTTAAAGTTCTAGGTAAGCTAAGTTTACCTACTACTTTATTCTTTATTAATGAGCCGTTGTTATTTGGGATACCGGTAGTGTTAAACCCACTCTTCTTTATTCCACTAATGCTTACTACGTCTATACTTGGGACACTTACATATTTTGTAATGTCTCTTGGCATAATTCCTGCGGCAGCAGGCTTACAAATACCATGGACTACTCCTCCTGTATTACATGGATTCCTTCAAGGAGGATATATACTTGCAATTTGGGAAGCATTGATGGTACTTGCCTCGGCATTAATTTGGTATCCTTTCTTTAAACTTGCAGACAAAAAAGCATTGACAGAAGAACAAGCAATAGAAATAGAATAATAAAACAAAGGTTCTTGCAATTTTGCAAGAACCTTTCTTCAACTTTATATCAATTCATAAACCAGATATTTTGATTAAAACTTTATATTTTTCTAATTGAATCAAAACCTATGAATACTACATTATTGTCCTTAGCCCATTTTTTCAATTCGGAACTGCAAGCAATTTTTGTTTCTAAAGGACGCTCTATTGAGTAAGAGGAATGATCTAGAATGTACTGATCTAGATATCCTGGGTGTGTGTGCATCTCGACAAGTTTTTTCTCCAAAATGTTACCGATATCCTCTAACCAATAGTTTAGTGAAACATTGTCTTGATAATACATTACATCAGGGTGTACCGGAATTTCATAACCAGAATTATTTCTATCAGATACGAGGCTACCATCCCTGAGACGCTCTATGTCAGTATAATGAACTCCTAATTCTGTTGCTACCTCTTTTATTGCCCAGAATAGTCCTTCATCATGTATCGCATGTCCTTCAATATGTGTTGGATAATGTCCCATTAATTCTTTAAATCGTTCAGCTTGGGCAAAGACCTCTCGTTTAATTTCATTTTTGTCCAGAGAAATGTTGTTCTTTAGACGATGTTTTGTATTAAAAAAACCATTTTCATCTACTAATGATTGTACTTCAGACACTGGTGAACAGGGTTTTCCAATAACAATATTGCTATGTTGTCCAACGTATAAATTTGGATAACTTTTTGACAAGTCGGCTGCAAATTTAGCTGATTCCATATTTGTCATTAAAGTGGTTGAATTTATACACCCATCCTTGTGTGCTTTGATGATCCCTAAAGTAACGGCTTCGCTGTATCCAAAATCATCAGCATTAAATATAACTCTAATCATAATATACCTCCTAAGTTTATTATACCAATGCAACTTAATGTCTAAGTATTAGATTATGCCATGGATGTGGCAGATTAGAATAAGCACAGACTTTACAATCTGTTAGTATAATGATAGGAGGTAAAAGTATGACTAAAGATAATATTGTTTATTTTGTTGCTGACCAGTTACGGTCAGATGCAATCCACCATAATGGAAATAGTGCATCAATAACACCGAACTTGGATGCTCTATTAGAAGAAGGAGTTTCTTTTGAAAATGCATACTGTCAAAACCCCGTATGTGTTCCAAGTAGAAATAGTTTTTTGACTGGTTTATACCCACACACAAACGGGCACCGCACAATGCACTATTTACAGCGTGAAGATGAGCCAAATATCCTAAGAGAATTTATGAATAATGGCTATGAAGTGATTTGGATTGGTAGAAATGACATTATACCTGCAACGCGATCTAAAGAAGAATACTGTCATGAATTTTATGATGGAGTTAATAAGGAGAATAGAGTTCATTTCAAGGTCGAACCGAACGCTGTCACCAAACATCCACAACAAACAAAAGAAGAAATTCCGATAGATGATGATCGTTATTATTCATTCTATATTGGTAAACTTGCAACTGAATCTGAATATAAGAATTTTGACTGGAATTGTTTAGATCAAGCTTTAGCTTACATTGAAAGAAAATCAGAAGAACCCGATAGTAAACCATTCTTCTTATATGTGACACTTACTTTCCCACATCCACCGTACGCATGTGAAGATCCTTGGTATAGCTCGATAGATAGAAGCGCACTCATGGAACGCCGACCTACCATTGATACGCTCGAGAACAGACCAAGTATGCTCCATGGAATTGTTGAAAAACAAAACATGAAAACTTGGACAGAAGAAAGATGGAATGAATTACGAGCAACCTACTTGGCGATGGTATCAAGATTTGATCATCAATTTGGTCTGCTTAAAGAATCATTAATTCATCATAATTTGTATAATCGTTCAAATATATTTGTTTTCTCGGATCATGGAGATTATACAGGAGACTATGGAATTGTAGAAAAAGTTCAAAACTGTTTCGAAAATCCTATTTCAAACGTTCCACTTATTATAAAACCTTCGGATAAATATGATGTGGTACCAAGAAAGTCTAAAGCTCTTGTAGAGCTTGTTGATTTATCTGCTACAATTGCAGAACTTGCAGGATTTGAGTTAAGTTATACGCAGTTTGGTAAATCAATGGTCCATCTATTTGATAAGGAAACTGAGCATAAAGATGCGGTTTTCTGTGAAGGTGGAAGGATTCATGGGGAAAAGCAAGCGATGGAGCTAGGTCATGGACCACAGTCGCCATACTATCCACGGCTTGCAACACAGTATTCTGAAGGCCCAGAGCACACTAAAGCTACTATGATTCGAATGGGTAACTACAAATATACAAAGCGATTGTATGAAACAGATGAGTTCTATGATCTTGAAAAAGATCCATTCGAGTTGCATAATGCAATTTTTGATGAAGAGTATCAAGATATAATTACAAAAATGAAATATCGCATGCTTGATTACTTTATGGAAACCGGAGATTTTGTACCGAACAAGCGTGATATACGATAAAACCGTCTCTAGAGACGGTTTTTCTATCGACAATTTACTTCACTCACAACTGGTAATCCGTCACTCATATCTAAAGCATCCATTTCTTGAATGCTAAGATTCCGGGTGTTTGGAATAACTTTTAGTTTATTATCTTTGATTACAAAGTAGAACAAATCTTTCTCAAGATAATCCATAAGTCGGTCTTCCCCAACATTTTCCTTTGCTTTTTGCTTATAGGTGAACTCTCCAACAGGTTCATAGTCAAATGCGACACCTGAATCTGAACACGGTATACCGATTAAACCAACAGGACTATTACCTACGTTTGATTTTGACTTGATTACAAACACAAGACGCTTAGCAGTTGATTGGGTGTTTCCTGTAATTGTGGTGAGCTCTTTTAGATTGTTATCTGTATACTCTACAACCCAGTCTTCTTTCTCGGGCTGAATTGTAGCTAAAACAATTTTCTTAGTAACTGTGATTACAAATGGTTTTTCACTTGTATTACCATTCTTATCGGTAGCACTAGCAGTCATAGGATATTCACCTTCTTTATCCCAATTAACTTCACCAGAAAATTCTAGGCTTAACTTACCATCTACAGGATCTTCTGCAGTGTAGATATCATCTAACTTTAAGGCGGATCCAGTTTGAGTGGTCAGATCAAAAACGTTAATTACCGGAGACTGAGTATCAATGACTTCATACTGTATTTTCTTTTTTATTGGATTATTATCTAAAATTATTTCTATTTCAAACTCTGGAGCTGGCTTCTGATCTTCCTTTTTACGAGTAATAATAGAAGTATCGAACTGATTTTCATCAATTGATAATGAGGTGTAGCTTGATTTCTCTTTATCTATTATTCTGTCAAGAAGCTCAGTGTTGCTTAGCTCTTCTCCATATTCAAATATTATGGAATCCTTGAAAACTAAAGGTTCCTTTCCTGGAGAAGTGAGTGCTTTGATTCCAAAGAAACCTGCTACTACAACTGCAATAACAAGAACAACAGCTATTAATTTATGTGAAGCTGGTTCAAGCCAAGTTTTAAACTTATTCATAAAAAGCCTCCTTTATATCTATATCTATTATATCAAGTGACAAGGAAACTAAATAGTTAAGGGAAGAGAATAGAAAATATTATTAAAAAAACTAGTATTCAAATTGTAAGGAAATAGTGAATAGTACAATCGTCATTATTGGAAATATTATTGAGTAGTAATGAAAAATATAAAAACCAGTCCAGTATAAATTGGATATGGGGTTCTAGTTTTTATGTCTACTTTTGTTCGATAACTTCAATCACACGTTCTTTCGTTAATTTTGATTACAAAGGAATTCCTAGACAGTTAAGCTGTGCATAGTTCGATGAATACTTTAAGTCAATTTAATTATTGACCACCTGCAACATGTGAATGAGTTTATATCTGATGGAGAGTCATTATAAAATATATTGACTACAAAGGCTCAGACCCTTAATGTTGCACTTAACTAAATATTTCTTACATAGCGAGTCATAACTCATTTATGCCAATATGATTACCTCCTTCCATGACTAGCTATTCGATATTAAACAACACACGAGAAATCGTGTTTTTATTTTGATAGGGGAACTATGCACGATATTGAACTCATAGGCAAGCTTTGGCAACGATATTCGTATCGTGATAGTCAAAGTAATAAATCAGATAGAAAAAAGATACTTAAGGAATATAACGAAGTATCTGAAATTAAGATTGAAGAATGGCGCGAACGCAACGAGCATAGACACTATATTCATCTGATGTGTAGGAAATGCAACTACCTTAATATAGAAGTTGACTTTGGTGGCACAAAGTCCGCAGATGCATTCAATGCCACAGCAGTCGTAAACAATCATTCATTTATAGTTACAGTAGTAGATAAGCAAATATAAAGAGAATTAAACCTAAGCGAGCTCGAACATGAGTTCGTTTTGAATGTTCAGGACGTATTGGATCAGGGATATAGCATTAGTGAGATACGAGCAGATAGTGCTGAAACAACACTTGCAAAAGGACTTCAAAAGGCGCTTGATGATCGAACAACAAACATTGATAACCTGGATGCTCAAGAGTATTAAACTGAAATGATACACCACAATTTAATTAAACAATAAAGGAGTGATTAAATGGACATTATTAAAACGCTGGAGGGGTTAGGCTACACTCCTCTAGATCGAATGGAAGCAGAGATATCTCTATGGGAACAGTTCTTTATAGGTAAAGTTAAAGACTTCCACTCACATACAGACTTTCAGGGTGCAGAGATAGGAAGTATCACAAGAACAAGAGAGAGTCTTAAGATGGCTAAAGTTATTTGTGAGATATGGGAAGATAACATTATTGACCCTGAGACTGATTTTGTCGTTGATGATGGTAATGAAGAAAAGACCGATCAAACATGGATTGAAGATTATATCAAACGTAATAGAATCAAGGAACGATTGAACTGCTTAATGGAACTTACATTTGCTGAAGGTACTGGGGGAACGGTTCAGTACCAAGATGCAAAAGGTAATGTAATCAATCAGTATGTATCAGTTGACTATTGTTATCCATTAAGAGAAACGAATGGAGAAATTGACTCATGTGCATTCGTAAGTAATTACACAGATAAAATAACCTCCATTCAAATTCATGAACAATTAGATGATGGTAAATATAGAATAAAGAATTTATTCTTCTATGAAGAAGGCTAACAAATTCAACGTTAGTAACTGGAGAAAGATTAAAATATATTAGAAACGGTCATCCTGAAGTATGGGAGTATTCGCTTAATGATTTAAAACAGTGCATTAGCAAACCAGAGTATTATATGTTCGATAAGAAAAAAGAGAATACAATTTTATTTGCTAAAAGTGTGAGTGAAATCTCATCTTTAGTAGCTGTGGTGAAATTAATAGATGATAAAGAGTTAGTGAAAAGAGGGATGTCAAATACATTAATCACAGCATATAAGAAGAACAATAAACGCATCATCAAAGAGTTTATTAACATTGATTGACAATGAGTTTTCTTGTATAATATAGGTACAAGATAGTGTGAGGTAGAAAGATAGCGATTCTACGCGCCTAAGCCACGCAAGAGGACGGTAAAAAAGAGATCCGGGTACTTCGCAACCGGCGCACTGTCTTCATAATATAAACTTATGCCACTCGAAAGAGTGGTTTTCTTATAGGCAGACAATAGTCTGTCTATAAGAAAACCCCCAGATAGTCTGGGGGTTCCGTAGAGCTTTAGCGGTGTATTAGGTTTTGTTTTTAACCTCCATTTGGTAGTATTTATAAGTAGTCTGCAAACTATATAAAACATACCAAAAGGAGGATCCAATGAAGGATACACACAGTTTATCACACACAACCTGGAGCTGTAAATACCATGTAGTATTTGCTCCAAAGTATCGAAGAAAAGTATTTTATGGCTCTCGAAGATTAGAAATAGGAGCCATTTTGAGAGAATTATGTCGTTGGAAAGGTATAAATATTCTTGAAGCAGAAGTTTGTGTAGATCATGTGTACATGCTTATAGAGATACCGCCAAAATTGAGCGTTTCTGGTGTAATGGGATTTCTTAAAGGAAAAAGTAGCCTGATGATTTATGATAGGTGGGGAGATATGCGATATAAATATCGCAGTCAATCTTTTTGGTGTCGAGAATATTATGTAGATACAACAGGTAAAAACACTAAAAAGATAAAAGAATATATTGCAAACCAACTAAAAGAGGATCAATTAGCCTCTCAATTAACGCTAGAAGATATTGACCCGTTTACGGGTAGCAAGAAATAGATGTAAGTGGCAGACTACACTAGCGCTGTAAAGCGCAACTAGTATTAAAGGGCTACGCCCGCATAAGTAAAACCACCAGCTAAGCTGGTGGATATTTATTGTACTTATTGTGGTAATATTTAATTAGTGCATGGAGGAGGTCGCTTATATGAAAAGAAATATCATTTTACTTGTTGTGCTTTTTTTATTGTGTGGATGTACAAAGCAAGAAAACAACAAGTCTAGTAATGCGCTTCCTAACAATTCTAGTCAAGTCAAGGAAGAAGTTGAGCGTAATTCCAAATATGATGAAAATGGGTTGAGGGATCTTGATTTTGTTGAAAAACAGAAGTATGTTGATGAAATAGAAAAAATTACGAGTAGCGTAATAGACAAAGAAAAGCTAGTTATTTCCACTAGAGCGACTGAACATGAATCTAACGGTGTAGTTCACTTTTCTTCCATCAAAGATAAAGATACCAACATCGATTTCTCTATGTCTTTTTCAAGTGATGGGGATCTAGAATCTATTATGAGCGATGGAGAGGTGTTTTCTCTGGATAGTGAGAGCGATCTTGAAGTTGCTGTAGACCGCGTAGTTTTATTATTTGAACTAGCTAGAATAGGAATGGGTTTTGATAAAAAGGTAATGCTAGATCACTTGGAACATGTAATGAAGGCAATTGCAGACGATAATCTATACTCATTTAGCGATAAAGTAACAATAACAGATAAAGATTCGAAATTATTGAATATTCTAGTTAATCCAGGTCAGATTTATGATGATTCAAGAAAAATTTTTGTAATGATTACTTTACATGAAACTGCTGAATAATTTTTGGCCTGTGTAATCATGCTAGTTCGGAATATTCAGATTTCGAGAATAATGTTAAAAAGAAAATTGCTAATACCCTAAACTCAATTTTTATGAACCCTTCAACCAATAACTATATATATTATCTTAATTAACCACTATAATTCAATCAAAAGGAGTTCGTTATGGATAGAGAAGTCGTTAATAGCCAAAGGATTGAAGAAGAATATGTTAAAGTGATTTTTGCTGGAGAAGAAATACTGATAAGAGCAGATAGTGAAAAAAGAATAATAGATGTTGTTGCATATATATTGATTACAAAAGACGATGTCGATGACACACACACATATCATGATATAATTATTTAGAGGAGACAGATATATGAAACAGAATCTTACAGACACAGCGAGTACATATATTCTAGGTTTAAAAGAACTAGCAAGACTAAATGGTATGAAATCAATAACAATCAGAAATAGTGAAATTCAAGATAACTTGGAATGGGAGTCAAGAGCTCCTATAGTTTCTAAAGCAATGTGGAATAACTTTGTTGAAGGGAGAGATGAAGTCATTTATCAACCACCACAAAGTAAAGGCACTAAACTAGAAATAAAATACAATTTAGATTAATAAACCAGACTGTTCTCCTAACCGAGAACTTTTTTATTTATTTTTTAGGAATATCTGAAATTCTTACCTATTTATATATAGAAGGGAAAATACCGTCTATCGGTAAGGATTAAGAAATGATTAAATATTGTATTGATTTAGAAGATTTGAAAGCAGGAATAGAGATTGAGAAAGCACTCCTCTCATTCGGAAAGGATCATGAGTATTCATTTGAAAAAGTAGACACATATGAAGAGAGTAACATTATGTTTAGCGATGTTTTTAGAAGATATCATAAAACATGTAACACAATCTTGGTAGATATCAATGTAACTGAGTACAGAAACATTTACACACCAATATGCAGCACATATGTTAACAACATACTAAGGGATCTCATTCCACATAAGATTACACTTCCTAGAGAAGTCATTGTAGGCAACAGAGACAAGAATATAGCAAGGGTTAATGAAATACTGTCTATTGAGACATTAAATCGTAAAATCATTGTTGTAACCACTAAGAATAGATTTGATTGCTACACCACAATAACTGAGTGGCAAGATATTCTTAAGGAGTGGAAGTTCATTGAGATACATCGAGGCTTACTCGTTAACCCAAGACACATACAATCGATAAGAGACCATGTTATGACAATGAGTGATGGCTCTACAAGGTATATATCCAGGAGAAAGTATGAGAGTGTAATAAAACAAGTAGTGACCAAGTAGTAACATGCCAGGCTTTTACAGTCTGGCTTTTTTTATTGCTCTGTGAGCTTTTTATATAACTCTTCCATTGTCACATTTAATACCTTGGCAATCTTATAAGCGTGTTCAAAAGGCATTCCTATTAATAGACTTGTTATGTTATTTAGGTAGTTAAGTGATTTTATGTTTCTTTTTCGTCGATAAATGTTAAAATTATTAACGTGCCTTATTAGCAAATATATTTCGCATTAATATAACGGTATATAAATTTATAAGGAGAAAGTTATGGGAGTTTTAGAAATAATAGTAGTGTTCATTGCAGGCATAATCACGATATCAATTATTCTCACTGTTGGTAGGAATTGGACAATTGAAAAACAGGAAAAATACTTTTACTCTCTTCTTTATACTGTGATACTGCTGATATTCCTTGGTTACGTTTTCTTGTAGATTAGTGGCTCCAATCATACCTAAAGGCTGTGTTTTATATAAATCTAATAATTCATTGATCATAATGGATCTCCTCTTTAATTTTTGGATTATAACTTTCGGCGGATTTATGTACAATTGATAAGAAACAAGCAACTACAAATGATAAGGATGCTTGGTTGAAATCTAAAGGGGAATATTAAAATAGACGACAGATAATGTAGACGACAGATAATGTCGTCTTTGTTCTTTTATAAAGAAATTAGTTGGTTTTTACAGCATAAAATAGGAAGAATGGTCAATATTTGGTCAACGAATAAAAAAGTATATAAAAAAACCCACTAAAGAGTGGGATTAATTTATACATGGGGCGATCGACGGGGCTCGAACCCGCGAGTGCCGGAGCCACAACCCGGTGCGTTAACCTACTTCGCCACGACCGCCATTTGCTTAGCTATTATAGCCTATCTGATTAAGTTTGTAAATAGTGTATCAAAAAAAGATTGAAGTATGGTATAGTTAGCGTATTAATGGAGGGGCAATTCATGAAATTTGCAGTTATTACCGACTCTTCTGCTGGGATATCCGGGGAAAAAGCTCAAGAACTAGGCATTTACGTAACAAGGATGCCATTAATGATAGATGGAAAAGAATATATTGAAGAAGAAGATATTACTCGTGATGAATTTATTCAAGCAATGCGTAATGGAGCAACTGTAAGCACCTCGCAGCCGCCACTAGGAGTATTAATGAGTACTTTTGATGACTTGTTGGAGACACATGATCATATTTTCTACTTACCAATTTCTAGTAAACTCAGTGGAACGTATCAAACAGCTCTACAACTGTCGAAAGACTATAATGGAAGAGTCACAGTCATTGACTCAAAGCTTGTTGCTACACCACTACTTTATATTACATTAGATGTTAAGAAGTTAGCTGAAGCAGGAACTGATCCAGCAATAATTAAAGAACGAGTAGAAATGGAAGCGGAAATGTTTGCACCATTGATTCCTGAAGATATTCAATACTTAAAACGTGGTGGTCGAATTACTCCTACTGCTGCAGCTATTGCAAATCTATTAAAAATATTCCCGATACTTAAAGTAGCTGACGGTGAGATTGACTTGCTTGAAAAAGTTAGAACTCATAAGAAGGCAGTAAAAGTAGGAATTGATAAAATTTTAGAAAATAGAAATATTGATGATTACGAGTTTGCGGTAGTTGATGGGAACTGTGATCCTGAACTCTTTAATAATGTTGTGGCAGAACTTGAAGAACGTGTTGGAAAACCTGTTAAACAAGAAATGCTATATCCAATCGTTCTTGCACATACAGGGCCAGGTTCCATTGCAGTATTTGCTTACAAAAAAATAAATTAGTAGGTGTTATCCATTATGGATTGCACCTTTTTTTGTATTGTTGTATTATATATGTAGTACAGGAGGGTTGCATATGCCTATAGGGAAAGGCCCGGTAGCTATTTATCGTCAGATTATTGAATATTTCTATTATGAAATAGGTTCAGGACGTATAAAAAGTGGCGATAGAATCGATTCAATTCGAAACCTTGCATTACAGTTCAAAGTGAATCCAAACACAGTGCAAAAAGCATTGAACGAATTAGAACGTGAATCATTAGTTGTTACTGATAGAACTAACGGAAAATTTGTAACAAGTGATGAAAATCGCATTCGTGAACTTAGAAAGACATTGTCGCA
>RCMY010003165.1_pt1 | contig 14681 bp, 14 predicted proteins | sample 2041341 | NCBI WGS metagenome assembly RCMY01 (sample SAMN09708234, study PRJNA481090) | Marine sediment metagenome, whole genome shotgun sequencing project.
TTGATGATCAGGATCTGCTGTTTCATCAGCAGACTGTCGGCAATAATGGCTTGTGCGCCGCCAGGCCCCAGAAGTTTGGCAATCGTGGTCAACAGATGTGCAATGAGTATCAGAAAGTCCTTCATGAGTGAGCAGAATAGTGAAGGTTGCTGACAAGATCAAGTCTATGCTAACTGACGATTTCTCGCGCTAATTAGCAATTCGCCATACACACGTGCTGTTAGGTAACGCGCCAGTCCTCGACCCTACCTGCGAGAAGCCGAGGGGGCAGTTCCCTCGGCTTACTCATCTGATGAAATATGAGAGCATCAAGCATTGAGTAATACAGTCAAGAAGCTTCTCTATTTACTGTAGTAATTCAGATCAAATCGGAGCTACTGCAAGTTTCTGTATCACCCAACTTAGCAGTACTATTTTGATCTACGCCTGAACGACCATCACGGGAACCTTCGCCAGATGGACAACCTTGCGAGAAACGGAGCCCAGGAGCAATTCCGCATAAGCACCAAGGCCTCGCCTTCCAACAATAATCATATCTGCCTCAATCCTATCTGCCTCGGCGAGAATATTATCCGCAGGGTCGCCTATTCGAACGTGTTGATCAATGAGGATATCGCTTGGAATTTGGGCTTTGATTACCGCTGACTCAAGCACACGTGTAAAGACCTCATTGCGGCCCAAATCTTCGAGTTCAGCGAGTTCGGCAAGCGGCCCTTTTAGCGGCCTGCACCCATCCACCGCCAACAAGGAAATAGTCGTCGGACCCGTACCGCGTGCCACTTCAACTGCGCAGCGCAGAGCGTTTGCAGCGTGGTCTGAACCATCGACTGCCACAAGGATCTTTTTGAACATTTAGTTTTCTTCTCCATTCTCAAGGTCATGATAACTCCGCCCTGTAATAAAGAGCGTCGCATTTACCAAATTTATTCTCATATTATTTCTCTCCTAAGTTACATTCTTCGAACACCGTCTTTAATCCGACTGCTTTGCAAAACAGGGATGATGAAGAGAGATTTATCCACGGACAGACCTCCTCCTGTTATTTCGCTCTCCCCGTTGACCAGGCATTCGGAACCCGCCGACAGATACTTAAAGCGCCCCCATGGCACTTACGTGTGCGGCAAAGTCAATTGTTGGGGAAGGTCCGTCCACAGTGAATGCGCCATCATCCAATAGGTTGTTAAACTGCTCAGCACCACAACCGTCTTGCAGACGGCTGATGCAGGCAAATCCGCGATTATAGAGCACTACAATAATGATTTTTGTGCTGTGCATAACTGATGTGAATATTGCTGTATTCATCATCATATATGTGCCATCACCAACGACGGCATAAATCTCACTGTCAGGTTCTGCCATCTTTACACCAACCGCAGCACCCAACTCGTAATCGGTGCAGGACTAGCCGTATTCTGAATGGCAGGCACATTGCCATGTGCCAAAGTTTGCCCATACACCGGCAAATAGCGGTAGGTTTTCACCGTCGATCTTGGTCTTCTGAGCGCAGAGGTATTCTACGAGTGCTTGTGCAAGAGTTAGTTTTATTGTTCTGGAAGACATAGTCGTTAATTCGTATTAGTAAAAAAGAGTTTAGGGAAAGTGTTTTTATCCTTGATACCCAAAAACACTAACGCGGTAAATCGGTCAGGGTCAGTAACTACATAGTCGGTATTAACGCCTTCGCGTTGCAGCTTTTCTCTAACAAAGCGCCCTAGATGCTCATCTCCAACTCGAGTGATCAACGCAGATTTCAAGCCCATACGAGCTGAGCAGGCAGCGATATTCGTCGATGAGCTACCAATATATTTATTAAAGCTAGCAACATCTTCAAGCCGACTACCGTATTGTTGGGCGTAGACGTCTACACTCGAAAGGCCAATGCAGATAAGATCCAGGGGTTTAGTCAACGGTGATACTCCAGGTTAAACCGTGCCGCCAAGGCTGCCTTCGAGCTTAGCGAGTTCTTGTCCACCGGCCATCAGATCCTGTAGCTCTTCAGCCGTGATCTCGTCCTTCAATGCCGTACCGAGCGTTTTGCCACGATTGAGAACCGTATAACGATCACCAACAGCCATTGCGTGCCTGACATTGTGAGTGATAAAAACAACTCCCACTCCCTGCTTACGCACTCGGTCTATCGTGGCTAGTACATTCGACGTTTGCCGTACACCAAGTGCCGACGTGGGTTCATCGAGAATCAGAACTTTCGCACCAAAATATACGGCACGAGCGATCGCGACTGTCTGGCGTTCTCCGCCTGACAGGGTGCCCACAGCTTGGTCCGGGGCACGTAGGTTGATCCCCATCTTTTTCATTTCCTCGATAGCCGCCTTACTGGCAGTCTCCGTGTCGAAGCGCTTGAAGAGGCCCCGTCCCTTGGTGGGCTCTCGACCCATGAAAAAATTCCGGGTGACCGACATTAGTGGAATCATCGCCAGATCCTGGAACACCGTGGCAATTCCCGCTTCCATCGAATCGCGTGGACTGTCGAAACTCATCGGCTTGCCTTCGAAATGAATTGACCCTTTCGTGGGCTTGTGTACCCCTGACATGGTCTTGATAAAGGTGGACTTGCCTGCACCGTTGTCACCGAGCAAACAGTGACACTCACCGGGTCGAACGTCGAAAGAGACACCGGCGAGAGCAATGACGTTGCCAAAATGCTTCTCGATACCTTCCATATGTATGATGGGTTTGTCGGACATCTTAGCGTTCTCCCGTGACACGTTTGCGAATCATGTTGTTGAACAGAACTGCGATCAGCAGCATGCCGCCGAGAAACACCAGATACCAGTCCTGATCTATCTGGGTGTAACTCAGTCCAATCAGTACCATGCCAAATATGATGGCCCCGAAGAACGCACCTATGGCAGAACCATAGCCGCCGGTCAACAGGCAACCCCCAATGACGGCGGCAATGATCGCCTCGAATTCCTTCTGAAATCCGCGTCTCGCATCGGTCGAACCGCTGTCGAGCACGGTAATGATTGCGACCAAAGCCGCACACATGGCTGTGACAACGAACAGGCCGATCTTGACGTTTCGCACGGGTACTCCGGAATTTGATGCCGCGTTGGCATCGCCACCTGACGCAAATATCCAGTTACCGACCGGAGTACGCAACAGAACGTATGTGGCCAGAAGGGCAATAACGACGAACCAGAGAATCTCGACAGGAATGCCCTTGACCTTTGGCGTTCCGTTCTGGAAGGTATCAATCAGACCCATGTCAGCCAATGCCAGGAACAGTCCAGGAAACGCATCACCACTGAAAATCGGTGTCAGAAAGTCGTTTTCAACGGCAGGACGTACACCTCGCAGTTGCGTTGACCCATCCGTCGCTGCCTTCAATCCCACCAGCGATAGACCGCGATAGATAAATAGAAACGCCAAAGTCACGATGAACGAGGGCAGACCAGTGCGTATCACAATCTGGCCATTGACGGTGCCAACCAAAGCGGCAAACAAGAGCGTAATGGGAATGGCAACGATGAGTGGCAACCCTAAATTGACCACACAGACACCGAAGAATAACCCGATAAACGCAATCATCGACCCGAGTGATAGATCGAACTCGCCACCGATCATCAGTAGAGCGGCACCGATGGCCAATATGCCGAGTTGGGCCGCTGGCGTCATGAAGTTCATAAAGCCTGCCAGCGTAAACATGGAACTGTCGGCTGTGAACAGGAAGAACACGGTCACGAGTACGACACCCGCCATCGCCCCCAGCTCAGGCCGTTTCATCAGGCCGGCTATCGCCGATTCGGATTTAAGCCGCTCGTCTGCGTCGGCTGCTAACTCTTCAGACATATTTGTTTTCCTCTCCAAAATTTTTACAGCACCGTTACCGCCATACAGCGACAACGGCACTGCAACAGAACGAGTGTGACCGCAGTCAACTCACGTGTTAAACACTTACCCCAACAAAACGTGTCAACGGATGCCTTCGGAAGAAAGCTTGATGACCTGCTCGGCCTTGTCTTGTGTGATCAGGTTAGGTCCGGACGGTACGTCACCACCTGGCATCAATCCGTACTCGGCATGCAGGGCAAGAAAAACCACCGGCAGGTACCCTTGCAGAAACTGCTGCTGGTCGATGGCAAACGCGGCGTTCCCATCAACAATCGACTTTAAAAAGTTTCCAGATAAGTCGAAGGAACCTACAATCACTTCGCCGGTTCGACCCAAGGCCTCAATCGCTGCCACTGTCGGCTCGCCAGCGAGTGACGCGCCAAGAGCTATCACGGCGTCGATGTCAGGGTTCGATTCCAGCGTGGCTTGAACCTTTGACTGAATTTCGCTCGGATCATTGGTTGTGGGCATGACATCAACTCCGCCACCGAATCCTTCTGCAAAACCAGCGCAACGATCGTCGAGCGAGATGTTGCCCACTTCGTGGTTGATGCACAGGCCCTGGGTTCCACCCAGCTCTGCCATCTTTTTTCCAGCTGCTTTACCCGCATCGAATTCCGATTGACCTACGTGCAAAAGAGCGCCCAGCGCTTTTGCTGCATCGCCACCGGAGTTCATGGATATCACAGGAATACCTGCAGCGACCGCGTTTTCAATAGACGGCCCAAGCGCATCAGCGTCCGGAACTGACACCACCAGTCCGTCCGGCTCCTGATTGACGGCAGCATCAATTAATTGGCTCATGGCAATCATGTCGAAGGTTTCTGGTGCGCGGTATTCGACATTCACCCCAGTGTCCTTCGCTGCTCGTTCTACACCGTTCTTGACGACAGACCAGAATGGGTCACTGGCCTGCCCGTGGCTTACCACGATGATATCGGTGGCCAGTGCCGCCGGCGCTGCAACCAGCGTTGCGGCGGCTAGCGCAGTTTTTAAAAATCTTCTCATGCATTTTTCCTCTTGGGTAGGTGATGAGCGGTTAGCGAAACGCCTCCCGCACGAATCAGGATTGATCCGGTACAACGTGTTAAAGCGTGTGCGCTTCGACAAAGCATGTGGACTACGGTTTTGTCACAATAGGAATGCGAGGCGCGATTTTGTCGCTTTGTAGTTGTGACGCGAGAGACACGGTCAGCGCTTGCGCCAAACACATAGGGGCTGCCAGTGAGCGTGAAAACGTGTATTCATGCTCCGGTACGGTAAACAGCACGGAGGCGCATTTGGCCAGTGGCGAGAGCGTACTGTCGGTAATGGCCACAATCGGGACGTTGCGTTGCGCGGTTTCCTCGACAACGTTCACCACTTCAATGGCATAGAACTGGAACGAGACGGCAACCAGTACATCAGCGGATCCGATGGTTTTTGCCATATGGGTGGCCAGGCCACCGCTCGCATCAAGTAGCACAGTTCGCTTGCGTAGCATCGTCAGGATATAGCGCAACAACTCAACCACGGGCGCTGAGCGCAGCTGACCGATCAGATAGATGGTTTCTGCATTTTTTAAAAGCTCGGTGGCCTGTTGTATTTGCTCTTCCGTCACACCGGAGAGCAGCGCTTGCAGCGATTCGATGTCTCGTACCACCAGTGACTGCAGAAATGTCGAATGAGCCTTTCCGTCACGCATGCCCAGTTCGCCTTCCAACGCACGGATGCGTGCATCAAATCCCGGAGCGGCGGTTGATAGTCGTTCCCTGAATACCAATTGCAGTTGCTTGAAACCGGAGTAGCCGAGGGATTGTGAATAACGCACCAGACTCGATGCATGCATATCGCACCGCTTCGCAATAGCATTAACTGACAGAACGGCGACGTCATTCGGGTTCTGAGTCAGATAGGTGGAGATGCGCTGATAGGTGGCGCTGATCTGGTCATACCGCTCATGAATCTGCTGAACAAGCTCTTCATAGCTTTCAGGCGCACCTTGGGGATGGTCAGCTTCCGTCGCGTCTGGAGGTGATTTCTTGGCCATTAATGAATCCGGATTCGATTTGATCGGCTTATAGTAAGGGCAACAGTGCTGACACATGCCGAATACCACCAGAAGTTTCCGGGCCGCTTCCACTGATCGTGTTCATGCGTGCACCGTGTATCCTGCTGCAGTCAAAACACGCAGTAGTTCCCGGTGCCCGGCTATGGCCATGTCCTGCGGCGAATTGATCGTTGGGTCCTGTTCTGCTTCCACCACGAACCATCCTTGGTAGCCATGGTGAGCAAGGCGATTAACGATCAGCTCGAAATCCAGATGACCATCTCCGGGTACGGTAAATACACCCTTGACGACAGCATCCAGAAAGCTGTCCTTGGAGCGGTCCAGGTTGTCAATCACGTTCATCCGTATGTCCTTAGTGTGGACATGAGAGATGCGTCGATGATGGTTGTCGATCACTCGCATCACATTGCCGCCCGCGAAGGCCATGTGACCCGCATCGAACAATAAGGGTATTCCCTCTCCTGAGTGCTGCATGAACATATCAAGCTCGGCCTCTGTTTCAATCACGGTGGCCATGTGGTGATGGAAGGCTAATGGCATACCCTGCTCAGCGCACCACTCGCCAAATTCAGTCATTTTGTGCGCGTAATGCTTAATCTCGTCTTCCGTTAGCGTGGACTTGGTAGCAAGTGGTTTCCTACGATCGCCCTGGATGCTTCGCGCCGTCTCTCCATAAACGATGCACGGTGCTCCGGCTTCAATGAAAAAATCCATCTGTGGGCGAATCCGATCTTTTTCTGCCTCAATGTCACCATCGAGCAACAGCCCTGAAAACCAGCCTCCACACACCACCATCTCGTACCGATCCAGAATGAGTCCAAGCTCGCTCATGATCATCGGGAAACGTCGGCCGGTCTCCATGCCTGTGAATCCGGCCACGTTTGCCTGGCGCAAACACTCTTCAAGCGATACATCATCGCTTAGTTCGGCCAGATCATCGTTCCACCAGGCAATAGGGGCAATTCCCAACCGTGCGCTGATCATCGCTGTCATACCCCCACACGTTGCTTCGCACGAATCTCCTCCTGATGGGCTCTTGCATCCACTACGCTTTGCCGATCTGACACTTCCGGCACACCGACATCCCAATCGGCATCACCCGGTGTCCACTGATATGCATCGGTGGCAATGGATAGCACTGTGGTGCGCTCGTTCCCTTTAGCCCACTCCAATGCGGCGGTGAGATCGGACAGACTTTCACAATGGCGGGTCGCTGCACCCATCGATTCGGCGTGTTTGGCGAAATCAACGTGCAGCGGATCCTCGGCACGGTCGATACGGCAGTCTTTGAGCAGATTATTGAATCCCGGCGTCCCTTTGAACTCTTGTAATCGGTGGATAACGCCGTAGCCGCCGTTGTCGCACACCACGACTATCATCTTATGACCTGACAATACGGTGGAGTAGATATCCGAGTTCATCATCATGTAGGTCCCATCGCCGAGCATGACAATCGGTGTGCCTTTGCCGCGAGTGGCCATGGCATGGCCCCAACCGGCAGCCAGTTCGTATCCCATGCAGGAAAACCCGAATTCCAGATCGAATGTATTGGGATTTTTCACTCGCCATCCCTTGGCAACCTCACCGGGAATACCACCGGCAGCTGCGATCAGGTGATCGTCCTCGCCAGCGGACTGATTCACCGCATCGACCACTTGCGCATAGGAAGGTATCGATGCATTGGTAGGTGTCTGCAGATCGCTCAGGAGCGTATCCCAATCAGCGAACAGCATTTTTGCGCGCTTCAGATGTGCGTCTGGCACCAGCCAATCACCTAACGCTTCGTCCAGTTCGTTGACAGTTTCCCGCGCATCCCCGACGACGGACAGTGCACGGTGCTTTGTCGCATCCCAACGCGCCGCATTAATGGCTATAAATTTTGCCTCGTGGCTGAACACCGTCCAGGAACCGGTTGTGAAGTCCTGTAGCCGTGTACCGATCGCCAGGATTACATCCGCCTCGGCTGCTAAGGTGTTTGCCGACGTCGATCCAATGATCCCGATTGGGCCCGCATGAGCATCGTGGTAATGAGTGAGTCCTCCTTTTCCTGCAATGGTCTCTACGATGGGGATTCCACGTCTGAGCGCGAATTCAGCGACTCTATCTTCGGCTAACGAGTAGCGTACCCCGCCACCGGCAATGATAATCGGCTTCTTGGCAGTGCGCAAAAGCTCGACGGCTTCAGCTAGTTTCTGACGATCAGGTCGCGGTCGTGGAATCGCCCAAAGGGTCGGTTCAAAAAAGGCTTCTGGATAATCAAACGCTATCTCTTGCGTGTCCTGGCAGAGCGCAATAAAAGCAGGACCACAATCAGCCGGGTCAAGCATCACCGCAATCGCTTGGGGTAACGAGGAAATAATCTGTTGGGGCAGCGTGATCCGATCCCAGTATCGCGTGACCGCTTTGAAGGCGTCGTTCACCGTCAACGTTGGGTCATTGAAATGTTCGACTTGCTGGAGCACGGGGTCGGGAATGCGATTGGCAAATGTGTCACCCGCAATCAACAGCACTGGCAACCGGTTGGCATGAGCAGTGCCGGCGGCGGTCACCATATTGATGGCGCCTGGGCCGATGGATGAAGCCGCGATCATGATCTGTTGGCGCCGCTTGGCTTTGGCGAATCCGACAGCGGCCAATGCCATGGATTGCTCGTTCTGACCCCGCCACGTGGGTAGCTGGTCCTGCACATTGATCAGCGCCTCAGACAGACAACTGACATTGCCATGACCAAAAATCGCGAACACACCGGCAAACAAAGGAACCCGCTCGCCATCGACGACGGTGAACTGATTACAAAGATAGCGAACCAGTGCTTGCGCCATCGTCAGCCGAACTGTTTTTCTGCTTGCCATTCACCTGTTCCTGTCGTTACAATCAACAATCGTTGTCGTATTCTACATATAGCAATTTATGTTGCAAGCTTTTTTTGATAACGACATCCAAGCCGGATCCAAGACCCACTGCGACAGACGGGTTCGCACAGAGGTTGCAACAGGAACAGGAGAATGAACAAGCATGTATAAGCAATACGGTCTATTTATCGACGGTTCATGGCACGAGTCTTACGATGGTTCGACGATGAAGGTCATGAGTCCGGTGACAGAACAACCCATTGGAGATTGTCCTACGGCATCGGCCATCGACACTGCCAGGGCTATCGAGGCAGCAGACGCCGGCCTCAACACGTGGTCAAAGACGCCCGCTTTCGTCAGATCCGACACGCTGCATCGGATCGCGGATGAGATGATCCGTCGTAGTGAGGAAGCCGCCTTGATGATATCCATGGAAACGGGTAAGCCGCTGGCCCAATCCGGTCGCGAGTGGGTATTGGCTAGCGATCAGTTCCGCTGGTTTGCCGAGGAAGCCCGCCGTATCTATGGACGATTGATCGAAAGCCGGGTACCCGGAGGTCGTTTTGAAGTGCATCGCGAACCGGTTGGTGTGGTTGCCGCTTTCACTGCCTGGAACTTCCCAGCTGCGCTAATTGCTCGCAAGGTAGCCCCTGCCTTGGCCGCAGGTTGCTCAGTGATCGTCAGGCCGTCCTCACAAACGCCGGGCACAGGCATGATCTTGTTTGACTGCCTGCGCGCAGCGAATCTACCAGCAGGCACCGCTAATCTGGTAATCGGTTCAACCGACAACACCTACACGCCACTGATGCAGGCCAAGAGTGTGCGCAAAGTGTCTCTCACTGGTTCTACGCGTGTCGGTCAGCAGATGATCCGTGACGCGGCTCAGACGGTGAAAAAGGTCTCGATGGAACTAGGTGGTAACGCCCCTTTGATTGTGTTCGACGACGCTGATATTGATGCGGCAATCGAGCTTGCCGTGCCGACGAAATACGCTAATTGCGGACAGGTTTGCGTAACTGCTGATCGGTTCTTTTTACACGAGCGGGTGCATGATGAATTTATTGAAAAATTTGTTCGACGTGCCGCATCGTTGAAGCTCGGTGACGGAATCGATCCAGAGGTCGACATGGGCCCATTGATCAGTGCCAAAGCGCTACACGCTGCATCAGAGGTGATTGACGAAGCGGTTTCTGCTGGCGCTACGCTTGCGCTCGGTGGTGGCCGACCTGCGCAATTCAATAGCGGACATTTTCTTGAGCCGACGGTGCTGACCGATGTTCGTGACGATATGCGCGTATTTGCAGAAGAGAATTTTGCACCCATTGCAGCCATGACACGTTTTAGCTCTGACGATGAGGTCATTGAGCGCGCCAATGCATCCGACATGGGACTATCCGCCTATTCTTTTACTACAAGTCAGGCACGAGTACAGCGCATCGTCCGTGAGCTCAAGGCGGGTATGGTCGGCATTAACAGCTTCGCGATGGCTGCCTCAGAAGCACCCTTTGGTGGCACTAATTACTCGGGCATGGGCCGCGAAGGTGGGGTCGAGGGCATTGAGGGTTATCTGGACACCAAGCTTGCTCAGATTGTGGTAGGGGGATAATGACAATGATCAAAAACGATCTTAAAAAACGCTGGTCTGAAGGCCATCCAACCGTCAATGGCTGGTGTTCCATCGGTAGCCCCTTTAGTGCTGAGATCATGGCCGCCCAGGGTTATGACTCTGTCACTATTGATGTTCAACATGGTGCACTCGACTATACATCCGCGTTACCGATGTTCCAGGCCATGCGGGCTTCAGGCGCTGTTCTGATGGCACGAGCATCGTGGCTTGATCCCGCTATCATCATGAAACTGCTGGACGCCGGCGCGATGGGTATCATCTGCCCGATGATCAACACCGGCGCCGAAGCTGCTGAGTTTGTCAGCTACCTTCGCTATCCGCCGCTAGGGCAACGTTCGTTCGGACCTACGCGCGCGGGAATCGCGATGCCTGGTTACGGTGTTCAGGCTAACGATGAAGTGCTGGCTTTTGCCATGATCGAGACCGCGGATGGCATGGAGAATCTGGAGGAGATCGCAGCAACGCCCGGACTTGATGGCATCTATGTTGGCCCAGCTGACCTGACACTCGGTTTGTCGAACGGTGAGTTGACGCCGGGATTTGATCGCCAGGAAGAGGAGATGATCACAGCCATTCGTCGTATTGCGGATGTCTGCAACGCACATGACAAGTTTGCAGCATTACATTGCGGCACACCCGAATACGCCGCGTTGGGAATTAGTTGGGGCTACCACATGACGACGGTATCTGGCGACTCACGTCTGCTAGCCGCCGCCGCTGGTGAAAGTGTGGCGCGATTTCGCCAGCTGACTGCCGAACCGGCTGAAGACAATACACAAGGAAGCTATTGATGCCTCATATTCTGATTGCTGGAAAACTTCACCCGAGCGGATTGAACCTGCTCGAGTCAGCACACAACGTCACATACGACTATATTGAAGAGATTTCCGAGCCCAGCTATGCACCGCTGATAGCTAAAGCCGATGCGCTAGTGGTTCGCACCCAACCACTCAGCGCGCCGACAATTGCGCAGGCTGAACAGCTGAAAGTGGTTTCCCGACATGGCGTAGGGTATGACGCTGTTGATGTCACCGCGCTGAACGCCCGGCGAATACCACTGTGCATTGTCGGCGATGTAAATTCGGTATCGGTTGCCGAGCATGCCATGACACTAATTCTTTCTGCGGTAAAGCGACTTATTCGCTCCGACCACGCGGTACGCCACGGACCTTGGGGCTGGCGGAATCAACTGGAGCAAGGTGAGTTATCAAGCAAGCGGCTCTTGATTTTGGGTTACGGTCGAATCGGACGCCACCTGGCTCGCATGGCGAAGGGCTTTGGAATGGAGATCCGGGCCTTTGATCCGTATTTGGCATCACGGGGATGGCCTGAAGGCGCAGTGGCTTCCGAGCCTGTACTCGGCGATGGTCTGGCCTGGGCTGACATCATCTCAATCAACCTGCCTAAAGCCGATCATCCGATCATGGGTGAGGCCGAACTGGCTCTGGTTAAACCAGGCGCTGTGCTCGTGAATACAGCTCGCGGGGGCATCGTCGACGAGTCAGCACTAATTGATGCTCTGGAGCGTGGACAGATTGGTGCAGCAGGGTTGGACGTGTTCGACGACGAACCACCGCCGCTTGATCATCCACTGTTGGCATTCGACCAGGTTATCGTGACGCCACACATTGCCGGATTAACTCAGGAATGCGCTGAGCGCATGGCACTGTCCTCAGTCCAGAACGTACTCGACTTCTTTGAAGGTCGTCTCGACCGGGATCTCATTGTCAATGGAGACTTTTGAGCATGTCTAAATCCATCCTCCGCATTGGATTGATCGGCACCGGATTTATGGGCCAGGCCCATGTCTTTGGCTTCACCGCTGCCCCGCGTGTTTTCGATCTGGATGTGGATCTTAAACTGCATACCGTTGCCGATATTACTGAGGCTGCTGCCGCAGATGCCGCACATCGTTTTGGTTTCTCACACGGCACGGGAGACTGGCGCAGCATCATGTCGAATCCGGATATCGATCTAGTGTCGATCACGGCACCGAATGCGCTGCACAAGGAAATGGCCCTGTCCGCGATCGCCGCAGGCAAGCACGTCTACTGTGAGAAACCATTGGCGCCGCTGGCGGTTGACGCACGAGAGATGATGGTTGCTGCCGAGGCCATGGGTGTCAAAACACAGGTCGGTTTCAATTACCTGTGTAACCCGATGCTCTTACTGGCGCGCGAGATGATCAGCTCAGGAGAACTGGGCGAGATTCGTTGTTACCGAGGAGTCCATGCGGAAGACTACATGGCCGACGCTGCGAGCCCCATCACCTTTCGTCATGATTCACAGGGCGGCGGTGCACTGGCCGACATCGGCAGCCATGCCTTGGCTACCGCTGAATTTCTTTGTGGACCCATCACCAACGTAATGGGGGACTGCGTGACCATGATCGACACGCGTCCCGACAATCGTGGTGGTAGCCGCACGGTTGACGTTGATGACGTCGGTCGTGCCTTCCTGCGATTTGCCAACGGTGCGAACGGGTCGATTGAGGGCAACTGGATTGCAACTGGGCGCAAAATGCAACACGATTTTGAAATCCACGGCACAAAAGGCGCTTTGGTCTTCACCCAGGAACGTTTCAACGAACTGCACTACTATTCGACAGCCGATAACATTGGGCGGCAAGGGTTTCGTCGTATCGAAGCTGCACCGGCCCATCCTCCCTATGGCCGCTTCTGCGTCGCACCCGCACACCAGTTGGGATTTAATGATCTTAAGGCCATTGAGGTTGCCGGATTTGTCGATGCGATTACCGGTCAGCGCCCAGAGCCATTCAACTTTCGGGCAGGACTGCGTATTCAGACACTGGTAGAAACGATCAAACATTCGTCGCAATCCCAACAATGGATGGAGCCAGAGCCTCCTACGGAGAACCACCGTGCAGTTAACTGAACCTCCATGCTGCGCCCCTGGTGTCATAATCATCAACGGTGGTACTCATGGGCTCGGTGAGGCGCTCGCCCGTAGGCTCGCCAGAGATGGGGCCACCGGGCTGCTGCTGAGCGGTCGTTCGGTGGCGCGCGGTAATAAGCTGGCGGCCGAGCTCGATGCGCTAGGCACGCCGACCCTGTTCGTACCTATCGACATGCAAGTGGACGGCGCGCCCGAAGTGGTGGTCAACGCTTGCGCCGAGCGTTTCGGTCGTGTTGATGGCGTTGCCAACGTCGCCGCACTTACCAGCCGCGCAACACTGTTCACCGACACACCTGAACATTTCGACCGAATGATGCAGCTCAATTTGCGAGCACCCTACTCCCTGATTAGAGCGGCGGCCAAATCGATGATCGCTGACGGCACTGCCGGGTCCATTGTCAATTTGGGATCAACTAGTGGCTACGGTGGTCAGACAAAATTGGGCGCTTATGCGATCTCCAAAGGTGGGCTCGCCATCATGACGCGAAATCTGGCATTTGGGCTAATGCGCCACGGTATCCGCGTCAACCAGGTGAACCCAGGTTGGATGGAAACCGAATCCGAACATCACACCCAGATTGAGCAAGATGGCATGCCTGAGAACTGGCTTGAACTCGCAGCACTTACACGCCCGCTAGGTCGCCTTGTGCAGTAGCGAACGCCGTCGCTTATTGTCTCTCGTCAAGTTCGGGACTGATGACGGGGAACGTAATCGACATTGATCAGTCGGTGCAGGGAGCAGGCGACCCCCCACTTCCGGGGGCCGATGACACGATTTGGCCGGTATAGACTGCTGTAGAGCGATTTTAGACGAAACAGGATACTACAAAAATGACTTTACGGGGACATGCTTGTAGTATAGCACGTAATTATGTGAAATTCAGGATGGCCAAAGAATTTCACCGTATCGGTTACAGATGCTTGTCGAGCAATTCCTCTGTAATTCCGTAGAAATCACATTAGTACGGATTTAATGTACATATCCCCCATCGAAGCTATACTCGTTGGTATCCACCCAAATCGGTATGTCGTCCATGGCCAAAAACGGTCAAGCCAAGGTATTGTCCAATGACGAGTTCGCGGCGGTACTCGATGAGATCGAACACCATCGCTACCCTGCCAAGAATGCATTGATCATACAAATCAGCTTCAAGCTGGGGCTGCGTGCCCAGGAGATGGCCCTGTTGCGCATTCGTGAAATCGCTGCCTTGAGCGAAGAATTTGCGTGTGGTTACAAAGTCAAGGACGTCTTGGTGCTGCCAAAAAGCTTTACCAAAGGCGCTCGTGCGACGGCCGCCATAGGCAACAAGACAAATGAACGTACCAGCGTACGCTTCACCGTGGCTGACTTTGATCGCCTGGTCGCGCAGATCACCAAAGA
>RCMY010003166.1_pt1 | contig 14680 bp, 12 predicted proteins | sample 2041341 | NCBI WGS metagenome assembly RCMY01 (sample SAMN09708234, study PRJNA481090) | Marine sediment metagenome, whole genome shotgun sequencing project.
ACTTTCTGAATATTTCGCAACAAAGAAATTATCAGATAAACCTGAAGTTTTTGATCCAGACGGAAAACTAATTTCAGGAGGTCCGAAACCCCATTTCCCGATTCTAGGAATAGCAAGTCTATTACTCGGAGCTATATTAGCGTTGATGGCGAGTACATTCATCACGAGTTTGATCTATATCATATCAGGAATGCTAATTATTGGCGCAATAAGTCAATTCGTATTTTTAGCGAATATGTCAAAGTATGCATATCTCGGTTTTTATTATTGGATAATGCCTTCAGTCATCCTTATCATAGGTATCATTGCTATCGTTTATCCCACAGCAATTGCTACCGCTCCCCTATTTGTTATAGGTTTGTGTATGTTGCTATATGGAGTAGTTGAATGCATAAATGGACTGAAAGCAAATAAATGCAGAAAAGAATTCTACAAGAAAGAAGAAAATAAAACACTCAAATAAAAACAATAAAGCAGAGGACTTATCACCGTCTTCTGCTTTATTAATATCACTCTTGGGGAACAAGTCCCTCAATATATTTACATAATATCGCTATACCTTTTATATTCTCACCTCCTTGCGGAATTATAAGATCGGCATTACGCTTTGTCGGCTCAATAAATTGTTCATGCATTGGCTTCAACACTTTCAAATATCTTTCAACAACCATTGAAACTGTACGTCCACGATCAATCGTATCGCGCTGTATATTCCTTATCAGTCGCTCATCTGGATCACAATCGACAAATATCTTGAGATCCATGAGATCACGAAGCTTTTTATTTATAAGCGTCATAATACCCTCGATGATAATGACAGGCTTTGGTTCTACATGAACAGTTTCTGGCAAACGGTTACACAAGATGTAACTATAAGTTGGCTGTTCGATAGCAATACCATTTCGCAGATCATTTATATGTTTATTAAGCAATTTCCAGTCAAAAGCATCAGGGTGATCAAAATTAATAGCATGACGTTCGTCTTCAGTCATATGTGAAGTGTCATTGTAATATGAGTCAAGTGGAACAACTGCCACATAGTGTGGTGGCAACGCCTCTACAATCTTTCTTACAACAGTGGTTTTTCCACTTCCTGTTCCACCAGCTATGCCGATGATAGTAATTTTCTCGTCCATTATATTATAATGTTATTTTATATTTGTGGCAGAAACTAAATAAGTTCATCAAACATAACGCGATAGAACTCAGCTTTCTTTTCTAATTGCATAGGATAAGCCCTACTACTACTTGGCATTCTATATAATTTTAGAAGCCTGTTATCGAATATAAAGTCTACGCTCTGCCCCATTTTTGGCATTTTCTTAATATCATAATGACGCATGAATACCTCTGTAGCCAATTGTCCGGCAGTAAGAACACCCTTACACTCAGGCAGACTTCTCAGCATTGCATCAAGATCACTTGGCTGCACTATCTCTAAATCTTTATCAGATGCCGTATTTTTTGTTCTGCGTATACGCAATGCCGTATCAAAAATTGCAATTCCTTTTTCGGCTAGAAAAGTCTTTATCATCTCTAAACGAAAAGTCTTATTCTCAGCATCAACAAAATACATTTTATCAGTAAAGAACAAATATCCGAATATGCGCCACATATCATTTTGAAAGTTGGGATAATACCATTCAACGCACCAGCGCTTACTTGCTGGTGGAAATGTACCGAGCATCAGCAATTTAGCATTACTCGGCAACCAAGGTTCAAAAGGATGTGTCTCTATCAATTGGCTTGTTCTTTAACAAGGTATACACATACAGGCAAGTGGTCTGAATATCCATCTAGCCATACACCGCCAGCACTTGTTCGCTTTGGACTTCCCTTATATTGTCCCTCTGTTTGAAACAGATAAGGCATGCGTTGAATTTTATTCTTCCAGAATTTTAATGTAGCATATCCTTTGTTTTCACCTTTATTAAGTAGGTTAGGTGACATTATAATCTGATCAAACAAATTCCATGAGCCACGATACATCAATGTTCCTGTGCCCTCTTTTGCTAAAACATTATACCAAGGATTATACATATCATTAGGTCCAACCATATCTATTTCTTCTTTCGCTGAAAGAGCTACGTGCATACTCTTGTCTGTTGGATCATCATTCATATCACCCATAACAAAGACCTTTACTTTTGGATCTTCATTCATCAAAGAATCCTTGACCGCCTTTACTTGAGTTGCTCCCCATTCACGATAAGAAGAACCATTGAAACGACTTGGTAAATGGCATACGATAAATACAACATGTTCATCGGCCAACTTACCACTAATGGTTAGGAAACCACGTGTCTTATAGCTACTATCCTTGAGTTCCTTTTGTACATAAGGCACTAGTTTCATATTATCAACTTTAAACATCTTTGGATTATAAAGCAATGCACAATCAATGCCACGGGCGTCAGGTCCTTCAATATGACAATACTTGTAATTACGAGCTTTTAATTCCGGTTGGTTGGTAAGATCTGTCAAAACTTTGTCATTTTCTACCTCACTGAGTCCGATAACTGAACATCCAACATTTGGTAATATGTCTGTTCCCATATCAGAAAGTGCACATGCCATATTATGTAACTTGTGGGAATACTTTAAGCCATCCCAATGATAAGAACCATTAGGAAGAAAATCATAATCCTTTTTGCCTTCGTCATGACAGGTATCGAACAGATTCTCTTGATTGTAAAAACCTACTGCGTAAACAGAAAATTTCTTTTGCGCTGTGGCTGTAATGCTAATCAGCAGAACTGCCAATATTAATAACTGCTTTTTCATCTAAATATAAAAATGTAATACTATTTTAATAACCTTAGCTAATGCCCCTAAAAATGAAGGTGTTGAACTGCAAATATACACATTTTTATTTAATGTATATGTGCATTCTAAAAAAATTAACTTAAAATCCTCGTTAATTTAATTTTTATTTTGTTACTTTGCAAGATACTATTAATATTTATTAAACATCAAACTATGCAAAAGAAGCTCCAATTAGCAATGTTCGCGCTCTGCTATTCGTCTCTTGCGCTCGCTCAGAATAACAACAATTCTCAGCAACAGGCAAAGGCTTTAGACGAGAACGCGTTCACTTTTACAGAAGCACAGTTGGGCGAGGATGACAACATGAGTCAAAATGTGACCATCCTCAACTCTAACACTAATGCGTATGCCAGCGAGGTTGGTTATCTTTTTTCACCAGTCCGCTTTCGTTATCGCGCATTTAATCAAAAGTATAACGACATTTATATCAATGGTGCACCAGTTAACGACGTAGAACGTGGGCAGTTCAGTTTCTCATCTATTGGTGGTCTGAACCAGATGACACGTAATGTTGATTTCTCACTTCCTTTTGAGAGCAACAACTATGGAATGACAGACATGGCTGGAAGCAATAACTATAACTTCCGCAGTGGTAGCATGGCTGCAGGTCACCGTATCAGTTTAGCAGGTGCAAACCGCAATTATACTCTGCGTGGCATGTATTCATACAGCAGCGGATTCAACGACAAAGGCTGGGCTTTCAGTGGAAATCTTACTTATCGTTGGGCAAATCGTGGATATGTAGAAGGTACATTCTATAATTCACTATCTTATTTCCTCGGAGTGCAGAAACTTCTTGGAAAGCATAGTTTCTCATTTGCAACATGGGGCAATCCTACAGAACGTGCATCTCAAGGTGCTGCTACAGACGAAAGTTACTGGCTTGCAAATGATTACCAGTATAATCCTTATTGGGGTTATCAGAACGGTAAGAAACGTAACTCTCGTGTAGTTAATGATTTCGCACCTTCTGCCCTATTCACTTGGGATTGGAACGTAAATGCCAAAACAAAACTCACAACAACATTACTTGGAAAGTACAGCATGTACTCAAGTACAAAGTTGAACTATAACAATTCTGATAATCCAGCTCCTGATTATTATAAGAGTCTGCCTAGCAGTTTCTATGATGTATGGGGAAGCAATGCTCAATATCAGACACCACAGGCTCTTGCCGAATGGCAACGTGCCTACGACTGGTTGTATTATAACAAAGCGAATCGCCAGATTAACTGGGATCGCCTTTATGCAGCTAATCAAACTGTAAACGGGGAAGGTGTTGATGCAATGTACTATGTACAGAAGCGCCACAGTAATAACTTAAATATTACACTTGCCTCTGCACTTACAAAGCACTTAACTGACAAGAGTACTTGGAACTTAGGCTTTGCTGCTATCGGTAATAAAGGTTTTCATTATTTAACAATGGATGACCTTCTCGGTGCAAATTCATTCCACAACATAAACACTTATGCTATAGGAACATACCCAGTAGGTTCTGACTTCCTACAATATGACTTAAATCATCCTAACGCACTTGTTCAAGAGGGCGACAAGTTTGGTTACAACTATACTCTTAACGTAATGAAGGGTAATATTTGGAGTAACTATACTGAAACTTTCGGAATTCTTCATTACAGCATTGCAGCAAAAATTGGCTACGACGGAATGAATCGTGACGGCAAGATGCGCAATGGATTGTTTGCAGACAATTCTTATGGTAAGAGCAAAACCGCAAACTTCCTTTCAGGTGGTGCTAAATTCAGCGGTTCTATGGATCTTGGTCACGGAAGCGTAATATCTCTCGGACTTGGTTATGAGCACAAGGCTCCTACAGCCGACGTAGCTTTCCAGGCTCCAGAAATGAACAACGACTTCGTTCAGAATCTTAAGAACGAGCGCATATTCAGCAGCGAACTTGCTTATCAGTTCAATAATTCTTGGCTTCACGCCAACCTAAGCGGTTATTATAGCCGTATAGACAATGCGACAGAATGGACATGTTTCTATTTTGATGATATCAACTCATTCTCTTATAACTCACTTACAGGTTTGAACAAGGAATATTATGGTGCAGAACTTGGACTTAACTTCAAATTAACCTCATTCCTTGACTTAAAGGCTCTCGGTACTATAAGTGAAGCTAAGAACATTAGCAACGCTAAAGTTCGTTACCTTAACTCTACACAGGGTACATACGTAGACGACATTGCTCTTGTTGAGAACATGCGCGAAAGCGGAACACCACTTACAGCTGGTAGTCTTGGTTTGAGTTTCCATCAGGGTGGATGGTTTATTGATCTTAACGGTAACTATTACGACCGTATCTATTTGAGCTACTCTCCTTACTATCGTTACCAAACTCCTTTGAAGAATCAGAAGAGTGTTGATAATGAAGGAAACTACATAGTTTCTCCACAGGATAAGGGAAAGGGTGGATTCATGCTTGACGGAACAATTGGTAAAAGCATCCGCCTCAAGAAAGGTAGCCTTTCTATCAACCTAATGGTTACTAACATTCTTAACAACCAGAAGATTGTAACTGGTGGTTACGAACAAAGTCGTAGCGATTACTCACTGAAGAATGATGGTAGTACTAGCGACCGTTGCTACAGATTCTCAATGAACCCTAAGAAGTATTACATTTACGGAACTAACGGAATGCTACAAGTAGCATACAGATTCTAATTTAAATTTCATAAGAAATGAAGAATATTAAATATATAATGTTAGCTCTTGTCTGCACACTCTTTACAGGATGTATGGATGGCAATTGGGATGAGCCTACAGGTTTTCAAAGAGGAAACACTGCTGTTCCAGAAACCAATATTATGACCATTGCCCAAGTGAAAGCTAAATATCAGTCTACTTTATCTCAGACATACGGCTATGCTCCTGTATCTGACGATATTCAGATAAAGGCTCATGTTACGGGTAACGATATTGAGGGCAATTTGTTCAGTCAAATTTCTCTTGAGGATAGCACAGGTGCAATAATTGTTGGCATTAATGAAGGTGGTATCAATGGATATCTTCCTGTAGGTACAGAAATTATCGTAAACCTTAAGGGACTATACATAGGATGCTATGGTATGCAACCTCAAATTGGAGATAAATATCTTAGCGCAAAAAGTGAAACTTCTGTTGGAAGAATGAGCAAGTTACTTTGGGATCATCAATTCAAATATACAGGAAAGACTGTATCTGTATCAGCTACTGAATTCAACCAAGCTAGCTTGAAAAATGCTCAATACTTGACCGACAATGCAGGAAAGCTGATGACTATCAAGGGCGTCACATTTAAAGAGGGCGGCCAGAAAGTATACAGCAATAAGGAAGATGTAGTAAACAACAACTGTTGCGAACGTGTTCTAAACGAATTGGACAAAAACAGCTTTGTTGTGAGAACTAGTACTTATGCAGACTTTGCTGCCGAGACACTTCCTACTGGTAAAGTAAACATAACAGGTATTTTCACTCGCTACAATAATAAGTGGCAAGTTATCATCCGCAAAGCAAGCGATGTAGAAAACGCAAATTAAATTGCTATCAAACAGTAAAAACAAAAAAAGAAATATATGAAAAAGTTTATTTATTCATTATTCGCATTGGCTATTACAGCCATAACATTCACTAGTTGTGAAGATGTTCCAATGCCTTACAGTGAACCAACAAACGGTGGAGGTACAACCACAACATACACTGGTCAAGGTACTGTTGATGATCCTTATACAGTGGCAGACGCAAACAACTATATCAAGGCAGGTGTTAACTTGGACAGTACCGTTTATGTAAAGGGTAAGATTTCAGCTGTTGATTCTGTCAGTCTAAGTTATGGTAATGCATACTACAAAATTTCTGACGACGGAACTTCAACAGGTCAGTTAATAGTTTATCGTGGCTATGCGTTTGGAAACCAGAAGTTTAAAGCTGCTAACGAAATCAAAGTTGGTGACAATGTTGTTATTGTTGGTAAGATTGGTGTGTTCAAGGGCACATATGAGTTCATGCAGGGTAACTACATTAATACTCTTAATGGACAAACATATACTCCTACTACAGTAAATGACAACTTTATTGACAAGCCATACAACGTAGCAAAAGCTATCCAAGTTATAGCAGCAGGCGCACCTACAGCCCCTGTATATGTAAAGGGTATCATTTCTACAGCTCCTTCATTTAATGCAACATACGGAAGCTTGACATACTACATATCAGATGATGGTAAAACAACAACACAATTACAGGTTTATTCTGGTCTTGGCAAGGATGGAGCTAGATTTACATCTGCCAGTGACTTGAAACTAGGTCAAACTGTTGAAGTTTACGGTGTAATTAAAGATTACAATGGCAAGCCAGAAATGGATAAGAATAACACTCTAATCTCTGTAACTGGTGAAGGCACTTCAACTGGTGGTGAAACTGGTGGCGGAACAGCGGTTACAGCATTTACAAATGGTGATTTTGAAACATGGGAAGGTGACCCTCTTACTCCTACTAACTGGAAATCTGCATCAACAGCTAGTAGCGCAACACCTACCCAAAGCACTGATGCACACGGAGGCAAATACTCTGTACATATTGCAGGAGCCACAAGTAATAAGCGTTTAGCTTATAAAGAAATGACACTAGCAGCTGGAACATATACTATAAAATTCTATGCAAAGGCTGCAACTGCAGATGGTGGCGCTGTTGCTCCTGGATATGTACCTATTGTAAGTGGAAAAGCAGGAACTTACGTATACGGTTCTTATGTTAATGATTTATCAAATTCAACATGGTCTGAAGCAACATATACATTTACACTTGATGCAGAAACAACAATTTGCCTTTTTGCAAGCAATTCTAAGACCCCTGGTAAAGATATACTAGTTGACGATTTTACTTTAACACAAAATAAGTAAATTCCAAAAACTTAGCTAAATATTTGGCAGGCTGCAAAATTTTGATTAATTTTGCAGCCTGTTACGTAGATAATAAGATTATAAACAATAATATTTAAACGAAATGAAAAAAGGTATTCATCCAGAAAACTATCGCCCCGTCGTATTTAAGGATATGTCCAACGGCGATATGTTCCTTACAAAGTCTACTTGCAAGACAAACGACACTGTAGAATTTGAAGGCGAAACTTACCCAGTTGTAAAGGTCGAAATCTCAAGTACTTCTCACCCATTCTATACAGGTAAGAACAAGCTTGTTGATACAGCAGGTCGTGTTGACCGCTTCATGAACCGTTACGGTAAGTTGAAGAAGTAAATATATCCTTTTACAAGTATATATTATAGAGTGCGTTCGAACGTAGTTGCATATACGTTCGAGCGCATTTTTGTCTTAAAAATATTACGTATGAGAAAAATTCATTTTTTAATCGGCTTGTTCGCCACAACTCTAATCCTGGTTTCTTGTGGCAGTAACGAGAGTATTACTGACGACGGTAATGGAAGTACCAGTGACGTTACCAATGTAAATAAGAACACAATTTCAAGTAGTCAGCCTAAAGAAATTGCTAGATTGGAATTTCCTAAGGTTAAAGGTGGAACAAGCGAAGTTATTGTTCACTCAACATCTGCTAATGGAATGACATACGCATTGGAATGGGATCACACATTAAGATCACAACGCTGGTCTTGTTTTGAGATATACAAAAGTAACAATGTTAAGAACTGGAGTCGCAGTAATTGGAAACAAACATCATGGAGAGGAGACCCTTTTCAAAAGGATCCATCAGTTCCTTCATCAGAGCAACCAAATGTTACAGGAGAGTTTAGCGGTAGCTATTATAAAGGAGTTGGTAGTTTCTATGAAAGAGGACACATCTGTGCTTCTGAAGACAGAGTATATTCAAAAGATGCTAACGAGCAGACTTTCTATATGACTAACATGCAGCCGCAAGTTGGAAATCTGAATGAAAAGATATGGAGTGACATGGAGTCAACTGTAAGGGGTTGGGCTTCTAAGGCTGACACTCTATATGTTTGCAAAGGTGGCACTATTGACAGTGATAATAATATCATCGACCAAACAAAGAGTGGTTTTATTGTTCCTCGTTATTTCTTCATGGCGGTACTAGCAAAAAATTCAGACCCAACAAATGGTGGGTATAAAGCTATGGGATTTTGGATTGAACATCTTGATGTAGACCAAAGAAGTAAGGGTGTTGCATCTTTCGTTGTAAACATTGACGATTTGGAGCAAAAGACAGGAATAGACTTCTTCTGCAATCTACCTGATGACGTTGAAAGCAAAGTTGAAGGTTTAAGCGTAGACAAGGTTAAAATTGCATGGGGACTTTAAAATCCTATGCATCTAGATATAAAAAACAGGGATAAGGCATAATGCTTTATCCCTGTTTTATTTTTATATGGGCTTATCTCCTACCCTTAACAATTTTATTTTCCACTACGGCTCCCATTGCACGAGTCATCGCTGCACGAGAGAATGTCGGTGTATAACCTTTTGCATAAGTGTAACGACTGAAATCAAAGTCAATATATTCATCATTGTTCACACCCTTCATAGTACCATGAAAGCTCTTTGTGTCAAGATAAGACTGAATATTACTATTGCCGAATGTTATGACATATTGTTTCTTGCTTGCATCGTAGGTAACATATATATCACCTGTATTATTGTCAATATACCAAGAGAACTTAAGTTCCTGACTTTGAGTACCCGAGACATCAACTTCAACTCCTCGCCCACTAAGTGATGTAGCATCATATTGGTCAAATTCCATTTGCGCATCAAATGTGGCTTGTTTGCGTGTTCCATTCTCAGTGTATTCATATAACATTTTCCCCTCCCAATGCCCACGAAGAGTATTAGCAAGAACATTCAGCGTATTGTCACTGATGGATGTGTTATTTGAATTCTGATTATTATTGTTATACCAATTGTCATCACCAGAATCACAGCTTGCAAAAATCATCGTAGTTGCAACGATAACAAGCAGCATTATTATTTTCATTAGCTTTTTCATATTTGAAGTCTTTAAAAGTTTTCTATATTAATATATTTACCGTTATTTTATAAACATTCTTTTTGGAGCACCAACAGTAGTTATTGAACGAGTCTTTGCGTATGAGTCAAAACCATATCTGTAACTATTCCAGTTTAGAGAAGAAGTATGATACAGACTGAAAGCAGCTCTCGTTCCGTCATTAGTTTGAATATATCCAGAGAACATAGAATCATTTATTGTATAATCATAGATTACAATATCAGTATTCTCTTCTCTGAAATGTATATAGATATTCTGATTACGAACTACCCAAGTGATATGGTTTGCAACATAATCATAAGGAGAATTACTATAATAATCAATCCAATAGCCATCACCAGAGTTATATCCACTGTCAAATTCTATTTCAGAATAAGCAGCCTTGTAAACTTGACCGTCGTATTCAGAACTAACATAAATATCGCCTTTCCAAGTACCATCCATATAGTAGGCTACTTCAGCGTCAGGATCACAAGAAGTAAATGTGAAAGACAACAAAGCTGTTGTCATCAAGATCAATATTGTTACCAAGCGTTTCATAAGCTATATTTTTTAAGTTATTATATTTTGGTTTATTTCTATATTGCAAATGTAACACAAATATAAATATCTTAAAAAATAAATACTATATTAATGAGTAGGGATTTCCCTTTAATGAATAGGCAATTTCCAATAGAATAACCTAAGAATATCATAGAAGTTTATTCAAAGCCTTCAAAGATTCCTCTTCACCGACGACCCATAATACATCGCCCTGTTCAAATTTTCGTGCAGGATCTATCAATGACAAATTTGGCTGTCCTTCATCAACGCCCACAACCATACAATTTAAACTATCACGAATACCACTCTCCTTCAATGTCTGTCCAATAAAAGAACTTTCCGCAGAAACAATAACCTTTCTCAATTTCATTTCACGCTTTTCTATATCAGGATCTTCAGGTATAAGTTCGTGAGTAATAGCTAATCGAAAATTATTTAACTGTTCGTCATCACCGATTACAAAAATCTTATCTGCGGGGAATATTATATCAGACCCGCTTGGTATATTAATTCGCAGTGAGCCACGCAATATGCTACTAACATGCACACCAAACCGATTTCTAAATTTGAGATCTCTGAGAGAACGACCAATCCAAGTAGAATCTTCAGGTACATCAAATTCACTTATATGAATATCACGCTCAAGAAGATGTCCTTCGAATAGCGGGCGTCGCTTACCATTGACACATGCAGCAACCTCTCGTGAACGCAAATTTCTAATAAACAATCGCTCTAGTTTTATACTTTCATGTTTTAGACTTCGTGATAGTACCATGAGCGACAACACAAACAAAGCGATGCAAACCACAAGAGCATCTGTAAAACGTGTGAGATAATTACAAATATAGAATATGAATGCCAAAGCTACAATGACTTTTGCGATAATCGTAAAAATCAAAGGCAAACGATTAAGCCTGCTTTCTGTCCAAAGACTCTTAAATTCGTCACTGCGTAAGTTTTTCATCACCATAGAACGCAGGAATGGAGATATTATTAAAACCGTTAATGTTCCACAAACCGCGTTACCAGTCCAATGGCCAAACAAATGCCGACTCAACGGAAGCGCAAACGTAAACATTAGTAGTATTACTGCTGCTGATAAGATTCCATAGATAACTGTATTTACAAGCATCTTACGTAATAATTTTCTCCAATCAGTGATTTCTTGATCTGAATTAATATGAGCATTACCCAAATGGTTCATTCTGCGAACCCATTTTTTAGGTAAATGATTTTCCAAATAAAAGTAACATGGTTCTGAAGCACGAATCATATATGGGGTGAGAAACGTTGTGATTACAGATACTGCAACAACAACAGGATAGAGAAAACGCCCGATAACGCCAAGGGATAACCCCAATGATGCAATAATAAATGCAAACTCTCCTATCTGCGCCATAGAGAATCCACATCTCATCGCAGTCTTCATTGGTTGACCACTCAACATAAAACCTGCTGTTCCAAATATACCTTGACCAAACAATATAGTCATAACCAATACAAATATTGGCACAGCATATTCAATGAGGACCTTTGGATCAACCAACATACCTACTGATACAAAAAAAACGGCTCCGAAAAGATTCTTAACAGGCTCAACTAGTTTTATAATTTTATCAGCTTCTACTGTTTCTGCGATAATGCTTCCCATAACAAAAGCACCAAACGCACTACTAAATCCTACTTTAGTTGACAAAACAGCCATCAGGCAACACAAACCAAGTGCTACTATCAGCATAGTTTCATTCGTCATAAGTCTCCTAGTATGGCGAAAAAATAAAGGAATGAGAAATATACCAACGACAAACCACAACACTAAGAAAAATGCAATTTTAACGATTGAGCCAATCATTACTCCACCATCAGGATTATTACCACCAGCAAGCGCACTTAGCATAACCATCATAACAATAGCAACAATATCTTCTATTATTAGAACACTCATTACAAGTGATGCAAAACGTTGTTGACGTAACCCCAAATCATCAAAGGCTTTATATATTATTGTTGTTGATGACATAGCCAGCATACCACCAAGAAATATACTATCCATTTTGCTCCAATTGAAAAAATGTCCGGCAAGTATCCCCAATGTTGCCATTGAAAAGATAATTGTCGTAGACGCAATTATTGGTGCCACTCCCATTTTAAGTATTTTCTTGAACGAGAAATCAAGTCCTAGGGAAAACAATAGAAACATAACACCGATGTCTGCCCAAGTATGTATACTAGTCTTATCTATCACAGACATAGTATATGTCATATGGGGTGAGACTAGAAATCCTGCAACAATATATCCCAGTACGATTGGTTGTTTTAATCGTTTGAATACCAACGTAACTATTCCTGCAACAATAAGTATCAGCGCAAGATCGTTTATCAAATTAGGGATTTCAGACATATTGTTTCGGTATTATTTATAATATTAAAATAAAGTTATGATCTTTTTCAAGCACGTAGATTATAAAGAGTGTTATACCGACTTCCATGAAATATCATGGAAGTCGGAAATAATATTTAATCGTTATATGTACCAGTAATTTCACAAATCTTTGAAATCACTTCGACAGCTTTTTCCATAACCTGAATAGAAACGAATTCATGAGGTCCATGGAAATTAACACCGCCAGCAAAGATATTTGGACATGGAAGTCCGCGGAAACTAAGTTGGGCGCCATCAGTTCCACCACGTATTGGTTCTACTTTTGGTGCTACCCCACTTTCCTGCATTGCCTTGAGTACAATATCAATAACATGCATGTTAGGATCTATCTTTTCCTTCATGTTATAATATTGATCATGAATTTCAATAGTTACGGTATCATCGCCATATTTCTCATTCATTTTTTTAACACAATCTTCCATAAAGCCCTTGCGGTCTTCAAACTTTTCACGATCGTGATCACGAATTATATAGCTAAGTTTCGCCCCCTCTGTGCGACTATCTATACTAGTCAAATGATAAAAACCTTGATACCCCTCTGTTGTTTCTGGAATATCAGTAGTTGGAATCATATTATTAAATTCACAAGCCAGTCTGTTGGCATTAATCATTTTGCCTTTTGCATATCCAGTGTGAACACTAACGCCTTTTATATGGACCTTAGCGCCTGCAGCATTGAAATTTTCATATTCAAGATCGCCTAAATCACCACCATCCATGGTATATGCCCAATCACAACCGAATTTTTCAACATCAAAATGGTGTGCACCCATACCAATTTCCTCATCAGGATTAAATGCGATACGTATGTCACCATGCTTAATTTCATCATGATCGCGCAAAAAGCACATAGCTTGTACTATCTCAGCAATACCAGCCTTATCGTCAGCACCAAGAAGAGTTGTTCCATCTGTGACAATAACATCTTCACCAACATGTTCCTTCAATTCAGGGAACTTAGATGTGGAAGAAACGATACCTGGAGAGAGTTCTATATCCTTTCCATCATAGTTTTTTATGATCCTAGCCTTAATATCTTTTCCACTAGCATCAGGACTTGTATCATAATGAGAAATAAAGCCGATAGTAGGTGTCTCCTTCTTTGTATTACCTTTTAAGGTAGCATAGACATAGCCCATATCGTCCATCTCTACATCGCAGAGTCCTTCGTCCTCAAGCTCTTGTTTTATATACTTGGCGAACTCCATCTGTTTCGCCGTACTAGGGACACTGTCTGAGTCCTCACTAGACTGTGTGTCAAACTTTGTGTAATTAATAAATCTTTCAGTTAATTCCATATAATTGAATAGAATATAAGCCTTTAATTGTGTATTAATCTTTAATGTCTCGCATAGTGTGAGCTTCTGAAATGCAAATATACATATTTTTTTTGGACATTTATATAAATCCACATTAAAATATCCCTAAAATAATGATTATCAGTAGCTTTTTCTTTGTGATTAGTGATCTCGGCGGGATTCAAACCCGCGACCTTCAGAACCGGAATCTGACGCTCTATTCAGCTAAGCTACGAGACCAACAGTTTTGCAAAATTACAAATAAAATCCTTAATTCCCAAAATAATAGGACATATTTGTGTCATTCATCAACTTAGGAATAAACTTGATCAGCCACTTAATTCGATCTTACGAAATTATATAGAATGATTAGGAAGCTAATCACTGAGGTGGTTTTAATTAACTTCTTTCCATCGTGTCTTGAATGGTATTACTTTATATTATCACAATATTTTGGTTCTTCGTCAATTTAGGGGAATGATAAAACTATTTCGGTTAAAGCCATATTGGATTGAATGACAACCAATCAGGTAAGATGAGACAACTTATTTAAAAACAAATATAAAC
>RCMY010003167.1_pt1 | contig 14678 bp, 9 predicted proteins | sample 2041341 | NCBI WGS metagenome assembly RCMY01 (sample SAMN09708234, study PRJNA481090) | Marine sediment metagenome, whole genome shotgun sequencing project.
CATCAACTGCCCTTCCATCAACACTGGCCCAGGATCGACTCGTTCCAACACGCATCTCCGGGCAGCACCGCGTCGCCAGCATCGGGGCCCCAACTACCGCGGGCGTACGGAATGACCGGTTGCGGGTTCGCGAGGGAAGGTTCGACGATACGCCACGCCTCCTCCACGCCGTCCTGGCGGGCAAACAACCGCGGATCCCCCACGAGCGCGTCGTTCAGCAGCCGCTCGTAGGCGGGAGCACTATCGCCGCCGAGTTGCTCTTCGTAGTCGACGCTCAACTCGACGGCTCGGCTGACCATGTCGGGACCGGGGCGCTTCGCCTGCAAGGCGATCGTGATGAGATCGTCGGGTTTCATCTGAAAACGAATCTCGTTTGCGGGGGGCACGTAGTCGCCATCGGCAAACAGGAAACGCGGCGGCGCCTTGAATTGCACGACCGCCTCGGTCACGGTCTGGGCCATCGCCTTGCCGGTTCGGATGCAGAACGGCACCCCGGCCCATCGCCACGAGTCGATTTGCAGCTCGAGCGCCGCATACGTCTCGGTATCGGAATCCTCGGCGACGTCCGCCTCGTCGAGGTAGCCGTCGTACTGCCCGCGCACCAGTCTGGTCGGGTCGATCGCCCGCATGGCCTTGAAGACCTTCGCCTTCTCGTCGCGCAACGCACCCGCATCGCTCGACGATGGGGGCTCCATGGCCAACAACGCCACCATCTGCAACAGGTGGTTCTGCACGACGTCGCGCACTGCACCGACGCCGTCGTAGAAGCCGCCGCGCCCTTCGACGCCGAAGGACTCGGCCATGGTGATGCGCACATTGTCGACATAGTGCCGGTTCCACACCGGCTCGAGCAGCGTGTTGGCAAAACGAAACACCATCAGGTTCTGCACCGGTTCCTTGCCGAGGAAGTGATCGATGCGAAAGATCTGCTCCTCTCGAAGGTGCTTGTGCAAGATGTCGTTGAGCTCGCGGGCCGAGGTGAGGTCGCGTCCGAATGGCTTCTCGACGACGACTCGACCGGTGTCGGCCAAGCCCGCGCTCGCCAGACCCTCCACCGCCTCGTCGAAGAGACTCGGCGGGATAGCTAGGTAGGTCACTGGCGCCCGGGCCGCTCCACCAAGGGCGTCGTCGATCTCCACCTTGAGACGGTCGAAGGTGTCGGTGGCGTTGTAGTCACCTTGGACGAATCGGAGCAGGCCGCAGAGTTTGTCGAGCACGTCGGCGTCACCATCGGGCACCGATTCTCGGGTTCGTTGCCGCAGATCGTCGACCGTCCAGTCGCTTCGCGCCACGCCGATGATCGGCACCGTGAGTCGGCCCTTGGCAACCAACTCATACAGCGACGGCAGCAGCTTCTTTCTGGCGAGATCGCCGGTGATACCAAGCATGACCAACACGTCGGCCGGCGCTGGGCTTCGAGTGTCGGCGCTCACTCTTCCGCCTTCTTTTCGTGGTGGCCGCCGAACTCCTTGCGCATCGCCGACAACGTCTTGTTGGCGAAGTCGGCGTTGCCGCGACTGGCGAAGCGGTTGAACAACGCCGCGGTGATTGTGTCGGCAGGGGCGCCGACATCGATCGCGGCCTGCGCGGTCCACCGGCCTTCACCCGAATCGGACACCTTGCCCGCAAAGCCATCGAGGTCGGGGTCCATCGCCAAGGCGTGGGCGGTCAGATCGACCAGCCATGAGGAGATCACACTGCCGCGGCGCCACACCTCGGCCACCGCAGCGGTGTCGATGTCGTACTGGTAGTACTTGGCGTCGTCGCCCAACGGCGTGGTTTCGGCGTCGTGTTGCTGTTCGACCGTGCCGGCACCCGCGGCCTCGAGGATGCCCATACCCTCAGCGATCGCCGCCATCATGGCGTACTCGATGCCGTTGTGAACCATCTTGACGAAGTGGCCGGCACCCGCCGGCCCGCAGTGCAACCATCCATTCTCGCCGGGCCGCAGATCGCCTTCGAGATCGGGGGTGCGTTCCGCCGAGGCGACGCCCGGCGCCAGCGAGTCGAAAATCGGGGCGAGGTGGGCGACGACCTCGTCCTCGCCGCCGACCATGAGGCAGAATCCCCGCTCGAGACCGAACACTCCGCCGCTCGTGCCGACGTCGACATAGTGCAGTCCGGTTCCGACCAGCTCCGCGGCACGATCGATGTCGTCGCGCCATTTCGAGTTGCCGCCGTCGATGATGATGTCGCCCGGTTCCAGACGAGCGGCCAGGTCGCGCACCGTCTGCCCGGCAAATGCCGCCGGCACCATGATCCACGCGATGCGGGGCGTTTCGAGCGCAGCGACGAAGGCATCGAGGTCGTGGGTCCCCACCGATCCCTCGGCTTCCATCGTCGCCACGGCTTCGGCGTTCAGGTCGTAGGCGACCGTGGAGTGCCCATTTTGGTGAAGGCGTCGTATGAGGTTGGACCCCATCCGGCCGAGTCCGATCATTCCAAGCTGCATCCTGGCAACCTAGTTCGCGCGGCTGCGCTAGGAGCGTGTGCAATGGCGAATGGTCCCGCCCGCGACAGGGTTCGCCGCAAGCACAGTGAGATCAGACCGGCGTCGTCAAGACCCGGACCCACGGCATCGCCATGATTTCGCCGACAGGCTCGCCGTTGCCCAGCACCGGGACGTAGCCGATCGACCCCATCGCATCTGTGCACGCCGAATCGGTCATTGCTGCCACCGCAGCGGGACCGACGGCGCGGCGAACCGCGTCCGATCCATCGGCGACCTTGAACGCAAAAGCTCGGCCTTCGCGATCCGCTCCGGCCATCACGCCCGCCACTGCGTCCTTCACCATCAGGCCCGGGAACTCTTGCATCCATCGCGTCACATCGCGATCGGTTCCCCCGACGATCGACGGAGCAGCTCGCATCGCATCGAAAACCACCGAACCGCGAGCGAGTGCGGCGTAGGAGTTGGCCAACCCGCGCACCGACAACATGTGGGTCGGCGCCCCACAGCCATCCAGGCCAATATGCGAGACCGACTCGCCGGTCAACTTTTCGATTCCCGCCGTGATCAGCGTTTGCAGCGGGTGATCGACGTCGAGGTACCCGTCGAGCGGCCACCCGTTCACGACACAGGTGGCCAACATCGCGGCATGTTTCCCCGAGCAGTTCTGCGCCATCGACGACTTGGCACTGCCGTTGGCAATCGCACTCTCGCGGGCGTGCAGCCCGTACGGATGGTCCGGCGTGTTGGCCAGGTGCTCTGGCGCCAGGTCATAGCGGTGAAGCAGGTCGCGCACCGCGTCGAGGTGCATGTCCTCGCCGTTGTGGCTGGAGCAGGAAATGGCCAGCAGCTCGGTTGGGAGGTCGAGACCGCACTCCATCATCGCGTGCGCCTGAAGTGGCTTCAGCGTCGAGCGGGGGTAGATGACCATCGAGGCGTCACCGATTCCGGCGACCTCTTCGCCGGCGTCAACGGCGATCCCGACGCCGTGGTGGAAACTCTCGGCGGCGCCGCTGCGGATCGAGACCGCAATCGGTGCAAGACATTTCATGAACGACTCGTCGATCCTGGGCACCGTCCCACTCTGCCAGGCTGCGGGACAATCCAACTCTTTTGACACACCGACTGCCACGAGTTGTCGCGATGTTGCTACTTTCGTCAGAAGTCAATCCAAAGGGGATCCATGTCCGGTGACGAGGTAATGCGCGGCTACGCGGAAGTACTTCCGGTACCCGAGTTCCCAAACCCTGCGTTCACCACGCCCCCGCCGCTGTCCGAAGCCACGGTGGCCATCGTCACCTCGGCTGCGCTCCACACCGCCGCCGACGAGGCGTTCGGCAATGACGACTCGACCTACCGGGCAATCGATCGCACCGAGCGATCCCTGAAGCTCGGCCATTGGAGCCCCAACTTCGACCGTGTCGGCTTCGCGCTCGACCTCAATGTCGTCTATCCGATCGACCGCCTCGAAGAGATGGCCGCAGAAGGCGTCATCGGCGCGGTCGCTCCCCGGCACTTCAGCTTCGCCGGAAACCAACCCGACGACGTCTCGACCATTCGCTTCGACTCGGGCCCGGCCGCAGCGGCTCAATTGTTGGCCGACGGCGTCGACGTCGTCGTCCTCACCCCGGTTTGACCGCTCTGCACGCGTACCGTGAGTACGCTCGCCCACGTTTTTGAGGCCGCCGGTCTCGCCACGGTGACGCTGGCCTCCATGCGCCCCGTCGTCGAAGTCATGGCTGTTCCGAGGGCGCTCTTTTGTGACTTCCCGCTCGGGCGGCCACTCGGGAAGCCGAACGACGCTGCGTTCCAACGAGACGTCCTCGACCGCGCCTTTGCGATGCTCACCGAGCCGACCGGGCCCGTCCTGGTCGATCATCCCGACACGCTCGTCGCTGACGAGACGGCCATGTCGTGCCAGATGCCACCGCGTTTCGACCCGAACGTGCCGGCGGCGGTCGACGAAGCCAACGGCATCCGCAAGGCCTACGATCGCGCCGTGCAGCGCATGGGCGCCACCTCGGTTGGGCGTTCGGTCGATGCCGACGGCGTGCCGGGGGCGCTCGCCGTCTTGCAGAACATCGCGGATGGCGCCGGCTGGAAGGACGTCGACCTTCCGGGCAAGAACACCATTGCGCTGTGTCACGACATTCGCACCTACTACGAAGAAGCCGCCACCGAACTGGCCGACGGACCACCCCCGGGCGGGCGGCAGGCCGAGGCGTGGTACTTCGAGGCAACCGAGGCCGGAAAGACCGTGCTCGCCGCTCGTGCTGCGATGCAAGCAGCCGAGGCCCCGTTCCCGTTCTGGTTCTACATGGCACCCGGCCATCGGTAACCTCGCACCCAAGCTTTCGGAAAGTTCTCCATGCGTTCTCATCGGTTTCTTCTCGTCGTCGCCATCGCGGCGGCTCTCCTCGTGTCGTGCTCCAGCGGCGGCAACTCCGTCGACTCTGCAACGCCGACCACGCAGGATGATGTGTCCGCCACCGAGCGACCTTCCACCAGCGAAACGGCCGAGACCTCACCGGTCACGTCCACGACCGATTCGACGGAGTCGCCAGACGTCACCGGGTCCGAGGCCATGGTCGACACGATCGTCAGTCCGACCGGGCAGTTCAGCACCGAGGTTCGGCCGATCCTTCAAGCCAACTGCGTGTCATGCCACACCAACGGCGGACCCGGTTCGGCCCACTTCGACCTGAATACCGCCGGCGATGCCAAGAAGGTCGCACCGGAACTGGCCCGGGTGACAGGCGTCGGGTACATGCCGCCGTGGCCGGCGTCCGAACTCAGCGTGCCATTTCACGACGATCGCACCCTGACTCCGGCCGAGATCGAAGCCATATCACTGTGGGCCGCCACGGGCGGCGAGATCGACGTCCACGAGGACGAACCCCTCGTCGCGACGGTGCAGGTCCTTCCCCAGATCGAGCAGGACTACGTCCTCACCGCCGAGCCATACAAGGGCTCCAGCGCCAAAACCGACGACTATCGCTGCCAGATCTACGACCCCGGGCTGACCGAAACCAAATTCCTCCAGAACTACGACCTCGTGCCGGACCAGACCGAAGTTGTCCACCACGCGTTGGTGTTCCGGGCCGATGCCGCAACCCTTCCGGCGGCCGAAGCCATCCGAGACGCCGACCCCGACGTGGGCTGGAACTGTTTCGGCCTCAGCGGCATCAACAGCGAAGAGGGCGGCGTCGATCAGATCATGGGCTGGGCACCGGGACAACAACCGACGGTCTTCCCCGCCGACACGGGAATCGAGATGAACGCCGGCGACTTCGTCGTCATGCAGATCCACTATCACTACGAGTCCAAGCACAACGATCTGCCTGCCGACCAGTCCGCGATCGTGCTCGACTTTGCCAGCGACGACATCATCGAAGCGGCGGGTGGCAGCATCGAACCGCTCGACCTCAGCTTGTACCTGGGCCCGGCCGAGATTCCGTGCTCCACCGACGAGAGCGGCCCGTTGTGTGACCGCGACGCCGCCGTGGCTCTGATCCAAGAAGAAGCAGGTGGCTTTGCCGGCGGCATTGCCAACCTACTGCTGCGCCAGTGTGGCGTGACCGTGGAGGACTTTGCCGACATGACCGACGGCATCGCCTCGTCGTCGTGCGACATCAATGCCCGGCCGGGGCAGATCGTGTCGTTGTTCGTGCACGAACACGAGATCGGTCGCACCATCAGGATGACCCTCAATCCCGACACCCCCGATGAACTCATCCTCGTCGACGTTCCCAACTGGGACTTCGACTGGCAGCTCAACTACTACCCGATCGACGACATCGTGATCGAAGACGGCGACACGATTCGTATCGAGTGCAGTTGGGATCGAAGCCTGATTCCCAGCGACGCCGAACCTCGCTACGTTCTGTGGGCCGATGGTACCGCCGACGAAATGTGTTACTCCCAGATCTTCACTCGCCCGTTGACCTAGCTACGGTTGGGCCATGCCCGATCTGCCTCGCTTCGCCAAACCCGCCGTCGTCATCGCCGGTGTGGCCGCAGCGATCATCGGCGGCGCCAAGTTCGCACAACGCGGTGCCGTCCGTCGTTGGCAGAGCAATCCCGATCCGACCGACGGCCGTCCGCCCAAACTGCGCGATGCGACGACCGTCATGGTTCCCAGAACCGACGGGGCGAAGATCGCCACCCACATCGTCGGCGATCCGGCGACGCAACCGACGATGGTGCTGGTGCATGGCGTCACGAGCAACCACGACGACTGGGGTTATGTTGCGGACCGACTGGTGTCGCTGGGCTATGCGATCGTCGCCGTCGATCAGCGAGGACACGGCGACTCCACCGTTGGATCCGACGGTTTCGGTATCGGGCCCCAAGCCGCCGACCTCGCCGCGGCGATCGAACACCACGATCTCACCGACGTCGTGCTCGCCGGACACTCGATGGGAGGCATGGCCGCGCTGGGGTTGGCCAGCTGGCACCCCGACGTGCTCGCCGAGCGGGTCGCCGGCCTCGGCCTGGTGTCCACCGCCGCGGCCCTCGCCCGGTTCGATCAACGGGCCGCCATTCGATTCGGCGCCCTGGGTCTCGAGGGAAAACTCCCACTCGAACCGAAGCAGATGCGCTTGGCCGCCGCCACCTTCATCTTCGGCAAACGGCCGGCTCTGGCACTCATCGATCATTCGATTGCCTCCTACCTACGCTGCCCGGACAGCACACGGACCGGCGCCACGCAGGGCCTCTCCACCTACGACGTTCGGCCGCATCTGGCCCACATCGAGTGCCCGGCACTGGTCATCTGCGGCGATCACGATCGGCTGACGCCTCTGGCATTCAGTGAGGAACTCGCGGCAGCGCTGCCCAACGCCGATCTGCAGATCCTGCAGGATCTCGGCCACATGGTGATCTTCGAAGACCCTGACCTCGTCGCCGATCTGCTCGACACGTTCGCCCAATCGGTAATGCCCTCCTAGGCTGCCCCCGGCCGACTCCCTGTCGTCCGGCGGGACGATGCATTTCCGGTACGCCCGGAAAGAAGGAGCCACGACATGGCTGACATGATGAATTCACTGCTCGACATGGTCGGAAGCGGCGACGAGCTCGGCCAAATCGCCGGCCTCCTCGGCGCCGACAGCGGAGCAACGCAAAAAGGCGTCGCGGCGGCATTGCCGGCACTCCTGGGGGGCCTGGCGAGGAACGCACAGTCCGAAGAAGGTGCAGCCTCGTTGTTGGGCGCCCTCGACAAGCACGATGGGTCGGTGCTCAACAACATCGGCGGTCTCGGCGATCTGAAGGGCGACGGCGGCAAGATCCTCGGCCACGTCTTCGGCGATCAACAATCGCAGGTCGCCGGCGCAGTTGCCCAGGAAAGCGGTCTCGACATCGGCATGGTCACCAAGCTGCTCCCGATGCTCGCGCCCGTCGTCATGGGCTTCCTCGGCAAGCAGAAGGCTGCCGGTGGGCTCGACGCCGGCTCGCTCGCCGGCGCACTCGGCACGGAACGAAGTGGCCTCGAAAAGGGAGGCATGGGAGGCATGCTGGGCATGCTCGATCGCGACGGCGACGGCAACCCTCTCAACGACATCACCGGCATGCTGGGCGGAGCGACAGGCGGCGCCGGCGGATCTACCAGCAGCAAGAGCGGCCTCATGGGCATGCTCGGGAAACTGCTCGGCCGCAAGTAGCCCACCTGCCCCGGAGCGGCGGCGAGATCGCGCTATTGGGGTTGTGGATGGCTTGCCGTGAGCGCTCGAACCTCGTCCATTGCATCGGCGAGGTCGACGACGCGCCGCTCGACGACTCGATCGGGTTGAGCGAAAACGAACACCGCGTCGACGATCTCCCGACCCGTGGACTGCATCAGTGCAACGGCGTAGGCGGCCGCCTGAAGGCGGTATCGAGCAACCTTGGCGTCGATTTCGGCGTCCGACGTAACGGCGTCGGTCTTGTAGTCGACGATGACGAGTCCGGCCGGCGTCTCGACGAGCAGGTCGACATACCCCTCGAGCACAAGGCCTCCGACGATTGGGCCATCCAGGACCGCTACATCCGGAACGGGCGCCTCGTCCATGGGAGCCCCGGCGCCACGAGAGGCTTCGGTGAGCGGCACCGCGACGAAGAGTTCTTTCCAGTAGCGGCCGCTCGCCGCGGCCGCAATGAGCACGGGGGCCCGAAGGGCCTGGCGAGCCGAGGCCGCTATCTGCTCTGTGGCCCACGGCACGGCGTGAGCATGCGCGTTTGATCGGGCCAACGCATCGAGATCGTCGGTGGTGGCGAAGTCGACGGACTGCAGCACTCCGTGTACGGCCCGACCGATGGCGCTCCCCGCGCGCCCGCGCCGCCAAACCGGTTCTTCCGATACCTCGATGGCTTGCTCGGCGTTGATCGCCTCGGCGTCGATGCCCGAAGCGGCGCCATCGTGGGCAGTGCTTGCGATGGCCGTGGCCGAAATCGAGCTGGGCCGGGCCTGCCGTTGCAGGAGGTGACGCCGTTTCCGGACGAACGCTTCGCGTGCGCCCGGCGTGTCGTCGAGCAACGGAAAGCCCAACTGTTCGGGCTCACGACCGGGTTTGACGACCGGCGCCTCGAACGAAACCGACAGCTCGGCGCCATCCGACGTTTCCCAAATGGTCCGAGCGTGCGAAAGGTCCTTCGGCTTGTGCACCCCACTGACCAAGAGGTGATCACGGGCTCGCGTGCAGGCGACGTAGAGCAGGCGATTCTTCTCGGCGAGGTCCATCTGACCTTCCAGTTCGGACAATCGATCGAAACCGTTGGTCGACAACGCCTTCGACAACTTGATTTCGGGGATGCCACCACCGGGTGGCCACGCCACCTGCACGCCGCGCCCTGCGCCCGACTTCTGCTTGGTGGTCAGACCGCTCACCACGGTGATGGGAAACTCGAGGCCTTTCGAGCCGTGAATGGTCATGATGCGAACAGCATCGTCGTCGGCTTCTTCGAGCGTCGGCTCGTGCGCACGAGCGCCGTCTCTACCCTGCAAATCGACCCAGGCCAGAAACGCCCGGAGATCGCCGCCTCCCGCTTCCTGAAAGGCGCGGGCCTGCTCGACGAGATACCGCATTCGCCGCCACGAGTCCCGGGGGCGTCGATCGAAGAACGCTGCGGCAAACGCGCTGCAATCCCGCAGAATGCGATCGATGAGCGCACTCGGCTCGAGCCACCAACGCTGCTCGTGCCATGCCCTGAGCTGCGTCATCGACGTGCCCACCCGACTTTCGGCCATGCCCTCGGGTGGGTCGACGGTGAAGTTCCAGCTGCCGCGAGCGTTACGCCAATCGAGGAGGTCGACGTCGCTACACGCCAACAGTGGCGAACGAAGCGCCGCGGCGACGGCGATCTGATCGCCTGGATCTGCCACAGCCGACAACACCGACCGAATCGCCCGAATCTCGGGCTGGTCGAACAGCAAGGTGCCGGTGTCGGCCCGGAAGGGGATGCCATACGCATCGAGGGCCCGACGCAAGAACGGCAACGACGTTCGCGTCGGCAACAACACCGTGATGTCACGAAGTTTGGGATGTCTCCATTCGGGAGCACCGTTGGTTGCGGCCGACTTTTCCTCGATCAACCACCGGCCGGGTTCGTCGCGAATCTGCGCGATCGCCAGCGCCACCCCCTCGGCCTCGATGTTGCGCAGCTCGCTGGCCCGCACCTTCTCGTCGGGATGGGGACCGCCGATGACCGTCGGGCGATGATCGACCGACTCGGCGCCTCGTCGTGCGGCGGTGAGCGCGACATAGCCAACGGCTCGCTCGGTGTCGTCACCGTCGAGAAGTTCGGCGAATACGGCGTTGACCCAGTCGATGATGGGCGCAACGGTGCGGAAGTTCTGGGTGAGCGTCACGGGTTCGTCCGGCGCGAAGCGGGCCCTCGCATCGAGAAACAGGCCGATGTCGGCTCGACGGAACCGGTAGATCGACTGCTTCGGATCGCCGACGAAGAACAGGCAACCTTGCTCGACTGCATAGGTGTCCCACGACTCGGTTGCAATGCCGTCGTAGGCCGACGCAATCAGCACGGCGATCTCGATTTGAATCGGATCGGTGTCCTGAAACTCGTCGAGCAGCAACAGCGCGTAGCGGCTGCGAAGTTCTGCCCGGGCGTCGGGATGTTCGCGCAGCAGCTTGCGAGCCAGCACGAGGAGATCGTGAAACTCGAGCCGGCCTTCGGCGCTGCGGCGATGCGCGCTGTCACGGGTGAACACGGCAACGTGAACGGCGATCCGCTGGAGCACCTCGGCGGTGGCGGCCTCGCTGAAGTTCAAGATGGCCTCCGCCGCATCGTTTGCTGCATCTTTGGCCGACGCGATATCGGGCCAGTTCGCTTTTTGCCCCTGCTTGATGCCGGTGATCTTGCCGTCGCCGAACATCTTGAGTTCGCGGAGCAGCTCGAGTCGCTCGACGTCGTTGTCGGATGCCTGCACCCGTCGTAGCGGACCCACGAACAGCCGCTGTATGCCGTCGTGGAGTTTGTCCTCCGGGTCGGAGCAATCGTCACAGAGCCGCAGAAAGGTCGAAACCGCTTCGTCGATGACGGTCCAGTCGATTGGCGGCAACGGCGCCAGCTCGGTGTCGGCAAGCTCGTCGATACGGTCCCAGTTGTCGTCGAAGTTGCGGGCGACCGCCCGTGGGCCGCCACCGAATCGATCGTTGAACTTGATGCTCAGCGCCTCTGCCCGCTGCAGCAGTTCCTCGGCGTCCTCGCGGCTGTAGAGATCGTCGAGGAACCGTGACCAACGCTTGGCCGACTCGAGCTGGGACTGCACCTCGTCGAGCACCTCGACCCGCGGTGGGATCCCGACGAGCACGGGATGTTCATTGAGGATCCGCTGTGCGAATGCGTGCAACGTCGCGATGGCCGCGCCGTCGAGTTCTTCGAGCGCGGTACGGCAGCGTTGTGCCCGGGCGGGATCGAGGCGGTCGCCGTGCTCGGCGTCGAAGAGTTCGGACTCGAACTGGTCGCGTACCCGATCGCGGAGCTCGCTGGCGGCCGCCTCGGTGAAGGTGATGGCTGCCACATCGGACATTCGTGCCCGATCGGTGACCACCAGTTCGACGATTCGGGAGACCAGCGCGGAGGTCTTGCCCGTGCCTGCTCCGGCTTCGACGAACAATGTGCGGTCGAGCCCGTCACGGGTGATGAGGTCGCGGGCCCGTTGATCGACCGGCTGCCAGGGTGCCTCCATCACACGTCACCTTTGTCGTCGGTCGGTGGCCATTCGGCCAGGCGAGCGTGCACCCGTACCGCGGGATCGTCGACGATGGCTTCGGTGTGTTCGCCGCGTTCGACGGGACAGATCCGATCGAAGTCGCAGAACTTGCAGGTCTCGAAGGTGCCGAAGAAGTCGTTGTATTGCCCCGGCACCATCGGAAAGATGCCCTGCTCGATGCCCGAAACGATGTTGGAAACCACGTCGCGAAAGCGAACGGCTCGATCTTCGGTGAATGGATACCCGACGAGCGGCGAGTCGCCGGCGGTTTTGAGGTACCAGTAGTAGGCCTCGGCTTCGTCGGTACCGAACCGCTGTCGGGCGGCCTCGGCATAGAGGCCGAGTTGCAGCCTCGTGCCCGCGAGCACCGGATCGGCATCGAGTTTCTTCTGCGGTTGTGGCTTGCCGGTCTTATAGTCGTGCACCATCGGGGTGCCGTCGGATTGACGAAGATCGACCCGATCGGCGTAGCCGCGGAACCGCAGTTCGCGCCCGTCGGAGAGCGTGATGTGCACCGGCGCTTTGCCTTCGAAGCCGATGCGCATCTCGACCGATTCGGGAATTGTGCCCAGCCGCGCCCGCAGCCGGTCGTCGGTATCGAGCCACCGTCCGAGGTCGGCGATGAGGCGGTTCCGCCGCATGCTCCACAGCAAGGACTTCCCCGTGAGCCCGCGGGCCTCGTAGCGGGCGCAGTGCTCGTTGGCGATGGCGATCAATCGCCGGCGTTCTTCCTGGGGCCAAGGTTCGTGCGGTTTGGGACGCTCGTCGACGGGGCGCTGCACGACCGGAAGCAGAAACGCCTCGAGTACTTCGTGGGTGAGGCTTCCCATGTCGAGCGCGCTGATCTCCATGATCTCTTCGGGTTTGTCGATCTCGGCCAGGCCGAGCACGTTGCCCAGGAAGTAGCGCATGGGACAGGTCGACCACGCCTCGAGCCGGCTGGCGGAGAGTATGCGATCTTCGGGACTCGGAACGTCGCTCGAGCGGAGGTCGCCGTCGAATTTGGTGAAGTGGTCCGACGCGCGAGCGGCCTGCATCTCGAAACTCTTGGCCAGGTTCGGGTCGACATCGAGCAAGAAGTGTTCGGACACCTCGAGACCGGCTGACACCGTGGCCGCGAGCATCGACAGGTCGCGCTCGAGGATCGATGCCGGCACGGATGCGCTGCGGATCGCATGCGTGTACGAGGAAATGCCGTGCACACGGCGGTCCTCCACCGATGCCCACTCGGTCGACGAAATACGCGGTCCGTCGGGCTGCATCATCGCCGTCGCCGCATCGAGTAGCCATCGGGAAGGTTGACGATCGCGACCGCTTCGGTGGTCGCCACGCGGTTGGATCAGGACCCGTCGTCGCCCGCCTGCCGCCACTGCGGCAAGCAGATTCCGATGCTCGATGGTGACGCGATCGGCCCGGGTCCGCAGCTCGCCCGTGACGGCCCGTTGTCGTTCGACGTCGGGCAGAAGCGAGTCCTCGCGCCGCCGTGCGGGCAGCGTTCCCTCGGCCAAACCCAAAACGATGACGACGTCGAGGTCGAGACCGATCGCCGCGGACAACGGCGCGATCAGCACGCCGGAGCCGAACCGGCCGAGACGACCGAGCGGCACATCGAGTTCGTGTTGCACCGAACGGACGAACGTCGCGAACGACGGGTGGGGGTCGAGCGAGTCGAGCACCGCGAGGCGCTCGAGAGCGGCATCGATACTGTCGGCGGCGCCGAGTTCGTGTTCGGGCCAAGAAGATCGCTGCGACTCGGGCGGCAGGAGTGACGCGAGGAGCTGCTTCGCCCACTCGGACCGCTCGCGCCACGAGGTGGGAACGGCGGCGGGGTCGAGCCGGGTCGACAGGTCGTCGACAAACGCGGCGAGGGCGCTCAGTGAGGTGCGCTCGCGTTCGAGGGCCGCCCGCTGGCCGGTCGCGTGCTCATCCTGTTCGGCCCGGGCGATGCGCTCATCGATGTTGCTCCGATGGAGGATCAGTTTCTCGCTCCAGTCGAGCGTGCCTCCGACCACGCCCGCGCGTCGCGAAATGTTGTCCCACTGGCTGGGCGCGACCGGCCGAGCATCGGGGCCGAGTAACGGTCCGGCCGCCGCGAGGTCGATGACCGCTTCGCGACGAAATCGATCGGTCGGACGCTCTTCGTCACCGGGCAGCGCCAAGACGCGAAACAGCACCTGCCCGACCATCGAATCGGCCAACCGTTGACTGGTCGGTCCGTTGTGGGGGATGTCAGCTGCGTCGTAGTGCTCGTGCAGGGTGCGGGAGTACGGCAAGGGCGTCGGATACAGGACCGCCATGCGGTTCATGGGCACGCCCGCCTCGGCCTCGGCGAGCACGACACGCACCGACGCCGAGACTTCCTCGTCGTGGTCCGCGACCGTGATGATGTCGGTCGGAAGCACCTGCTCGACCGGGTCGTCGGCTTCGGCGGGACCGAACAGTTGGTCGACGACCACCGTGGGACTGCCGTCGACCTCGGCCGCCCCGGAACGGCCGATGATGGTGTGCACCGGAAGCACCTTGCCCAACGATTCGATGAAGTGGGCCAGCGCGGGCGTGAGATCGTCGATTAGGTAGGTGACGACGGTTCCGAGCTCGTCGAAATTCGCCGCGCCGACGACGGTCGCTTCGCCCGCGGCTCGGGCCAGGTCGTCTTCGTCGTGGTAGTCGCGCAGGGCCGTTTGCATAGAGCGAAAGAGGTTGACCAGATGCTGAGTGCGAACCCGATCGCTGGATTCGAGCGCCGAGATGGTTGCTTCGCTGGCGCGACTGAGCTCGGCGTACAGGCTGACGACGGCGAGCTCGGTCGCGGCGTGCTCGGCCACCCGTTCGAAATATCCCGGCGACGACTTGAGGACCGCCCGGGCCCCGGCGGCAAGCACCGGCTTGCTGAGCGGCGTGGTGCCCCGGGCCGCCACGACCTTGGCGCCGATTTGTGCGGCCAACTGGTACGGCGTGACGAACGAAACGTTCACGAGTCCGGAGTGGCCACCGTCGACGAGCGTCGCTCGACGGTCGCCG
>RCMY010003168.1_pt1 | contig 14675 bp, 8 predicted proteins | sample 2041341 | NCBI WGS metagenome assembly RCMY01 (sample SAMN09708234, study PRJNA481090) | Marine sediment metagenome, whole genome shotgun sequencing project.
AATTGGGGCGTATGGGTATTAAGTCATGCCGACTTGCAAACCACCTCCAGGGTTAGGGCTTGTCGGGAGTTTTTAATTGAAATCATTGAACAGCAAAAAGCGTTGATAGCAGGTTTGAACTCTACTTATTATTGATTTTGAATTGTTAGGGAGAGAAGGGTCCCAATTGTTGGACGGTAGCTGAGAGTGATAACTTGGACCCGATAGCCACCAATTTCGTGATATAAGTAAACGGTCAATTAACGTGCGATATTGTTGCCTTGCCGTCTACGATGGTAGTTCATTATGTAGTGAACGGCACCTTTCGGATTCAATTTGTAGCGGGCGGGCGAGAGGTGTTAGAAGCGCAAGGATGAATGACTCTGTATTATCAACACATGACCATCTAGCTTGTTCATCTTACAAAGTTCGTACATTTTGAAAAAATCGTAAAGCTATGTAATACCAGTTGGACGAATTTATTGAATTCCTACCTAACGGCTGTTCACGCTCTTGAAACGATTTGAAAACAGCCATCCTCCATGAATTGCCTCCACTTTTTTTGAAAAATATCTGCCCCCATCAAGAAGGCTTCGTCTGTGTGCTCTTTTTCGCCCGAAACATCTATGCCATGCCCGATAGTCACTCCTCCATGTTCTGTTAGAATGCAGCGATTGTGAAGCACATCATTTGTAGCAACTTCTTCCAGCGCTAATACTTTTAAACGGAGGTTTATGTCCGGCAAATCGATACCTTGAAGAATTTTGTCTTTTACGTATGCTGCCTCTGGACTGCTGTGATTGTGCTTGTAAAAAAGTATAACGTTTGGAATTTGGCTATTAACTCTATTTTGAGTAATGCAACCAATTAGGTGTCGCATAAAGCCAATAGCTCGATCATTCCAGCCGTAGGCATCGATGACGGTGACCTGTTGAGTTGCCAGCCTTACTAAATCTAGGACGGCTAAGGAAAGGCCTTCGTTAGTGCGCTGGATACTTAATTGAGTTGGATGCTGCCAAATACTATCGGGGGCATACATGTCGGCAGGGGTTATACTTCTCTCTATGTCAATTGCGGCGGTCGAAAGCACCACACCAAATGGATTACGCTCATCTTCAAGCTTTGCTAGCTGATCCCAACTATCAGCTTTGATTTCAGAGACGTCCCTTAGAACAAGTGATTCAACCAGTTTGGTGACCATTTCGATGTAACGCATTGCTTGCAATGATTGACTGTCTGCCGGGCACTTCTGCAAAAAATAGCTGCGAAGCTTGCTGGCTTTTTTCCTGGGGAAGCTGCTGAATATTCTTGGCGTACCAAGCCCATACTCACGAAAAAATTCTTCGTAGTCCCTGTCGTTAGCCGCCCACGACGACAACAATGAGGGCTCAAGTGCGTATTCGTGAATCACTACAGCAACTCCTCACGACGCTCTACAAAGAATCCTTGAGGCCAACGATCGACGAACTCACCGTCTTCATCAATGCGAATGCGTTTTGTAGTCACACCTACTTCCGACGGCTCCAGATATACAATGGAAACGTCACTGTCCTTTACAGGCTCATATCCTTCAGGGAGCTCATTTTCCGAAGTCTGGCGAATCCGCTTCAGTAAACGCAGAATTAAATGTTCACTATGTGTTTCGATAAGGAACGAATGCTTATCTCTCGTTTGCAGAAATACGTCGGCCAGCTCAACCTGGAACCGAGGATGGATATGCAGCTCAGGCTGCTCAACGCTTATCAAGCCAACCTCGTCATAATTTGCTGCCACTACTATGGGTAAAGCTTGTGCAATACCGATACCTAACTGATGGACCGAGAGTAAAATATTAGAGCGCAGCTCTTTAAAAAACAACAGGCGTTTGTTTAGCAAGCCGAGCGCGTCGGTACTGGCTTCCAGATTGAGAGCTTCAGCGATTGACTGGTTAGTAATTTCGTACCCCGCGTCCAGTTTGTCTGCCGAGGCAAACCAATGACTAACATTGCGTATCAGCTTCTTTATCGTATCGTTACTGCTTGGGTCTTTGTGCAGTAGATCCCAAGCGGCAGAGCCGTCCACCCAGTCGGTTTGCTCTGGATACGGATTCGGCACGTAGCTATTGTCAGGTACTATACGTAAAGGGCCAACCTGAATACTGCGCTCCAGACAGTTAAGCAGCTTGTCCAGTGGCAGGACAAAGGCCTGACTCAATACTCGTTGAATCACTAAAAAATTAAAATGTTCTTTGACTTCATCAAAGTCCTGGCCGGCTAAATTCGTGATTACCGGCGTACCTAACAAGGGAATAGCGCCGCTAAAGCATGCCAAGCTGACGAGAGCAACCCGATTAACAAAGTTTGTGCCAGCGTTTTTGATATCAGCTACAGCTGCCGTACTTAATGGGTTAGGGTTGAGTAAGGTTAAAACCTCTTCGAACTCAGTGTGATATTCATCTGGCTCTAACGGCTCTCGTTCGCTTGCTTCACCGTATTGGTATTCCAGCCAGTCATCGTTATTGATGGGTACCAGTAGAGGATGCTGGGTGTTTATTTCTTGAATAGCGGTATTCTTTCCATCCTTACTGGACGAAACACAGCCTATGTAATTTCCATTTATCCAAACGCGATAGTGTGTAACCAAGGCCATTTTAAGTCGTTCAGACCATGCTATTTCAAATTCAACAGCGCCGGATTCAATATTTCCGCCGAAATCTTCCATAAAAACCGGCACAATATCAATATGATTGCCCAGTTCTTCATCATAGGTGGCGTAATACACAAACGGAGTCGTATCAGCTTGAAAATCCAGCTTTATTTTTATGGTCTTTTTTAAATCCTGCCCATGCACCAACGCCCTGAAGCCACCGATTGTTTTGTTGCCCAGTGCATCTAGCTTCTGGGGGTCGCAATGACCTTTTCTTAATATCTGCTGAACATAAGCCAAAGCCATTAAGACCGAGCTTTTACCCACGCTGTTTGGGCCGAACAGCAGCGTAACAGGAGCGAGGTCGATCGACTGCGTCGTCTTGAAGGAGCGGAAGTTGGTTAATGATATTTTTGTGATTTTCATTTTCTAGCGTCCTTACATTAATCAACCAAAGCCAGTAGCCCATTAATAAGCTCTACAAGCTCTGTTTGCTCACCATTGCCGTCGTTGTAAGTAGACCGGCTGATAATTTTCTCCGCCGTCATCAATGGCCAGAACTGATCTGACACTGCATCCAGCTTCATGCCCATGCCATTGCCAATAATTTTCTTGGCATCACACGTATCGGTATACGCAAATGTGTGTCCGGTTTCTGCCTTTATTAGGTCGGGGCACAGGTAGTTTTCAATCTCCCGCTTTCGGGTTGAATAGAATGGCCGCCCCATGTTTTCCACCTCCATTTTTCGCTTCTGATTTGCCTTAACCTGTGAAGGATCGCCGCCAATGTCTGAATCCATAAAAACGCACCAGGGCAAGCCCAAATGATCAGCAAGTTTATGTGTGACCCAATGCTTTACATTGCCACAACCACCGACATGATTTGGTACTAGGCGTTTATCCTCTAAGGAGTGGGTAACATGTCCAGCATTCTTGAGCACTGTTGCTGTATGCCGAATGAATGTAATATCTGATTTTCCTTCAACCAGGACGATGCCTTTGGCTCTCTCCAAGCCTATTTCCGGCAAAACTCCCAGGCTCTCGGCAGCGGCTTCTAGGACATTTTCATCAGGCATCTGCACGCTAGGCGAACCTAGCTCATTCTTGGTGATATAACGGACGCCTTCTACGGGGATTAGGCCTGCGAGGGCGGGCACGTGTGTGGTGATCAGAATCTGGCGATTGGGGTGATTGGCGAGTGCCAGTAAAGCTTTCATCAGCATTACTTGGTAGTTGGGATGCTGCGAAGTTTCTGGCTCTTCGATAGCGTAGATGACGTTACGTTCGGTGCCAACAACAGCCTTTTCCGCCTCAGCACGGAAAAAATTCAATAGGATCAGGCGGCGGACGCCGCTACCCCTTTTATTGATGGGAATGCCATTTTCACCTTCCAGTGTAAAGTTGAATGTCCATTTTGGCTTTTCCCTAAATCGCGGTTTCAGTTCATTGGCAAGCTCAGGTGCCATTTCCCGAAGTTTATCCAGCGTTCGATTGGCCACATCAAATACGCTGTTTTCTATTTGCTCCTCAAGTTCTGTTATTTGGGTTTGCAGTGCGGCTTGCGCATCTTTTACCGCCTGCTGGAGAGGGTTTTTTGCTTCCGCATCGCCATCACTGCTTTCACGGTCTGCTTTAAATAAGGCGAAAGTGGGTAATTGATCCTGAATCTTGCCCCAAATAGACTTTCCCTCGGTAGACAAGTCTTTGCCGACGTCCAACAAGGTTTCAACACAATTCAAAGGCTGCGCGCTGTTACGGATAGCCTGCCGCCACTGAGAAGCGGCTCGCTTGTCAGTCACCGCTCCATCGACGCCCTGCTCCTGGCCGAGCTTTTTTAGGTCAGCCATCTTCAAGCCGAGCAGGTTACTTAAACCGTCATCAGACGGATGCTGGCAGAGGATAGAGGTTTTATCTGGCTTACCAGACGTAGTCGCCTTATAGGTCTTAACAACTTCAAAATTACCTTCAGCATTTAGTAATAGCTCGTCAGCCAGTGTAGTCTCAACGTTCTCGTCCAACACAAGAGACGCAGGCAACTCGTCAAACACACAGGTAATTTCAAACTGGTTTTCGCCACTTTCAAGACGAAAGCAATTCATATCGTTTTTGTCTGCCTTGGTGCCATCTGCCTCAAAGAAGATAGCCAAGGCTTCCAATATGGTGGACTTGCCAAAATCGTTGCGTCCGACGATACCGGTCATGGCTTCATCGATGGGAATAGCGGTTTTTTCCTGATAGCCGCGGAAATTGGTGAGCTTGACAGACTGAAGGCGCATGGATGATTCACTTATCTATAATTGGCCGGAAAAGGCTTTTTGGCTAATAGTGTTCAACAGTGGTTCGCTTAAGAAATTATCTGATCCGGCTTTGACTAGAGCTGATTTATTCTTGACTTCAAGAAATTTTCGCTGAAGCAATAACGGGGGAATGGGTATTTCAAGTTCCTTCATTATACCTACGTTAACAATCCCCATCGTTCCGCCATGAGATCTATGAGAGATTTTTGCTAACGCCCCGGGGGTAGACAAAAGGTATTTCATGAACCAAGGATCAACAACCGATCGGTCAAAGGATAATTTCATCAAACGAGGGTTTATAATACCCGGTTCAAATTCCTTCGGTACAACCGCAATTTTCCCAAAAGTTCCAACCAAACTAATTAACAAATCTCCTTCCGCTATTGAACAAGATTCTAGGTTCCTATATTTTTCTTCATCGATGAAATAATCACCGTAGGCCAGATCATCTCGAATAACTTGTTCTTGACCATAGATTTTGTAGCCGCTAGGAACGTAATCTTCTTTTTTTAGAGATGAACCAAATGGTCCCGCTTTAATGGAGTATTTTTCCTTTGCGGCGACTTGTTCAAGGGAAAGCGAATCCCAGCCCTTCGGATTTGTTACCGGATCACCAAACATGTTCAGAAATACAGCGTGGAGAAATTCGTCGGCGAGTTGAATGGCATGCTGGCGTTTGCGGCGAATTGCGTCGGCTTTGTCAAGGATGCTTGCGATGCGCTTTTGTTCGGCTAGGGGTGGGAGCGGGATTTCCAGCTCCCTCAACTTGCTTGAGTTTACCCCAGGCTGCGCAGCACCATTTGCCATTGCTGTTATCTGATGCCAATACCTTGAAGACTTGAAAAAATACGATAGATATAGCGAATCTACCTTTTTGTTAGGCCTAACTCGAATCAGGTATGAAGCGAAGACCGCAAGCCATTTCAATTCTCGAACAAGGTAACTTTTTCCTGTTGTTGCACCAGTTCTCGCAAAAACGATATCGCCGTCTTCCAGGCGATTCTGCTCATATTCTTTGGAACTGCAAATGCACGAAGGAACGGTATTCCAATCAACTGAATCTTCTTGCATGTCAGTTATTCGGAGAAATCTCGGTCCATCTTCATTGTCCACCGCAGAGGCCGTCAAGCCGTAATCGATTCTATCTGAAATACTTCCTAAGCTATGAACAGGCCAACTCACAGCATCCCCTCCAAATCATCCAGGTCAGCCATAATCTCGCGTTCCAATGCCTTCAGATTTTTCAAAATTACTTTCGGGTCTTCATACTTTTCTTCCACATACACGACTTCTTTATAGCGGTTAATAGATAAATCAAACCTATTGCTGACAATTTCTTGCGCGTCCACTACAAAAGCCTTTTCGGCTTTATCGCCAAACGCTTTGCTAATGTCTTTCGCTGGCGCATTTGCTTCTACCATTTCACGGTATCGCTTCCATTTTGCAATGGCATCGGGCAGATCGTTGCTGCCCTCACCTTTTAATGGGGTACGTTTATCATCGAGCGAGTAACCATCAGCTTGCAGATCATAGAACCAGACACGCTCGGTAGTGCCGCCTTTGGTAAACATAAGAATCGCGGTGCTGACACCGGCGTAAGGTTTGAATACCCCGCTGGGCAGACTGACGATACCTTCGAGCTGGTTGTTTTCAATCAGTTCCTGGCGCAGTTGTTGGTGGGCTTTGCTGGAACCAAACAATACTCCGTCGGGCACAATCACTGCAGCGCGACCGCCGAGTTTAAGGGCGCGCAGAATATGGGCTACAAACAACAGTTCAGTTTTTTTTGTTTTGACGAGGCCGAGCACATCTGGGTTGGTGTTAGTTTCGTCCAGGCTGCCTTTAAATGGCGGGTTAGCGAGAATGACGTCAAAATAGTTTTCTTCCTGCTGGGGGAAGTTTTCTTTAATAGATTTGCTTAGAGAATCCTGATAAAGAATATTCGCGCTATTCACGCCATGCAACGCCATGTTCATACTAGAGACGCGTAGCATGGTGGTGTCGAAATCAAAACCCCAGAACATCTGTTTGTTGATATGGTCACGGTACGGCTCTAATAAATCGCCGGTGTAGTGTTTGTTGCCGTCTTCATCTTCGAAAATGCCCGAATCGCTTGAATGCATACGGTTTAGATATTCCATGCTGCGGGCAAGAAAACCGGCGGTGCCACAGGCGGGGTCGCAGATACTTTCGGTGGGCTGCGGGTCGATCAGTTCAATCATGGCATCGATAATATGCCGGGGTGTGCGAAACTGGCCGTTAATACCTGCGGTGGTAAGCTTGCTGAGCAGGTATTCGTAGATATCGCCCTTTACATCGCTTTGGGTGAGTGGCAGTTCGTCGACCATCTCGACCGCGCTGACCAGTACCGATTCGTTCTTTATTTCCAGATCAGCATCCTGCATGTATTCGCCAATATGGCCGAGCGCTTCAATGGCGGTGCCATCCGTACCCAAGCCATCTTGTGCGTCGGATTTTTTACCGAGTTCGGCAAACCAGGGGTACACGTTTTGCTTGAGGTGCTTGTGCAGCTCTTTACCGCTCAGGTTTTTGAAATTCTTCCAGCGCAGCAGTTGGCCTTCCGGCGTATTGGGGAACAGTCTGTCGAATTCTTTGCGCCCCTTGCCTTGTTTTTGCAGCGCTGCTGTTTTGCGTTCGGCCACGTCTTCCTGCATGTCGAGCATACGGGCAAACATGAGATAACTGATTTGCTCAATCACGGTTAAGGGGTTGGTGATGCCGCCAGTCCAGAACTTTTCCCAGAGCTTGTCGATATCGTTACGAATTGGGCCTGTTAGCATTGACTATTTCTCGTTTTGGTCTTTTAAGGATTCGTTTTGTTTAGCGCGAAGCAGGTGCGCTCGCTCACGTTCGAGCTCGCGTTTGAGCTCTTCTTCACTGGGCAATTCGGTTACGTATTTAGAGGCGAACAATTGCTTGCTCTCATTGAGAACGGAGTATTTGGCTACCGTATTGTTGCGCTCGCTACACAGAATTAAACCGATGGTAGGATTGTCGTCAGCACGGCGTTTTTGCTCTTCGTACATGCGCACGTACATATCCATTTGCCCCACATCCTGGTGGGTGAGTTTCTGCATTTTCAGGTCGATGAGCAAAAAGCATTTCAAGTGGAAGTCGTAGAACACCAGGTCCAGGAAGAAGTCACCGTCATTGGTACGGATGCGCTGTTGACGTTCAACGAAGGCAAAGCCTTTACCCAATTCCAGTAAAAATTGTTGCAGGTTGGTGATTATGGCTTCTTCTAGATCACTCTCCTGGTAGGTTTTATCCTGTAAATTCAGAAAGTCGAGAATGTAAGGGTCGCGCAGGTAGTCTTTGGGTGTTTCAAGCAGCTCAGTTGTTTTGCCTTGCGCCTCAGTTTCTACGCTCTGTTTGTCTTTGCTGGTCAGCAAGCGCTCGTAGTACAAAACGCCAATCTGGCGTTCAAGCGCTCGTACACTCCAGTTTTGCTGAGTTGCCTCCTGCATATACCATGCGCGTGCTTGCGAATTTCCCAGACGAGACAATATATTGAAGTGTGACCAGCTCAATTCGAGAGACAGCGTCTCCCGTTTCGGGAATACCAGATAAAAGCGGCGCATATTGCGCAGGTTGGTTACATCAAAACCTTTGCCAAACTGTTCCTGCAAGCGCATGGAAAGCTGACCTAGCTGTTGTTGACCGTATTCCGCCCGCTGTTGCCCTTGCTGTTCTTGTTCGACGATCAAACGGCCAATCTGCCAGTAGGCTTGCACCATTTGCTGATTAACCGCTTGTTTTACCTGCTGCCGCGCCTGTTGTATGACATCACTAATGGCGGCATATAGGCTGTTGGGTATTATGGGTTGCTTAGCCATGTTTTGCCTCCTGCTTTAAAAACGGTTTCAACACGGCAATCAAATCACCCACATCGTCGGGTGTAAACACACCGTCGATACCTTCATGAGAAACAGCGGTAAACGGTGCATCGTAGAGTTTTTCGACCACGATGGAACCGTGCTGAGCAATGTAGTTTTTCAGCAGGTTCATAAAGCGCACTTGCTGAGCGGTGAGACTGGGATGTGCGTGCAAAAAATCTTTGAAGTGGTCTTCAATAGCTTGTGGGTCCAGCCCGATGATTTCACGCACGGTAAGGTGTAACTGGTCCGCCGTGCGGCCATAGAATTCGTTCAGTACCTTCAGACTCACGCCGGGGTGACTGGTGAGTATGGTAGAAGTGAGGGTTTTAAGTTCTGACTCAGCTATGGCCTCACCTTTGCTGAATTTTTGCAAGGTTGGGTTGGCCGTAATCATTTGGTCGAGAATTTCTTTTAGCCTGCGGCGGTAGGTCATGGCTTCGTTGGCACCGGCGATTTTCACCTCGCGCTCATTTTCTTCAATCCCGCTGTCGGCCGCCTTGGTCCCGGCGATTGCATATTGACTCCCTGGACCCGACTGGCGATATTTCATAATGCCGCGCAGTTCTTTACGGGCAGCTTCCAGCTTTTCGATACTGGCGTTTTGCCAGAAGTCCGCGCTGCGCACCTCGGCTATGACGGCGTCTTTCTGGCGCACGGCCTGTATATTCACAGCCAGTTTATCGAGTTCAGCCAACAGCTGATCGCGGCCATCGTCGAAACAGCTTGCCTGTTCTACCAGGCAGTGCTGAATGGACGCAATGAGCTTGTCGAAGGCGATGGCGTGCTTATCGCGCAGTATCCTTGTCGACATCAGAGGGGCGACGGTGTTGGCCAATACGTGTTGAGTTTTGGCATCCAGCGTTTTTAGCAAGTCAGTCTGCTGTAGCTGGTGTACCACACGCAGTTCGCGTTTAACGGCGATACTGGTATCCGGCAAGTCGTTAATATCTGCACGTAATAGATCGACAGCTACATCAAAGGCTGCTGCATGGTTGCGTTGCAGTGCGGCCTTAGCAAGTTCCAACCGTGCTTCAAAACTGGTTTGCAACAGTGACTTACTGCCGGCGTCTTCCAGCTCCTTATACTCCTCTTCGAAGTAATCAAAGTTGCCATAGTGGTCGAAAATCAAAAATTCGATTTTGTGCTTGTCAGGGCCAAACAGATGCGGCCGTAAGCGGGTACCCCGGCCAATCATTTGCCAGAACTTCACCCACGATTTGACCGGCTTGGCAAACACGAGATTGACCACTTCAGGTACGTCGATGCCGGTGTCGAGCATATCTACAGAGATGGCGATGCGGAATTCGTTGTCGGCCTTTTTAAATTCCCTGATAAGTCTGTCTACCTGGGGAACATCGTTATGGATGACCTTACACACCTTGGTGCCGTACTGGGGGTAAAGCTTGCAGAATTGCTTTTCGAGGTGTTCTGCGTGATCCTGCCGTTGCGCAAAGATGATGGTCTTGCCCACCAGTGAGCCGGTTTCATCCTTGATGCCATTGTTGATCAGGTTCTCGATGATGATGCGGTCGGTATCTTCACTGAAGATTTTCCGGCCGATGTCTTTCCCCGCAATGGTGGTATTTTTCGCCTCTGCCTCGCCGAGGTCTTCTTCCAGTTGGCGTTTTTGTTCGTCGCTTAGATCGTTGTAGTGAATACCGTCACGCAGAAAACCCGTGGTCAGATCCTTTGCCCGAAACGGTGCCAAATACGGAGGCTCGTTATTAATGGCTGCATCCAGCCCGAATTCAAAGGTAGGATCGGTGGTTTCACAGTTGAAAATATCAAAGGTGTTGCGACTGATGAATCGCACCGGAGTGGCAGTTAAACCTATTTGCAGCGCATCGAAGAAATCGAACAGGTCGCGGTATCTGTTGTAGATACTGCGGTGGGATTCATCGGCAATAATCAGGTCGAAAAAACCGACATCCAGCTGGGTAAAGCGATTCATCATGCCCGGGTAGGTGGCAATATAGATGCGGGCGGTCTGGTCGATTCTGTTAGTCTCACCAATCACGCAACGTGGCTCTGAAGGCAGGAATTGCTTGAAAGCGTCGTCTGCTTGAGTGCGCAACTCTTTGCGATCACACAGGAACAGGGCGCGTTTGGCCCAGCCAGTGCGCAGTAGTAACTCAGCCAGCGCAATCGCGACACGGGTTTTGCCGGTGCCCGTGGCCTGAACGATCAGCGCTTTGCGGCGCTGGCTTTGGAAGTGCGCGGCCACGGTTTTGATGGCCTCGATTTGGTAAGGGCGATCAGCTATGCTCAGCTCCGGGTTAAATTTTTCCAGCTCGGCAGCACGGTAGTGGCGCTGGTAAATGAGGTAGTCGAGGCTGTCTTTACTGTATAGACCGTATACGGGTCGATAGGTGTTGTACTGGTGATCGTCCCAGATAAAGGTTTCGTAACCGTTGGAGTAGAAAATCACTGGGCGCTGATAGCCCATGTGCTCAAAGGCGTCGGCATAGAGGCGTGCCTGCTCGCGACCGGCTTGCAGGTTGGTATTGCCGGATTTCTTGGCTTCGATCACCGCTAGAGGCTGGCCGTTGTCGCCCCATAGAACGTAATCCGCGTAGCCCTTGCCTCCTGAAGTGGTGTTTGTATTGTCGTGGAATACTACCTCTACTTCCTGGCCGACCTGAGCGGAGTTTTGTAGGTCCCACCCAGCCTGAAGCAACATGGCGTCGATTAACAGTACGCGCGTTTTGGCTTCATTCCATTGCAGGCTATCGGCTACCTGCTGGCTTTGTTGTTTGCGTTTTTGCTGATCGGGCTTGGCAGGCGGGTCCAGTTTTTCAATGTTCTTTGTGCGCTCGCGCTCCAATTTTATTATGACCCGCTGCAACTCGTTTTGCTGCTTTTGTAGCTCATTTTTGTAGCTGGATACGGATTTTTGCAGCTGATTCAGCTTGGAGGTTGGATCTTCAACATCCTCAGCGGCAGGTATGGCGTCTTTTTTCTTGCCGTAATATTTGATGGCCATGTACATGGCCAATTGATGTGCGGTACCCAGCGCCATTTGTGCATTGCGCAGCTCACCTTCCGCCCCATGGGCAGCATCGTTGCCCTGGATGCGCAGAAAGTTAATTTGGTGAATCAGTGATTTACTGGCGCAGGCTTCGAAGACCGGGCTCTTGATCAGCTCGTAAAAGCTGGATTGCGGCATTCGCGGCAGCACCTCTTCTTTGTAGATGGCCTTGGTAAGCTCTTCCGCAAAACTGCGCAGGCGAGTTAAGGCGCTGCCCGGATCAATGTGCAGCACGGCCTCCGCAAGGCCACCGAGGTTAGCCAGTAGTTCGTTTTCTGGTCGTAGAAACTCGAAGTTTACTGATTCCATAAAAATCTTTCTGCTCATGCCAGCCTCATTGCGAAGGCCGTGCCAATTATCGTTTTTTGCATCAAGAGATGCCGTATTTTTCCATCCAGTTGTTCAGGGTTTGGTAGTTGTTCAGCCCTAATAATTGCGCCGTGCGGGTTTTATTATGCCCGGTACAATCTAGTGCTCGAAGGATGTATCGACTGGCTATTTCACCGATAATATCCTGTAAATCAATTCCTTGAGAAACATCTCTATCTAGAATGTCGGCTTCCTTTTCAGGCATCTGGAACAGTGCCTGGTTGATATCCTCTGCGCCAATGGACTCCCGTTGACACCATAGATTTGATCGCAGCAAGGTGGATTGCAGTTCCCTCACATTGCCTCGCCAAGGGTGCTTGAGAATAATTTTTTTTGCCTCGGGAGAAAGTTCTTTATGCTTAAACCCTTCGTTCTGTTCAGCCAGCAAGACCAGCAGGGCATCTGCCAGTAGTAATAGATCGCCTTCGCGCTCGCGCAGCGGAGGTAAATGCAATACTCCCACCGCAACACGGTAGAACAGGTCTTCGCGGAAGGTGCCATCGGCCACGGCTTCCATCAGATTGCGGTGAGTTGCGGTGATCAGGCGGATATCCGCCTTTTGCTCCTGGATACCACCGACCGGGGTAAAAGTGCTTTCTTGAAGTACGCGCAATAGGCGCACCTGCACATTGGGTTCTAGCTCGCCAAATTCATCCAGAAACAAAGTGCCACCGTTGGCCTGCTGGAATACACCGGGTTTATCGGCCGTCGCGCCGGTAAAGGCGCCTTTCTTGTGGCCAAACAACACGGAATCGACCAGGTCACTGGGGATTGCCCCACAGTTAAGGGCGATAAAGGGCTTATTTGCCCTGCCACTGGCGTTGTGAATTGCCCGTGCGAACAGCTCTTTACCGGTGCCGGTTTCGCCATAGATCAGGACCGGTACTTCACGCTGCGCGAGGATTTGGGCCTGCGCCTTAAGGGTTTGCAGACGCGGGTTATGAGTAATGATATTGTCGAATGCCGCATCAATAGGCGCATCGAGTCCGGCTAAATGGCTGAGCTTGGCGCTGCTCAGTTTGCCCGCGACGGGGATGTATTCCGCCGCCACTTCAAAGGGGATATCCACCTGCTGAACCCCTTGTTCAACCGATGACTGGTAGAAAGTGCAGGGGAAGCGGGTTTTTCCCAACAAAATCCATACGGCCTGCATGGCTGGAGTGCCGGGACTAAGTAGAATTGAAAGTGCAGCGCCCGATTCTTTGAGCCGATTCAAGTGCCGATTGGCCTGCTGGTAAATTTCACCGAAATTCACGGGAGACGTGAGCGGGGCTTGGTGAGCAAGTACCGGTGTGCCAACCTGAACAGCAAGCCAATCGATGTAACGCTTCACCTGATTTGCCGGATAGTTGTACAGCAATTCAACTGAATCGAAAGGTTCTGCCTTAAGGGTGGCCAGTATTGGACCAGGGGCTTGCCCATCGATGGCTTTGAGATCCGTTCCGCCGATCCAACTAATAAGTACCCGTTGCTTAGTGTTAGTCATACGTTAACCGCAATATATCGGCTGCTTCACTTTGAAACAGACGACACAGTTTATACAGGGCGTTAATGTCTATTTTTTGCGCAATCTCCCTGTGCATTAGGGTGTCAGTATTCCGGCTAAGACCGGATTGGCGCAAAGCGTCGGATATCTTCATTTTCCGCTCACCGATCAGGTGAGCCGAGTGGCAGCGGATCATTGCCTACCTAAAAGATTGACTAAAAATATGGACTGATAGTAGCTGAATAGACTAAAGAATTTACGATTAATCTAAAATATTTTGTTTTCAACGAAAAGTAGCTTATGGCTTAACGGCATTCGCCCTCGCGAAAGTACTCATCATCGCGCACCTGCATAGCTGCAATCGCCCTCGTAAGACCGGCATCCAGCCAGTGATCGCAGGTATTGAAGCTACGGGTGGAAAGAGCGCTTCGCGACCGAACCGCTACGATCGTCATTGAGCAAGGCCGCCGGTGGAATGTGTCACCGCAGATGTTAGTATTATTGAAGAAGCCCGAGCGAACCATGATTGTGACCAGCGTCGAAAAGAAAAAATTCGAGCCTGTCTAATAATAGTGCTGCCAAGCTTATTAATGACAGCCTGAAATGAGCGGTTACAGTTAACTGCCTAGCTTTTCTATACCTCAGCCTCCCCAACCCTAAGCCATAACCGCCTTAACCTCCAAAAACTCCTCAAACCCATACACCCCCCATTCACGCCCGTTACCCGACTGCTTAAACCCCCCAAACGGACTAGAGCCATCACCATCCCCGCCATTAATATGAATCATTCCCGCACGAATGCGCTTGGCGATTTGTTTGGCGTGCTCCGGTTCACCAGAGACATAGCCCGAAAGACCGTAAACCGTATCGTTAGCAATGGCGACAGCCTCATCCTCGTCTTTATAAGAGATAATCGATAGCACCGGGCCGAAGATTTCTTCGCGCGCTATCGTCATATCGTTAGTAACGTTGGCGAACACAGTAGGTTTGAC
>RCMY010007679.1_pt1 | contig 14673 bp, 15 predicted proteins | sample 2041341 | NCBI WGS metagenome assembly RCMY01 (sample SAMN09708234, study PRJNA481090) | Marine sediment metagenome, whole genome shotgun sequencing project.
AACTCATTTAGACTTTTTCTTTTACCTGCGATTTTCACATTTTGCACCCTAATTTCCTCATTTTTGAATTCCGTAGCTATGGCTATGCATTTAAAAAATGACTTCATTAGGGCACAAAAGCCAAAAATCTCGGTTCCAAACATAAAGTCTAAATGAGTTCAATAAGAAAAAGCGGTCAGTAAGCAAAAGGAAATAAAATCGTTTTTCATTGTTTCATCAGTTTTTAGATGGTTGCCTATTAAAAAATAATTCCAGCTTGGCCAACACCACCAGCTCCGATTTGATCTTGCCCGCGAAGGAGGATGCGATATCATCGGCAGTACGCCAAATAAATTGCTTGATTCGGTCGTTGAATTTTAAAATATTACCCAATGGCCAGAACGGGTACTTTCGAATGTAAGGTCAACAATTGTGTCAACTGGCCTTTCGAGGGCTCACTATGTTTGGTATGGTTTCTAGGAAGTATGGTAATAAGGTCAATGTCACAGTTCGAGGCATAGGTCAAAATGCCATCGACCACATCTTCATTCTTTATAAAGACACGTTCCGTATAAAAATGTTCGAGATAGTATTCAATGGCCTTTTCGTTCTTTTCCTCTTTTTCGGAATAGCCATAGCTGCCGGACTGGTTCTTTATGGTAATTACGTGGACTTTGGCATTGAACCTACGGGCGAACTGCAGCAGCAATCCCAAATCTTCGGGATCGTCTATTTCCTCTTTACCAAGTACCAAGGCGATACGTTTTAATTTAAAATCCTGATATCCCCATGGTACTACTAGAACAGGACAATTTGCTTCCAGTACGAGTTTTGAGGTATTGGTCTGTTCCTCGTTGCTCTGTTTATTGGTACCGAAAGTTCCCATGATGACAAGGTCTATTGCTTTGGTTTTTTGGATTTCCAACAAGGCTTGTGCCACCGTACCACCTTGGGTGGTCCATTGTAATTTATTTTTAAGTACTCTGCTGTATTTTTCTTCCAGCTTTGTGAAATTTTCCCGATGCAACTTAAAATTGCCATGTCCTGAAATATGGGCCAATACAATTTGAATATCGTCATTGCGCCCCGTGAAGGCAACAGTATATTCTAGCGCATTTTTTGCAGCTTTCGAAAAATCGAAAGGAACCAATAGTGTCGAAATTGTGCCCATAATACGGTTTGTTTTATCGTTCTTAACAAAAATAGGAATCCGTTTTAACGAAAAATATGACGACCGTCATTCTCGATTAAAAAACCATGTAACTTCAACCCAAAAAGAGATATAAGAGATGCCCATATTATGATTGAGATCTAACTGACCATCGTCATAGTTTGTCCGCTCATTGGCATTTAACTTTACACCATAACCTTAAAACTAGATGTGATGGACAAGCGAATACTATTGCCTACGGATTTTTCGAAAAATGCCCTTAACGCAGCACGCTATGCGTTAGATTTGTATGCAGATCAAAAATGTGATCTCCATTTTCTAAACGTATATCAAGTCGATGGCTATACCTTGGAGAATGACATGATGGTACCCGAACCTGGGGAACGTGCATTTGAAACGGCGAAAAGACATTCTGAAGAACAATTCAAAAAATTTCTGCACCTTTTAAGGTTACGTCCAGAAAATCCAAAACATACGTACCATACCATTTCTACCCTTAGTTACTTGTTCGAAGCGGTCATTAATGTCATTGCAAAAAAAGATATCGATATCATCGTCATGGGCACAAAAGGTGAAACTGGATCGCGAACGGCCATATTCGGTACGAACACCATTCATCTTATGGAAGATATTACCATGTGTCCTGTTTTGGCCATTCCCGATGGCGTAACGTTTTCAGTGCCCAAAGAAATTGTTTTTCCTACGGATTATAAGACGCCATACAAACGAAAGGAACTGAGCTACCTCATTGAGATAGGGAAGATGCACGGCACTTTTATTCGTGTGCTGCATATCAAGGAAAAAGCTGACCTCAATAAAAAGCAACAAGACAACAAATCCCTTTTGAAATCCATACTTGCTGATACCGACCATAGTTTCCACACCTTGGAAGATATAAAAGTACAAGCGGGAATCAATGCCTTTATTGATAGCCGTGATAGCGATATGATCGCCTTTATCAATAGAAAGCGCAGTTTTTTCAGTACGGTATTCTCTAGGCCGCTGGTCAAGGAACTTGGGTACCACTCCCGCATACCCATCATCGCATTGAACGATCATTCCAAATCATAGCGCCATGAATAAATAGTAAAAGAAATGGAAATGTTTTGCACGTAATATAAGTTCAAAAAAAGCAATATGGTCGTATTGGTTCTAGGTCTTCCCGGTTCCGGAAAAAGTTTTTTTGCAGAGCGGCTTGCGAAAATGCTCCATGCCGATTACGTTAATAGTGACCGGTTGCGAAAAGAATTATTCCCTGAACGGACGTATTCCAATTCGGAAAAGGCTAGCGTTTACAATGCCATGTTGAGAAAAATGAAAACGACAAATACCCAAAAAAACCATTTGGTGTTGGATGCTACCTTCCATAAAAAGAAAACAAGGGAATTGTTTACTGAAAATGGAACGGATGGTGTTCATTTTATCGAAGTATGGGCAGAGGAGCGGATTATAAAAGAGCGCTTAAAGAAGAGCAGGCCATATAGCGAGGCCGATGATAATGTATATCAATTGATTCTACAACAATGGGAGCCTTTGGAGCAGCCCTATTTGAAATTGGAATCGACCAATGAAAATATCGATGACATGCTGAAAAAGGCTGTAAAATATCTAAGGGATGACGCAAGAGGAAATAGCTAGTTTGCTTGCCGAAGGGGAGTTTCCAGAAATAAGCTGCCAGCGGAAACTGGTCGAGACCCATATCTCATGGGTCATACTATGCACGGATTTTGTGTACAAGATCAAAAAGCCGATTCAGTATTCCTTTCTTGATTTTTCGACTTTGGAACAGCGTAAACATTTTTGTGAAAGGGAACTGGAATTAAACCAACGATTTTCCAGGAATATATACCTTGAAGTCCTTCCTATTTATGAAACCCAAGGTCAATTTACAATTGGCGGAAGTGAAGGAACTCTAGTTGATTACGCTCTTAAAATGAACAAGCTCGATCCCGAAAAACAAATGGACGTGCTGGTGTCGCAGAACGAGGTCAGCGATAAGGACATCAAAAAATTGGCACGACGAATCGCGGATTTCCATAGAACCGCAACGATTCTATATGATAGTAACCTGATTGACCTTAAAGAAAAATTCAACGATTTAGCCGAAGTAAAATTGTTTCTGTCGGAAAGTCTGGGTTCGGAATACGGTCATCGTATCAATAGTGCCATACAAGCTTCGGATACCTTTTTGCAAAAAAATGAAAAGTTGCTGCACGATAGACTGAAAATGGGTTTTTTTAGGGACGTTCACGGCGATCTGCACACCCGGAATATTTTTCTATTGCCCGACCCCCAGCCTTTCGATTGTATCGAATTCAATGATGGGTATCGCCAAATCGATGTGTTGAACGAGGTCGCCTTTCTCTGTATGGATCTCGATGCCTTGGGCAGAAACGATCTGTCGGAATTGTTCATCGAACAGTACGATCGTGATTTTCCTACCATACGCACGGGGGAGGACAAGAATCTCTTTATCTATTACAAGGCGTACCGCGCCAATATACGGGCCAAGGTCAATGGTCTTAGGGCGAAGAGCGCATCTAATGATACCGACAGGAAGGAGGCATTCTTGGAGGTCGAAAGATATATGGACTTGATGGAGCGCAATCTAGCATCGCTGCTTATCCCATAAGACTTGCAGCTGCCTTAATTTAAAGTAGCACTTTGGCGCACTTTACTTCGCAATAGCTAATTTATATCATATTTCATTGAGCCCACGAAGTATAACTTGTATCTCAAGAAATAAAAAAGTGAAATACGTACTTCCCATTCTTCACTTTGTTTACGGCCTCATACATTTTATAGGTTTCGCAAAAGCCTATGAATTCGGTAACATGGCACAATTTACCAAGGAAATTTCAAAACCGATGGGCTTGTTTTGGTTATTTGCTGGTTTGCTATGTATCGTCTCGGCAATTTTGATCTCGATTAAAAAGCACTATTGGCCCACCATTGCCATCGTTGCGGTTAGTATTTCCCAATTCCTGATTTTTACGGTTTGGACGGATGCGAAATACGGAACCATTGTCAATAGTATTATTCTCATAGCGGCAATTATTGGCTATGCAACATATAACTTTGAAAATAGGTTCAAGAAAGATGTGTTGTTCGCCTTGGAAAAAATGCGGACAACCAACGAAACCATAACCGAGGAAGACCTTTAACCACTCCCTGAACCGGTACAAAACTATTTACGCTATGTCGGCGTAATTGGGAAACCAAAAATCCATAGTGTAAGGATAATTTTTCAGGGCGAAATGCGGGATAGGGGAAAGGATTGGTTCAAATTCACTTCGGAGCAGTACAACTTTTTTGAAGTCCCCGCCCGACTTTTCTTTATGAAAGCCAAGGTAAAAGCACTGCCTACTAATGGATACCATGCTTACAAAAGGGACGGGGCGACGATGAAGGTCAAAGTGCTTTCTTTGTTTCCGGTAGTCGATATCGAAAAGCCCGAACTATTTGAAACGGAAACCGTTACCTTTTTCAACGACCTCTGCCTTTTCGCCCCGGCCGCCTTGATAGATAAACGTATCACATGGAAAAGCTTGGGCGACCGTTCGGCAAAAGCGATGAGTACCAATCCCGAAATACCAAGGAATTTTGCTTCGGGAAGAACAACCACTTGAAAAGTAACGATAAGGGCCGGCAACGAAAGAAATACCACAACGGACAACAGGTTATGCATCAAGCGTTGCAGCGATGGCCCCAAGCTTTTCAGGCTGTAGGGATTTAGGTTGTGGGGCACGAATGCCAGCAGCGCGAGAGACGCAAAACCCAGGTCGATATACCGCATCAACCGATCGTATTCGCCGAGGTCGTAATATTGGGTCAGCAACCAAAAATAAGTATACGTGAGTATAGCGGTGACGAACAACAACCATTTGTAGCCTTTTACGATTTTACCGCCATAAAGGTCTTTATTACTCAAAAAACTAAGCGTCTGATTTTTTAGATCAAGGTTTACATGTTCCAAAGCCTTCCGGATGGAGTAGGGCAATAAGCTCGCATGTATGAATCCAATACGTAAAATTCCTAGTTTTGTCCACATCAATTCCAAATACACTATCGATGAAACCATGTTAGGGTTAAAATTGTTTTACCTCCAATCCTTAGTTGTCCCTACTTTCTTCTTCGAGTTTCATTTTAAGCCCTTATTCCACCTTTGTCTCCAGCGCTTCCTCCTTCTTTTTGGCTTCTTTTTTCTTCTTTTTTTCCTGTTTTTTAAAATAGCCCCGAAAGAAAAAGTTATGCTTTAATGCCTCCATATTCTCATTAAAGCCTTCGACCCCCTCGTCTACATTTTTCATGGTGTTCTGCAATCGGTCGACCAATACGGTGTCTGTCGTCAGGTAGTTGAGGGCACCCTCTCCTTCTCTGATTTGCGTTACGGTCTCATTAAGATCCTTGGCCATTTTTTTGATTTCCATCGATGAGGTATCGAGTTGGGAAATCATGTCGCGCATCTTTTTTCCGGAAATGGAATCGCCCAGTAGTGTGCCTGCTACGCTTTCTTTGGTGTCGAACTGCTGAACTATTTTGTTCATTTCGGCTATGGTGCTATTAGCTTCCCTGCTCATGTATTTGAGATTAGTCAGGGTCTGGCTTAAATCATTACTCATGACAGTGTCGTTCAGCAACCGACCTAATGTACCCTCGCCATTGTTAAGGGATGCAGTTATTTCTAAAAGGTCTTCGGTAAGCAATGCGACATTTTCATTGGTCACGCTCAATGTACTTAGCATATCTGCGGTAGCGGTCTTACTCAGCGATCGAATTTCGTCGCCTTGTTGTTGTACCAAGGGTGCATTTTCGTTTCCTGGAACGATATTGATGACCATATTACCGACCAATCCGTCGGAACCTATAGCGGCGATAGCATTTTTTTTGATATAATTTCCCATTTTTTGTTGAATGAGCATGGATACGCGTATCGCGGTATCGCTTTCCATTTCTATTCCGTTTACGGTACCGATATTGATGCCCGAATAGCGTACGTTGTTGCCTTTTTTAAGTCCGCTAACGTTCTTGAAAACCGCATTGATAGTAAAGGTGTCGCCGAACAGATTTTCCTGATTACCGATTTGGTAGGCTCCGACCAACAGTAAGACCGTTCCTAATAGGACAAAAATGCCCAATCTTATTTTTTCCGATGTTGTCTTGTCCATAATTTACTTTTTAAAAAATGCCTCAACCTTGGGGTCGGTCGATTTTATAAGTTCTTCATATCTACCTTCTGCATAGTTGGTGCCATCGACCAACAGGATCATCCGTTCCGAAATGACACGGGCACAATCCACATCATGGGTAATGATCAGTGACGAGGTCTCATATTTTTTTTGGATGTTGCGCATAAGTTCAATGATTTCCTTGGAAGTAATGGGGTCCAGGCCGCTGGTGGGCTCATCATACAGGATAATCTTCGGTCGTAAAATCAAAGTACGCGCCAAGGCCACCCTTCGTTTCATTCCACCGGAAAGTTCTTCGGGCATCAAGTCCATCGTATGGGCGAGGCCAACATTCTCGAGGGCTTCCAAAACCAAAGGTTCGGTGTCGGTAACATTACCCAATTTTTCCTTATGCCTTCGCATAGGGAATTCCAGGTTTTCGCGCACAGTCATGGAATCGTAGAGTGCACTTCCCTGAAAGAGGAACCCGATATCGGAACGCAATGCATCCAAGGTTTCACGGTCGAGAGTATTGATTTCCTTCCCCATGATTGAAATATATCCGTTATCCGGCTGTATCAATCCCACCAAGCACTTTATCATGACCGATTTTCCCGAGCCCGATTTTCCCATGACCACAAGGTTTTCCCCTTTGTAAAGTGTCATGTTGAAGTCATTCAGTACATGATTGTCTCCAAAGCTTTTGTTAAGGCCTTTGATTTCCAACATGACTTCCTTTGGGTCGGATTGTTTCTCATTCGGCGATATGTTCTTTTTTGTTTCCATCATAGATCATAAAAAATGTCAGATATAAAGACCGCCACAAAATCGATGACGAAGAGCAACATTGAAGCAAAAACGACTGCCGTATTCGCTGCGATACCGACACCTGCCGTCCCTTTTTTACTGTAATAGCCCTTAAAACAGCCGACGAGGCCGATGGCAAATCCGAAGAAAAAGGACTTAACCGTAGCGGGCATTAAATCGCCGTACGACAAGGCTTTGAAGACGGTATCGAAATAGAGCTGAAAGGAAACGCCTCCCTTATAATATTCCACTAGGGCCGAACCGTAGAGAGCGATGGCATCGCCCAAAATGACCAAGAGCGGAAGCATTAACGTGGTCGCCAAAATACGGGTAACCACCAAATACTTAAAGGGGTTGGTGCCGGATACTTCCATGGCATCAATTTGTTCCGTAACCCGCATGGAGCCAAGTTCTGCACCAATTCCCGACGCGATACGCCCCGCGCAGACCAGTGCCGTGATGACGGGGCCAAGTTCTCGCACAATTGATATTCCTATCATATTGGGCATCATGGAGACTGCCCCGAACTGTAGCATGGTCGGTCGCGATTGTAGATCCATGACCAGCCCGATGATAAAACCCGTTACCAAGACAAGTACCAACGAACGATTGCCCATTTGGTAGCATTGCCGCAAGAATTCCTTGAACTCGAAGGGCGGGCGCAAGGCTTCCTTGAAAAAACGGCCTGCGAAATAGGAGAGTTCCCCGATCTCGGTAAAAAATCGCCGTAATTTTTTAGGTATCCCAAATAGCTTTGCCATACGTTGATTTTCGTAAACAAAAAGGTGCAGTTGCGAAAATAAGTGATGTCGGAACAGTACGAAATGACGAAAGTCATTTGGTGTTCTGAATGAGGTTTTTGATTTCTGCATACTTCCCTCGAAATTCGATTTTTGAAAGTAAAATTTGAAAGTGGGAATTAAATTTTACAAAGATGACGGAGGTCATGTCTAGGTTCTTCCATAAAAAATAATTTTATTTGCGGTCAAACTAACTTTTACAATCGATCGAAAGGAGAGTCAACGTCTATTCATTAGTCATAGTCTCACCATAAATAAAATGTACCGCCATGAACATTTTCTTTAAAAAAAGTATCATTGCAGTCACAGGACTTTTCCTGTGTATCTTTCTTATCGTTCATTTGTCAGCGAATAGTTTACTGTTGCTTCCAGAATCTACGGCCAGAAGTCTGTATAATTCGTACTCGACGACTTTGCGGGAAAGTGTTTTGATAATGATGGTTAGCTATGTACTCTACCTGTCCATCATACTTCATGTAATATATGCGGCTATCATTACCTATAAGAACCGGAAGGCCAGGCCTGACAGATATGCGATGAATCATAAAAGTGAAAACAGTACTTGGGCATCGCAGAACATGGGTATGTTGGGTATCCTTGTTCTTGTATTTATCGTAGTACACATGGCCAATTTTTGGGCCAGAATAAAATTGGGTATCGGAGAAAGCGTAGGACTGGACGTTGAAGGCTATGTAGATGTTTATGAAGTCACCTATGCGCTGTTCCATAATCTGTACTACGTCGTGTTTTATTCCATTCTGATGATTCCCTTGGGATTTCATCTTTATCACGGACTCAAAAGTGCCTTTAAATCTTTAGGTTTTTATCATAAAAAAGGATTGAGGATCGTAGCGAGATTATCCCTTGTATATGCCGGCATTATGGCCGTAGGCTTTGGGGTAATACCATTAATCGTTTATTTCAAATAGGAAGTACATGAAATTAGATTCCAAAATACCGGAAGGAAGGTTGCAGGATAAATGGCAGAACTATCAGGTGAAGTCCCATTTGGTCAATCCTACCAATAAAAAGAAACTCAAGATAATTGTAGTCGGATCGGGATTGGCGGGCGCGGGCGCGGCGGCGACCTTGGCCGAACTTGGGTACGATATCCAATGTTTTTGCTATCAAGATTCCGCGCGAAGGGCCCATTCCGTGGCCGCCCAAGGTGGTATCAATGCCGCAAAAAACTATCAGCACGATGGAGACAGTATCTGGCGTATGTTCTATGATACGTTAAAGGGAGGCGATTTCAGGTCCCGCGAAGCGAATACGTATCGGCTGGCAGAGCTGTCCGCCCCTTTGATCGATCATTTTGTACAACAGGGTGTTCCTTTTGCACGCGAATATGGCGGGGTATTGGTGAACCGCAGTTTTGGCGGCGTGCAGGTGCAACGCACGTTTTATGCGAGGGGGCAGACCGGTCAACAATTACTGGTGGCGGCCTATTCGCAATTGTACAAAATGGTGCGGGCAAAAAAGGTGGAAATGCTGCCCCGGCACGAGATGCTAGATCTGGTTGTCATCGATGGCAAGGCAAAAGGCATTATCGCACGGGATTTAGTAACCGGCGAAATTAAACGCTTCGCAGCAGATGCTGTTGTGCTGGCCACAGGAGGGTATTCACGCGTATTCCGATTGTCCACTTTGGCCATCGGCTGCAATGGGAGTGCCATCTGGAAAGCACATAAAAGGGGCGCCTATTTTGCGGCGCCCAGTTTTACCCAGATACATCCCACTGCACTCCCCCAGACTAGCGAAGCTCAATCAAAACTCACCTTAATGTCAGAATCGTTGCGCAACGACGGCCGTATATGGGTGCCCAAGAAAAAGGGGGATGATAGAAAGGCAAACGACATACCGGAAGAAGAGCGTGATTATTATCTGGAAAGGCGTTATCCCAGTTTCGGAAATCTTGCCCCCAGGGATATCGCCTCACGGGCCGCAAAAGAGCGCATCGATGCCGGACATGGGGTAGGGCCTTTACAGAATGCCGTGTACCTTGATTTTAAGCACGCCATCAAAAGGTTCGGAGCCGAAGTCATAGATGATCGGTATGGGAATTTATTTAAGATGTACAAGAAAATTACCGGTATCAATGCCTACGAAGAGCCCATGAAAATATCTCCTGCAGCGCATTTTTCCATGGGCGGGCTATGGGTCGATTATGAACTGATGACTACCATTCCGGGATTGTATGCCATAGGAGAATGTAATTATTCCGATCACGGGGCCAATCGTCTCGGGGCAAATTCCCTTTTACAGACCAGTATAGACGGGTATTTTATCCTTCCGAATACCATCAATAATTATCTCGAGGATGCTTTGAAAGGAGAACACCCCAGTATGGACCATCCGGAGTTTGCAAAGGTGGAAAACGAGGTGAAGACTCACATCCAAAAAATATTGACGATCAACGGCAGCAGAACGGTTGACGATTTTCATAGGGAATTGGGGAAAGTTATGTGGCAGGAATGTGCCATGAGTCGTAACCGACCTGGTCTGGAAAGGGCCATTTCCCAAATAACGGACATCCACAGCGATTTCTGGAACAATGTAAAGGTAACGGGCCGTAGCGATACGATGAACACCGAACTTGAAAAAGCCCTGCGGCTTGCCGATTTTATCGAGCTGGCGGTTCTGATGTGTACCGATGCCCTACAGCGTGAAGAATCGGCGGGCGCACATTTTCGGGAAGAATATCAGACCCAGGACGGTGAAGCTGTCCGCAACGATCAAGATTTCTCTTATGTATCGGCATGGGAGTATAATTCAGGGGATTTTAAACTGCACAAAGAGCCGTTGGAATTCGAATTTGTAGCACCGACGGTACGCAGTTATAAATGATAGCATTATGAAGGTAAAATTTAAGATATGGAGACAAGAAAACCCCAATTCAAAAGGAAGCTTTAAAACCTATGAGACCGACGGACTGAACAAAGACATGTCGTTTTTAGAGGCCTTGGACCATCTCAACGAGATGCTTGTACTCAAAAATGAAGAGGTAATTGCCTTTGAATACGATTGTAGGGAAGGTATCTGCGGGCAATGCGGAGTATTTATCAACGGTCGCGCCCATGGTCCGCACGACCATACGTCAACCTGCCAGTTGCATATGCGGAGCTTTACCGATGGCGATACGATTACTGTCGAACCGTGGCGGGCGAAATCCTTTCCCATAATAAAAGACCTGATTGTAGATCGCTCGGCTTTTGACAGGATTATAGAACAAGGCGCCTTTATCACCGCAAAAACGGGAACGGCCCCAGAGGCCAATGCTATCCTGATTCCCAAGGAGGTTTCCGACAGGGCGATGGATGCAGCGGCCTGCATCGGTTGCGGCGCCTGCGTGGCGGCCTGTAAAAACGCATCCGCAGTACTCTTTACCTCGGCAAAGATCAATCACCTGAACCAGCTGCCACAAGGGCATCCGGAAGCACACAAACGCGTTTTGGAGATGACGGCACAGATGGAGCTGGAAGGTTTTGGTAGCTGCACGTTCACGGGGGCCTGCGAAGTGGAATGCCCGGCGGAAATATCCATTACGAACATTGCGGAAATGAATGCGAGATTTCTTAAGGCCAAAATAATGGGATGATATCCAAATTAAAGAAATGAGAGGTGAAAGAGACTATCCCATTAAAACCTGGAAAAAATTTCTAATGTTTTCATGCTGCCGAAATTTACGCTGGACAGTTCGGAGAAATTATTGCTGGAACTAAAGGAGTGCATACGTGGAAGAATAATCGACCTAAAGGTTAAAAAAGAGAAATGAGATGATTTGACAGTTTTCTCATATTGAAAAAATTCCTCTCAAAACTGATAAATATCATAGTATAAAATTGGTGACTGCACTACCTTGAAGATATAAAATCTCAAGGTCATGAAGCCAAAAAAGAATCCCAAAGCCGATTTGAACCGGAACAGCGGGCTCTATTTTGTGATAGGGCTTACGCTAGTGCTCTTTACAACTTGGAGGGCATTGGAGTTCAAAAGTTACGACACCGCTTTAGAAGCGGTAATTATTGCCCATACAATGACATCTGACTTACGGGAAGAAGCTCCTGTAACGGAGGCGTTAAAATTACCTCCGCCTCCCACACCGCCTGCCGCTCCTAGCATTATTGAAGTAGTGGAAAATACAGAGGAAATCGAGGAAACGTTCATTCAAAGCACCGAGATCAGTCAAGAAACCGTAATCGATGCCCCGATAATTTCCGTTGACGAGGTAGAAGTCGATGAAATGGAGGAAGAAGTCACCGTACCGTTTGCCGTTATTGAAGATATTCCGGTATTTCCAGGCTGCGAAGAAGGTACCAAGGCCGAGAAAAGGGCCTGTTTTCAACAAAAGATACAAGAGCATGTGAAAAAGAACTTTAATTATCCTCCTTTTGCCGTTGAAATGGGAATTCAAGGGAAGGTTTACGTACAATTTATCATTGATACCGACGGTCGTATTGCCAATATCAGAACCCGCGGACCGGATGAACTTCTAGAAAAAGAAGCCGAGCGCATTATTGCTTCCCTACCTCGTATGACTCCCGGTAAACAAAGGGGTAGGGCGGTCAAGGTACCGTACAGTATTCCGGTCACTTTCAGATTGATGTAGGATGGTAGGCGATGTTTTGACGCTGTTACCTAATCCCTTAAAATAAAATTTGTGTGGACAACGATATTCGTTTCAGCATACCTTATTATAGCCCTATCCATTGTCATCAGCCTCTTGGTGCATGGTGCTAAACCCTCCAAAACATTATCGTGGCTTCTGGCGATTTTTACTATTCCTGTTGGTGGTATACTGCTGTATCTCCTTCTGGGAAGAAATCGCCGAAAAAATAAATTGATAAAACTGAAGAAGCATGCTTTTTTAAATCTTCCTGACCCGCCATTAAAGACGGTTTCCACTTTTGATGAGGAATATGGGAAGTTGATGAAGCTCGTGTATAAAAATGCCCATTTTCCCGTCACCCAAAATAATCGCCTTCAATTACTAAAAGACGGAAAATCAACTTTTGAATCTATTTTTTCAGCATTGGAGAACGCGGAGGTCCAAATACACTTGCAATACTATATTTTCGAGGAAGGAGAACTCGCCGACCGGCTTCTGGCGTTATTTAGACGTAAAATAGCCCAAGCTGTACAGATACGAATGATCTACGATGGTATCGGTAGTTTTTCCTTAAGTAAAACCTATCTCAAAAAATTGATCGAAATAGGTGTTGAGGTATACCCTTTTCTTCCTTTTAAATTTGGTCGGTTTCTGTCATCCCTAAATTATAGGAACCATCGAAAAATCATAGTTGTCGATGGTAAGGTCGCCTTTACCGGTGGCATCAATATTTCTGATAAATATCTCAAGGGAGATCTAACTTTGGGAAAATGGCACGACATGCATCTTAGATTGGAAGGAACGGCCGCAAGTCATCTGAATCATGTTTTTGCCACGGATTGGTACTTGGTAAGTCAAAAAAAAATCAAACCCGTCTTGCCCTTCCTTGTGACCGAAACAGAGAATTCCGATATCCTTGTGCAAATTGTTTCCGGGGGTCCCGACGATGACTTCCCTTCCTTGGAACAAACGTATTTTACCATTATCAACAACGCTAAGGAATACCTGTATATCACAAACCCGTATATCATACCTGGGCAGGCCATAAAGCAAGCGCTTCAGACGACCGCCTTGAGCGGGGTCGATGTGCGTATACTGGTTTCGGAAAATATAGATAGCAAAATCGTGGGGTGGAGTGTGCGCTCCTATTTTGAACCGCTACTTAAATCGGGTATTAAGATTTATCTTTTCCCAGACGGATTTTTGCACAGTAAGATTATTGTAAGCGATGATGCGATCTCGACCATCGGTACGGCGAATCTAGATGACCGAAGTTTCGAACAGAATTATGAAGTAAACGCCATCATTTACGATGAAACGTTCGCTAAATTGCTGAAAGAAGATTTTTTAAGGGATAGTAATGTCAGCCGGATGCTATCCTATCAAGAATATGCACAGCGACCTTGGGGCGAAAAACTAAAGGAAGGATTTGGAAAAGTGTTCAGTCCCTTGCTATAGAACCAGGGTTTTATTGTTTATTTTATGTTTACGGCTCATACCTACAACCGCTACTTTGATGGTATCAAAACAATTCCTCAATAACCTTATTTTTCAGGGCTTGTGGCTTTGAGCTTGTATTCAGGATTACCTATTGCCGTCTTCTTTTTAGCCATTTTTAGAATAGACGACAATTTTTTAAACCCTCTTTCCTTTACCGTTCTGTAGTCCAAAAGATATTGGTTCATTTTCTGGAAAAGCTTTTTGTGAGTCTTTTTATAGGCCTTCTCCATTTCGAGTTGGTTCACATCATCTAGCATGATATCCAATTGATTCATGTGTTTTTGAACCTGTTTGAAAATAGGATTCAGGCGACGCTGGTTTTCTTCGATCGCCATCTTGAAATCATCTATTTGAGCGAATTTTTTCTTATCAATAGATTTAATGGCGAAAGATTGAATCAGTTGATTCAGAAATTGCTGTTCGTCTTTGATAAACAAAAGTTCCGAATACCATTTTTTGGTATGTTCATGCATTTCTTGGGCATCGAACCATTCCATGTACCTGTATTTTGAAGACTTGGCTTTCATTTTTCTTTTTTTAGGATATATGTAATGAACTCATTTAGACTTTTTCTTTTACCTGCGATTTTCACATTTTGCACCCTAATTTCCTCATTTTTGAATTCCGTAGCTATGGCTA
>RCMY010003170.1_pt1 | contig 14672 bp, 12 predicted proteins | sample 2041341 | NCBI WGS metagenome assembly RCMY01 (sample SAMN09708234, study PRJNA481090) | Marine sediment metagenome, whole genome shotgun sequencing project.
ATTGCAAATTTATTTGAACTCCTGTTGGAATAATAGCGTGGTGATCGGTTACTTTTTTATCATCAAAAACTTTCGAAGATTTCTTTATCTTTTTACCTAATAAAGATTCCGTTAAGGAAGAATAAGCAGTTAAATTAGTTAAGATTTTGGATATTTTCGGATAGACATCATTCGGTAAAAATGTGGTATCTACTCTTGGATACGTAACCACTTTTTGCTCGTATAATTTTTGAACAATTTTTAGGGTATCATCTGCTGAAAAGCCAAATTTGGTATTACAATAAACTTGCAATCCGGTAAGGTCAAAAAGCTTTGGAGCATATTCTTTGCCTTTCTTTTTGACCGTTGAAATGATTTCAAATTCATGTTCTTTTACTTTATTGGCTAAAACTTCTCCGTCTTCTTGTTTTAAAAAACGCCCTTCTTCATAGTTAAAAAGTGTTTCTCTGTATAAAGTTTGCAATTCCCAATAAGGTTGCGGAACAAATTTTTCGATTTCTTTAAAACGATTCACAACCATCGCAAGGGTAGGGGTTTGCACTCTGCCAACCGATAAAACTTGCTTATAACCACCGTGTTTTACGGTATATAATCGAGTTGCATTCATGCCCAAAAGCCAATCGCCAATGGCGCGTGAAAATCCGGCATAATACAAATTATCGTAGTTTTTTGAAGGCTTTAAATTGTCAAACCCTTCTTTAATTGCTTCCGCGGTAAGCGAAGAAATCCATAGACGTTTTACCTCACCCGTATAATTTGCCTGATGAAGGACCCAACGCTGAATTAATTCTCCTTCTTGTCCGGCATCACCGCAATTAATAACCAAAGTTGCTTTATCAAAAAGAGATTTAACAATTTTAAACTGTTTTTGAATTCCAGAGTTAGATACTACTTTGGTCTGAAATTTTTCGGGCAGCATTGGTAAATTATTCAAATCCCAACTTTTCCAATACGGTTTATAATCGTTCGGTTCGAATAAAGTGCAAAGATGGCCAAACGTAAAAGTAACCGCATAACCATTTCCTTCAAAATAGCCATCATGTTTGGTATTTGCTCCTAAAATAGCAGCAATTTCACGGGCAACACTTGGCTTTTCGGCAATACAGACTTTCAATTTGGTTTATTTTTTTTAATTGAATGAGTTCTTAAAGTTTGCAAATTACGTATTTTATAAAGATAAATTTAGCAATAAATAAGATCAAAATTCACAAATTTTATTCTGGTAAAAAATAGTTTTATAAGATATCATGAAGGACTGAAAATTAAAAGTATAAGCAAACAGAAAATAATCTAAAGATAATGACGAAAAGCTATTTATATTAATTAAATTCGTGTACAATTAAACTATAAATTCTTAAAATTATAGCAAAAGAGATGAAGGGAAAACAAAGATTTAGATCTTTATTGCTCAACTAATTTTGAATTTATTTAACCATTTTATGATGAAAAAATTATTACTTTTTTTTATGTTATTTTCAATTTCTTTTGTTGCTGTTAGTCAAAAAAAAGATAAAATTAAAGGAAACCGCGTTGTTGCAAAAGAATCTGATCGATTAGGTAATTTTCACGCGATTGAAATTAGTGATAATTTAGAGGTAACTATTTTTAAAAATAATAAAAATAGTTACGAACTGCAAGCTGATGAAAATTTAGTAAAAGTATTGAGATTTAAAATTATTGACGATGTTTTACAAATTTATTCTACCCATAAAATTACTTCCTCAAAAAAGTTAGAAATCGAATTGAATTATGAGAATATTGATGCAATTACTCTTAAAAATGATGCCAAATTAGCTTCAAAAAATAAGATAGAGATGCCAGTTTTTTCTATAGAATCGTATGACAGTTCTTCTTTTGATTTAGATATAGAAGTGGATAGTTTACATTTGAATTTGTATAGCAAATCTTCGGGTAAAATTAACTTAAATGGTAAGACAGCAGCGATTGATTTAGAGGACAAAACCGAGTTAAAAGGAAATATGGTTCTCGATAGTTTGATCATGAGTATGCACGAAAAATCTTGGGCTAAAATTAGTGGCGACATCATTGATTTAAAATTAGATGCTAGTGGATCTTCAACTTTAAAAGCGGAAGACTTGAAGGTTTCCACTGCAAATCTCAACACTTCAGAAACAACTGATATAAGCTTGTATATTAGCAAAGAGTTGCGTTTATATGCCAGTGATAAAAGTTCTATAAATCTTTATGGAAACCCGGAGATTCAAGTGGATGCCTTAAACGACAAATCAAAAATTGTTAAAAAATAAAATTTTATTTTTTTTCTAAAATACCCAATGCCATTCGAATTTTAAAATAATCCATTTCTTCCTTAAAATAATCAAAATAGGGTTTTAAGGCAGTAGGGTTTTCTAATTTTTCTTTTGCTTTTTGTATTTCTTCCACTTCGTTTTTTGTTACAAAGTCATACAAATCAATATCTTTACCTTCGGTATATAATTTTGTAATATGAGAATAAATAGTTGTAATACCTAAGCCTCTTTTCTCTGCAATTTCTTCGATTGTAAGTCCTTCTTCATACAAATCATAGGTCACTGAATAAGTGGTTTTCTTCTTTTTACCTTTAGTTTTTATGTTTAGAAAATCTGAAATTTCACCCATGAATTCTTCTCCATACACCTCTAATTTATGTTGTCCGACACCACTTATTTCTAAGAATTCAGCATCAGATAACGGTCTGCTGCGTTCCATTTCTTTCAAAGTGGCATCACTAAAAACCAAATAAGCCGGAATATTATCTTGTTTTGCAATTTTCGAACGTATTTTTCGCAAACGCTCAAATAAATCGGTGTCTAAAATTATTGTTGGTTTCTTTTCTTTTTTCTGAAGGATTTGTTCTTTTACGGAAACAGGTTTGGTAAGGAACACTTTTTCATTATCGAACAATACTTTTTTAGAAAAATCGGTGAGCTGCAAAGCATTATGTTTATGAAAAGCTATTTCACTATAACCTTGGTTAATCAGTTGAATAATATACTGTTGCCAATCTTTCCAAGAAATATCTTTGCCAATTCCGTAGGTTTTTATTTGCTGGAAATTTCTATCTAAAATTAAGGCATTCTGAGCGCCTCTCAAAACATCAATAATAACGCCAATTGCTTCTGATTCTTGCAAACGAACTATGGTAGAGAGAATTTTTTGCGCGATTATGGTTCCATCAAAAAACTGCGGCGGATTTTTACATACATCACAATTGCCACAATTTTCGGCTAACAATTCTCCGAAATAGCTCAATAAAATTTTTCTTCGACAAGAAGTGGCTTCTGAAAATTGCTGCATCCGTTCTAACTTGGCGATTTGAACATCTTCATTCGAAGAGCCTATCGCAAATTTTCGCAACTGAATAACATCGGCATAACTATGAAATAATAAGGCTTTTGCATCTAAACCATCCCGACCTGATCGACCAATTTCTTGATAATAGCCTTCCATATTTTTGGGCATATTATAATGAATGACCCATCGAACATTTGATTTATCGATTCCCATTCCAAAAGCAATCGTTGCACATACCACTTCGGTTTTATCAAAAATAAAATCTTCTTGTACTTTAGTTCTTTCTTCAAAAGTTAATCCGGCGTGATATGCCGTAGCTTTTACTCCGTATTGTTTTAATTTTTGGGCTAAATTCTCCGTAGACTTTCTACTCAAGCAATAAATAATACCCGATTGATTTGGTCTTTTTTGAACAAAATCAATAATTTGCGTAACTCTGTCATTTGCCGGACGTACTTCTAAACTAATATTTTTCCGGTCAAACGAGGTAATAAACTTTTTTGCATTCGGAATTCCTAACTGATCTAAAATATCTTGGCGTGTCGTTTTATCGGCCGTAGCTGTTAAAGCAATTACAGGAATATTGGGCAACGATTGCTTTAAAAAGGCGAGTTGTTGGTAACTCGGACGAAAATCGTGACCCCAAGAAGAAATACAATGTGCTTCATCAATAGCAATGCAACTAATATATTTCTCTGTTAAAATATGCTGTAAACCCGATAAACTTTCTGGTGCTACATACAGAAGTTTTAACTCGGTATTTATTATTTTGTCAATAATCAGATGTTGTTCTTCGCTACTTTGGCTACTGTTATAAAAGGAAGCCGAAATTCCGTTGGCTGTGAGTCCATCAACCTGGTCTTTCATTAGTGCGATTAACGGAGAAATAACCAAGGTTATTCCGTCAAAAAATAAGGCAGGTAATTGAAAACAAATCGATTTTCCGCCTCCGGTTGGCATGATTACCAAGCTGTCTTTTTTTTCTAAAACGGAGGTTATTATTTCTAGCTGATATTCTCGAAAAGAATCGTAACCAAAGTGTTTTTTTAATGCTGGCTGTAGTGGAGAGGTGCTGGGTGTTTTTGGCATTTTATTTATTTATTGCTTGCAAATTAAGCTTAATTTATAGGTTCTTCATAAAGAAATCTACCTTTTTTATTCACTTTTTTAGTTGATTGTTAGTCCCACCAAACCACAAAAAACTTTTGTAAAGTTCCGTTTTCATATTTTAGCCAGCATAATGGAGAAAGCTTTTTACCAAGTATAATTTCAATTTTATCCGTAAATATTTCATAAGAAATCCAAGATACATTTGGATTGGGAATGACCAACCAATCTAATTTTTCCGGTATAAAAAACTTGCAATTTTTGAATAGATTTAATTGTTGTTGAAAAATATAAAAACCTGAAATACAGTTATTATTAATGTCTGAAAAAGTATTTTCTTTTTGTACATATGGGACAAATAACTGTGCTTTAAAATAAACTTTTTGAAGGATATTTTCTGATTGCAATTCAAATCGTTCCAAGTAATTACGTGTTTCTTCTCGAAATAAAATAGGAAATTGTTTTTTTTGCAGTTTCTCGAGCTTTTGAATTAAACTATCCCGTCGGTTAGGACCAATCCAATGCTCTAATTCTAAAGTACCAACACGATCATCGTAAAGATAAAATTTATAAACCACTTCGATATGAACAGGTTTTTCATTTTGTACAATGAGACAATCCAATTCTCCTAAGGTTATTTTATTTTGATGAATTTGAATGTTTTCCGCCAAAATAGTAATCGATTTATCGTGTTGCATTTCATGGCTGAGAAATCGTTCGACAAGTTTTCCCAATCGGATGACTTTATCGATATTTTTTTGAAACGAAGTGATTTTACTGTTTTCTAACTGCAATTGTTCTATTTGATATATAGAATTTCCTTGCCATAAACAGGATGTTTTTAAAAAACCTTCGTAGCGAAGTTGTATGTCTTTACTGGTTGTACTCATATGCTGCATCGAAAATACAAATAATTAGGTTTATAAAAATTTGTATCTTCAACCTTAAAATTTATACCATGCAAATCGAAAAATTCACGTTACAATATCTCAAAAATTTAAAACAAAACAATAACAGAGAATGGTTTAATGCGTATAAAGACGATTTTTTACAAGCTCAAAACAATGCCAAAGATGTATATCATGCGATTCAAGAAAATTTAATAAAACATGATGCTATTGAAAAATTCAAACTGTTTCGAATTTATAGAGATGTTCGTTTTTCAAAAGATAAAACTCCTTATAAACCCCATTTTGCAGGTTCTTTTTCCCGTACCGGGAAAGAATTAAGAGGTGGCTATTATTTGAGAATTCGTCCGGGAGAATCTTTTTTAGGAGGTGGTTTTTGGGATCCTGAAAAACAAGATTTACTGCGAATACGTAAAGAATTTGAGGCAACAGATAGTGAAATTCGGGACATATTGGCGAATAAAAATTTCAAACAAGTTTTCGGAGGAAAATTAGAAGGAGACGAATTGAAAACTGCTCCGAAAGGCTTCGATAAAGAACATCCTGCTATTGATTTAATTCGCAAAAAAGGATTTATCGCAGTGCGGAATTTTACCGATGAAGAAGTTTTAGCACCTAATTTTATTCAAAAAGTTGATTTTTCATTTAAAACTCTTCGTCCGTTTTTTGATTATATGAGTTCCGTTTTAACGACAAATATCAATGGGGAGTCTTTGCTAGATTAAAATGGTTTAACAAATCTTAAAATAATTTGGTTAAAAACACGTTCTATCTAATTAACAAACACTCTAATTGTCGATTTATGAACGGTAGATTTACTTTATTAATTACGTGCTCCTTATTACTTTTGTTAACGTTTACAAGCAATGGTCAATCAAAAAATTCCATTGGAATTACAACAGGTTACAATAGGGGTTTTGGTGTAAATGCCAATTTTACAATTAATAATATTGCAGAAGGATTGCCTGGCAATTTACGTTTCGGTATTGGCTATAATAGGCTTAATCCGGGCAATGCGGCAGATGCCCGAAAAATTTTCATCAATAACGCCACAAATGGTGTTCCTGAAAAAAAGGGCAAGTCGTACGATTTTCGATTAGATTATATGATGCCCTATAAAATTTTAAATTTTAAAAATTCTTTTTTGGTTTTTGGTCCACGCTATTCCAGTTTTACCGCCAATTTTAATTATATCGGTGGTAATGAAAATTTTGATGTTACGGCTAAACAATGGGGAATTGGAATTGGTGCGGAAAATTATTTTAAAATGTCGTCAAATTTAAATTTAGTTGTGGCAACAGGACTCGATTACTTTTTCAACAGTACGCTAAAAGGACATGACACACAATATAGCCCTAATAATGACAATGTAAACGCAAGAGAAGATTACGATTTTAAAGATGCCAACAAAGCCATTAAACAACCACAGTTTATGCCAAGATTGATGATAGGTGTAAGCATGAATTTATAGTATATTTTTTTGTAAAAATAATGGATTGAACATAAAATCATCTTATCGCTCTAAAAGTTTGACTTTAGGATCGCTCTATACAATAACTCAGTTTTTAAATAATACTTCATAATCCATTCGATAAATAATCCCAAAACTTCATTTTTATGACGAAGAGTTACCTTTGTTTTAATTAAAATAAGTTTACTTGTCACTGTGCCTTTAGTAAAAAATAAGACGTTGTATTGATAAACAGTATCTCTGTAATGTAAAAACACATTTTCTTAAAGGAAAAGACAATATGTAGATAAGTTCATACAATCAGTCTTTGATTGATTAAAATAATGTATATTTCTATTTAGATTCAATGTAATATTAACAAAGCCAACCTAATGAAAACCACAAGCATTCCACTTTTTTTCATTCTTTTTTTACTACTAAATCAATCTTTATTCAGCCAAGCCTATAGTTCGAGTCAGATAGACTCCATAGTACATAAATCGATGCAAATAAGACCCAATGCAGGAGTCGCAGTCGTGGTGGTAAAAGACAATAAGATAGTCCATTTAAAAGGCTACGGGGTGACTTCTATAAAAAGCAAGGAAGTAGTAAATGAAAATACTCTCTTTGCTATTGCATCCAATTCAAAAGCATTTACAACGGCGGCGTTAGCCATGTTGGTTGATGATGGCAAACTAAATTGGAACGATAAAGTTGTAAACTATATTCCTGAGTTTAAAATGTATGATCCATATGTTACAGAAAACTTTAATATTCAAGATTTATTAACGCATCGCAGTGGTCTTGGTCTTGGTGCAGGTGATTTAATGTTTTTTCCTGACGGATCTGATTTCACCATCAAAGATGTGCTACATAGTTTTCAGTATCAAAAACCAACTTCCGCTTTCAGAACAAAATACGACTACGATAACTTACTTTACGTTGTAGCCGGTGAAGTAGTTGCCAGAGTTAGTGGAATGAGTTGGGCAGAATTTGTAGAAACTAAAATAATGCGCCCGATTGGAATGGAAAGATCAGTTGGTGTATATCAAAGATTAAAGGATAAGAACAATGTGGCTTATCCTCATTCAAGCAAAGAAGGCAAACTTAAACAACTTGAACCTTATACAAAAAATGACGAATCACTCGGGGCTGCAGGGGGAATTTATGCCAGTGTGCATGATTTGAGCAAGTGGCTTATTCTACACCTAAATAATGGTGCCTATGGTGAAAAACGAAGTAAACAACTTATTTCTGATAAAAACCATGCAGAACTTTGGAAAGCACATACAAATATTGCTTTTAATGTGAAACCCGAACCACCATATAAAACGCATTTTAAATCTTACGGACTTGGCTGGGGTCTGAGTGATAGAAATGGTTACGTTGTTGTAGAACATACCGGAGGTTTGCCGGGTATGTTATCAAACACAATACTTATTCCTGAATTGAATGTTGGATTTGTGGTGCTTACAAATACAGATCCAGGATCTTACAGTTTTTATTCCATAGCAATGGAAATTATGGACGCCTATATTGGAGTGGAAAGAAAAGACTGGATTTCGGATGCCGACATGTGGGTTCAGAAAAATGAAACCGAATCTGATATAGTAACAACGGCTGTCTGGGAAACAGTTAGCAAAGCAAAAACAAAAAAAATAGATTACTCCAATTATGTCGGTACGTATCAGGATAACTGGTTTGGAAAGGTTGAAATCTTATTAAAAAATGATAAATTGTGGTTTAAGTCCTTAAAATCACCAAAACTAAATGGAGAAATGTTTTTCTATAAAGCGAATACTTTTGCCATAAAATGGGAATACCAAGACATGCCTTGTGATGCTTTTGCCATGTTCACTTTGGATGAGAATGGAAAAGCGATAGGCATAAAAATGAAAGGTATATCGCCAAATATTGATTTTAGTTATGACTTTCAAGATTTAGATTTGAAGCGAGTTGAGAATTGATAACAAGGTATTTCAAAACACATTATTATTTCTTCTTATTCTACAAAATAAAACATATAGCATTCAATAAATCAAATTATTATCCGAATTTTATTCCGCTTCAAGCGATATTTAAAACGTATCTTTGCGCCCATAAAAATAGACACATGGCAACATTTTTGGACTTAGGAATTGGGAAAGAATACATAGAAGGTTTAAATGAATTAGGTATTAAATCGCCTACGGAAATACAAGAGAAAACCATTCCGATTTTAATAAATACCAAAACCGATTTTGTGGGATTGGCACAAACTGGTACCGGAAAAACTGCTGCTTTTGGTTTGCCTATTTTACAAGGAATTGACCCGGAAAACCCTGTTATTCAAGCTTTAATTTTGGCACCAACTCGAGAATTAGTGCAACAAATCAAGAAGCAACTTTTTAAATTCACAAAATATAAAGCAGAAAAAATATTTTTAGAAGGAGTTTATGGCGGTGAAAAAATTGAAAAACAAATTAGCAATTTAAGACGACCAACACACGTTGTTGTTGCCACACCAGGACGTTTATTAGATTTGATTGAACGAGGTGATATCGATTTAAAAAATGTGCAAACTTTGGTTCTCGATGAAGCGGACGAAATGTTGAGTATGGGTTTCAAACAAGATTTGAACAAAATCTTACGCTATACTGACGGAAAGCGAAATACCTGGTTATTTTCTGCGACGATGCCGGAAGAAATTGAGCGAATCATCAAAACATATATGTCGGTAAACGCACCGAAAGTGCAAGTAAATCCGAAATCTTTAGTTAACGCCAATATTACGCATCAGTATATACAAACTTCCATTAAAGAGAAACCAAATACCCTAATAAATCTCTTGGATAAAAGAGGTCAGGATAGAGGAATTATTTTTTGTAAAACCAAATTAGGAACACAAAAATTAATGGAAACTTTGAAAGAAGAAGGGTTTTCTGTTGCAGCGCTTGAAGGAGATATGCAACAAATAGAAAGAGACAAAGTGATGCGTGCTTTTAAAAAGGGAACTCTGCAAGTTTTAGTTTCTACAGATGTTTCTGCTCGCGGAATTGATGTGAATAATTTAGCTTTTGTGATTCATTATCAATTACCCGAACAGATAGAATATTATACACATAGAAGTGGAAGAACTGCCAGAGCAGGAAAAACAGGCTATTCCATTGCATTGGTTTTGCCGACTGAATTGCAACGAATTAAAGAATTAAGTAAAGAACTGAATATCCGTTTTATAGATATTTCTTAAAAATATTATATCTTGATTATTAAAGTATTAGCAAGGTTTAATTTAATTAAAAGTTTTAAACTATCCAACCTTTTTGATACGAATTTTTAGAATACCAAACCAAAAAGATTCCGATAAGAATTACCATTATAGGCATAATCATTCCCCACGGACCATAAACTTCGGCTGCTTTGCTTATTCCAATGTTGTAAACCATTTGGGCAACAATTCCTATAAAAGAAATAATAAAAACCAAAGTTGCCGATTTTCTTCGAAGCAACAATAAAATACTTGCGATAGCACCGCCAAAAACCGCAGTTGCAAATGCCGCAGTTGCCCAAGCCGGAATGTTTTCAGACAAAGCTCTTTCCGCTTCAGGTAATGCTGCTAGAACTTCATCCGACATGTAAGCCTGCGCTAAATAAGCGAAAACTCCCATTAAATTCCATAAAAGAGCAATTGCACCAACTGCCCAAAATACTTTGGTTGGTTTATTTATCGTGTTTGTCATGACTGTGAAATAGTTAGATTGGGTAAGAGCAAGGTAGAGCAAATCAATAAATTATGCAAATGGGAATTATGTTCCTATTTTAGACATAAAAAGAAATGTTCTTGCTTTTGCATTAAAGATTTTGCGATTTAGGGCAATTTGATTTTAAAGAATAGCTTAAATTTGAACAAACTTAAAAATACAAAAAAAATGAAAAAATCAATTTATTTATTATGTACATTATTTTTAGTCGTAGCTTTTTCTTGCAAAAATGAAAAGAAAGAAGACACTTCAGTAGAAAGTACAGAAATAGAAGAAGTAGTTTCGACAGAGAACACGACAGATATGAAAACAATTACTGTTGCTTTAGAACCAAAAAGCGGAAGCGAGGTTTCTGGAGATGTCGTTTTTACACAAAAAAATGGAATGGTTACTATGGTAGCAAATATTAAAGGATTAAAACCAGGCGAACACGCGATTCACTTGCATGAAAAAGCAGATTGCAGTGCAGAAGACGCTACTTCAACTGGTGGTCACTGGAATCCAACTTTTGAAAAACATGGCAAATGGGGTAGTAGTGATGGCTATCACAAAGGAGATATAGGAAATATTACTGCCGATGAAAATGGTGTAGCAACGCTGACTTTTGAAACCGATGAATGGTGTATTGGCTGTGGTGATGATAAAAAAGATATTGTAGGTAGAGGAATTATAGTGCACGAAGGAGCCGATGATTTCGTAACACAACCAACAGGAAATGCTGGTGGCAGAGTTACTTGTGGTGGTATTATTGAATAAAGAATATGTATCAAAAGAAAAACCTCGAAGTTTAAGCTTCGAGGTTTTTTTATGCAAACTAATGAAAAATTGTTCCACTATAATGTCCGTACTTACGATATTCAGACCATTGAACACGCTTGGTGTTTTTAAAATTGGAAAAATACTTATTTTCTTTTGCTTCGGTGGTAATTTCATTTGTTCTCATGATGTTATTATTTAAAGGGTTAGGTGAATTTAGTTAGATAATTTTTAGTTTTAACGATAGTTTCTAAAAGCAGACCATTGTACTCTTTTACTATTTTTAAAGTTGCTGAAATAATTATTATCTTTTATTTCGATGTTATTTGTTATTGCTGAAGTTTTCATAATGCTATTATTTAAAGGATTTAGTGAATGTAGTTAGTTGAATATTTTTTTATCGATAGTTTCTAAAAGTTGACCATTGTACTCTTTTACTATTTTTGAAGTTGCTGAAATAACTATTTTCTTTTATTTCGATATTCTTTGTTATTGCTAAAGTTCTCATTATTGTAATTTTAAAGGTTATTATTTAATATTATTTGAAATTTCTAAAAGATGTCCATTGTGCTCTTTTACTGTTTTTAAAAGAGGTGAAAAATGTGTTTTCTCTTGGTGCTGTTGTGGTGTTATAAATTGTTGTTCTCATGACGTTTATTTAATGGTTATACTAAATAGACGTGGACAATTCTGTTTTGTTACAGTACTATGTTAAACAAAGTACTATTTTAACAGTAATTTATGATTTAATGTAATTTAACATCTGTTAATCAGTGATTTACACATTTTAGTAAATTCGGATATATTTAGGATTTTATTTATAAGAATTATATTTACCTAATAATTCATCTTAATTAAGGACAACTAAAACATGAAATAGGAGGAGGTAGTTACTTAAAATATTGAAGGATTATTAGCCAAACTATTGAAGAGTTTTGCCTTTACCACAAAGAATTTATTTTGCAAAGAATTTTCTTTCAATTTGGCTTCGATAAAACTTTTTTCACGCGAATTAATTAAGAACAAAGAACTCTCGCCAAAACTAAATTTACGTTCTTCCGCTTTTAATAAGCTGTTATAGTCGGTTACAATATTTTGAATGAGATTTAATTGTATATTGAAGGATTCCAATTCTTTATAAATACTAAGTACTTTGTTTTTTAAAGCCACTTGTGTGTTGTCAAATTCGAACTGCGCATCTTGTAATTTAAATTTGGCTAGTTTTAAATCTCCTCGTTCTTTTCTTAAAAATAACGGAAAAAGCACATTAATAGAACTCTTATATGAATCATTTGTAAAGGAATTCAAATAATCAGGTGTTTCGGTTAAAAAATTATATTGTAGGTCAACCTTTGGCAGTAACTTGTTTGCTTTTAAACGCTGATCAACTTCGAGACTTTCTATTTTGAAATTCAAAGAGCGCAACTTCGGATGGTTTTCTATAGTAAATTCCGATAAGGGTTGTCCGGAAATTTCTAAAACAGTATCTATTTCTTTTCCAATAAAAACATCGGGTATTACGTTTTCTTGCAATTCTACCGGAACATTATTTTGTAACCATAAATAATTAGAAAGTTCTAACGAAGACTTTAAGAATTCGATTTTAGATTGTTCTAAACTTAAAGACCAATTATACACGATGATTTTTGCTTCTACCGTATCAATGGAAGCCCTATCTCCAACTAAAGCACTTTGTTTTACGCCATCAAATCGAACTTGTGCATTTCTTAAAAAATGCGTGTAAATTTTTACTTCATTAAATGCTTGCACCCAGTCGAAGTAGGCCAATGAAGCATCGTAAATTATTTGATTTACCAATAAATCTCGCTCTACTAATGACTGTTCTTTAAATATTTTAGCCCTTTTCAGGGAAGCCATTCGGTCATTAATTAATAAGCCTTGCAGAACAGAAACAGAAACTCCCATACTAAAAAGTCCGTCATCGGGAACTGTATTTTGCGAATTCAAATAGTCACCGGAATTATTCTCATAGCTTGCTTTCAATTCAATACCATACCAAGTCGGAATTTTAAACGTTGCGTTTAATAAATCGTAATAATCGGTATTTTTAAAAACCTTATTGCTGTAATCCACTTCAATTTTTGGGTCAAATCCGCCTCGAGCTTTCATCAAATTTGCTTGTCCGATACCAATCGAAAGCTCTGCTTGTTTCGCAATAGGGTGGTATTTTTTCACATAACCCAGATACTCCTTAAAATTAAGTGTTATCGTATCATTTACTTGCGCAGATACAACCGTAACCATCAAAAATAAGCCTAAAACAATATATTTTTTCATTTTATATTATTTTAATTTTGAATTGGTATTTTTAGGTTGGTAAAAATTTGGTGGAAATCCGTTCAGTTTTCGCCATATTTCATACCAAATTGGCACATTATCTAACAATGCCAAGGTTTTTGCGCCTGAGCCAACGCGAACGGCATCGGGCCAAGGTTGCTCTTCTTGATTATCGGGAGCAAGTAAAATTCGAAACTTACCGTTATCACTTATAAAGTTTTCAATAGCAACCACTTGTCCGCCAAAAGTTCCGAAAGAAGCATTAGGCCAACCGCTAAATACAATGGCAGGCCAACCGTCAAACTGAACACGCATTTTTTCACCCACATGAATCAGTGGTAAATCAATAGGATCAACATAAGTTTCTACCGCCAATTGATAATCTGTAGGCATGATTCCTACCAATTGTTCCCCTTCCTTAAAAGTTTCTCCAATTCCGGCTCGTAATGCTTTGTTGATATAGCCATTTTGGGATGCTTTGATATAATAAAAATCATTTCTTTTTTCATAATTCACATAGGCGTTTTCTAATTTAGTTACCTGAGCTTCACTATCATATTGATTAGACTGTGCGGTAAACATATCACTTTGCGCTTTTGAAATTTTATCAGTATATGCTGCTTTTACGCTATTTATTTCGAGTTCGGCATTTAAGATTTCATTTCGACTCGCCAATAATTTATTTTCTTGAGAAATTAATTTGGCAAGATTTTCTTGCAATTTCATTCGCTTTTCTTCCACATCCGTGAGAGCTTTAAGACCTTCATTTTGCAAGGTAACTGTTCGGTCATATTGTAATTTTGCAACGTTTAAATTGGTATTCGCAGCTTCAAAATCAATACTATCGCTTTTTACTTTCAAATAAGATTGCATCAATTTATTTTTTGCCTGTTCTAACTTCAATCTTCGCTCGCTTTGTAAAGAACTGATTTGGTTGTTTAAGGCTTTAATTTTTTCTTGATAGGAGGTAACCGACATCGACTTTGCCTTAATTTGTTGTCCGGTTCGTTCGATCAATTTCGGATCGAGATATTCGTTTTTTATTTCAGAGATAAACAAAATAGTATCTCCTTTTTTTACAAAATCGCCTTCTTGTACAAACCACTTTTCAATTCTACC
>RCMY010003172.1_pt1 | contig 14662 bp, 10 predicted proteins | sample 2041341 | NCBI WGS metagenome assembly RCMY01 (sample SAMN09708234, study PRJNA481090) | Marine sediment metagenome, whole genome shotgun sequencing project.
TGGATTCATGTCGGCGAAACCAAGGGACGGGGAAAGCTGGGACCGGCAGGCAAGCAGAGTGTGCCGATCAAGGATATGTGGCTCTATCCTCTCACGCGAGACTTCAGGTCGACGCTGACCCGGTAAACTTGGGTATGGGGAGGCCGAATATTTACTACAAAAGCCCTTTAACTATTTGAAATTAGTGTAAAATATAAGATCACTAATGCCTCTATTAAAGTCCTTTCGACGATAGCTAAAGCTAACTCTACATCCTGGGCGCGATATGGCTCTATAATTCGCGCCCTACATAAACCTGGCTAACACATGCGAATTATTTTAGCGCCAATGGAAGGCGTCATGGACCACAGCATGCGCGCTTTGCTCACCGAGCGCGGTGGCATTGACCGCTGCGTGACTGAGTTCGTGCGGGTGACGGAACAAACTCTGCCAGCCAGAGTGTTTTATCGCTATTGCCCTGAGTTACTAAACGGTGGGCAAACGCTGACAGGAACACCGGTATTTGTTCAGCTACTCGGTGGCAAGCCGGAGCATATGGCGGCCAACGCAGCCAGGGCTGAAAAGCTCGGTGCACCGGGTATTGATCTTAATTTCGGCTGCCCCGCAAAAATGGTGAACCGAAATGACGGCGGTTCCGTGCTGCTGCGCGAGCCGCACCGTGTCGCAGCCGTAGTGAGCGCTGTGCGCGATGCGGTCAGCGGCGTGACACCGGTAACGGCCAAAATTCGTCTAGGCTTCGATGATGCGAGTATGCTGGAAGACATTGTCTGCGGCATCGCGGCGGCCGGTGCCGACGAGCTGTGTATCCATGCGCGCACCCGGCAAGACGGCTATCGGCCACCGGCACACTGGCGCACTATCAAAACGGTGAAGCAGCTGGTCGACATTCCCATCGTCGTGAACGGTGAAATCTGGTCGGTGCAGGATGCGTTGCAGGCGCAAGGTGATAGCGGCTGTGACGACATCATGTTGGGTCGCGGTAGTCTGGCTTGTCCTGACCTGGCCGGTCTGATCAAAATGCAATACCAGGGGCAGACGGCGGCGCCGCCCAGCTGGTATCAAGTCACCGAATTGCTGCAGGCTTTTTTTACGACCACGGAGCGTCTCTATCCTCGCTATGTCGGTAATCGCATCAAACAATGGTTAGGTTATTTAAGGCGGCAATACCATGGTGCTGAGTTGCTATTCCAGGAAGTGAAGCGCCTGCGGGAGCCGCATTTAATTAAGGCGGTGATTGCGCGCCACCGGCATGAAAATCGGCTGGGGTCCTGAAGCTGCTGACCAGCGAGTTAACACGTAGTGTGCGCTGTGCGCACGTCAAAAGGTCCGACTGAGAATAACGTGCGTGGTGCGCAGGGCGCACCCTACAAAGAGTTTGGAACCTCACTTTTTTCTCGATAAATTGCCCACTGGCTACCCGCCCGAGTAAAACAGAATTTGATCGATCCGGTGTGGCGGCGCGGCTACTGCAGTAGGGCAACTTGTTAGCCGTGGCTGTGATGTTGCCCATAACGTTGTGCGAGAAGATCGGTGCTGAAGTCAACCTCGGGGTCACGCCAAACTCTGTGACTGTGATTGGTTGCTATCACTTTCGATGACAAGTCCTGCGCTCTGAGTTCGATAATAGTTTGGCTCGCCTGGCAGCGTTGTGCCCGCCCAGGCGAAGTGCAAACCGTTGAATCGTTCGCCTCTGACCTTGCTCAATTCGAGATCGGCGACGGCATCGAGTAAGCGGCTGACATAAACGCTTATGAGTTCGGTGAGGGTGTCGCGCCGTTGATCGTTGATGCTTGCTAGCAGATCAAACATGACCCCTTGCTAGATTGAGTCAGTCTGCACCTGTTACCAACAAGGTAGTGACTTATTTAGTACTTCACAATTGCCGCGTTGGTTAAATCACTATTCGCAAAAACAAAAGTAACGACAGAACACTAATTGACTGCCGCATCAGAAAAATAGTCGGCAAGCACTTCGATAAACGCGCTGGTGCGTTCGGGAAGGTAATCACGCGCCGGGTAAATCACATGAATATCCGCGCCTTCGGTAACCCCCTTGGGCTCAAAGTCACTGGTGAAATCGTCGAGCACGGTGACGAGTTTATTGCGCTTTAGATCGTCCTTGATATCCCAATACGACTTTAACGCAATTCCCGCTCCTTCCAGGGCCCAACGTCTTACCAGTGCGCCATCGTTGCTTGCCATCGCCGCTTGTAAAATGTTGATCGAAAGCGGTCCATCCGGCGTGTTGAAATGCCACGTTGTTAGCGGCTCCGACGCTCGTATCATCACCAGGCAATCGTGTGCGGACAGCTCGTGCGGGTTTTTCGGTGTACCCCTCTTTTTTAGATATTCAGGGGCGGCACACAGCATACGATGACTGCCGGCCAGGCGACGCGCCACCAGGCTACTATCAGCAAGTACGCCGTAGCGCACGGCCAGGTCATACTCCTCTTCATGTAGTTTGATGATGCCATCGTTGAGTTGCAAATAGGTCGCAACATCCGGGTGCGCTTGCCTAAACTGCTTGAGTAACGGCGCAATATGTTGCTGGCCCAAGTCACTGGTCGAGGAAATTCGCAGCGAGCCAGTGAAGCCGACTTTGCCAGTAAGCAGTTTCACCTCCGCTTCTTCCACTTCCGCCAAAACGCGTTTGCACGAAGTAAAGAAAGTCTGGCCCTCCTCGGTCAGCGTGAGGCTGCGCGTGGTGCGAGTCATCAGGCGCACGCCGTAGTACTTTTCGAGGCCATTCATACGCGCGGTCATTCTGGCGGGTGACAAGCCAACTTCGCGACCGGCCGCAGCCAGCCCGCCGTTTCTAACGACCCGCACGAACAGGTCCATATCGCCCAGTTTGTCCATACTGTTTTGTCTTGAAGAATATAAAGCCGCTAATTATGCTAATTGTTCTTTAATAGCGCAAACAGCCGATTGAACGTTTCAAACGAGCACGGAAATTATTCTGTATTTAGAAACAGTGATTTTTTAAACGACGCAATTATCAATGGATATAAAAACACATGCTATTAGCCCATCGCGGCAAATGCCATGCAGGCCGGCTTCGATGGGGTCGAGATTCATGCCGGCAATGGCTACTTGATCGATCAATTCCTGCGCCGCAGCTCGAACAAGCGGGTCGCTGAATACGGTGGTCCGATAGAAAATCGCATTCGCTTTGCGCTAGAAGTAGTAGCAGCCGTAACAGCGGTCAGCGAGGAAATTGGTGCGGATAAAGTCGGTATCCGCCTGGCACCATCGATTACCAAGCTTACGCAAGCAAAGCGGCTTAGGCCGATGGGAGAGTGGTTATAGATCTTTTTTCGCTCGCGCAATAATGCTGTCATGCTCAGGTTGTAGCAGCATTGGCTCAAACGGGCTGACACTGCTGCCGCCGGTATTGCCGACAGGAACCAGACCGAAAACTGTTTTCGTGGCGGCGCCAACTATTCGCACTAATTGCCCGAAAAACTCGCCCGCATGGCGCTGATGAATTGCCCAATGCAGCATGAGAACATGTGCTTTCACATGCAGGTATGTGGACTCCTGACCCAGAACGTGGGCATTTTCAGGATGTGCAAATGCCTACACCGAGGCCTTGGACTTGTTATTCCGTCGTGCGGTGAAAACGATGCGGCGTACGCCATACATCAATAGTGGCCGACTGATTCTGAATAAACTAACCGCCAAATTCAGCACTGATGCTGACGAAAACCGAGCGCGGCTCGCCGACGAAATAGCGGTCATCACCAAACGCAAAATCAGCCCGTTCAGCATAGTCTTCATCAGTGATATTATTAATACGAACAGCAGCTTGCCAGCGTTTATTTAAGTTATATATAACGCGAGCATTGAGCAGATCATGGCCTGGGTAACGTACCGAATTTTCCGGGTTTTGGTAGTAGCCGCCCATATGCGCCCACTCCAGTTCAACGCGATGCCCGCGCGCCGAACTCCAGCCAAACTGGGCGGCGCCAATATGCCGCGGTGCCGTGTCGATATCGTTGCCCTTGATGTTGGTCGGTCTGAGGTCGATAGAGTTGGTGTAGCGATGACGAGCAACAGTGCCGTTCAGCGCGAGGTCGAAATTGGCGGGCAGGCTAAAGCGCAGGTCAAACTCAATGCCGTAATGTTCTGTTTTGCCGTTGCTGATATTTTGCCGCTCGGTGTCTTGAAAAATAAAGTTGTTCTTGCGCATACCGAACACGGCAATATCGTAAAACACGTTTTCCAGCTCGCCGCGAAATCCGAGTTCGATGCTATCGAGCTGCTCGGGGTCTATCTGGCTGCGCAGTTGACCTGCCTGCAAACGATATAATTCTGTCGCCTGTGGGGCGCGGTAACCCCGCGCCAGCTGCGCGTAACTGGCGTGCCGTTCCGACCAATGATGTAGCAAGCCAAGTCGCGGTGCCCATTCATTAAAGCTGTCGTCACGGTCGGCGGGTCGCGAAAAGCGGCAGCCCTCTACATCAGCAGCGCAAGCCGACCCCGTACTCAAGGCGTTACTGTAATCATAATTTGTATGCTCGAAGCGCACTCCAAGGCTTAGGCTGGTGGCGTCAGTGATGCTCCACTCGGTTTCCACAAAAGGCGCGACCACGCTGGCATTTACATCGTAATCATAATGCGCTCCCGCAGGAATAGTAGGGCTAAATGCTTGCGCCTGTGTTTCTTTCAGGAAGCCTTCGGTGTAATCAATATCCAGCCCAACGCTGCTGCGCCAGGCGTCGCGCTCGCGAATGTAGAGCGTTTGCAAACCGACGCCCCGCTGCCCGTTTTCTTCCAGCGATTGCCAGGGCAGGAAGTGCTGCAAAAATTCCATGTCGGTGTAACGCAGGTAAGGCGTGATACTGAGCGTGTCATTCTCGCTTAGCTGCAACGTGGCTTTCGAATAGAAGCGCAGCGCTTTTGCGTCGCGAAATGCTTCGGGGTTAGGGTTATCACGCTTGCGCGATGAGTCTTTGTAGGCGTTGCGGCCTTCGATAAAACCGGCCGTTTCCTGGTTTAAATTAGTTGCCGACAACACGCTCTTTATGACCAGGTCGGTGCCCGTGTAACGATGTACGAGGTTGACTTTCTGCTGGTCGAAGCCCGAATCTCTCTTGTAGCCGCCGTCGTGCGCGCCGTTGGCGTAGAGCAATACTCCGTGCGCACCGGACTGTTGTGAATGGTTGATGCGCGCGCGCCAATAGTCATGCGGGCCGCCCTCTACGGCAAGGCCGGTTTGGCCATCCGCTTTAGGATCGGGCGTAATAATATTGATAATGCCGTGCTCGGCGTTAGAGCCATACAGCGCACTGCCGGGGCCGCGCACCACTTCAATCCGCTGCGCCTGTTCGCTGTTCACTTCAAATAATTGATTGGCGTTGCAAAAACCCGGCGCGCGCAGCGCGATGCCGTCTTCAGCGATCAAAAAAGCGCCGCAGGCACCGGCACCGGTCAGCACCGGGGAACGGATGGCTGTGAGGTGTTCCTGGCCGTTGCCACGGCTGATCCAGGCGCCAGGCACGCGCGCCAGCGCCTCGTTAATATGCACATGGCTAACGGTCTTGAGGCTTTGTTCATCAACTACCGCCGTGTTGGTAGCCAGTGATTGTTTGCTTGCCGTCAACCTTTTGCCAGTAACGGTTAAGGTCTCAAGCTGATTGGATTGTGCTTGAAGAGCAAGTGATGGCAGTAAAAATATAAATGCAAAGCAACGCAACGTGAATATCCTTGAGTACAATGGTCTAATTGGCGGGGACGAGCGTGATGCTGCACCAGCAGCAGTCCATGGTAACCGAATAGCAGAGCGGATGTGAACCTTGGTCAAGTGTTTGTACAGTCCATAAGAAATTTATAAATCACTCACAAGGGACTAAAAAGTAACAATTATAATTCCCAAAATACGAGTCTAGTCCATACAGACAACACAGGAGAAAATAATGGCGGTCGATGAAAAAGCAAAACCTACACAGCCCAAAAAGCTAACCGACGTGAGCCACTGGGATATTGAAACCGACGTGGCAGTGATCGGCTACGGTGGCGCCGGCAGCTGCGCCGCGATTGAGGCCAGTGACGCTGGTGCCGACGTGATTATCTTCGAAGCTTCCAGCGCCGCCGGTGGTTCCACCGCGTTGTCGAGTGCAGAAGTTTACATGGGCGGCCACGGCGGCACGCGGGTACAGCAAGCCTGCGGTTATGACGATAAAACCGAAGACATGATCAGCTACCTCATGCAGTGTGCCGGTCCGCAAGCCGACGCCGATAAAATTCGTGCCTACTGCGAAGGCAGCCAGGCGCATTTCGACTGGCTGGTCGCTCAGGGGGTGCCGTTCAAAGACACCGAGCTGAAAGAGCGTGCCATCATGGCATTGACCGACGATTGCCTGCTCTACACCGGTAGCGAAAAAGCCTGGCCATTTCACGAGCATGCAAAGCCGGTACCGCGAGGTCATAACCTGGAAATCGAGGGTGACAATGGCGGTCCGCTATTTATGAAAATCATGCAGGAGAATGTCAGTAAGCGCGGCGTACGCGTTGACTTCGAGACGCGTGCGCTGACTCTGATTGTTGATGATCAGCGTGCGGTCCACGGTTTGGTAGTGCGCCAGAACCAAAAGGAGCTGTTCGTGCGTGCTAGAAAAGGCGTCATTCTTTGCGCCGGCGGCTTTAATATGAACAATGCCATGCTGCAGCGCTATGCGCCTACGCTGACCAAAGCCACGCAACCGATTGGCAATCCCGGTGACACCGGTTCAGGCATTTTGATGGGTATGGGCGTGGGTGCGGCAGCCATTAATATGCACGAGGGCTTCGTCAGCGTGCCGTATTATCCGCCGGCTTGTCTCACCTACGGCATTTTTGTCAATTCTCAAGGCCAGCGTTTTATCAATGAAGACTGCTATCACGGTAGGGTGGGCTATTACGCTCTGCAGCAAACGGGTGACCGCATTTATTTGGTCGTGTCGGTCGACGACTACGAGCATCCGAGTTGGTTGGGCGCGGATATCTGCGGCACCGGCGACACGGTCGAAGAGTTAGAGCAGGAACTGCAGCTACCGGCAGGCGCGCTGCAAAATACGCTTTCACTGTACAACAAATTCGCCGAGCAGGGTGACGACCCTCTGTTTCACAAAACTGCTGAGTGGCTGAAGCCCATGCGAGCACCGTATGTTGCGCTGGACTGCACGCCTGGCCGTGGTGCGTTTTACCCGTTTTTCACCTTGGGTGGTTTGGATAGTTTGCCATCGGGCGAAGTATTGACCGGCGAGCGCGATGTGATACCGGGTCTGTACGCCGCCGGGCGTACTGCTTGCGGCGTACCGCGTCGAGGCGAGGGTTATTCCAGCGGTATATCGGTGGGTGATGCTACCTATTCGGGTCGCATGGCGGGCAAGGCTGCAGCGGCGGCTCCAGGTAGACAATAAAACGCGCTGTTTTATTTTGCAGACGGGTTGTGAATTCGGGAAACTTTCCAACGTTGAGAAGCACATGGTGAAAAAATATGATGCTATCGTGATTGGCGCCGGCCACAATGGTTTAACCAATGCGGCGTACCTCGCCAAGTCTGGCATGAGCGTACTGGTGCTGGAGCGAAACGCTTATATTGGTGGCGCAACGGTCAGCCGCGAATTGTATGCCGACTGGAAATACTCCAACTGCTCCTACGTGTGCAGCCTGTTGCGCCCGGAAATTAGCCGCGACCTGGAATTACCACGCCACGGTTTGCAGGTGGTGCCCTACGGCGGTGGCATTACCTTCGCGCAAAATGGCGACTACCTCGGCAGCTACGACGACCACGAGCGCCAGCAGCGTGAATATGCGCGCCACTCGGTGCGCGATGCTAACGCCTACGAGCGCTACAGCGCTGACGTTATGAAACAGACCCGGCTGATACGCCCGTTTCTGTTGCGCACGCCGCCCGACCTCACCTCGATGAAGCCGCGTGATTTAAGAGAGATGTTGTTTTTAGCCAAAGCCTTCGCCGAAATGGGTGAAGAGGGTCTGGCCGACACCCTGCGTTTCTGGAGCATGAGTATTGGCGACTTTCTCGATGAGTACTTCGAGACTGACATCATCAAGGCGAAACTGGCCGGCAGTGGAATTATCGGTACCGCGCTAGGATGTTACTCGCCTGGTTCTGCGTATGTTTTGCTGCATCATTATATGGGCGACGTCGACGGCACGGTGGGTGCCTGGGGTTTTGCCCGCGGCGGCATGGGAGCCGTTTCGGCTGCGCTGGCGGCTTCTTATCAAGCCTTCGGCGGAGAAATAAAGTGCGACGCCGACGTGGCGAAAATTGTGGTCAAAGACGGCAAAGCGACCGGCGTTGCACTGGCTAACGGTGATGAGTATCAGGCCGATATTGTCGTGTCTAATCTCGACCCCAAGCGCACGTTTCTCGACATAATGGATGATAAAGACCTGCCAGCCGACGTGGTAAGCAAAGCCCGTAATTTTAAAATTCGCGGTTCCTCCGGCAAATTAAATATTGCCCTCGATGGCCTGCCGACGTTTAGCGCAATTCCTAAAGACAGCCCGCTAATGCGCGGCGATATGCACTTTAGTGACTCAATGCAACGCATGGAGCGCGCTTACGATGACTGGAAAGACGAGACCTGGTCAAAAGATCCCTACCTCGATATGTTAATACCCTCCCAGATCGACCCGACTATGGCGCCGCCGGGCAAGCATATGATGTCGGTGTTCGTGCAGTACGCACCGCCAAAAATAAACGGCCGCGAATGGAGCGACGCCGACCGCGATGCCTTCGGTACAACAGTGATCGATCAGATAGCCGAATACAGCCCGGATTTTAAAGACCTGATTTTGCATGCCGAGGTACGCACGCCGCGTGAATTGGAAAACGAGGTGGGTCTCACGGAGGGCAATATCTTTATGGGCGAACTCACCTTTGACCAGTTATTTTTTAATCGGCCGTTCCCCGGTTATGCGCAGTATCGTGGTCCGGTAAAAGGCATGTATATGTGTGGTTCAGGCTCGCACCCCGGTGGAGGTGTTATGGCGGCACCCGGTGCCAACGCTGCGCGCGAGATTTTGAGGGACCTGAAGTATCCGGCCATCGTGCCAGGAGCTTATGCCGATGATTAAAGTTGCATATCTCACCAGGCGGACCTGAATATGAGCACACAGTGAACTTCAATATCGTTAGTTTCGCAAACGCGATGGCGGTAAATTTAAACGCTGTCCTATTCGGTTTTTGGAACAATCTGGCATCGCATCTTGAACGATCAACCTTGAAACATAGTGACGACTATGCTCCTGCGGCCGATCGTCCAATCTGCTTCGCCAGATTGCCCCAAAAATCCGAATCCTGGTGAGATATGCAACTTAGAGAGTTTGACGTTATCGTTGTCGGTGGCGGCCACAACGGTTTGGTTTGCGCCAGCTACCTGGCGCAGGCAGGCCGAACTGTATTATTGTTAGAAGCGGCTGACTCGGTAGGGGGTGCTGCGGTAACGCGTGAATTTAGCAAGGGCTATTCGGCCTCAAGCTGCGCGCATTGGCTGTATCAGCTCAACCCACAAGTCAACGAAGATTTGGATTTGCAACGTCATGGTTTGCAGTTGGCCGCTAGAGATCTGTCCTCTATCGTCCTCGCGGAAAACGGCAGCCACATTAGCATTAACGGTGGCAGCGTCAGTGGCTCTGATGTATCAGCAGAAGACAAGGCGAACTATCGCGCGCTGCATGAAAGGTTGTTGCGCTATAGCGGCGTGCTGGCGAATGCCTTTGCCAAACGGCCACCGAAGCTGGTAGACAGCGACTGGGCAGACAAACAGACGCTGCTCAAGCTGGGCCTTGCAGTGAAACGGCTGGGTCGCGAAGATATGCGCGAATTACTGCGCATCGCCCTGATGAATATCTACGACCTGGCGAATGAGCATTGCGACAATGAGCTGTTAAAAGCCGGTATGAGTATGGATGCGATTCTGGGCACGCATATGGGCCCTCGCTCGCCGAATACGGTCATGTCTTATTTATATCGACGCGTTGGCGATGTTTACGGTTATAACGGTCCAGCTGTGGTGCGCGGCGGCATGGGCGGGGTTGGCGTGGCATTGGCACAAGCGGCTCGCGCTGCCGGTGTAGAAATTCGCACCAACAGCCCGGTGGCGAAAATTAATCTCACGGCCGATAAAGCGACCGGTGTCACCCTGGCAGACGGTGAAGTGTTGAATGCCAAAACTGTTGTATCCAACGCCGATCCGAAAACCACATTTAGCCAGCTGGTTGGCACGCGTAATATTGAAGCGGGTTTCGCGCGTCGTATTCATAATATTCGTATGCGCGGCGACGCAGCCAAATTACATTTGGCGCTGGATGGCCTGCCCGAATTTGCCGGATTGAATAACAGTGACGCCGGCAATCGCTTACTGATTGCGCCGAGTATGACGTATATCGAGCGGGCGTTTAATCACTCGAAATATAAGGAGTACTCAACGGCGCCAGCGCTGGATATCAGCATCGCCAGCGTTCACGACGACAGCCTCGCACCGGCAGGCAAGCATGTGCTGTCGGCCATCGTGCAATATGCGCCGCGCGAGTTGAAGGGCGGTTGGCAAGACCATAAAGAAGCGTTCAAGCAAATAGTCATAGACCGCATTGCCGCTTATGCCCCCGGAATAAAGGATCAAATTACCGCGTCTGAACTACTGACGCCGAGTGATTTCGAAACCGAATTTCGCATTAGCGGTGGTCACTGGCACCACGGCGAAATCAGTGTCGACCAATTGTTGATGATGCGCCCCGTACCGGGCGCTAGCCAATACGCCACGCCTGTCGATGGTCTCTATCTTTGTGGCGCTGGCGCGCATCCCGGAGGGGGGGTTATGGGGTTAGCCGGTAGGAATGCCGCACAGGAAATCATAGGGGCGAAATCATGACAGCGCCGCATGATGAGCCCATGCGTTTGCGGACACCATTCCACTCGCGCGTGCAGCAAGCCTGCGAAGTCAATGTGTGGGGAGATTGGAAGGGCTACACCACGCCCGATTGCTATACCGAAGTTGAAAAAGAATACTCCGCCATCCGCGCCGGCACCGCCGTATTCGACCTAACACCCATGACCAAGTACCGCGTCAGCGGGCCTGATGCCGAAGCATATCTCGACCGCTTGGTCACTCGCAACGTAGCAAAAATAAAAATTGGCAGAGTGGCGTATACGGTATGGTGCAACGACAATGGCCAGGTAGTAGACGACGGCACAATATTTCGTTTCGGCGAACAGGATTTTCGTCTCTGCTCTTACGAGCGCGTCATCGATTGGATGCAATGGTCAGCACCAGGTTTCGACGTACAAATTGTCGATGAAACCGCGAACGTCGCCGCGCTCGCCGTGCAGGGCCCAACCTCATGCGCCGTGTTAAGAGCAATGGGTTTAGCAGGGCTGGAAAACCTCAAGCCATTCGGCATCACCACTTTTCCGTTCGAGGGCAGCGAACTAACAGTATCGCGCAGCGGTTTTACCGGCGACCTGGGCTACGAACTGTGGATTGCCCCGCAGCTGGCAGAAACCTTATGGGATCAGCTCTTCGCTGCAAGAGAGATCTATATGATTACCCCTATGGGTTCGCATGCACTCAGAGTAGCGCGCATCGAAGCCGGGTTCGTGCAGGCGGGAGTTGATTTTGTCGCGGCCGAGCACGTCATTCGCAATGGCCGTAGCCGTTCGCCGCTGGAGCTGGGGTTAGATTGGCTGGTTGATTTTAACAAGCCGGTTTTTAATGGCCGCAAGGCGTTACTGAAAGAAAAAGCAGAGGGGTCGCGCTACCGCTTCGTCAAATTAGATGTAGAAGGTAATAAGCCCGCCGAACACTCTTTTATTTATTACAAGCGCAAAGTCGTTGGCACCGTAACGTCGGCGGCCTGGTGCCCAACGGCTAAAACCAATGTCGCATTTGCTTCACTGGAATTACCGCTAGGTAGCAACAACGACGATCTTTTTGCCGAAATTTACTATATGCGGGAACTGCACTGGACTCGCGTAATGGCCAAGTGCAGAGTCATTACCCAGCCGGTATTCAATCCGCCGCGTCGCAGTGCCACGCCTGCGCTCGACTTTTAGTCGTACAACTACATGAAATTTATCGCCACGGATGTAGCCGACACACCACAACGCATGCAGGCGATGGTGCAGGCGCAACGGCAGAAAACTGGCTTTGCCATCGATCGATATTTCTATCGCTCGCACGTAAGCTACGCTAAAGAGCTGGACGCTATTATTTTCAAAAGTTGGCTGTACGCCGGTCACGTCAGTGAAATCCCCGCCAACGGCGACTATATTCTTTTTGAAGTCGGTGAAGATTCCATCATCATTAACCGTGATCACAGTGGCCAGGTCTCGGCGGCGTTTAATATATGCCGGCATCGCGGCGCGCGAGTTTGTGAACAAGCGCAGGGAAATCGTAAAACATTTGTTTGCCCCTACCACGGTTGGGTTTACAACAGCGACGGCTCGCTAAAAGCGGCGCGGCATATGGATACCGCCGACAACTTTGACAAGGCGAATTACGGTTTGAAAAAGCCGCGAGTGGAAGTTTTCGATGGTTTAGTTTTTATTAATTGCGACGCCAACGCTAACTCCTTCACCCCCGATATGGAGACCATCGCGCCGGCGCTGGCAGCATACGATTTACCGCACGCCAAGGTCGCGCATCAACAAACCTATCGCGTAGATGCGAATTGGAAACTCGCGCTGGAAAACTATTTAGAGTGTTACCACTGCGCGACCTCGCATCGTGCCTACGCGGCACTGCATACGCTAAAAGATCTGCGCCGCAATGTGCAGTCTATCAACGACGCCATGCTGGCGCGTGCCGAGCAGATCACCGGCATAGTCGGTATCACCACCGCTGTTAGTCAGGTGTATACCCAAGCGCAGCATTTTGGTGGCGGCGCGCACAGCAGCCGCTATGCCTTATATGAAGGCTATAAAACCGGTAGCAAAAATGGCGAACCGGTCGCGCCGTTGATGGGCAATATCAAAGACTATGATGGTGGCGCCGGAGATTTTCAATTTGGGCCGCTAACCTTTATGCTCAACTATCCTGACCACTGCGTACTTTACCGTTTCACGCCGCGCAGTCTAACCAGCACCGATATGTCGCTGGTGTGGTTTGTGCGTGCAGACGCCAGAGAGGGTGTCGACTATGATAAAGCAGCGCTAACCTGGCTGTGGCACCACACCTCGCTGGAAGATGAGTTCATTATTCGACGCAACAGCGAGGGCGTAAACTCGCGCTTCTTTGAGCCAGGGCCTTACAACCCGGAGTTTGAAGCGCTGCCGATGGACTTTATCAAATGGTATTTACAGGCGCTTGGTCAGGGCTAGATGAATGAGGCAGTCGCATCACGTCGACGGTAGCAAGCAAACAGCTTAAGCTTGTGCGACGTTTTGGTTGCAAAATACAATAGCCGATCATAAACGCCAAATTGCATGAAAACTGTGCAGTCAATAACTAAGCCAACACTTTGTCAACGTCGGCGTCATCGCTGAAAAAACCTCAATAAGGTGAACTTAAAACGTGCCAATGGCGTAGTCGTTGGTATCTCGAATTCAAGGTAGTTAAATATGAGCGCAGATATAACTTTACACGAAGTACTCAATAGCCCCCGCCCAATTCATGAGGTGTTTGCCTACGTGTCTGACTTCGCCAGCTGCGAGCAGTGGGATCCAGGCGTTAGTTCTGCGCGCCGCCTCACCAGTGGGCGCATTGGCGTTGACACTCAATATCGCGTGGTGTGCGCCGTTGGCCCGGTGCGTTTGCCGCTGCAGTACGAAATCACGCAGTGGGAGGTCGACAAGAAAGTTGTATTGCAAGGCAGCTGTGCTTTTTTTACGGTAACCGATACCATTAGCTTGGTAGAGAATAATGGTGGCACACAGCTCGACTACAAAGCTGAATTCGCCTTCAACAAAGGTCTGGCAAAGGTGGCGGGTATATTCAAAGGTGCTATGACAAAAATGGGCGAGCGTGCGGTTAGCGGTCTTGAGCAGGCTTTGAACGATGATTTCCCCGCGCCCAAGTCAAGCATGAGCAGTCGACTGGCCGACAAGTGGGTGCTGCCCGGCATGGCCTTGTTCACCAAGGTGGGTTATCGGCTGGCGAAATCGCGCTGGCATCCGCTGCCGAGTTACCTGGGTGATAAACATATTGTATTGACAGGTGCCACGTCAGGGATTGGTTTGGCTGCGGCCGAACGACTCGCCAAAATGGGCGCACATTTAACGTTGGTCGTTAGAGATCAAAAAAAGGCCGAAAAGGCAGCTGAACGCATCAGTCGCGACACCGGCAACGAGAATATTAATATCGAAATTGCCGATCTCGCGTCGATAAATGAAGTACACGCGCTGGCAGACAGACTGCTGCAAAGCGAGCGCCCCATTGATGTATTGATAAACAACGCCGGTGCGTTGATTAATCCGCGTGAGACCACCGGCGAGGGACTGGAGAAAAGTTTTGCGCTGCTGCTGCTGAGTCCATTCACACTGACCGAACGTCTGCAACCACTGCTGAAAGCTGCTGGCGACGCGCGAGTTGTCAATGTCGTTAGTGGTGGTATGTACACGCAGCGGCTTGACGTCGACGACCTGCAAAATAAACACGGTAAGTACTCGGGCAGCACCGCTTACGCGAAAGCTAAACGCGGGCTGGTAGTTGTCA
>RCMY010003538.1_pt1 | contig 14661 bp, 9 predicted proteins | sample 2041341 | NCBI WGS metagenome assembly RCMY01 (sample SAMN09708234, study PRJNA481090) | Marine sediment metagenome, whole genome shotgun sequencing project.
TATTCATTTTGCCGAGTCTTTTATAGGTAATTGCCACAGAAGATTTGTTAGATCCTTTTAAGAGTTCGCTGGCATTGTCATCAAAATCAGCCACATTAATGTCCCCAATTTTAATTATCTCATCACCTGCTTTTAGTCCCGCTTTATCCGCCGGGTAATCTTTATAAGGCTCTATGACCAATAATCTATCTTTATAAGAACGTACTAAAGCTCCTATACCAGAATATTCCCCAGCGTTGTTGATTTTATAAGCCTCAACATCCTGTTCGTTCAAGAATTTGGTATACGGATCAAGCTCGTTCAACATGTTCTTAATGGCCGTATCCATCAATTCGGCAGGGTTGGTCTCATCAACATAGTTCATATTCAATTCTTTAAAGAGCGTCGTGAATATCTCTATCTGTTTGGCAATTTCGAAGAAATCGCTCTTAAAACCACTACCAACAATTAAAAAGGTAATGGCCAAAATGGGAACCAACACCTTTTTTTTAATCAACTTTTGCATCATCAATCTTTTTTAGAAATTTTTGAAGTATTTTTTGCATGCCTTTTTCTACCTCAGGGTAAGTTGGCATTTCTTTCCCAAGATATAAAATTAGAAACGCAAAGTTCCCCTCACTATTGTTAAAAACCAAGTGTTTGTTCAAACGGTAAGTTTCACGCAACAGTCTCTTGATCCGGTTTCTTTTAACGGCACTCTTAAAATTCTTTTTAGGAACGGCTACTCCTGTTTTTAATTTTGCATCCACAGGCGCTTCAAGCTTCAAGTATATAAGCTTGTAGGGAAAACTGGTTAGCGTTTTTCCTTCTTTAAAAAGCATTTCTATGAGCTTCTTGCTTTTGAGTTTTTCTTTCTTTGGAAATTTCATTGACATGGTCGGGTAAAAGTAAATAAAATTCACTGTATGGCTTTTATGACATTTGTCATTTGTTGACAGCCTAAAAAGGTTCTATATTGTATGAGATAATCTATTCAGTCTAATCCTACTTACCTAAATATTTTAAATATGGGAGAATTAAACGTTGAAAAATTAATCGGAAATCCGAACAAGGCTTTATATATAAAACATCTCATGTCAGATATTAAGGCTTTGGAACATATGCTCAAAAATGACTTGTTTGAGAAAGGTACCACTAGAATTGGTGCGGAACAGGAATTTTGTTTGGTAAATGGTGAATGGGAGCCTGCTAACAATGCCGATGAAATATTGAAAGAACTTGATAAGAAATATTTTACATCTGAATTGGCATTGTATAACCTCGAAATAAATTTGGAACCACTCGAATTAACGGGGGATTGCTTCTCAAAACTTCATAAGAATTTGAATGATCTTTTGGACCAGGCTAATGAGGTTGCCAAAAAGCATGATACAAAAATCATGCTAACTGGCATTTTACCTACAATTAGGACCAAGCATTTAAGCCCTTCTTATATGACACCTTTAAAGCGGTATGCTATATTAAATGAGGCTATCAAGGAGGTTAGAAAAAATGATATAGAATTACATATAAAAGGAGTTGATGAACTGAATTTAAAACATGATTCTATTCTATATGAAGGGTGTAACACCAGTTTTCAAACGCATTTACAGATAGATCCAGAGGATTTTGCGGACACCTACAACTGGGCACAAGCCATTGCTGGTCCTATTCTTTCAATTTGTACAAATTCACCCTTATTAATGGGACGCGAACTATGGGAAGAAACCCGTATTGCTCTCTTTGCCCAAAGTATAGATACACGGGCAAGTACTTTTGTTTTGAACGAAAGAGAGCCAAGAGTAGGTTTTGGTAATAAATGGGTGGAAGGCTCTGTGGCCGACTTTTTTAAGGATACCGTTATCGGATTCAGAAGCCTAATTACCTCGGAGTTTGGTACGGATAGTATGACCGAACTGGAAAATGACAAGATTCCAAAATTAAAAGCACTGAAATTACATAATGGGACAGTGTATAAATGGAATAGGCTATGTTATGGCACCTCGAATGGCCAACCCCATATACGAATTGAGAATAGATACCTTCCTTCTGGGCCCTCAACTTCAGATGAAATTGCGAACATGATGTTCTGGGTAGGCGTGATGAAAGGCAGGCCCAAAGAATTCGATAATATACATACCAAAATGGATTTTAAAGATGTGAAAAGCAATTTCTTTAATGCGGCAAGATATGGTATGGCTACACAATTTTATTGGGACAACAAACTAATTTCAAGTCAAGAACTTTTAATGGACCACTTATTGCCAATGGCCTACAGGGGATTGTATAGTATGAAAGTTGCCCCAAAAGATGCAGAACATTATTTGCGGATTATCAAAAATCGAATACAATCAAGAAATGGTTCAAGATGGATTGTAGAAGCCTTCCGCAAACTTAAAAAGGACTTTAAAACTCCCGATGCGCTTAAAATATTATCTGCAACCATGTATAAAAGGCAGGAAAAGGGATATAATATTGATATTTGGCAATTGCCAAGAGGTGATGAATTCAAGATTCCTAAAGACAACAGAAAAGTTGGGGAACGCATGATTATCAGAACTATTACCGCTCAGGAAAATGACAGCATGGAGCTTGTTTTGAGAATGATGCAATGGAAAAATATTCATCATGTTCCCATACTTGACGACCACTTGGATTTAGTGGGCCTTTTAACCTGGACAGACGTTGGCAAGTATTTGGATAATCCCAAAAAGCATGAGCAGAGCATTGAGAAGATAATGCAGAAAAATTTAATTACGGTAATGCCAGGGACCCCTTTGGAGGAAGCCAAAAAATTAATGCAGCAGCATAAAATAAATTGTTTGCCTGTAGTTCGCGACAAAAAACTGGTTGGTATTATTACTTCCAATGACTTATAATATATGGCAACAGCCCTGAATCCGGAAATAATGGTGGAGACCAAGCGCATTATTGGTCATATTAAAGGAAATCTTCCAGGACCTACCTTGATTTTTTTTGGTGGCATTCATGGCAACGAACAATCTGGCGTTACAGCACTTGAGCATGTTTTCAAAGAATTGGGGATGAGCCCTTTTTCTTGTAAAGGATCGGCTTATGGTATTAGGGGGAACATTCCTGCATTAATAAAAGGAAAGAGATTTGTTGAGAAAGATTTAAACCGTATTTGGACCCATTCTAGAATCGAGAACATCAACAAAAAGTCAGAGGAACAACTTTCTGTTGAGGATAAGGAATTAGAGGCAATTTATGAGCTGATTTCAGGGATATTGGAGAATGAAAAAGGACCATTCTACTTTATAGATTTTCATACTACATCTAGCAAAACTTTACCATTTATTACGATTAACGATGCATTAATCAATAGGAGGTTTTCCAAGCTTTTTCCTGTTCCCATTATTTTGGGTATAGAAGAATATCTTGACGGCCCGCTTTTGAGTTACATTAATGAGAAAGGCTATGTTTCCTTAGGTTTTGAATCTGGCCAACATACCGAGGAAATGTCAATTAACAATAGTATTGCCTTTACTTGGTTGACCATGGCTTTCAGTGAGTTTTTGAATAGGGACGAAGTAAAGAATTTCAAGAAGCACTATATACAACTCCAAAAATCCGCACAGAATAATTCTAACTTTTATGAAATAACTTACCGCCATCACCTTAACGATATAAAGGATTTTAAGATGATGGAAGGGTTTAAAAGTTTTGAAGAAGTAGTTGAAGGTACTCCGTTGGCAATTGAAAAAGATGAGTTTATAAAAGCTGAAAAAGACACCATTATTTTCATGCCGCTGTACCAAGAGCAAGGCGAGGAAGGTTTTTTCTTGATACGAAAAACACCGATTTGGGCCCTTACATTATCAGCATTTTTACGCAGGAGCAAGCTTGGATCATTGTTACATATTTTACCTGGGATTTCTTGGGCCAATAAGCAAAAACAATCGCTATTGGTCAATACCAAAGTGGCCCATTTTTTTACAAAACCTTTTTTTCACCTTTTAGGGTATAGGAACAGGGTACTTGACAAGACCCATTTTGCCATGAGCAATAGAGAGCTTACTGCAAAAAATGAGATGTACAGAAACACTTGGTGGTACAGGATTACTACCAATAAATCACTCTAACAAATTAAAATTTTCCGCCTAATCCAAAGGTTGTTGCCAAACGTTGTTTTCGAGACGAACATCTGCCATGAGTAGTGAAGGATCAATAACTACAGCACGAATCCCACTCAACGGTCTATCTATGGAAAATTCGAATGTGGGATAAGACCAAGGCCAGTCAGGCAAAGTAGTTCTCTTTATATCTCCATAGGGGTTTTTTTTCTCCCCACGCATCATTCTAAGCGGTGTGTAAAAAGTTTCACTGGTACCATCGGCATATACGACTAGAATATCCAAAGGCATAGGCATTAAACCTATGCGCTCCAAATTGATTTTGGTCTTGTTTCCGTCGGCAAACACCTCCTTTATACCATAATCAATAGTATTCGTGGTTTGGGTCCAATCTGTTAGGTACCAATCCAATTCCATTCCAGATACTTTTTCAGCGGTTCTTTTTATATCATTGGGCGTAGGATGCTTAAATTTAAAATCGTCAAAGTATTTTCTAATGGTCTCCATTAATTTATCCTGACCAATAATGTAACCCAATTGAGAAAGGAAAATGGACCCTTTGCTATACGCTGAGGTTCCATAAGCAGAATTATGCCCATAACGATCTGCATGGGTTGTCTGGGGTTGTTCCAAGCCTGAAAGTGCCAAATTTCGATATCCTTTATAAGTGTTTTCAAAAGGATTATCTTTATTTCTTTCCATGATTTTGTTCATGCATAAATTAGAAATAAACGAAGTAAAACCTTCATCCATCCATTCATGTTTGGCTTCGTTGGTCGCCAAGATATGTTGAAACCAAGAGTGGGCCATTTCGTGAGACATTACGCCGATTAAACTACCTAGTTTACGACCACCAGTAATCAAAGTGCTCATGGCATACTCCATACCGCCATCGCCCCCATGAACCACAGAATACTGCTCATAAGGGTATTTGCCTATGTTCTTACTGAAAAACTCCATGGCTTCAGCGGTTTTTGGCTGAAGCTTCTTCCAGTTCTCGATAATCTCTGGGTCGTTTTTATACAAAAAGTGAAGCGTTGGGCCATTTTCCATTTTCAGTGTATCGTGGAGATAATCTGGATCAGCCGCCCACATAAAATCGTGTACCATTGGCGCTTTAAAATGCCACGTTAGGGTCTTTCCTTTTGCTTTTTTGACCTTGGTTCCAGTAGCTTCATAACCATGCCCAATTTCTTGTGGATTTTGTAAATAACCGGTTCCACCGACTATATAATCCTTATCTATTGTCAATTTTACATCAAAATCGCCCCAAACCCCATGAAATTCCCGAGCTATGTAAGGATCAGCATGCCATCCTTCAAAATCGTATTCTGCCAATTTTGGATACCATTGACTCATTGAAAGTGCAACCCCTTCTTTATTATTTCTCCCAGAACGTCTAATTTGAACAGGAACTTGGCCTTTGAATGCCATTTCAAAAGTTGTTTTCCCACCTGCTGGAATAGGTTTGGCCAATTCTACGACTAAAATAGTCCCTTCTTCATTGAACTTTACTTTTTCACCATCTTGTGTCAAAGAAGTTGGGTGCAAGTATCCTATTTCGTTAGGGGATAAAGCAGCTATTCTACTTTTGCCTTCAACATACATTCTGCCATCAGGATCATTTATGTTCTGAAGATGAATATCCATCTCACTGCCGGGTTGAAAGGCATTGAAATACAAATGATAATACACTCGTGTCAATTCATCAGGGGAATTATTGGTATAAACCAGTTTTTCTGTTCCCTGATATTGATAATTATCGACATTCATAGCCACTTCAATGGAATAGTCGACATGTTGTTGCCAATAAGAATTTGACTGCTGTCCTTGAACGAATAAAGCAAAGTTTACCAGTACAAGAAAGAGGGTTGTTTTAATAAACTGCATACTAATCTAAATATAAAATTATTTTATTTTCCAGTTGCCATTGTTCTCGCCATTAGCAATGCGTTATAGGCATTTACAATTTTTCCTGAGGTGCTGATCTTGTCCAACGTATTGTTTTTTGATGCATTACCTCCAAGAATAACCGCAGCCTTGGTACTGAGACCGGAATCAAGAATTACTTTCTTTACCTGTGAAGCGCTAAGGCTTGGGTATTGCGAACGTACCAAAGCAGCAACTCCTGCAACACCAGGAGAAGCCATCGAAGTTCCTGGCATGAATTCATATTTGTTATTCGGTATCGTTGAGTAAATATCTGTTCCAGGCGCAAAAACATCAACATTTATCGCTCCATAATTAGAATAGGACGCTACCATATCCGAACCATATTTAGGACCTAAAGCACCAACTGTAATTACATTGTCTGCAATTTCCGGTCCATTGTTTATTTGATCATTCGGATAATTCGGATTCTTTGGATCATCTAAATTGGCCCCATCATTACCGGCCGCGTGCACAATCAAGACATCTTTCGAAGCTGCATATTTAATAGCTTCGTATACCCATTCCGCATTTGGCGAAAACGACTTTCCAAAGCTGCCATTAATGATTTTAGCACCATTGTCAACGGCATACCGAATACCTAGCGCGATATCCTTATCGTATTCATCTCCGTTGGGAACTGCTCGTATGCTCATTATAGCAACATTATTGGCCACCCCATTGGCACCTTTGCCATTATTTCGTTCAGCGGCTATAATACCTGCCACGTGCGTACCATGGCTCTCATCCTCAAACCTGTTTTGAGGGTTTCCGTTACCATATTGGGTATCCATTAAATCATACGGATTATCACCAACAACTTTTCTTCCATCAAAATCTACCTTGAGGTTATAGTTCAGTTGTTCTGTGAAATGCTTGATACCACCTTCTAATTCCTCTATAATTTCAGGAATATTATCTGCAAATGTGTACATCTGAGTCAACACAGCTACATGCCTTTGCATTTCTTCATTTTCAGATTTAATACTAGAAACATCTTTTTTGGTATAATCAGTTTTGCCCAAATGTTGCTTTACAGCGGCATCAGCACTTTTAACAGCCTGTAGTATTTGTTCATACTGTTGTTTGTTGCCAAGGGCCTGCTGGTATTCCTTGTCCAATTTAGTTTTTGCTTTAGCTTGTAAATCAGTATCTCCTAATTTGAGTCTTAGGATTCTAACATATTCCAATTGCTCATTGTATGATTCACCCAAAAAATTATACCCATGAATATCGTCTACGTAACCATTTTTATCATCGTCCTTACCATTACCGGGCTTTTCCTTACTATTAGTCCAGAGAACCCCATCTAAATCTTCATGCTTTAGATCTATTCCTGAATCTAAAACCGCAACTATGACTTTTGTGCCTTTTCTAGTGCCAATAATTTCGCGATAAGCTTTGTCTACACTCATTCCGGGAATTGTATCTGTAACCAAGTCCGCATGCCCCCAGGACTTTTTTTGATTTTCCGTCAAATCTGCCACTTTTAGCGGCATGGTGTCTATTTTTTCAATGGGGGTAGAAATCAATGTGGTTGCCCCGCAACCCATTAAAAGGATACCTGCTGTGAACCCTAAGATGGGCTTTGTAAAATTACTTGTCATTTATAAAATATTAAGTTAGTGCGTTTCTATGATCATAAGGGATCTTTGTTTGAAGGAAGTGTATCATTATCGGAGTGGAAATTTACGAAATTCCCCAAACATGGCTTAATTGAAGATTTCATTAAATGTATGGATTTGGTCTAAACGCACTCCCTTTTTAGTATTTTTAAGTGTACAAATCTCGTTATGGGCGTCATGCTCCAAAAACAGCAAATAATCATTTGCGACGGCTTCATTCATGAATAATTGTTTTTCTTCCATACTCAGTAAAGGGCGTGTATCATATCCCATTACGTAAGGCACGGGAATATGCCCTGCGGTTGGCACTAAATCTGCTGTAAAAACCAAGGTACTTCCTTTGTAATTAATATGCGGTAGCATTTGCTTGTCAGTATGACCATCTACAAAAAGGATACCAAAACCCAATTCTGAATTTTTTAAATAAGCACCTTCATCTTTTTTAATGAACTTCAATTGCCCACTTTCTTGCATGGGAAGAAGGTTTTCTTGCAAGAAAGAAGCTTTTTCACGCATATTGGGTATAGTTGCCCATTGCCAATGATCTTCGTTCGTCCAAAAATGGGCGTTTTTAAATGCTGGCTCATAGCCTGTACGATCTTTGTTCCATTGAATGCTTCCGCCGCAATGGTCAAAATGAAGATGGGTCATGAATACATCGGTAATATCATCGCGATGAAAACCGAATTTTTGGAGTGATCTATCTAATGTATGATCACCCCATTGGTAATAATATCCGAAGAATTTATCTGATTGCTTATTACCCATGCCCGTATCAATCAAAATTAATCGGTCACCATCTTCGATCAGTAGGCTGCGAGCGGCCATATCGATCATATTATTACTATTTGCTGGGTTGGTACTATTCCAAATTGATTTTGGCACCACTCCAAACATGGCGCCTCCGTCTAATTTAAAATTACCGGTCTCGATGGGGTATAATGTCATTCAGATTAAATAAAGAGGCTGCAAATTAAGAAAAGCAAGGGGGATATTTCCTTTGTGTAGCTGTTAATTAATCGTTTTTAACAAATTATAACTGTTTTTGGCCTTTTTGCACTAACCCAAACAATTGTTGACCAAAGTAAAGCATGGCTTTGATTTCCTGTACACTTAATAGCCTTTCTTTCTTAAGAATGAGCAAAGATGAACCGTTGGATTCAATATGGTAATATGGGTGACTTTCTAAAAAGAGGATCAAATCATCGTTGAACAAAGATTGGATTGCATCTGTATTTTCCCCGCTTAGGAAAAAGCGTTTATTAAAATCAGAATGCTGGTCAATTGTGATATCCTTAAACCCTGCAAGACTGTATTTAAAATCCAACAATCCTTCCTTATCCAAAGTAAAAACAGGAATATCACGGTCTAAATTTATATGCATGGCCGTGGTTTTAACAACTTCTTTGGCGATGAAGGCACCTTCAGTGAATTCAGCATCAAACAACATGTACCTTTTGTTCCCTTCAGATAAGGTATTGTACGTGTATGGTATTTCCCTAGTTCTGAAAAACACAAAATTGCTCAAAAATCCCGTATCTGTATTTTTCCGGGCAGCATAAGATAGACTAAAGTCACTGGCAGTAGCCTCTAAAAGCGATTGTCTTTTGGTAAAATAACGTTCAATAGGTTTCAATTTGTCAAGTGGAAGAATTTTACGAATGGCAAATGGGTGATGCGAGTCGGTTTCATGTTTATCCAATCCAATAATCTCAATACTCCCTCCTTTTTTGGCAAATGTTTCCGTATAATTATCCAATCCCTCTAATACAGTGTCATCCACAAAATTACATAGTGAAAAGTCAAGTATTACATCTTCATTTTCAGGAACTACATCCAATTTGCTTTTGAGTTTGTAAAAATTAATAAATGTGCAAAAGTATTTGACACTTACATAGAAGTTGCCGCCATCTTTTTCCTTGAATAAAAGAACATTGGGCTTCGCTATATGACTGAGAAAGAAACCAACATCCTTATTGATTATAGCGTGAATAATAAAAGTAACCACAATTCCTGCACTTATTCCCGTAATCAGGTTTGTAAATAGGGTAGTTATTAGAGTCACCAGGAATATGAGGGTCTGCTCCTTGCCTATTTTAGCGATTTTGGTTATGGTTCTCGGTGTGGCAAGTTTATAGCCGGTATAGACCAAAATAGCTGCCAAAGCGGCGAGCGGGATTTTGCGTAGCTGATCTTGAAAAAGCAGTACAAATACCACTAAAAATAAAGCATGGAAGAAATTTGCAGATCTGTTTGTGGCACCATTGTTCACGTTGACCGAACTTCTTGCAATCACTGTGACTACGTTAAGCCCCCCAAGAAACCCACTTAAGGTTGTTGCCAATCCAAGTGCTTTTAGGTCTTTATTTACATTAGAACGCCGGCTTTGGGGGTCCAATTTATCAATGGCCTTTATGCTCAAGAGCGTTTCAATACTTGCAATTAACGTAATGGCCACTACGGCCACTATAAAATCGCTTTTCATGGCTTTTGAAAAATCTGGGAATGCCAGATTGGCGACCACATCATCTGGGATATTGATCAAAAAGGATTCATCCAAAGGATACGGAATGTTCAATGCCGCCAGAACATAACTTAGCCCTACGGTCAAAATAAGAATCCACATTGGTGCTGGGACCAAATGAAAATATTCATTTCTGATCTTTGAATAAAAAACCATGATCAAAAGGCTAATAACACCTATCCCGGCGGCGGCGGCGGATGAGATATCAAAATTTTGGAAAAGATCTAAAACTCCTGCCGGGATTCTCACAAGCAAACTTATTATGCTGCCACTTTCATTGTTATGGCCAATCATGATATGAAATTGTTTGGCCAATATTCCCAAACCTATAGCTGCTAACATACCCTCAATTGCCGAAGCTGGGAAAAAATCAGCTAGACGTCCCATTTTTAAGAACCCTAAAAGTATCATAACCACCCCAGAGACGACTATAGCTGCTAATGTAAATAAATAACCCTGGTACATATCGCCCTGTCCCAATGTCGTTATAGCGCCAAGAAGCACAATGACCAACCCATTTCCTGGACCTGTAATGGTAACATTGGATCCACCTAATATCGAAGCGACGATGCCACCTACCACGGCGGCGATAATTCCCGAAATTGGCGGGGCCTCACTTGCCAAGGCCAATCCTAGGCCCAGGGGAAGAGCAATCAAAGACACCACAAAACCAGAAAAAATATTCTTGGGCAGCGCCTTTACAAAAGTCTGTGTTCGATTGGTTCTTGCTGACACTGTTTATCTTCGAATTATCAAAAGGTCGGTTGGTAAATCAGACAGAATATGTTCTAGATCATGGGGAAAAATCCGATCCAATATTCCTGTTTTGGTTGGGGCGTTCATAATTAATAGGTCGGCCCTTACAACTTCAGCGTAATGACCTATTGAATAGCCTCTTTGCCCGAAAATACTTTGCGTTTTTACTTTTACCTTACTAGTCAATGTGTTAGGTAGATCAGCAACCAGTTTACGTACTCGTGATTCCTCACGGTGTTTTAGGCGTTCTTTTACCAGATTTGCCTTTTTCAATGATCGGTCATCTTCTACCGTAACATGTATTTCACGTTGTAAAATTTCTTCAACAATGGTCAATTGTTGTGCTCCAAGGACATTGGCCACATAAAAGGCATCTGTTATTGCCAAGGGGGTGTCGGGTGCATCTAAGCCATTTACCACTACATTTTTACAAGGCACACGTACTGCAGATGGTTTTATCAATAGCAACACTGAACAGCATACCTTTCTTGTAAGTTTACGGGCAATTGACCCAACATAAAACTGGAATATATTTTCATGCTGTAATGCTCCAAGAATTAACAAGTCTATGTGTAGAGAATCACAAGCCTCAAGAATCACATCGTAAGGTTTCCCTTTTTCCCACTGTATATCTATAGACAGATTCTTATGTTCTATATTCTTAAGAATTTGGTTGATTTCATCTGATTTTTCATCTGATTTTTCACCAACATGCAATAAAATCAATTTGGCTTTAAAAAAATGGGCAATACGCGTAGTCTCGAATACATTTACCTTGAGTGAAGGTGAAAAGGCAAAGCCAAATAATATGGTTTTAAAAGGATGTACATTGTTTTGCATGCGCATTGATTGAAAGTCCAAGATAATACAATATTTATTAAGCAAAATGCTGGCTGTACATATTGTACAATATATAATAAAAGGGTATTTTTCATTAAAATTTAAGTAATGCTCGAATTATCCGGAATAGTCATACTTGGAATCATTGCGCAATGGGTGGCTTGGCGTTTGAAATTACCAGCGATATTGCCCCTAATTTTGATAGGGTTGCTCGTGGGGCCTATCGCCACACTCTATACCGAGGATGGTGGCAAATTGATAGAGCCTATTTGGAACGGTGAAAAGGGCCTTTTCCCAGGAGAAGGTCTTTACTATTTTGTTTCTTTGGCCATTAGTATTATTCTTTTTGAAGGTGGTTTAACTCTAAAGCGCTCGGAAATCAAAAATGTGGGGCCGGTGATCACAAAATTGATAACGCTTGGTTCTTTGGTTACTTTTTTTGGTGCTGGGTTGGCGACACATTATATTTTTGGATTGAGTTGGCAAATTTCATTTTTGTTCTCTGCTTTGATTATTGTCACAGGACCTACGGTTATAACGCCTATTCTAAGAAACATCCCATTAAAACAAGATGTTTCTGCGGTATTGAAGTGGGAAGGCATCCTAATTGATCCGATCGGAGCTTTGGTAGCAGTTTTAATATTTGAGTTTATAAGTGTTGGGGAAGGCCAAGCTTATACAATGACGGCTTTAATCGATTTTGGTAAGATTTTGCTTTTTGGCACCACTTTTGGCTTCACTTTTGCCCACGGACTTGCGTTTGCTATAAAGAAAAGTTTAATCCCACACTTTTTACTTAATGTGGTGTCCTTGTCGGTGGTCTTATTGGTTTTTGTTGAATCTGACATTTTTGCCCATGAGTCAGGTCTTTTGGCCGTTGTGGTGATGGGCATGGTGATGGGTAATATGGATTTGCCAAATATAAAAGAGCTATTGTATTTTAAGGAATCGTTGAGCGTTCTGTTGATTTCCATTCTTTTTATTTTATTGGCTGCCAATATTAATGTTTCTGATTTAGAGTTGATCTACAATTGGAAAACAGCAGCCCTTTTTGCCATTGTTGTCTTTTTGGTTCGACCTCTTGGAGTTTTTCTAAGTGCATGGGGATCTAATCTAAAGTTTAACGAAAAGCTGTTTATTGGTTGGGTTGGTCCAAGGGGAATAGTCGCTGCCGGAATTGCTTCACTTTTTGGCACAAAGTTGATGGCAAAGGGCGAAGTTGGCGCAGAGTACATAACGCCACTGGTTTTTATGATTGTGCTCGGTACTGTATTGCTTAATGCTACTACTGCAAGGATTTTCGCGAAATTGGTGGGTGTCTTCCTTACAAAATCGGAGGGAATATTGATTATTGGCGCATCTAAGGTCTCTCGATTAATTGGGCATTATTTAAAGCAGAACAATAGGCATGTAGTTCTTATAGATAATAATGAATCCAATATCAATAAGGCAAAGCAGTTGGGTATAGAAGCTTTTAGGGCCAATATATATTCTGATTCACTTACTGATAATATTGAACTGAATGATGTAGGTTACCTTATGGCATTGACAGGCAACCCGGAAATAAATAGTTTTGCCATTAATAAATTCCACAATAAATTTGGGGAAAATGGCTCATTTCGATTGGTCACCACGGAAGAGATGAATGACCCAGAAAATAATCCAAGAGAGGGTTTATTCTCACATACTGATGACTTTATTAAATTGGTGGAGGCTGCGAGAAAATACCCTAAAGTCCATGAGATTGAACTCGACGATCAAGCCCATTATGACAGTCTTATTGAGATCACAAAGAATGATGAGGACATTATCCCCATATTCTTAAAAACCCACGATGGCGATCTTAAGATAATGTCGTCTTACAGTAAGGAATTCAAAGACATAAAAAAAGGATATAAGCTAGTGTATCTAGGTAAGGCTTTCAATACTGGGAAAACTAAAATGAAAGTCAGTAAACAAGCTTAAAAAGATTTAATCATTCAACTTTAATACTGCCATAAAGGCCTGTTGGGGTATTTCTACATTACCTACTTGACGCATCCGTTTTTTACCCTTTTTCTGCTTTTCCAAGAGCTTGCGCTTTCGTGAAATATCACCCCCATAACATTTGGCGGTAACATCTTTACGAAGGGCCTTAATGGTTTCCCTTGAAATTATCTTTGCTCCGATTGCCGCTTGTATAGGAATGTCAAATTGTTGTCGTGGAATAAGTTCCTTTAATTTCTCACACATTTTCTTGCCTATATTAGCTGCATTGTCTGCATGAATTAAAGCAGAAAGTGCATCAACAGGTTGCGAATTCAGCAAAATATCAACTCTGACCAATTTTGAAGTTCGCAATCCAATTGGGGTATAATCAAAAGAAGCATAGCCTTTTGAAACAGTTTTTAATCGGTCGTAAAAATCAAAAACAATTTCTGCTAAAGGCATATCAAAATTTAACTCAACGCGCTCAGTAGTTAAATAGGTCTGATTGGTAATCAACCCCCTTTTTTCAATACACAGCGACATAACATTACCCACGAAATCAGCTTTAGTGATTATGGTCGCTTTTATGTATGGCTCTTCTACCCTGTCCACTGTTGACGGATCAGGAAGATCCGAAGGGTTGTTAACAATTAAAGGTATATCGGGATTCTTTCTCGTAAATGCATGATAGCTAACATTGGGCACCGTAGTAATGACGGTCATGTCGAATTCACGTTCCAAGCGCTCTTGTATGATTTCCATATGAAGCATACCCAAGAAACCACATCGAAAACCAAAACCTAAGGCCGCACTGCTTTCAGGTGTAAAAACCAGGGAAGCATCGTTTAATTGAAGCTTTTCCATTGAGGAACGCAGCTCCTCAAAATCTTCTGTATCGACAGGATATATGCCCGCGAATACCATGGGCTTTACGTCTTCGAAACCT
>RCMY010003173.1_pt1 | contig 14658 bp, 16 predicted proteins | sample 2041341 | NCBI WGS metagenome assembly RCMY01 (sample SAMN09708234, study PRJNA481090) | Marine sediment metagenome, whole genome shotgun sequencing project.
GTATAACCTGTCCGAAACGCAAGCCCGCGCCATTCTGGAGCTGCGCCTGCAACGCCTGACCCAACTGGGCGTCAAGGAAGTCACCGACGAGCTGCAAGAGCTGGCCGGCAAGATCAAGGAATACCTCGCCATCCTCGCCAGCCGCGAGCGGATCATGCAGATCATCGCGGATGAGCTTTCAGAGGTTAAAAACCTCTTTGCCGTGCCGCGTCGCACCCAGATCGTCGACTGGTCCGGCGACATGGACGACGAGGACCTGATCGAGCGTGAGGACATGGTCGTCACCGTGACCTCGGGTGGCTATATCAAGCGCACCGCGCTGGCCGATTTCCGTAGTCAAAAACGCGGCGGCAAGGGCCTGAGTGGCATGGCGACCAAGGATGAGGACGTCGTAACGACCCTCTTTGTCGCAAACACGCATACGCAACTCTTGTTCTTTACTACCGACGGCATGGTCTACAAACTCAAGACATGGCGCCTGCCCCAAGGCGGCCGCACGTCCAAGGGCAAGGCAATCGTCAATATCCTGCCGATCCCCACGGGCGTCAGTATTGCCGCAATCATGCCGGTCGACCGGGATGAGGCGGAATGGGACGACCTGCAAGTCGTCTTTGCCACCTCGGCAGGCACCGTGCGCCGCAACAAGCTGTCGGACTTCACGAATGTGCGCAGCAACGGCAAGATCGCCATGCGGTTCGAAGAAGAGAACGCAGGCGTTACCCTCATCAACGCACGCATCGCGTCCAATGATGACGATGTGATGCTGGTGACGTCTTCTGGCCGGGCTATCCGCTTCCGGGCGACGGACGTTCGGGTGTTCAACAGCCGCGCATCGCTGGGCGTGCGGGGCATCCGCCTGACCGGGAACGACGGCGTCGTGTCGATGTCGATCATCCCCCATTTCGAAGCCACCTCGGACGACCGCGCGGCATATCTCAAAATGCGCCGCCAGCAGGCCGGCCTTACCGAGGAAGAGATGGACTCCGCCGAAGAAGACGGCGACGCCAATGCACAGCTTTCGCAAGATCAATTCAATGAAATGAAGGCGGCGGAAACGCTGATCCTGACCATTTCCGAACAAGGCACGGGCAAGCTAAGCTCCAGCCACGACTACCCTATTCGCGGGCGCGGTGGCATGGGTGTGACGGCGATGGACAAGGCGATGCGCGGCGGCGCGCTGGTCGCGTCCTTCCCGGTAACGCTGGAGGATCAGATCATGCTGGCCACCTCCAAGGGCCAGTCAATCCGCGTGCCGGTCAAGGGCATTTCCTTTCGCTCGCGCAGCGCGGGTGGGGTTAAGGTATTCAACACCGGCAAGAACGAGATCGTCGTCAGCGTCGCATGGATCGCCGAGCAACCCGAAGAAGAGGACGGTGCGCCGGACGAGGCGACAACCGGCGACGCATGAGCAGACCGCTTGGCAGACCGCGTAACGCCACGCTGATAATCGCCGCGCTGGCCAGTGCGGCGATCCTCCTCGTCGCCGGTGTCGCAGTTTGGCGCCATCTCGGTGGCGCGAGTGGCGATGCAGTCAGCGACCGCAGCAACGTGATCGCTAGTATCGGGGACGCTATCGAGGCCGCTGGCACAAATTCGGACCGCTGCGCGCAAGGCCTCACCGCTCTGGCGGGCGACGCTGCGGGCGATACGCTGGATGCCCGCATGGATCAGCTTGAGACATGCGGCAAGGCTGCCCGCAACTTGGCGGAGCAGGGCTATAGCGCGCTAGACGCCGGGGCGGGGCTGTCTGACTCGCCCCTACGCGCGGCCTATCTCGATGCCGCCGGGTCGCTGATGAGCGTCTACGAAATGCAAGGCGACGATTTCGACCTGATATTTGATATGTTGCACAGCGCACGCAGCACCGAAGCGCCCATGGCACCGCTGCGCAGCGACATCACCTACATCCTCGGCAATGTCACGCCCGATATCGCGGCTGGACAACAAGAGCTGGCCCGCGCCCGCGATGCCTATCGCAAGCGAGGCTAAGGCGTTTTGGCTGTCCCCTTTTTTATGCAGGGAAAACGCAAACCGCTTTGAGGGCCGCCCTCACCCCGCCGGATAGAGAGCGCTGAACTTTTCGGTCAAATAGTCGATCAGCGGTGCCTCTGTCGGCTCGAACCCGCAGGCGCGCGTGATCAGCTCGCGTGGGGCGTATAGCCCGCCGTGCTGCTGCACGTTTTCGCGCAGCCAGCCCATTGCCTGGCTCATATCGCCCTGCCCCAGCTGTGTATCCAGATCCGGAACTGCCTTGCGCAGCGCCTCAGACAGGCACCCGGCATAGACGTTGCCCAGTGAATAGGTCGGGAAATAACCAAAGAGGCCGACGGACCAATGCACGTCCTGAAGGCACCCTTGTGAGGCGCGCGGCACGGCGTAGCCAAAATCGCGCAGGAACCGCTCGTTCCAGGCAGCTTCCAGATCGCCCGGCGCCAGATCGCCCGCGACCAGCGCCCGCTCCAGATCAAAGCGCATGAGGATATGCAGGTTATACTGCACCTCATCCGCCTCAGTGCGGATGAAACCACGATGCAGGCTGTTGATGTTCGCATAAAGCGCATCCGCGCTATCGATGCCGAAATCGCCAAAGGCATCCTTCATCTGGCCATAGAGCCAGCCTGTAAAGGCACGGCTACGCCCCAGCTGGTTCTCAACGATGCGGCTCTGGCTTTCATGCACGCCCATCGACACACCCTTGCCCAGTGGCGTCAGGGCATAGGCGGGGTCGATGGATTGCTCATAGATCGCATGGCCGGACTCGTGCATCGTCGAATAGATACAGTTGAACGGATCATCGTCGCTGGTGCGCGTGGTGATCCGCACGTCGTCGCCCGACCCGCTGGAGAAGGGATGCACGGCCTTGTCGATGCGTCCGCGCGCCATGTCGTAGCCGCATACCTTGGCCAGCTGGCGCGCCAGCCGCATCTGCGCCTGCGCATCGAACTGCCCAGATATCTTCGGCGCGGCCGCGCCATTCAGCGCCGCCTCGCGCAGGCCAATGAGGCCGGGGCGCAGGGCGGTGAACATCGACTCCAGATCGGCGGCCTTTGCGCCCGGCTCGTAATCGTCGAGCATCGCGTCATAGACGTCGCCGCCATCGGCCAGCGCCGCGCCCTCCTCAAGCCTGAGGGCCACGACTTCGGCCAAGACGGGGGCGAAGGCGGAGAAATCGTCGTTTTCGCGCGCCTCGGCCCAACGGCCTTGGCTAAGCGCGGTCAACCGCGCCAGCGCAGTGGCCAGATCGCCCGGCACGCGCTGGGTGCGCTCATAGCTGCGGCGGATATGGCGTATTTGCGCCTCGCCGACCTGATCCAGCGTCTCTTGTTCTGCGGCGCCCAACCAGTCGCCGATGCGCGGATCGGTGCGGCACGCGTGCAAGACAGCCTGAAGCGCGCCAGCCTCTTCGGATCGCTGCGCAGCGGCGCCGCGCGGCATCATCGTCTCGCGGTCCCAGCTGAGGCGTCCGGCGATCTGCGCCAGCGCTTCGGTCTGGCGCTGAAACGCCATCAAATCGTCAAAAGCGCTCATGTCACTTACCTCTTATAGACTGCGCCGCCGGATAGCCGGCATGGAAGCGCGCACGTATGATCATCACCCAGACGATCACCGCCAGGAATTGGTGCAGGATTGCCACTTGCCAGGGCGCGCCCAGTACCACGGTCACGATCCCAAGCCCTATTTGTGCCAGCACAGCGCAGAACGCCAGCGTAAAAGCGGACCGCGTCGCCACATGCGCGCTACGCCGTCCGCGCATGAGGACCATGATGGAAAACGCCAGTAGCGCATAGCCGACGAGCCGATGAATGAACTGAACCGTGCCGGGGTTCTCGAAAAAGTTGCGCCACCACGGCTCGATCACCATCATCTGCTGCGGCCAGAGCGCGCCGCCCATCAGCGGCCATTCGGTATAGCTGCGACCGGCGTCGATACCGGCGACCAGCGCGCCGATGAGTATTTGAAGAAAGGTGAAATGCATCCACCCCGTTCCCAACCCGAAGAGGCGGGCCTCACGCGCGCGCCGGGCCTGCATGATTTCACGCTCAGGCCGCGACAGCAGCAGCGCATACCACGTGATGAAGCCGAGGATGACGAAAGCCAGCCCCAGATGCACCGCCAGTCGATAGGAGGCGACATCGGTTCTGTCCCCGCCCAGCCCGGAGTAGACCATCCACCAGCCGACCGCGCCCTGTGCACCGCCAAGCGCACCGAGCAATAGTAATCGCCCAGTCCAACCCGCCGGGATCTGCCGCGCGGCAAGGAAGCCGAAGAAGCCGACGGCCCAGACCAGCCCAATGACGCGGCCCAGCTGCCTGTGGCCCCATTCCCACCAGTAGATCACCTTGAAATCCTCAAGGGTCATCCAAGCGTTCTGTATCTGAGCTTCGGGGATCGCCTGATAGCGCGCGAATTCTGCCTGCCAGTCGGCGGCGTTCAGCGGCGGGATCGCCCCGGTCAGCGGGCGCCATTCTGTGATCGACAGGCCGCTATCGGTCAGCCGCGTCAGCCCTCCAACGGCGATCATGACCACGACCAGCGCAAAGAGCAGCATCAGCCACAGGCGGATGCCCCGCCGCGCGCCGCGCCGACCCTCATCGATCATACCGCCGCGAGGCTGTGCACGCACCGCGCCGGGGGCGTCAACCTCCTGAAAAATGCTGCGCTTTTCAGCCATTCTTGTCGCTCCTCGGATCGCATGCCATCTCGCTTGCCGGCGCACAGTAATGCGCGCACCTCGCCCCTTCAACCATCGCCGCCCCCGCGATCCTTCCAGCGGACCATCTGCCGCATGATGCCGTGCAAGAGGCGTGCGTCGGCCTGGGTCAGCGGCATCCTGCTCCAGAAATTGCGCAGGGTCTGGCGCATGCTGGCCGCCTTGTGTTCAGGGTAGAAGAACGCGGCCTCGTCCATGCGGCCCTCGTAATGCGCGGCCAACGCCTCGACCTCGGTGTGGTCGGCCCAGACGGTATTGTGCATATGCACCTGCCCTTCCGGCACCAAAGCCGAGGCGCGGCGCCACTCATAGGCCGTCAACAGCACGCATTGCGCGAGGTTCAGGCTGGGAAATTCAGGATTGATCGGCACCGTGATGATCGCATTCGCCCGGATAACGTCGTCGTTTTCCAGCCCCGCGCGCTCGGGGCCGAACAGGACGGCCACCTTCTGCCCCTCACCGATCCGGCGCGCGGCATCGCGCATTGCCTCTTCTGGGCTGAGTATCGGCTTGGTCAGCTCGCGACCGCGCACGGTGGTCGCATAGACATAGTGGCAATCTGCCAGCGCGCCGGGCAGATCATCGACCAGCAGCGCCTCGTCCAAAAGGCGCCCGGCCCCGCTGGCCATCGCCACCGCGTTCGGATTGGGCCAGCCGTCGCGCGGCGCGACGATCCGCATCCGGTCCAGCCCAAAATTCCACATCGCGCGCGCCGCCGCGCCGATATTCTCGCCCATCTGCGGGCGCACCAGCACAAAGGCGGGCTGGGGGTTGTCCGTTGGCATGATCGGTCCTCTCGCTCCGGCGCGTGATACCGTCCTGCCCCCGGCTTGGAAAGGCCAGTGCATCTTCTGCCCCTAAATATCCGCGCCGCAGGACTCCACACCCTGCGACCAGTGGCGTCGCCCGAAATCCTGCGCTATAGCAAGCGCCAAGCCAGACCGAGGAGCGCCACCCATGAGCGACCAAGAGCAGCCGCAGATCTACCTGATCACCCCGCCTGAGTTCGAGCTAGGCCAGTTTCAGGACCGCCTCGCCGCCACGCTTGACGCGCACGAGATAGCGTGCCTGCGCCTCTCGCTCGCCACCCATGACGAGGACCGCATCGCGCGCGCCGCCGATGCCTGCCGCGAGATCGCCCATGCGCGCGACGTGGCGATCGTGATCGACAGCCACATCGCGCTGGCCGAACGGATGGGCCTCGACGGCGTTCACCTGCTTGACGGCGCGCGATCGGTGCGCAAGGCGCGCAAGGCGCTGGGGCCAGACGCCATCATCGGTGCGTTCTGCGCCCAATCGCGCCACGAAGGCTTGGGCGCAGGCGAGGCGGGCGCCGATTACGTCGCTTTCGGCCCAGCAGGCGCCAACGCGCTCGGCGACGGGGCACAAGTCGAAACCGAGCTGTTTCAGTGGTGGTCCGAAGTGATCGAAATTCCCGTCGTTGCCGAAGGCGCGCTGGACGCGACCCTGATTGCGCAACTTGCGCCGATCACCGATTTCTTTGGCATCGGGGATGAGATCTGGGGCCATGACGATCCCGCCGCTGCCCTCGGCGATCTGATCCGCGCGATGGGCTGACGCCTCTCGGCCCTGCCTCTCAATCCTGTCTCTCAGGCGGCATGGCGGCGCGCACGATATGCTCGGCCTCATTGGCCAGCGTCTTGCGATTGTTGAAATCGGCGACCTTTAGCGGCGCGTGATAGACCAGCTCCGCGCGCCCGCCGCGCGGTGCCGCCATGACAGCCAGGAAATGCGGCCCGAAATCCATGTCCCCAAACCAGCCGTAAAAGGCCGCATCCTGCCCATCGGGCGCGCGGTAGATCACCGTCACCGGCTGGATGTAGGCCTTTTCCTTTAACCCCGGCGAAAAGAACGCCTGAAACAATGTCGGCTTGAACGCCAGCACCCGCAGCCCGTCGGTCGAGGTGCCTTCAGGAAAGAACAGCAATTGATGCCCGGCGTTCAGCCGTGCCTCCAGCGCGGCGGTCTGGGCCTGCGCATCGCGCGCCTCGCGCCGGATGAACAGCGTGCCGGCGGCGCGCGCCAGAAAACCAATGACAGGCCAGCCCGCCACTTCGGCCTTGGAGATGAAAAACACCCGATGCCGCGCGTTCAGTACTAAAATATCCAGCCATGAGGCATGGTTTCCCACCACCGCCCCCGGCAGACCCGTCGGCTTGCCACGCAGCGTGACGCGGATGTTAATGATGATCAGACACGCGCGAAAGAACGCCTGCACAATATAGGGCGATACCGGACGGCCCAGCCCGCACAGGGGCCTCTCGACCGCCCGCACCAGCAAGAGCGCGCACAGCAGGACAGCGAGAACGCTCAGCAGGATCACCGTGCGCAGAACCACACGTAGCCAGCCCAGAAAACCGGACGGCGGCAGCACAGCCATGTCCGCACGAGGCCAGGTCGGCCCGCTCATCTCCCGGCCCCCGAGTATAGCGCGCGCCTGCTGGCGCTCAGCCGTGCGGTGTCCATGATCACGCACACATCGGTGGTGTTGAACGCGTGATCCACATAGGCCCCATCGCCCACATATCCGCCAAGGCGCAAATAGGCCTTGATCAGCGGTGGCACTTGCAACATCGCCGCGCGCCGGTCCAGCGCGTCCGGCGCGATCAAATCCATACGCTGGTGGCGCAGCGAGCGCGCGCGCAGTTCTGGCGGGGCCAGATGGCGGTGATGCAGCAGCGACAGCGGCGCGGCCAGCGCGGCAGGGTCCGTACCGTGAAAGCTGGCGACACCAAAAAGCACCTCAATCCCGTGATCGCTCACATATCCCGCCAGCCCCTGCCACAGGTGAAACAGCGCCCCGCCGCCACGATAGCGCGCATCAACGCAGGAGCGGCCCAGCTCCAGCAGGGTCCGGTTCGAGGCGCGCAGCGCACTCAGATCATATTCATCCTCGGAGTAGAATTGCCCTGCCCGCGCGGCTTGATCCGCGCGCAACAGGCGATAGACGCCGATCACCTGATCCGCCTCGCCGCCCGGCAGTGCGCGATCCAACAGCAACAGATGGTCGAACCACTCATCAAAGCGGTCCGCCTCAAGCGCAGCATCGTGATCGACCATCGGGCCGCCGCCGCCCAGTTCCTGCACGAACACACGGTAACGCAGCCGCTGCGCCGCGCGGATATCGCCCGTGCCCGCCGCAAGGCGAACGTGAAAGTCGGGATCGGTCCGGGCGCGGGGCACGGTTGTGCTATCTATGGGCATGGGGCCTCGGCAGCAGAATTTCAGAGCGGTTCTATGGCCCGCATCGACCAAAGGCAATATCCCGCCGATACAGGTGATTTATCGTCGACACACGGCAGGGTTGCGCACAGGTATTTTAGGGTTAATCATTTGGTAACCATCATGAGAGATCAAGAACCGGCAGCAGCGTGACGCGGCTGCTATCTATGACCACTTTTCCGGCATCGGGGAAATTGACCGTGACCTTGCCCGCGATATTCGATTGGACCTGCCCCACGCCCCAATCCGGCTGGCTGGGGGCCTCGACCCTCATGCCGGGTTCCAGAAATGCTGCGAAATCGCTCATCTGTGCGCCTCTTTCGAAAGGATCGACATGACCCAGCCTAACCGCAATCTAAGCGCGCTGATAGGCTCGCGAATCTGCCACGATCTGATCAGCCCGGTCGGTGCGATTTCCAACGGACTCGAGCTGATGGGCCTTGCGGGCGTGCCGGACGGACCCGAAATGGCGCTGGTAGCCGATAGTGCGGCCCACGCCAACGCGCGCCTGCGGTTTTTTCGCGTCGCATTCGGCCTTTCCAGCGACGGCCAAAGCATGTCCGAGCGCGAGATACGCAGCGTTCTGGGTGACGTCTATACCGCCAAGATCGCGTGCGATTGGCAGGTCGACGGCCCCCTGCCGCGCAAAATGGCGCAGGCGGCATTCCTGGCGCTGCTCTGCGGTGAGCAGGCAGCACCCTTTGGCGGCACGGTGCGAATCGAAGGCAGCGCCGATGGCCTGCGCATCTCGGTCACAGCCGACCGGCTGGAGCCAAGAGCCGAGCATTGGGCGTGGCTGACGGCACCAGAGGCGGGCGATCTGGACGATCTGCCGGCTTCGCAGGTGCAATTCGCGCTGCTGCCCAGTCTGCTGGCCGAAATCGGTCGCCGCGCCGAGGTCAGCCTGAACGGCAGCGTCTCGCTTAGCTTTTAGGTCAGTAGGTCAGTCGCGCACGGCACCATCGCCCGTCACCAGATATTTAAAGCTGGTCAGCTGCGCCGCGCCCACAGGCCCGCGCGCGTGCAGTTTGCCGGTGGCGATACCGATCTCGGCGCCCATGCCAAACTCGCCCCCGTCCGCGAACTGAGTCGACGCGTTGTGCATCAGGATCGCGCTATCGACCTGCGTCATGAAGGCCTGCGCGGCGGCGGGGTCTTCGGTGATGATGCAATCGGTATGATGCGAGCCGAATTCCTCGATATGACCGATGGCAAGGCCCAGATCGCCCACCACGCGCGCGGCGATGATGCTGTCCAGATATTCGTGGCCCCAATCCTCTTCGCGCGCCGGCACTGTACCCTCAATGGCGGCCAGTGTTTCGTCGGCGCGCACCTCAACGCCCGCCTTCAGCAGCGCGCGGATCAGATCGCTGCCAAGGCCGCCCACCAGATCGCGGTGGATCAGCAGACATTCGACAGCGCCGCAAATGCCCGTGCGCCGCGTCTTGGCGTTCAGCACCACGCGCATCGCCTTTTCCGCGTCTGCCGCGGCATCGACATAGATGTGCACGATCCCTTCCAGATGGGCAAAGACCGGCACGCGGGCCTCGCGCTGAACGAGGGCGACCAGTTCCTTGCCGCCGCGCGGCACGATCACGTCGATGCTGTCGGTCATGGTCAGCATCTCGCTCACCGCAGCGCGGTCGCGCGTCGGGACCAGCTGGATCGCCTCTTCAGGCAGACCCGCCTCGCGCAGGCCCTGTTTCAGGCAGGCGTGAATGGCGCGGGAGCTGTGATAGCTCTCGGACCCGCCGCGCAGAATGACGGCATTTCCGGCCTTTAGGCACAGCGCGCCTGCGTCCGCAGTTACATTCGGGCGGCTCTCGTAGATGACGCCGACGACGCCGAGAGGCGTGCGTATCCGGCGGATATGGATGCCGCTGGGCTGAGACCATTCGGCCAGCACCTCGCCCACCGGGTCAGGCTGGTCGGCCACAGCGCGCAAGCCGTCCGCGATCGCGCGAATGCGGCTCTCGTCAAGCATAAGCCGGTCGATCATCGCATCCGACAGGCCCTTGTCGCGGGCGGCTGCCATATCCTTGGCGTTGGATTCGATAATCGCCGCGCGGCGGGCCCAGACGGCGTCGGCCGCACCACGTAGGGCCATGTCCTTGCGATCGCTCTCGGTGACCGCCAGTTCGGTCGCGGCGGCGCGGGCGCAGGCGCCCATGCGGGCCATGAGGGCGGGAATGTCGTCGGTGTCGGGCATCGCATCTGCTCCTTGCCAGGTGGGCTTTGGGCCAAATGATTTCAGGCCGGTAATCTGGTGACGTCAGAACGCCATATCGTCGCGGTGAATCAGCGCGGCGCGCGCAGGATAGCCCAGAACATCGCGAATGGCATCCGAGCGCAGACCTTTTATCCGGCCCGCATCTGCCATGTCATAGCGGGTCAGGCCAAGGCCAAGCTGCGCGCCGTCTTCGGCAATGATTTCAACGGGATCACCGCGCCCAAACCTGCCAGAGACCGACGTGACCCCGGCGGGCAGCAGGCTGCTGCCCTGCTGAATGGCGCGCGCGGCACCTGCATCTATGGTCAAACGGCCTTTAGCCTTCATGCCGCCGATCCATGCCTTACGCAGCTGCTGTGGCGTGCCTTTGGCAGTGAACCAGGTGGACGGCGCGCCACCTTCCAGCGCGGCAAGCGGGCGCAACACCGACCCTTGGGTGATCGCCATGTCGCAGCCCGCCGCCGTCGCGGTCTTTGCCGCCATCAGCTTGGTCTTCATCCCGCCCTTGCTGAGGCCCGACGTCGCATCGCCTGCCATCGCCTCGATTTCGGGGGTGATGGCCTCGATGGTATCATAGCGGTGCGCCGAGGCGTCCTCAGCCGGGTTGGCCGAGTAAAACCCGTCAACATCGCTCAGCAGGATCAGCTGATCCGCCCCCGCCGTCACCGCAACCTGCGCGGCGAGGCGGTCATTGTCGCCATAGCGGATTTCATCCGTGGCAACAGTGTCGTTCTCATTGACGATGGGTACAACGCCAAGGCGCAACAGCTGTTCCAGCGTCGCGCGGGTGTTGAGGTATCGCCGCCGGTCGGCGCTGTCCTCAAGCGTCAGCAGCACCTGCGCCGCGATCAGCCCGCGCGCTGCGAGCGCTGCGTCATAGGCACCCGCCAGCTGGATTTGTCCGACGGCGGCGGCGGCCTGAGACTGTTCCAGCGTCAACGCGCCTGCGGGCAGCTTGAGCGTGCCGCGCCCCAGTGCGATGGAGCCGGACGACACCAGCACGACGTCGGTGCCGCGTGCGCGCAGGCGGGCGACGTCATCGGCCAGCCCCGCAAGCCAGTCGGCGCGCAGTGCGCCGGTGGCGCGGTCCACCAGCAAGGCCGAGCCGATTTTAACGACCAGTCGGCGCGCGTCCTTTAGGGCTGCCACGGCTCGGGCTCTTCTTCGCCAGCCTTTCGGTGACGCAGACGGTCATCGTCGATCTCGGACCTGAGCGCGCGCAGCACGTCCGTCACACCGTCACCCGCGACGCCCGACATGGTCATGACCGGGCCGCCGGATGCCTTTTCCAGCGCGGCCTTGGCGTCGGCCAGTGCGTCCTCGTTCAGCGCGTCGATCTTGTTCAGCACGGTCAGGCGAGGTTTGGACGCGAGGGGGCCGTCATAGGCCTCAATCTCGGTGATGATGGTCTGGTAATCCTCGGCCACAGTTTCCGACGTGCCATCCACGAGGTGCAAGAGGATCGCGCACCGCTCGACATGGCCGAGAAACAAATCGCCCAGCCCCCTGCCCTCACTGGCCCCGTCGATCAGACCGGGAATGTCCGCGACGACGAATTCCACGTCGTCCACGCCGACGACGCCCAGATTTGGGTGCAGCGTGGTAAAGGGATAGTCCGCGATCTTGGGCCGCGCATTCGATGTGGCGGCCAGAAAGGTTGACTTGCCCGCATTGGGCAGGCCCAAGAGGCCCACATCGGCGATCAGTTTTAGCCGCAGCCAGATCGTGCGCTCGACCCCCTCCTGCCCCGGATTGGCGCGGCGCGGCGCCTGGTTGGTCGAGGATTTGAAATGCAGGTTGCCAAAGCCGCCGTTGCCGCCGCGTGCCAGCTCTACGCGCTGGCCCAGCTCGGTCATGTCGGCGATCACCGTTTCCTGATCCTCGTCGAGGATCTCAGTCCCGACTGGCACACGCAGCACGATATCGGCGCCATCCTTGCCGGTGCGCTGACGCCCCATGCCCGGCTGGCCGCTGCGGGCAAAGAAATGCTGCTGATAGCGAAAGTCGATCAGGGTGTTCAGCCCGTCCACCGCCTCGGCAAAGACCGCGCCGCCACCGCCACCGTCGCCGCCATCGGGTCCGCCGAATTCGATATACTTCTCACGGCGAAAGCTGACGCAGCCGCCACCGCCGCCGCCGGAGCGGATATAGACCTTGGCCAGATCGAGAAATTTCATGGGTCGGTCCCTGAATCGGCGGGCAAAGGCGCCCTCTGCCGCTCTCCATACGCAAAGGCCGCGCCCGCCTCAATCCAGTTTTCGGCTGTAGGTCCAAGTTGGCACAGTGGTTCCGCGCGCAAGGCAGAAGGATTCGGCGTCGCCGAGATAGGTAAAACCGCAATTCGTCAGGACCCGCGCCGAGGCCGGATTGCCCTGCTGGACTGTTGCAAAGATGGTGCGGCACTGTTGGGGATTGGCCGCGACAAGCGCGGCCACCGCCGCCGATGCGACCCCCGAATTCCAAAAGATGGGCGCGACCCAATATCCGATCTCGGACTGGCCTACATCGAGGCGGGTCAGGCTAATCACGCCCATGACCTCGCCCATGTCCGCGCGCGTACCGTCGATTGACCACGCGTCCTCAATCCGGCCCTCAACCATGCAGCGCGCAATGAACGCCTCGGTCATGCCGGGCGGCAGTGGGTGCGGAATAGACGACGTCGCCTGCGCCACGCGCAGATCGCCAGTATAGAGCGCCATCAGCCCAGCATCCGAGGGGCGCACCGGGCGCAGATCATAGACGCCCGCAACGATGCTGGGCTGTAGATCGGATTGTATGAGGGTCATGATAATGCCCCTTTCCAGAAGCGCGGATATCGAGGTTGGCAAGCCTTGCTATGCATTGATGCCCAAACATTTCGGCGCGGGCATGGCACTGTTCGGGCGATACAGTGTCGTGGATGCATTGACGGTCAACAAACGCCGTGCAGGAGTTAACACTCGAAGGTTGATAAAGTTGCAAGCCGCCGATTTGGTTGGCACGCGGCACAAGAAAACCGCTCAATTCAAAAAAGGGACCGGCGTTGACCGCCGATCCCCATAATATCAACCTGTTGAGGTTTGGTTTATTCGGCGGCGTCCTGCGTGGGCAGAACCGAAATGAACTTGCGTCCCCTAATTCCGGTGTGAAACTTCACATTGCCTTCGATGATCGCAAAGATCGTGTGATCCTTGCCCAGACCGACACCTTCGCCCGGCCACATCTTGGTGCCGCGCTGGCGCATGATGATGTTGCCGGGGATGACGGATTCGCCACCATATTTCTTGACGCCTAGGCGACGGCCCGCGCTGTCGCGACCGTTACGGGATGAACCGCCTGCTTTTTTATGTGCCATTTGGTCTCTCCTTAACCCTTAGTCAATTCGTTGGCCTGGTCGATCCAGCCTTCACGTTCGATCCGACCCTTGAACGACAGTTTCTCGTCCATATCAGTTACGTCCGCTTCGGTCCATGCGGCGATCTGGGCAAAGCTGGTCACGCCGTTTTCGTGCAGCTTTTTCTCCAGCGCGGGACCAACGCCCGACAGCTGCTTCAGATCGTCACCGCCGGCAACCTTCTTGGGCGCGGCCTTGGGCGCGGCTTTCTTGGGCGCGACCTTAGGCGCGGCTGTTTTCTCAGCCGACTTCTCTTTAGCTTCGCCCTCGCTGACGCGCTTCTTCATCTCGGCCTGCTGGCCCTTGTTCTTGGCGTACTGGCCGTCCGAGACAACCTTGTCGCCCGAAACCGAGCCTGCACCGATGGCCGCCTTGACGCCCGACTTTTCCGCGCCCTTGCCCAGGATGTCCGTCACGCGCAGCAATGTCAGCTGCTGGCGGTGGCCCTTGGTGCGCTGCGAGCCATGCTTACGGCGGCGCTTGACGAAGTGGATGACCTTGTCGCCCTTGATCTGGTCGACGACTTCGGCCTGCACGCAGGCATCACCGATCAGCGGCGCGCCGACGACCGGGGTGTCACCGCCCAGCATCAGGATCTCGTTGAATTGAACCTTTTCGCCGGCCTCGGCGGCCAGCTTCTCGACACGCAGCATATCGCCAGATTTAACCCGATACTGCTTGCCTCCGGTTTTAAGAACCGCAAACATCTGTCTTTCCTTTACTTTTCCGCGTCCGCCGGTCCCCTTTCGGGTGTTCGCAGCCAGATGGCCACCTTGGACAGCGCGCCTTTCAGGCGTCATAGAATTGAAACCCGGTGCAAGGCTCGCCCCTGCCGGGATGGGGGCTTATCGGGTGACAGGCCCCTCAAGTCAAGCAGGTTTTGCCCGTTGCGCCAACCGCGTGCGACGGGCCAAAATGTTCGTGAATATCTGCGTGCAGCGCGGCTTTGTCACAATTTCGCTCCGAATTTTCGCAACCCCCCTTGCGAGCCCTTGCAATCCATTCTACGACGCGCCCACCAGACCCCCGCGGAGAGGTGCCGGAGTGGTCGAACGGGGCGGTCTCGAAAACCGTTGAGGGTGCAAGCCTTCCCAGGGTTCG
>RCMY010003174.1_pt1 | contig 14657 bp, 11 predicted proteins | sample 2041341 | NCBI WGS metagenome assembly RCMY01 (sample SAMN09708234, study PRJNA481090) | Marine sediment metagenome, whole genome shotgun sequencing project.
GCCAAGACCGGCACGACCAACGACAACCGCGACGCCTGGCTCGTCGGCTACACCCGGGAGCTCGCCACCGCGGTCTGGATCGGGTACGAGCAGCCCAAGCCGATGCGCAACATCTTCGGTGTGCGCAGCGTCACGGGTGGCTCCGTTCCTGCACAGCTGTGGGGCGCGTACATGACCGCAGCACTGGAAGGCGTCGAGGCCTCCGACCTGCCGATGCTGGACCTCGCCCGTTGGACCTGCGCAAGCGGTGGCGACGCGGACTCGTTCGCCGAGGGCGACCAGGCCTGCGCGTCGGAGAGGCCCACCTCGTCGTACAAGCCGCCCAAGGGCAAGAAGAAGGGCAAGGGGAAGGACTGACCGCCTTCAGCGGATGGGTCGTCGACGATGCGAGCGCCCCTCACGGCACGACGAGGACCTTGCCGCTCGCGTGGCCCGCTTCGACGAAGCGCATCGCCTCTGCTGCGTCGGCGAGCGGGAACGTCCGGTCGACGACCGGACGGAGCTCGCCGCGCTCGGCCATCGTGACGAGCACGGCCAGGTCGTCGGCGTTCTCGTTCGCGGTGAAGGTCCGCATGCGGCGGTCGACAGCCGCGCGGAGCATCGCCGCCACGAACCATCCCATCATTCCCCAACGCGGGCCGCCACGGTTCATGCCGACGAGCACGAACCGTCCTCCCGGACGCAGCGTGGCGAGCACGTCCCGGACTGGCGTGTCGCCGGCCACCTGGACGACAAGGTCAAAGGGTCCGGCCTCGGTCCAGTCGTCGGTCGTCCGGTCGATCACCGCGTCGGCGCCCAGGTCCCGGACCATCGCGACGTTCCGTGTCGAGCAGACGCCGATGACGTGCCCGCCCATCGCCTTGGCCATCTGCACCGCGAAGTGGCCCACGCCACCGGACGCGCCCACGATCGCGACCCTCTCGCCCGCCGCCAATTCGCCGTGGTCCCGCAGCGCCTGCAGCGCGGTGAACGCGGCGACGCCCAAGGTGGCGCCCTCCTCGAGCGTCAATGCCGTGGGGCGCGGATGAAGATGGTCACGTTGCACGACCACTTGCTCCGCAAGACCACCGCCGTGCTCCGCCCAGCCGACGACCTCGTCGCCGACGGCCAGCTCGCCGACGCCCTCGCCGACCTCGAGCACGGTGCCAGCGAGGTCGACGCCATGGATCGTGCGCTTGGGCGCTCGGAGTCCCTCGGACGCGCGGACCGGGAGGGGCTCTCCGCGCAACAGGTGCCAGTCGAGCGCCTGCAGCGTTGTCGCTGCGACGCGGAGGCGCACCTCACCCGGCCCCGCCACCGGGTCGGGCAACTCCACGAGCGTCATGGCCTCGGGGCCGCCGTACTCCGTCGCCACCACTGCCCGCATCGTGCACTCCCGAGGGGATCGACACCCAAGCTACGTCAACGATCGCGGGCCACGACCGCCGCTGCCTGCCGAGCGATCTCACCCTCCTCGTCCGTCGGGATCACCAGCACCGCCGGTCCCGCACCTGCCACGTCGATCCGGGCCTCACCGTCAACGGCCTCGTTCGCGGCGTCGTCCAGGACGATGCCCATCAGACCGAGGCCTCGACAGACCCGCTGCCGGACCAGCGCCGAGTGCTCGCCGATCCCTGCGGTGAACACCAGGGCGTCCAACGCCCCCATGCCGGTGGCGTACGCCCCGATGTAGCCCACCAGGCGATGGGTGAGCACGTCGATGGCCAGGGCGGCGTCCTCGTCCCCGCCGACAAGGGAGGACTGCACGTCGCGGAGGTCGCTGGTCCCCGCCATGCCGCGCAGCCCGCTGCGCCGTTGCAACGTGGTCTGCACCTCGTCCAACGACAGGCCCACCTGCTCGACCAGGTGGAAGATGACCGTCGGATCGATGTCGCCCGATCGGGTGCCCATCACCAGGCCGGCGAGTGGCCCGAGGCCCATCGAGGTGTCGACGCTGCGGCCCCCGTCGACGGCGCAGACGCTGGCCCCGTTGCCGAGGTGGGCCGTCACGATGCGCAGGTCAACCAACGGTCGTCCCAGGAACGCCGCGGCCCTTCTGCTGACGTAGGCGTGGCTGGTCCCATGGAAGCCGTACCGCCGGATGCCGTGGTCCCGATACCAGTCCCCCGGCACGGCATATCGGTACGCGGCTGGCGGCATCGTCGCGTGGAACGCGGTGTCGAACACCGCGACATGAGGGAGACCGCCAAGCACCTGACGGGCCGCCGCGATCCCGGCGAGGTTGGCCGGGTTGTGCAGCGGTGCCAGCGGGGTGCACTCCTCGATCCCGGCCACGACCTCGTCGTCGACGATCACGGGCTCGACGAAACGTTCGCCCCCGTGGACGACGCGGTGGCCAACGGCGCCGAGCGAGGCCCGGTCGACCTCGGACAGGACGTGCTCGAGGGCCTGGCTGTGGTCCTCGAACGCTCCCCCGTCCTCGCCGATGCGCTCGATCGTCTCGTCGAGGCTGCGCGAACCATCCGCATGGACGACGGCGGCTTTGAGGCTGGACGATCCCGCGTTGATGACGAGCACGTTCACGACGCGCTCCCACGGGCGTCAGCCACCTGCGCCTGGATTGCGGTGATGGCGACGGTGTTCACGACGTCGGGCACCAGGCAGCCTCGGGACAGGTCGTTCACCGGGGCGTTGAGGCCCTGCAGCACGGGGCCGATCGCGACCGCCCCGGCGGAGCGCTGCACGGCCTTGTACGTGGTGTTGCCGGTGTCGAGGTCGGGGAAGACGAAGACCGTTGCACGGCCAGCGACGGGTGAACCCGGTGCCTTCTTCTTCGCGACGCCCGGATCGATGGCCGCGTCGTACTGCAACGGCCCGTCGATCAACAGGTCCGGGGCGCGCTCCTTGGCGAGCTCCACCGCCGCGGCCACCTTCTGGACGTCCGAGCCACTGCCGCTGCTCCCCGTCGAGTAGGAAAGCATTGCCACCCGAGGCTCGATGCCGAACGTCGCGGCCGTTGCGGCCGACGCGATCGCGATGTCGGCCAGCTCGTCGCTCGTCGGGTTCGGGATGACGGCACAGTCGCCGTACACCAGCACACGGTCGGCCAGCGACATCAGGAAGACGCTGGAGACGACGTCGAAGCCGGGGCGGGTGCGGATGAACTCGAACGCTGGCCGGATCGTGTGGGCGGTCGTGTGGGCAGCACCGGAGACCATGCCGTCGGCCTGCCCCAGGTGCACCATCATCGTGCCGAAGTAGCTGACGTCGGTCATGCGGTCGCGTGCCTGGTCCAGCGAGATCCCCTTGTGCGCCCGAAGCTCCTGGTAGGTCGCGGCGAACTGGTCCAGGCGTTCGTCGGTCGCCGGGTCCAGCACGGGGATGTCCCCAAGGTCGACCTGCAACTCCTCGGCGCGTCGCCGGACGTCGGCCTCGACACCCAGCAACACGAGGTCCGCGACCTCACGATCTCGAAGGATCCGGCTGGCAAGCAGGATGCGGTCGTCCGTGCCCTCGGGCAACACGACCGTCCGCCGGTCGGCGGCAGCTCGCTCGACCAACTGTCGCTCGAACATGCGTGGCGTCACCCGGGCGATGCGGGTCTCGGCCAACTTGCCCGTGACCGCGTCGAGGTCGAGCCACTTGGCGGTCAGTTCCAACGCGTACTGCACGGTGCGTTCGTGGTGCGGCCGCAGGACCGCAGGCACGTCGTCGACGGCCGAAGCGGTGACGAACGTGTCGGCGTCCACCGCCACCACGGGGACCGCGCTCTGCACACCCGCGAACAACTGCAGCACGCGCTCGTCCAGGGGCAGGCCGCCGGTCAGAACGACGCCGGCGACAGACGGCAGTTCCGGCGTGACGTCGGCAACCAGCGCGGCCAGGACGACCTCGGTGCGGTCGGCAGGCGTCAGCAGCAGCGTGCCCTCAGTGAGCCGGCCGAGGAGGTTCGGCATGGTCATTGCCCCGACGCGAACACCGGTCACGGGCCGCTGGTCGTCGAAGGGCGCATCCGCCCGCCCGGTCGGGACCCGTCGGGCGCCGATCGCCTCGAAGACCTCGGCCGCCGTCGGGGCCGCCAGCAGTGGGTCCTCCGGGATGAACTGCACCGGCACGGGTTGGGGCCCCAGTTCCTCCAGCGCGGCGTCGATCACCCTGGCGTCGACGCGGTTCACGACGGTGCCCAGGTGGGTGGCGCCGATGTCGGTCAACCGGTCGTGGGCCACACCGACGGCGTCCACGATGGCGGAGGCGCGTCGGCCCGTGCCCTTGACGATCGCGAGAACCGGCACGCCAAGGTCGCCGATCAGCGCCGCGTCCAGCTCCAGGTCACGCGTGCCGACGACGCCGGTGTGGTCCGGGCCGTCGACCACGACGACGTCACAGCGCGCCATGAGGTCGTGATACGCCTCCAGCGCCCTGGCCACCAACTCCCCGGTCCGTCCCTCTGCGACCAGGTCGGCCAGCTCGGCGGCCCCAGCCAGCTCCACGACATCGTCATGACCGGGCGAGAGACGCGAACGCACCAGCGCCGCCCGGTCGTCGTCGGGCAACGGGGTGACCGGGCGCAGGTAACCGACGCGCCCCGCCGTGACGGCGAGGTGGTCGACGAGCGCGAGGACCACGAGGGTCTTGCCGGCAGCCGGCTCGAACGAGGTGACGTGGATGCTGGTGGCCACAAGGGCTCCGCGGTGACGAGGACCGCCCACGCTAGGCCCTCGCCGGGCCACCGCTGGAAGGGATCACCGGGAGGCCGCCTGGTCAGTTGGCCGGCCCCATGAAGTCGTCGAAGCCCGAAGGCTCGTGGGGGCCGATGGCGAGGTGCTCGAGCACCGCCCGACCGACCCGGCCGTCCGACGCCTCTGCGACGCAGACATGCTGGACGTGCAGCAGCGTGAAATCGGTGGCAGGGTCCAGCTCTGCGTGAACGAGGTGTTCGCCCCCGACCTCCGTCTCGCCCTTCCAGTCGCCCTGGGCCCAGTCGAAGTTCAGGTACCCGGCCCCGCGCATGAAGACCTTCGCCACAGGTGCGAGCGTGATCCCGAGTTCGTCCTTGCCGGGTCGATCCCGAAGGGTGACGCGCGCCCCGTCAGCCACTCGCGCGGACCCGTTCCACTCGATGTTCATGATGGCGTCGCGGGCATGACGGGCCTCCCCGTCCGTGCCCAGCAGCGGGACATGCGTCGCGCCCCGGAGCGTCGGGGAGCCGTGGGCATCCTCGGCCAGGGCGACGTGCACGCAGCCGTCGTCGAACTGGATCGGTGACCAGGTCCACCAGATCCCGGCGGACCCCTCGGTCGCCGGTGCGGCCGGCGTGGCACCGGCCAGGGGGCGGATGCCCCAGGAGCGATCACGGGTCCCGGACCAGGATTGCACCTCGAAGTCGTCGTCCCCGCTGCTCACGGAACCGTCCCAGCTGCCGAACTGGGTGAACCGACAGGTGTCCATGATGATGCGCGAGCGGTCCATCATCGTCTGGCGAGGTTCCTGCACCGGCGCGGTCCTCGCGGTGAACGTCAGGTCCGCCCGCAGTCCCTGCTCGGGGGCATCGACGACGACCCGCAGGGTGCGCAGCGGCTCCACGATCTCCACGGTGACCGGCCCGACGGCGGTGGCCCGGTCCTCGGTCATCCGCCCGGACGTGAAGACCGATCGTTGCTCACCGTCGGCACTGACCACGAAGGCCGCATCGACGATCGAACGGTTCGGGTAGATGCCGAGGGCAACCACGAAGATCGCGCCCCGCTCCACGTCATACCCGTGGAAGAAGTAGCGGTCGTACCGAGTGGTGTCCCCGTCGACCGGTTGCAGGACGGGCAGTGCCGCCTGGTGGATCGGGTAGTCGTCCCAGGTGCTCAGCACGGCAACGTCCTTGTCGGTCTCATCCCATCAGCCCGATGGGTCCGGGCTCGGGCAGCCCCAGCTCCCGGGCCACCAGCCGCGTGCCGAGGTTGTTGCGTTCCACGTCGGCCTCCTGCGGGATCTTGCCGTCCGCTTTCGAGCGCAGCGCCACACGCATCAGCGTGATGGAGAAGCGGACGCCAGCGAAGATCAAGTACCAGTCCAGGTGCTCCGGCGGATGGCCCGTGACGTGGGTCCACCGTTCGATCAGCGCGTCCTCGCCCGGGAACCCCTCGAGTCGAGGCATGTCGAAGACGACGGTGAACTGCCGGTCCATCCAGAGGAACCACGCCAGGTCGATCTCGGCCGGCCCGAGGCCCGCCATCTCCCAGTCGAGGACCGCCGCGACCTCGCCCTTGTCACCGAACACCATGTTGGACACGCGGGCGTCCCCCCACAGCACGCAGTCCCGGCCGGGGTCATCCGGACGGTTCTTGTCGAGCCACTCCCAGGCAGCGTCGAGGGTCGGTTGCTCGCCGCCCTCGCGTCCCCAGTCGTAGAGGTCACGCCACCAACGGATCTGCTGCTCCAGTCCGGTGCCGCCCAGTTCGGGGCGCTCCAGCACGTCCGTCAGTCCGACCTCACCGGGGGTCGTGGTGGCCAAGGTCGAAATGACGTCGATCCCGGATTCGTAGACGGCCGCCTGCAGGGCGAAGGGGGCATCCTTGAGCCAGCCGACCATCGTGTACGGCGGGTTGTCGTCCGGGATCCGGCCGTCGATGCGTCGCATGACGTAGAAGGGCCGACCCAGCACTGCGGGGTCCTCGACGTGGGCCAGGACCTCCGGGGTCGGCACGACATCGCCCAACTGACGCAGACACGCGACCTGCAGTCCGAGGTCGTAGGTCTGGAACACGGTCTCACCGGTCGGGATCGTCCGCAGGACCTCGTGCCGGATGGCCCCGTCGACCTCGACGTCCACGAGGTAGGTCTCCGAGGAGAACCCGGTGGAGCCGGGCGCATCGAAGGACACGATCCGAGCCGTGTCACCGAGATACGCCTGGTACCTGGCACGGACCTCGTCCCCCGCTCCATGGGCCTTGGATGCGTGCGTCGCCTGCTGGGTCAGGTCACGATCAGTCGGTTCCTGCTCAGCCATGGCTGGTCCTCGGGTCGTGTCACAGTGACGCGGCGATTGCCTCCGCGTGCTCGTCCGGACTGGCCATCATCGCAGCCCAGGCGATCGAGCGCTTGAGATGAAGGTGCGCGTCGACCTCCCAGGTGAAGCCCATCCCGCCATGCACCTGGATGCAGGCCTTGGCGTTCTTCGTCGCGGCCTCGTGTGCAAGCAGGGCGCCACCAGCCAGAGCGCGACGTTGATCACCGACGCCCGGGTCGTCGAGGTGGACCGCCGCACTGTGGACGGCCGCACGTGCAACCTCGGCCCGTGTCAACATGTCGGCGCAGAGGTGCTTGACGGCCTGGAACGCGCCGATCGCCTTGCCGAACTGCTGACGTTCCTTGGCGTAGGCCACGGCCAGGTCGGTGCTGGCGGCTGCGCTGCCCACCAGCATCGACGCGACGAGCACGTCACGACGGGCTCGGAGGACGACGGCCTGCGCCGGCCCCCCAACCTGCTCGCCGCGCGGCAGTTCCGCGACCTCCCAGATCGGTGTCGTCGGGTCCAGTGGCCGGGCAACGCGGGCTCCGACGATCTCCCCGACCGCGGCAACGTGCACGCCGTCGTCGTCGAGGATCAAGGCCTGGTCCAGCCCACCGAGGTGCTCGACGACGCTGGGTCGGCGGTTGCGCTCCACGATCCCGACAATCGTGCGGCCGTCGGAAGCGCCGTCGATGCCACCTGCTGCCAGGTGCGTTGCCACCAGTGGACCCGGAGCAAGGACACGCCCGAGTTCCTCGAACACCACGGCGGCGTGGGTGGTCCCGAGCCCGAGCCCGCCGTCCTCCTCGCGCATCGTCAGGGCGAAGATCCCCGCCTCGGCCAGTTCGGCGAACAGCGGTCGGTCCACGCCGTCGGTGTCGGCCGACGCCCGGACGCGTTCCATGCCCAGGCGTCCCTTGACCAACTGCCGGATGCCCTCCTGCAGCGCCCGCTCGTCATCATCGAGGTCGAAGTGCATCAGCGGCTCCTCAGCGGTCGCGTGGCAGGCCGAGGATGCGTTCCCCGACGATGTTGCGCTGGATCTGGCTGGTGCCCGCCGCGATGGAGATCGACATCGCGTGGATCCAGCCACGGACATGCTCGCCGCCATCGATCTCGGCAAGGTCGTCGAGGGAGAGGCCACCCGCGCCCAGGACCCGCATGGCGAGATCCCCCAACCGGTGCCGGGCTTCGCTGTACGCAAGCTTGAACACGGAACCGCCGACGCCGGGAACACCGTCCACGGTCGCCTGGGTCACGTTGCGCTGGGTCAGGGCCCACAGGGCGTCCAACTCGGCCGCGAGGTGGCCGACCTCACGCCGGACGCCGATGTCGTCCCAGAGCGTCCCGCCGTCACGCCCTTCGCTCTTGCGCAGGACGTCGACCATCCGGCCGAGCATCAGCCGCGACTGGACCATCTCTCCGACGAAGGCCGTGCCTCGTTCGAAGGAGAACGTGACCATCGCCACGCGCCAGCCGTCGTTCTCCTCGCCGATGCGGTTCGCGACCGGGATGCGGACCTCGTCGAGGAAGACCTCCGAGAACTCCGTGGAGCCGGCGATCGTCGTCAGGGGCCGGACGTCGATGCCCGGCAGGTCCATCGGCATCATCAGCCAGGTGATGCCCTTGTGCTTGGGAGCATCAGGGTCCGTTCGGACCAGCAACTCGCACCAGTCGGCGACCTGGGCGTGCGAGGTCCAGATCTTCTGGCCCGTGACGACGTAGTGGTCACCATCGCGGACGGCCTTGCACTGCAGGCTGGCGAGGTCGCTCCCGGCATCCGGCTCCGAGAAGCCCTGGCACCAGGTCTCTTCGCCCGAGAGGATCCGTGGCAGATGCTCAGCGCGCTGCTCCGGTGTCCCACAGGCGTTGATGGTCGGACCGGCGTGGAGCAAGCCCACGAAGTTGATCCCCACGTACGGGGCGCCGGCGCGCTCCGACTCCTCGAGGAAGATCAGGTGCTCCATCGGCGAGGCGCCCTGGCCCCCGGCCTCGACCGGCCAGTTGATCCCCGCCCAACCCGCGTCGTGCAACTGGCGCTGCCAGAGCGTGTCGTAGGCCCGTCGGGCCTCCCAGTCGTCCCGGTCGGGAGCCGCGGGCAGGGTCGGGATCGCCTCCGCCAGCCAGGCACGCAGCCGGTGGCGGAAGGCATCCTCTTCGGGTGTGTCGCGAAGGTCCATGGAGCCACGTTAGCCAAATCTGACGGGTCGTCAGAAACCTGCCGGCGTGCTCAGTTGAACCCGCGGCTGTCCTGCTTCAACGCCGTGTCGACGCTGACCGCGGCGGCGACGACGAGGGACCGCAGCGGGTCGTCCAGGGGGCGATGGATCCGGACGACGTAGTTGTCGGCGGTCGTGAACATGGTCTTGGCGATGCCCTCGAACGTCTTCTTGATCCGCGCGACCTCGATGCCCCGGGCGTCCTTGATCGAGAAGTCCCAGGCGCGCCAGTTCTCTGCCTGCAGTGAGCCGATGGAGCCGCCCTGCGCCACAAGGTCGAACCGGATCTTGCCAATGGCGTTCTGCTGCACCAGTTGGCCGATCTCGCGGCCGTCGGGCGCCTCGACGATGACCTTCGACTTCAGGAACTTCGCCGGGCGGGTGACCCGCAACTGGACAGCGCCCGTGCTGTCCACCAGTTCCAGCCTGTGGGTCAGGAACTGATCGACGTCCGCCACGATGCGGAGCAGCTTCTTCACGGAGGACTGGCCGACCTGGCGGATGGCGCCGATCTGCTTGCCTTGGCCGTCATAGACGGCGTACTCATTGTTGACCTCGATCAACTTCGCCTTCTGGTTCACGACCAGGACGGGCTCGCTGAACAACGTGCCGCCACCAGGCATCACGGCGTCCGCCATGCCGGCCTTCTGCCCCACCTGCCGCTGGATCCGTGACTCGGTGTCGCGGGTCGTGGGGACATGCCCGTCCTGCGTTCCCAGCGGGTCGGTCATCGCCTGGCCGTTGCGCGACACCTGATCGGTCCACTTCGCACCGTCCCACCATCGGTGGTCGAAGCGTCCCATGGGGTCCGGCATCCAGGCAGGTTCGCGGGGGTCGGCCATCAGGTCCTCGGCGATCGTCGATCGGTGCGTGCGTCCTGCAACCTAACGGCCGCCCGGTCCAGCCACCCTCACCACAGTTGGTCGGTCCACTGGTCGGTGCCGACGACCGTGGGAATGAATGGCCCGGCCCACGTGACACGGCCCAGCCCCGATGCCTCGACCTTGGCTGCTGCCTGCCCGAACGACCCGGCCCACGTCTGGAGTGGATCCTCGCGAAGGAATGACAGGTGGAGGAACTTCTGCCCCGGGCCGTCGTCACGGGCGACGCCCTCGGCCTCGACCTGCAGCGGGACGCCGGTGAAGGACAGGGTCATCTCGGCGGCGCCTGACTCCTGGAGCCCGGGAAGCCAGTCCTCGCGCGCCCATGCATCGAAGGCCTCGCGTCCCCCGGTGGCCTCCCCGACCACGACCGCCACACCCTTGAACGGATGGTCCAGCGCCAGCGAGGACGGCACCGGGTCGTCGTTGGCGTACTGCGCCCAGTCGTGCTCGTAGAGCAGCGTGTGCACGTGGTCGCGGTGGGGGAACATCCGACCGTTCTCGTGCAGCCAGCGGAACTCCCGGAAGGCCCACCGGTTCCAGTCCTCGACGTGCCCCTTGAGAAGCCAGTACAGCGACAGGTAGGAGCCCTTGGACGGATCGTCGGCCACGCCGTCATTCGTGACGTACCGCAGATCCTTGTAGGCACGCGGGGCGACCCAGCGTTTCGCGGCCCAGCAGTACGGGCCGATCGTGCAGCCCGCCATGAGGTGGTCGCGCTCGTACCAACGGTTGTAGGCGACCTCGTGACCGCGATGCGGGTCGATCATGGTGAAGAGCATCGCCCCGAGTTCGATCGGGCCCAGCCCGATGTCCTCGACGTCCACCGGACCAACGTCCGTCGCGCCGATGGCCGCGTGCGCCGGCTTGCTCATGAGCGGGTCGCGGACGTGACGGCAAGGTCTCGGAGTTCGTGCTTGAGGACCTTCCCGCTGGCATTGGTCGGCAGGGCCTCGACGACGTGGATGCGCCGCGGGACCTTGAAGTTGGCCATGCGCTCGCGCGCCCAGGAGATCACGTCAGCCTCGTCGACGGCCGTGCCCGGTCGAGCGATGGCGAACGCGCAACCAACCTCGCCGAGTCGCTCGTCCGGCATGCCGACGACGGCGACCTGGGCGATCGAGGGATGCTCGACCAACGTGTTCTCGATCTCCGCTGGATAGGCGTTGAACCCCCCGACGATGAACATGTCCTTGAGCCGGTCGGTGATGTCGAGGTAGCCGCGCTCATCGAGCACGCCGATGTCCCCGGTGTGCAGCCAGCCGTCGGCATCGATGGCCTCGGCGGTCCGATCCGGCTCCTCGAAGTAGCCCTTCGTGACGTTGTAGCCCCGGACGACGACCTCGCCGGCCTCGCCCGCGGGAAGGGGATTGCCCTCCGGGTCCACGATCGCGACCTCGACGTCAGGGATGGCCCTCCCCGAGGTCGTGGCGACGGTCGTGGCGTCGTCCCCGACGCGGCACATGGTGACGACGCCCGTGGCCTCGGTGAGCCCGTAGGCGGTCAGGACGGTCTCGAAGCCCAACTCGTCGCGCATCCGCTCGATCAGGCTGACCGGGATGGTCGCCGCACCGGTCACTCCCAGTCGGAGCGAGCTGATGTCGTGGTTCGCCAACTCGGGATGGTGCAGCAGGCCCTGGTAGAGCGCCGGGGCGCCGGGCAGCATGCTGATGCGCTCCTCGCCGATGCGGCGCAGGACGCTGTCGGCCTCATAGACGGCGTGGGGCACGATCGTCGCCCCGCGCATGAGTGCCGCCACGAAGCCGGCCTTGTAACCGAAGGTGTGGAAGAACGGATTGACGATCAGGTAGCGGTCGCCCCGCCGCAACCCGACCAGCGACGACCAGGCATCGAAGACCGCGAGGGTCTGGCCGTGGGTGCTGATGACGCCCTTCGAACGACCAGTCGTGCCCGACGTGAACATGATGTCGCACACGTCGTCCGGGCCCAGCGCGGCGACGCGGTCGTCGACCGCCTGCACCTCGACGTCCGTGGCGGCGGCGAGGAAGTCCTCACGGGACAGGCAGCCGGGTGGGGTCTGCCCCTGCAGGACCACCACGGCCCGGAGATCCGGCAGACCTCCCACGGGACGGCCCTCGGCGGCCTCACCGGCTGCCCCACGCAGCATCGCCACGTAGTCAGTGTCGAGGAAGTCGGTCAGGGTGAGCAGGACCGTCGCACGCGACCGACGCAACAGATCCGCTGCCTCTTCGCCCCGATAGCGCGTGTTGATCGGGACCAGCGTGCCGCCACAGGACAGGGCGGCCAGGGCCGCGATCGGCCAGTCCGCGATGTTCGGCGCCCAGACGGCGGCGACATCCCCGGGCTCGAACCCAACACCGACCAGGGCGCGCGCGACCTCGTCGACCTGATCACGCAACTGCGTGAAGGTCAGCCGCTCCCCCTCGCCGACGAGGGCCTCGTCGTCCCCGAAGGTCTGGCAGACCTCCCGGAACATGGCGGGGATGCTGGACCAGGCAGACGCGGCCATCGGGCCCTCCGGAACAAATCTGACGGACCGTCAGGTTAGCCAAGGGGCACCACCCCCTAGGTTGCAACCGACTGCGACGCGAGCGAGACCGACATGGCCAGAGACCCTCTCGACGACTTCATCCTCGAACGCTTCACGGAGGAGGACGTCACCCACCCGGTCTACCGCAAGGGCACGGGCCCGGGCGTGATCGTCATCACGGAGGTCCCCGGCATCACCCCGGAGGTGGCGGACTTCGCCCGCCGGGTCGTCGAGGCAGGCCACACCGTGGCCATGCCCGACCTGTTCGGCGACTCCGGGGCGCCGGCCACGATGCCCTACATGGGCAAGACGATCGCCAAGGCCTGCATCAGCAAGGAGTTCAAGGTCTTCGCAGCCCGCGAGGCCAGCCCGGTGACCGACTGGCTGCGTGGGCTGGGACGCGATCTCCATGAGCGAGCGGGCGGTCCCGGCATCGGCGCCGTCGGCATGTGCCTGACCGGCAACTTCGCCTTGGCGATGGCCGTGGACGACCGACTCCTGGCCCCTGTCCTGAGCCAGCCGTCACTGCCCTTCGGTGCCACCGCAGCCAGCAGGCGTGGACTCCACGTCAGCGACGAGACCCTGTCGATCGTGCGCCGTCGAGTCGCCGAGGACGGACTCGAGGTCCTGGGGCTCCGCTTCGACCGAGACCCCTTCTGCACCCGGGCACGGTTCGACCGGTTGGACGAGGAACTCGGCGAAGGCTTCATCCGTGTCGAGCTGCCAAGCTCGTCCGCCAACCCACGCGGACGACCGATGCCGGCGCACTCGGTGCTGTCGACCGACCTGATCGATGTGCCGGGCGAACCCACCCGCGACGCGCTGGACAAGGTCCTGGACCTGTTCAAGCGCAAGTTGCTGGTCTCCTGAGCAGACGTTTCTGACGACCCGTCAGAAACTCCTAGGATGCGGCCTCGACCTACGACGAAGGCCTGCGCATGGGCAACCGGCCCGCCCCCCTTGCGGGGCTCCGTGTCATCGAACTCTCGATCGCGGGGCCGGCCGGTGCAGGCACGCACCTCGCCGACCTCGGGGCCGACGTCATCAAGGTGGAGCCACCGTCGGGCGACTACATCCGCCAGATGACGTGGCCGATCATCGACGGCGTGTCGCTGATGCACTGGCACCTCAATCGCGGCAAGCGCTCCATCACCCTTGACTTGCGTGAGGAGTCCGCGCAGCAGGTGTTCCTCGACCTCGTCGCGGAGGCGGACGTGGTGGTCGAGGCCATGCGCCCCGGCGCCCTCGAGCGCCGCGGCCTGGGCTACGAGGTCCTCCGCGAGAAGAACCCCGGCGTCGTGTTCTGCATGATCTCCGGGTACGGGGCGACGGGCCCCTACAACTCGATGCCCAGCCATGGGATCGCGTACGACACGTGGGCCGGGATCGTCGCGCCGGCCGTCGACGACGAGGGTTTCGCGTACATCCCGGAGCACGTGTCGATCGGGATCTACGCGGCACCGATGCTGGCCGCGATGAGCATCCTTGCCGGCGTCATCCGTGCCCGGGCGACCGGCGAGGGCTGCCAGATCGACCTCGGCCAGTCCGACACGGCCGCGTTCTTCGACTGGTATCGGTCGGAGACGTGGATGGCGTACGACCGCCCCGAGGACGAAGTGACCGGCAACAAGGCCGATGACTACGAACGCCGCGCCCCGGGGACCGCTGGCATGCGCGAGGGCGTCCGGTACCAGATCTATGCATCGTCAGACGGGCACGTCCTGTTCATGGCATCCGAGCAGTCCTTCTGGAAGAACTTCTGCGAGGGTGTCGACCGGATGGACCTCTTCGAGCGCTGGCCTGGTTCCACGATCGCCGATCACGCCAAGGGCAACCGGGAACTCCAGGCGGAACTCACCAAGATCTTCGCCCAGAAGTCCTCACAGGAGTGGCTCTCCTTCGCCGACGACGTCAACACCCCGATCGCCCCGGTGAACACGCCAGCCGACCTGCCCAGCGATCCGCAGTTCGCAGACCGCTTCGAGGTCCTGCCCCACGCCGATCACGGGGCCGACATGCTGTCCTTCCCGGCACGGTTCGTCGGCGAGGACCTGCCGCGTCCAACACCCGCCCCGACCGTCGGCCAGCAGAACGACGAGGTC
>RCMY010009444.1_pt1 | contig 14656 bp, 12 predicted proteins | sample 2041341 | NCBI WGS metagenome assembly RCMY01 (sample SAMN09708234, study PRJNA481090) | Marine sediment metagenome, whole genome shotgun sequencing project.
TCACTCAACTGCATCATGTTCTGATTGGCCTTGAGATCCGGATAGGCCTCCATCACCATATTGAAGTTCATCATGGCACCGGCCAGTTTGCCCTCGGCGCCACTCAGGCCTTTTATCGCCTCGGCATTGCCCGGATCGGCTGTCGCTGATGACAACATGTCGTTTGCTGTATTGCGCGCCTCAACTACAGCCTCCAGGGTTCCACGTTCATGCTTGATATAACCCTTCGCGGTCTCGATAAGATTGGGAATCAGGTCGTAACGCCGCTTCAATTGCACCTCGATCTGTGCAAAGGCATTCTTATAGCGATTCTTCAGTGTAACCAGTTTATTGAATATCGCTATGACATAAAAAACGAGCAGTACAACAACAACCAGAATAACGATTAATGTGATTTCCATTTTTCTCACCTTGTTCCAATGTGTCGCATCCTTGGATGCTATTAATTTCTACTGTGCACGTACGCGAAGGTTGGCAGTTGATCGAAACCGGCGAACCGCTACGGCATGCCGGCCAGACGGCCGGGGACGATATTGAATGACCGCTACCCCAGGATAGAAGCCTCTTCCAGTGGTGCTGCTACATCATCGAGGCGCAGTAAGTGCCGCGCATATATGTGTCGCCAGATGCCCGCAGTTGGCCTGCTGCACAGCGTCTTCCGGTAGACGCTGCACGGTATTGATGCAAAGTTGAGAAAATTGAGCTAACAAGATCGTTTCTGGTATATGCAATGCGCATCAGTTACAGCAGCAACCTTTGCCTTGTGGGTTCCTGGCCGTGTCGGTGATATCCACACGGTACCCCGCCTCCTTCACGACCGCTTTCAGTTGCTCAGCCGAGGTCAGTTGCTCGTCGTAGTGCACCGTGGCTTCACCCGCCGACAACGATACGTTTACGTCACTGACGCCGGAGACCACCTTCAGCGCGTTTGTGACCTTGCTAGTGCAGCCGCCGCAGCTCATACCGGCTATTTTCAACAGTTCAGTTTTCAAAGTGTTACTCCTTTCAAGTGGGTTTAGTGATAAACATCGAAATTCGCCTCCATACTGCAAGCGTGTCTTCGACCATTACTTCTGCCTCTTCCAATATCCTGCGCAGATGATTCACGCCGTGGAACTCTCCGCATGGAATATGTAAATGTCCTCGGTGCTTGACGGACGCGCCGCACAACAGCCGCTCTCTATCACTACCAATGCCGAACTGCCAGACATCGCGAGCGCTGGCACTTCCAGATTGATCAGCAACGGAGAGTACACCGTGGGCAGTTGCTCGCAAGCCGGGAGACATATGACGCGTAAACGGTAAAATGACTGATGTCAGACCAGTTGTACCCAAGATCCCAGTAGCTCTTCGCAACCATGGGCAACCGTTTGCTTCATTTCTTTCCAAATTCATTCGTCAAGCTCTCCTGTGCTACTTACACGCACTCAGGCTTCAAGCTATTGAGAGAAACGAAGTAACTGACAATCTCTCTATGGCTAGAATGTTCGTCCGATTAACAGTGCGCATAACGCCTGGATGCCGATAACGTTGGAGCTGTCTTCCAATGCCAGCCGTGCGTCAGCCTATCAATTTTTACTAATTCGTTAACGGCTGGATTTCGACGGCTCATCTACCTGTCGTGATCCCTGTATCAGACTCTTCCAATTGCCCCAGCGTGGAAAAAACATCGGAACCCGCAGCTGATACTCCAGATACTCGTCTCCAAATTGCGCTATGACCTTGTTCTCTTCACGTCTGGCAAGCAATGTGTACATCAGAATTATGACGGGAAATACTATGACCGAGAAAACAGTCGGCCAATGCACTATTCCCTCTCCAAACAAGGCGATAAACAAACCAGTGTATTGGGTGCATATTCCGGGGCTAGTTGATCACCGATTATGATTCAAGGTGATCATCCGTTCTGGACGATGGTGATCATCGATTCTGCTCTGAAGGTGATCACTTTTGGCCGGTGACCAGAATCGCTGATCAGCTTGGCGGAATCACTGATCACGATGCCAGAATCAGTGATCAGCTTCGATCAGAACCAGATCTAACGCATTGTTTTTCCTAGTCGCTATCCTGCGTGCTCATTCAACACGAGCACACTGGCTTGGCCACACCGAGACTCCCCATGCGAAAGATCCAAACTATCCTGCGTCTGCACTTCGAGGCTGGCCTGAGCCAGCGGCAGATCGCCACCTCTCAAAACATCGGCTACGGCACGGTGTCCAACTACCTGGGCCGTGCCCGCAAGGCGGGGCTGTCATGGCCGTTGCCCGAGGGTATGGGCGAGCGTGAACTGGGCACCGCCTTGTTTCCGCAACCCAAGGGCGGGCGAGTCTCTGATTTCGTCGCCCCTGATTTCCCCACCCTGCAGCACGAACTGAAAACCAAGGGAATGACGCTGCTGCTGCTCTGGCAGGAGTACCGCGAGGCGCACCCCGACGATGGCTACAGCTATTCGCATTTCTGCCATCGCTACAACGACTGGATTGGCACGCTGAAACGTTCGATGCGTCAGGTGCATGTGGCTGGAGAGAAGTGCTTCGTCGACTACGCTGGCAAGACGGTGCCCATCGTCAACGCTGCCACCGGTGAGTTCGACAGTGCACAGATCTTCGTTGCCGTACTCGGTGCATCAGGCTATACGTTTGCGCACGCCTCACTATCACAGACCGAGGCGGACTGGATCCACAGTCACAATGCGGCCTTCGCTTTCTTTGGCGGAATCACCGAGATAGTCGTGCCCGACTGTCTGAAGTCTGCGGTGACAAAATCGCATCCTTGGGTAGCCACTATCAATCCTGCCTACCAAAGCTGGGCGGACTACTCAGGCACGGTCATCATCCCGGCACGAGTACGTCATCCCAAAGATAAAGCGAAGGCTGAGCTGAGCGTGCTATTAGTCACCCGTTGGATTCTGATGCGACTGCGACACCACACATTCTTCAGTCTTGGGCAGTTGAATGAGGCGATTGCACACCTGCTGGATTCGCTCAACGAGCGTGCCTTCCAAAAACTGCCGGGCTCGCGCAAGAGCGTGTTCGAAGACATCGAGCGTGAGGCCCTCAAAGCTCTGCCGGCGGCTCCGTATGAGTACCTGGACATAGTCGAAGCCGGCGTGAATATCGACTATCACATAGAGTACAAACGACACTACTACTCTGTCCCTCATAATCTTGTGAAAACCAGAGTGGAGGTGCGTGCAAGCAACAAGCTTGTCAGCGTCTATGCTCACGGAAAGCGTGTTGCCTGTCATGCCAGATCACACGTACGATCAGGGCACACAACGCTTACCGAACACATGCCCAGCGGACACCGGTTCATGGCCGAGTGGTCGGTCGACAGGTTCGAGTCCTGGGCGGCTGACATGGGTCAGGCAACACTGCATGTGGTCAGAGCTCAGTTGCGCAAGAAACGTCTGCCAGAGCAGTCTTTCCGCTCTGTATTGGCGCTACTTTCCCTGGCGAAAAAATACGACCGTGTACGACTGGAAGCGGCGTGTCAACGAGCACTTGAGATCGGCTCACCGACACGCACCAGTGTGGAATCCATCCTGAAGAAGGGACTCGATACGAAGCCGCTGGTCAGTGCAAAGGACGCAGAGCGGCAGGACGATTTGTTCCTGCAGGATCACGAAAATGTTCGCGGTTCCGAGGAGTTCAGCTAGCGCTCGAACCATCGCGTTCAACCGGTGGGCGAAGCCGGTCATCTTCGCCATCAACCTTCAACATCAATCTGAGAAGTCCTATGCTACACGATGCACTTGTTGCGCAATTGCGCACACTGAAACTGGCCGGCATGGCCGATGCGTTTGAGCAACAGCTCGAGCAACCGACAACACACGATGATCTGAGCTTCCATGAGCGGCTGTCACTGCTCATTGATCGAGAAGCCTGTTCTCGCAGCAACACCCGCGTGGCACGCTTGCTAAGGAGCGCACAGCTGAAGATCCAGGCACAACCCGATGATGTCAACTACAGCCATCCACGCGGACTGCAAAAGAGCGCTTTCGCCGCCTTGCTGTCGGGGCAATGGATCTCGGGTCATCAGAATGTTTTTCTCACCGGCCCCACCGGATGCGGAAAAACCTATCTTGGCTGCGTACTGGCAACCCAGGCCTGCCGTCAAGGCTACTCGGTGCGCTACTTCCGAACCTCGCGCCTGCTGGAGACACTCTCGATCGCACATCACGACGGCCGCTTTGCCAAGCTCATTGCACAACTGGCTAAGACGGACGTACTTGTGTTGGACGATTGGGGTCTGGAAAAACTTGATCTGGGCCAACGCAACGATCTGTTGGAGCTGATGGAGGATCGGCATGGATCAAAATCAACCCTGATCACAAGTCAGCTTCCGGTCAAGGACTGGCATGCAGCGATCGGGGATGCCACCCTTGCCGATGCGATTCTGGATCGACTCGTTCACAACTCCCACCGCATCGTTCTCAAGGGCAAATCGATGCGATCAATGAGTCCGGCAGCCCAAGGGCTAAATCCACCAAGCTGATCACCTGGGGTGGTATTCTCCTCCCTCGCGCGTTAGCTCTGCGCGGTGATCACCTTGGGCCAGAACAGGTGATCAGCTTCGCCGGAATACGCATTGGGGATGCCTGACCAGAGCGTACAAGCCGTCGGTAACAAGGCGTTGTTGCTGACGTGCACGATGCAGCAAACGCCAACCCTGAATGATAAGTCCTATACCCAGGAAAAGAAGCCCGTAGCCAAACAACATGGCAACGAACATACCCGTCTCTCCCATGCCAACCAGAGAGGACCATAAATTCGCATTTAAATGACTGCTGTCCAATCCGAAATAACGAACCAGTACATAAATCGTCATCGGAAAACCATACATCTCTGCGTACAGTGCGATGATAAAAGCCTGCACCATACCTGCCCCCGCCCATTCACGCCAGGTGCTGGGTGCGAAATAACGATAGAACATCCATGATGCGATAACGATCATGAATACGGCAAATATCCAGATGCCGGAATGGGCGATCAGTGTATCCATGCTAATTAGTCCACGTATCAGTTTTCAGGCTTTATAAACAAGGATGAGTTCAGATTCTCGCTCTCATCCAAGCTTCATTCAGGCATGCAGTATGGGTACTCCGAGGTTAGTGATCCATGGCAGGGACTATACGGATTGGTATAATTCGTATCCGGTGTCAAGCGTACCCACAGGACAGGGTGGCGGTGCGCAGTCGCACTGTGAAATAGCGATAAATGATTACTACTCAAGCAGCAAATAGAGCCTCAACCGGTACGCAGATCGAACGCGTTGGATTCGAAGGCATCACATAGCGTTTCGTAGATAATGCGCTCCTGCTTCCTTGCGGTGGAAATGTAGTTTCGGATTCGACAGAGGTTTTGCGCTCCGGTGAGTGAGCGAAGGTAGGTCAGCCGAGGGGGAAATTGCCTCGGCTGCTCCCAGGTAGTGTCGAGGACTGGCGCGTTACCCAAAGGCACGTCTCCAGCCCCCACCACGTCCAACCCGGCAAGCGGTTTTCTCGCACTACGCTGTCCTATGTGCGGTAAAGCTCACAAGCGGTGACGCGGAGAATCCGCAATTAATTGGAGGAAAACACAGTGCCTCCAGGTACATGACCAACGCGGCGCCCATAGCAAGTTGAGCACCTATGAATTCCTACAAAAACAGGTTCACTAGAGTCTGTATTGCACGTACTCATACCGTTGTCATGTCCTAGCGATTGGCCACCACCATTTGGTGCCCGATGCCATTGAGTGTCACTTCGCCAACAACATCCAAAGTCGTCTGGTCGAGTATCCAGATACGGTTTTCCGCTCGACTGGAGACATACAGTGTGTTGTTATCTTGTACCGCTGTCAGGTGATAGGGTGCAGGTGAGAGTGAAATGGAACGACTGCTACCGTCGCTGAGATTGATCGCCACTAACCTATTATCCGCCTTGCTTGTGGCAAACAGCGTCTGTCCATCGTCCGATAGATCAATACCGTGTGGCGATCCGCCAACCGGATAGGTTTGTGTGACGTAACCATCAATCAGAGAGATAGCTGAGGCCGTACCGTCGTCAACATTGTTGGTGTACAGTGTTAAACCGTCGCTTGAGAGCACAATATGTTCCGGCGTAGCGCCGGTTTTGACATGCTGCACCTCGGTCCAATCGGGCACACCAATTTCGCTGATGCTATTGTCGCCGGCGTTACTGACGTACACGGCCTTTCCATCTTGGGCAAACACGGCATAGTTCGGTGCGGGCCCTGTGTTCACGTTGGCCACAGTTTCAAACGCCTTCAAGTCAATAACGCTGATGCTGCCTGTGCCTGGATGGGTTGTAACAGCATATTTTCCGTCAGGTGATACCGCCACATGATGCACTGCACCTTGTACCGCGATGCGTCGCACCACTTCCCGAGTGCTCGCATCGATCACTGTTACGAAACTGGTCCCAATATCGTTCAGTGGAGTTTTCGCTGACGCAGAATGATGTGCTTCGTGATCGGTCTCCGAAACAGCAGCGGGTTTCGGTATATCAGCGTCACCGGGCGCTGATTCACTGAACGAGCCTACGATCAGGTAGCGTTTATCCGGCGTAATGGCCAGTCCATGTGCGTTGCCCACATCGTCAATGGTATCCACAATCTCTTGGGTGGCGGTATCGATCACCTGCACTTGACTGGCTTCACCCAGCGGAATGTAAATGGTTTGAGCCGCTGAGGCGAATCCTGTAGAAACGCCCAGCAGGGCGACGGTGGTCATTAGTGTTTTTATTGGCCTCATAATTTCATTCCTCTTCGGTTAATAGGTGCATGTTCATGAACAGTTGTCCGGCGTGAACTGCCAAGTCTGTCTGCCTGTCTTTCTATTTATATGTCTATCTATCAAATCGGTCGTCATTCGCATACCAAGTATGGCTTAGTCTTTGTGAGCCATATCACGCAGCTCTTGATGCCTCTCATTGGAGTCCGATGTGGCTAATGATCGGTTTGTTTCATTGTGTGATCCGGTGTCATGGTCTTTAGGACCGTGGTGCCTACCGTGGCTTCCATGCATGAAGAAATGCATACCAATACACGCCGCTATCAGCGTCAGAGGAAGATACTCAATGAAGTGAGCTTGATGTTCGGTCCACAAAAAATAGCCGCCGATAGCGAGGAACACATAGAACGGCCACTTGCAGACACTTTTCCAACCCTTTTGCTCTGTGTCGTTCATAATTCTGACTCCTCGTTTTCGTCATTTGCCTGTGCGTTGTTCACCGACATTCACCTATCATTGAAATGCAGATACGGGCAGTGTTGCGTTACATCATGAAAGCAGAGTAAGCAACTGTGCTTATCCACAATATTTCCTGAAGATTACGGATAGTTGATCCAGAATAGAAAGAGCGACATTGGACAAGATCAAGCAAATAATGACCTGCTCTCCCATTACGGGATGGCTAGCTACCGGATGTAATGCTGTCGAACAGAAGGCATCAGAGAGTGGCTGAATTCACCGCTATTCGACTAGCTTTACCAACGGGGAGTGAGATCTTGGGCGATAATGCCCATCGCTGACCGTGACTGTAGAGGTCCTTGCTACGCCTCGGAACGTCAGATAACAATTTGGTATAGTTACAGCCAGTCTCACGAAAGGTTGATTGTTTCAGCCTATGGACGTACAACGAATGAACTAATTTTGATTTCCGACGGCTTCGCTAAGAATCGATAAACATGAAGATATTAGTGATTGAGGACGATGCAGAGACGGCAGCTTTTATCGCTAATGGGCTAAAGGAGCACGGTCATGTGGATCTAGCCGTTACAGGCCGCGATGGTCTTTACATGGGAACCTTCGAATCCTACGACATGATGATCGTTGATCGCATGCTACCCGAGCTCGATGGCTTGGACATCGTTCGCACCATTCGAAGCAATGGCGTAAAAACGCCTGTGCTGTTTCTCACGACACTCAGCGGTGTGCACGATCGAGTTGCGGGACTTGATGCAGGGGGCGATGATTATCTATCCAAACCATTCGCCTTTTCTGAACTTGTTGCGCGAATCAATGCGTTGGCTCGAAGACCGCCTATAGACACGATAAAACCGGTACTGCGTGTTGCCGATCTGACATTGGATCTCATCAAACGAACCCTGGTTCGTGCAGGACAATCTATCGAGCTACAGCCAAGAGAATTTCGGTTGTTGGAATATCTCATGCGGCATTCAGACGAGGTAGTGACGCGTACCATGTTGCTCGAGCATGTGTGGGAGTTTCATTTTGATCCTCATACCAACGTGGTGGAAACGCATATCAGTCGATTGCGCGCAAAGGTGGATCGACCATTTGAGGTGGCCCTTATTCACACCGTCAGAGGGTCTGGATACTGCATCCGCGAACCCGACCCTTCGGCGTGAGGTTTCCCGCTGCCGCACGCAGTGCACCCGTAGGGTACGCGATGATATTTGCGGCGCTGTCGGCCATCATGATGTCGATGCTATTGGCTGTGCTATTTTGGTCTATATCCTCGCTTCTTGAACGTCATATTGATGAGACCATAGTACGACAGCACGCGGTACTCAACGATGATCTAGCGCAAAATGGTATGGAATCAATGTTGGAATTGATTCGCTTGCATGCAAAGTACCCCGCGTCCAATAGCATCCATCTACTCGCTCTGAACAGTGAGGATCGCTACCTGGCAGGAGATCTGCCATTAATGCCTCCGGTAGAAGGCTGGCAAAACCTGGAGAAACCAACAGAGCGTACCGATGAGAATGACTCACTTAGCAGTTACCGGGCTTTGGGCACCCGATTTGATGATGGCACTTTTGTGCTCGTCTCGGAAGACATTGCTGACCTGGTCCAAACTCGTAGACTGCTGTTACAGTCTTTTAGCATCACACTGGCCGTCACGGTCGCGCTCTCCCTATTCGGTGGGTTGTTCATCGGCAATGTCTTGCTAAGACGTGTTGAGTCCGTCAATCAGATCGCTCAAGCCATTATGAATGGGGATTTGTCACAGCGGATACCGCTGGTGGGCCGGCATGATGAACTTGGCGGTCTGGCGGAAAGCCTGAATCGTATGCTCGCTCGGATCGATGATCTCATGCAGAATCTACGAGCGATCACGAGCAATATCGCTCATGATCTACGCTCCCCCTTGAGCAGACATCGACAGCGACTGGAATTGAGTCGAATGAAAGAGCGTAGTCTGGAAGAATACCGAGCGGTCATCGATACGGCTATCGAAGACACGGATTCGATTTTGAAAACATTCGAAGCCATGTTACGCATTGCGCAAATTGAAGCAGGTACGCTGAGAGAACATTTTGCACAAGTCGAGTTGGATGAAATAGCCGATAATATTGTTGATGCGTTTCAGGCCGTCGCCGATGATGAGGGTAAGGAACTCTCCGCTCATGTAGAGTCCGGCTGCCGTGTGATGGGCGATCGTGTGTTGCTTACGCAATTGATTTCCAACCTGATAGAAAACGCGTTGCGACACACCCCCGTAGGCACGCACATTCGACTGGATATCGAACGCCGCGAAGGCAAAACTCGAATCGTTGTCTCTGATACGGGCCCCGGCATTCCAGAGCAGGAAAGAGAGCGAGTTTTTCGACAATTTTATCGGCTTGATGCGAGTCGATCGACACCGGGTAATGGCATTGGATTAAGTTTTGTCGCCGCTGTGGTTAAAGCTCACGACGCAACCATTGAACTCGATGACAACGAACCTGGATTAAAAGTAACAATCACATTCTCTTGATTCAAAGAATGAAATTTCGCTGTGGCGGGAAATTCGTCGAAGTCAATAGTGCTGTATCATGCTGCGATACGTACGTCAGAAATTAACCGTATCAATCCAATGCATTGCGTAGAGCCACCATCCCCTCACGATGCCTCATTCGGTGTGACGAAAAACTTGATTGCATCACCGTATAGTATTGGAAACCCGATCGTTATCCAGGATTTTGCATCATCAGGTCATCTGAATAAGCCACGTACGGTGTCGAGGAATAATGATCTGTGATGACGGAGTGGCGGCGTGTCGACACGTTCGAACACGCCAACCGACTCGAACCCCAGCCAGATCCGATAGTAAGAACCCACTGCCCCGCCGCTGTTTGGGCTGTTCTTTCTGGGCGCCACGATGTATCAGCCTTGGTTGCCGTTGCTCGAAACCTTTGCCTATGGCTAGTACATCGCCGTGATCATTGCGCCCGCGTTGACCTTCTTTGCACGGAGGGCATGGGCATGAGCACCCTCACGTCGATTGTCAGGCTCATCCCGGCAAGTAAAACTGTGTGATCACGCCTTCATCCGACCACTCTGCGCCTCTGTCTGATCCGCTCGCCTATGGTCGAGATCTCTGGGAGAACGTTCTGTGCTGTTTCTGGACACGCGACCATCGTGCTTATGTCGTGCTGCATTGGAAGGCTACGTATCCACATGAAAAAAACTCTCAAATCACCTGAATCCCTGCCGGGAAAAGGTTGGATGAGCCCCGTTGTTAACTGGCTGCAGTACTCGGCACCCAGACGCACTCAACTTGCTATGGGCGCCGTGCTGGTGATGTTCCTGTGGGCGCTGTGTTTTCCACTGATCAACTACGGACTCTCCGCTTCTCCGCCAATGACATTCGCGGCGCTCAGGGCTTTGATCGCAGGCGGTGTCCTGTTGGGAATCGCTCAGTGGCAGAGCAGAGCGCCAATCAGAACCGCGAAGCTCTGGGGCAGTGTCATTCTCGCTGGATTTACCGCGACGAGTCTTGGATTTTTTGGCATGTTCTATGGTGGTGGCCTAGTGGCTCCTGGACTTGCGACCGTGATCGGCAACACACAACCGCTCATCGCAGCATTGCTCGCATGGGCAGTATTGCAAGAACGACTCACACGTTCACAACGCTACGGGCTTGTCACCGGGTTTGCTGGGGTCGTGCTCATAGGAGGCCCCGGTCTGTTCAGTACCGGGTCTCAGTTTGCGGGTATGGGCTATATCCTGATAGGCGCGGTAGGTGTAGCGATCAGCAATATTGTATTGACCCAGATCGCCGGGCGTGTTGATACTCTGCGCGCAATGGCTTGGCAATTGATCATAGGCAGTGCACCGCTGGCATTACTGGCTTATTGGACCGAAAGCGGCAGTGCCATCCTCTGGTCGTGGCCGTTCGTTGCAACTCTGCTCACATTGAGTGTGGCGGGTACCGCAGCGGCGTTTATCCTATGGTCTGGCTGTTGCAACACGCCACGCTCAGTCGACTGAATGTGTACACCTTTCTGACCCCCGTGTTCGGTTTGGTGATGGGCGCTGCCTTTTTCTCGGAACAAATTCACCCGATTTCGCTTATCGGTGTGGTGGTGAGTATAACCGGAATATATTGGGTCAATAAAACCGACGCAAGTCCGCCAAACACGTTGGTGAGGGCCGAGTCCATCCAACCTCTGGAGTAGTGAACCCTATCTGCCGATTCCATTCAGTGTGAACGAAGTTCCATGCGTCAGTCTACGTCCTGCAACAGTTTAATTAACTCTGTTGAATCGTTTATAGTGAATATGTCCAACGGCTTCTCACGCCCTCGCACATATACAGTATGTTGTGGAAGCTCTCGGTAATTAACACCGATATTGCGCAAAACATCTTTGGACACTATAAGACCAGTGCGATAATCTTTGGTTAGAGCTTCAAGTCTAGCGGCAATATTTACGTTATCCCCAAGAGCGGAGACTGTCGGCGAATCAGGTGGACCCATGGTTCCCACAATCGCATACCCACAGTGTATGCCGATTCCAACCTTGATCGGGTTTTTTAATTCTGCCGCTAACCACACGTTGAGTTTCTCCAGTCTTTGCCAGATTTCCACTACGCCTTCCAATGCTTGACGACATCCGCTCTTCAGGTCACTGTCCAGACCATACAAGGCCATTAGTCCATCGCCATTAAATGTGGCGTAATGGCCGTTGGTTGCTTGCAGGGCGTCGGCAAGCTGTTTGAAAAACTGATTGTGTATGTAGACCACATCGTAGGGTAATCTTTCCTCGCCCAGTCTGGTTGAATCTCGCATGTCTACCAACATGCAGGTGATCTGTTGCTCGTGACCCATCAAACCAACCATAGGTGTGGAGCTATCGGGATGCAACAATGGGGTGATTGAAATATCCTGCTGCGGCCGGAGCTGACAAGCGAGTCTCACACTAGGATCGGCGCCGATACGTTTTAAAGCGAGCATCTCCAGCTCCCCAGGTGCTGGAAGCGAAGACTTACACGCTGCAATTTTCACACGGCAAGTTGTGCATCGGCCTCTACCGCCACAGACTGCAGCATGCTGAATACCTGCCTCGCGAAGTGTCTCCAGAATAGTCTGATTATCTCGTCCTGTTAGCTGTTTGCCAGTAGGGGTATGGAATATCAGATAACCTCCGTGAATTCTTCCCCAGTATTTTCTAATCGAACGAGAGATCAACACGGCAATCAACAGCAGTGCAAACAACCACATTATCGACAATTCTAAACTTATAAGAAAACTGACTGAGTCCGGATCAACATTCATTGTTTCCTGATGTATTTTTTGTAACACAGGTGAATTCGCTAAGAGGTGCCGGCTTTCCAGCCCTGCAGCTAGAAAACCCAGGCCAGCAAGCAATGGAATCATCAAGCATAACGGGTAGAGAAAGGGCGTCCATTGTTTATACCCTCGTTTATGACGAAGCCAATAATGAATGCCCACAGACATGTGGATCCAGGCAACGCCCATCAATGCATATTGCTTAACAATATCTACCGGCTGGCTCCACAAAACCGAAACCAATCCCGTGTAGTGCTTGTGGATATCCAGGATTTCGTGGGAACCACGTGTAGCTGCGATATGACCAATCAACAACAAAGGCATCACCAGCGCCGTTGCGAATTGCAGCATATTCCAGGCAGGCATGCGCAGGCTACTGCGTTGAATCAGTGAGACAAACATCAGCCCAATATGGACAATAAACGCGGAGTACAGCATTACACCAAACAACGATATTGACCATAGCGCGAACAGAACTTTAGCTAAAGCATCCATGGCGGCCAATGAGATGATACCCAGGGCAGCATTGAGCAGATGCAATACGAGAAAGAACGCAATGAATAATCCGCTGTATAAACGTAAATTGTGTACTAATTTCGAGGTCATTTATGGATTGATATGGCTCTACTACCGACTATAAGATCAACACGGAAAGTTGCTGCATATACGACCATCTAGGACATGCCGAGCAATACTGGTTTCGGCAGAGCTTCTGACAATGCATTGGCATCGGTCTCGGGAGGAGAAGCGACAGAAACCTCGGCAGAAGAGCATGCGGTTATTGTTAAACCCAGTGATAGCAGCAGGGAAGCTTCAAAAGGATGGTATTTCATGTTCAGTGCGTTCAGCGTTGTGTACGTAAGCACTCACCAATTTGATCGAGTAGCTGTTCTTTTTCTCACAGTTCCCACATGCTCTTCGACGAGAAAGCAGGTGTGAACTTAGTGGTTACCTTTCGGTTGAAGAAACTGAACATGGGTGCGCCCCTCGTGCAGATTGCTAATCAGTGAACTACATACTAAACAAGCCAGATGATGGTATTGCTGACATGATCTTTATATTCACTAGTATTGCACTATCCGGAAGCTGCGTCCCGTATTTTCCGCGAGTTGACGGTCCTGTGGTCCCTGAGTGTAGCAGGGCTGTGCATACGAGTGGACAAGCTCGGAATCAGTAGCATCATGCGCGTCTTGTTCACTGGGCCTGGATCGTTGCTATCAACGCCTGTTGAAGAATTGTCATCTTAATGTCGGTTGATTGTAAGGTTACCTGGCCTAGTATGAACACACCAATGATGAGAGTAATAATCGTCTCCACATTGCTACTTCTGTCTCTGATGTTCAATGTTGTCAATGCGAAAGATGCGTTAATCGAAGAGCCAGAGCTGCAGTCCACTCGGCAACCTGTACAGTCGGATGCGCACATTGCCTGGCACGATTTTCGGGTTAGGTTAGGCCGCTATCCGCGCGTCACCGCCAGCATGACTGATGGTGGAGTGATCACACTTCAGGGGTTCGTAGGCCCATTTGAAGGGGACAAACTTGAGGAGCTGGCAAGTCAGGTGAAGGGGACAACCAAAGTAATAAACAATACTGGGACGAAGTAAGCAACCTTATCGTATGACAAACGGCGCGACTTCAATGTTGATGATGAGCTCTGGCGTGCCCGCCTAAGCTGAAGTTACGCTGATGGAAGATAATAAAATTACAAACGCGAGACAAGATCGTGAGTTTTCATGCACGCGTCCTAACCAGGGTATTCAGGCAGGGCAATCGCTCTATGACCGCAGCCCGGCGATTACCTTCTCCATGTATTTCTCATCCCATCCGGCACGGCAACGTCTAGCCTCCATGCCTCCTTTCTCCGTCTTCTCCCGTTTGAGAAGATTCAACGCCATTCGCCTCAGTACCGACAAGTTCTCCGCCCCTTCACCCTTGCGTACTCGAGACTCGTCTTCTCGGAATGCAACATCGAGAACCCAGTGCAGACCGTTCTCCACTTGCCAGTGAGCGCGTTTGGCCGAAAGGAAATTCTCCGCCGTCTCCTCCAGGCTGCTTATATACCAATGACGATAGAGTGTCGTCTCTCCCGCGAGCGTGCGCTCGGACTCGATGACCACGATTCTCTTCA
>RCMY010003175.1_pt1 | contig 14653 bp, 17 predicted proteins | sample 2041341 | NCBI WGS metagenome assembly RCMY01 (sample SAMN09708234, study PRJNA481090) | Marine sediment metagenome, whole genome shotgun sequencing project.
ATAGAATTGATATACATCATGTTATGGTGCTATATTATAAAATAGCATGTCTTTATTTTGGAATAGGCGATAATAAAACATGTATTCAATATCTAAAGAAAATCATAGAGAATAAGAATCTGAAAATGCGCGAAGACTTAATGTGTTTTGCACGAGTTTTAAGTCTTGTGGCGCATTATGAGGCAGGTATGGACTATCACTTAGAAGTTCAATTGAAAAGCACGTATAAGTTTCTTTTGAAAATGAATGATATGCATGCTGTTCAAAAAGAAATGATTAAGTTTTTAAGAAGTCTCGGTGGAATTTATCCAAATCAATTAAAGGCTGAATTTCAAAAATTATATACTGAATTGAAGAAATATGAAGATCATCCTTATGAGAAAAGAGCATTTCTTTATTTAGATATTATTTCTTGGTTAGAAAGTCATTTACAGAATAAACCAGTTTCTCAAATAATGAGGGAAAAGGCTTTAGCAAAATCTCGCTAAGGATAGCTCTTATAGATGAAAAACAATCATATTCAACATTTATTAGAAATTAATCTGGCTATGCTTTTTATAGCCACATCTGGTGCATTAGGTAGATATGTGCAGTTACCTGTACCAGTTACAATAGGCACAAGAGCTATTCTAGCTTTTATAGTATTGTTTGTATTTTGTAAATGGAAAGGTTTTTCATTTAGAATATACAAAAATGATATTCTGGCAATTATAGTTAGCGGAGTATTAATGGGTGTACATTGGGTTACTTATTTCTATGCCTTAAAACTTTCAAATGTGGCTATTGGTATGTTATCTATTTTTACCTATCCTGTAATTACAGCCTTTTTAGAACCAATACTTTTAAAGACTAAATTTCAACTTATTCATTTACTTCTTGCTTTTTTGATACTTGCTGGCATGTATTTTTTGAGTCCGTCATTAAATTTTGAAAATTCATATACCATTGCGATAGGGTTTGGCGTCTTTTCTGCCTTAGCTTATGCTTTAAGGAATATTCTTTTAAAACAAAAAGTTTCTAAGTATAATGGGTCTGTTCTTATGACATATCAAACAGCTATTGTAGGCTTTATATTGTTACCATTTTTATTTACCATTGCACCAGAACGAATTTTCAGCCAATGGCAAGCGTTAGTTGCCTTGGCGGTATTGACAACAGCTATAGGACATACATTATTTTTAATGACATTTAAACATTTTAATATTACCACTGTAAGTATACTGAGTAGTGTTCAACCAGTGTATGGTATTCTAATAGGAGTAATTTTTCTTTCTGAAATTCCAAAAGCGACAACAATTTTAGGCGGAATTCTAATTTTGAGTTCGGTAGTTATTGAAAGTATTCGTTCTAAAAAGCAGCCTAAATTATCTTAATTATTAATCCCTGGTGTATTTGCACCAAATTGGGAAATAATGTTATTGCCAAATTTCGTAAACTGTTCATTTTTGGCCATTTCACGAACCTTTACAGGGTCGAAATCACCATTGAAATATAAAAATGAACCTGTTTGGTTGTTATTATTGTAAATCAATATTTCTCTTACTGAATTCTTTTTCTCACGAACGGAAACAACATTTCGTTTCAATTCATCATTTTTTCTAAAAATCTCAATGAATGAATTTCCGGTAATACCATTCATTTGTTGGTTCAGAAACTGAGTTCTACTTGCTGTTGCACTTGGAAACTGCATGTATCTTAAATCTTTTGTAGTGCCAACCAAAGCCTGCATTTCTGGTGAAATTTCACTAATCATGCTGAGCATAAATTGGGGCACCCTAACAGCTGTAACTTGATTATCGTTCTTATGTGCGTTATAAAATGTATCGATAGAATTGTAGCTTCCACAAGAACTAAGAATCAATAAAAGAGTCAGGGCAATAAAATTTCGTATCATAGTCATTGTGTTTAGTGTGTTTAAAAATAGTAAAATTAAAAACATGCGTTCCAGATAGGGTCATTTGGTAAAGGCGCAATAATTTCAAGAAGTTCTTTCTTTACGGGATGCATCAACTTTAATTTACGCGCATGTAAATGAATACTACCATTTTCATTGCTTCTATTGAATCCGTATTTAAGATCACCTTTAATAGGGCTACCTATTGCTGTTAATTGAGATCTTATTTGATGGTGTCTTCCTGTTTCAAGGTCTATTTCTAAAAGGTAATAATTATCCAGTTTTTTAATCAGCTTGTAGCTTAAAATAGCCTTTTTACTGTCGTTTACTTCTTTACTGTTTGCATAAGACTTATTTTGTTTGGTATTGCGCTTCATCCAATGTACCAACTTTTTCTCTGGTTCATCGGGCCTATTTTTAACAACGGCCCAGTAGGTTTTTTTAGCATCCTTTTCAGCAAACATTTTATTTAATCTCGGTAAAGCCTTTGAAGTCTTTGCAAATACTACAATTCCCGAAGTTGGGCGGTCTAGACGATGTACAACCCCTAAATAAACATTACCTGGTTTGTCGTATTTTCTTTTTATAAAAGCTTTTACAGTTTCGCTTAGTGGCTTATCGCCAGTTTTGTCGCCCTGTACAATATCTCCAGATCTTTTATTGATGATTATCAAATGATTATCCTCATAAAGCACCTGTAAATTATCTACCGTTGAATGTTCTTTTTTAGACAATATATATATTCGGGTTATTTAATCGTTAAATGAATTGAATATTTCTAGAATGCCAACTTTTTCCCTTTCACTATTAGAAAAAGAAGAATAAAAACTCCAGTTGTAACTGCTACATCTGCCATATTAAAAATTCCTGTTTGAAAGAAACCTAATCTAATTTGAAAAAAATCGGTTACGGAACCATGTGCTATACGGTCTATTAGATTTCCTATACCACCACCAATTACCAATGAAAAGGCTATCATCAATAGTAAATTCAAATATGGTTTTGTTAAGATTCTATATAACAGTACTAATAATACTAGCAATGGTAATCCTTGTAAAAATAATCGTTTTACAATAGGAGGGAAGTGCTGCCCAAAGCCTAACATTGCTCCAGTATTTTCTACATTGGTTAGAATAAAATGTTCCCCAATTACCGGAATATATTCTCTAGGCTCAACTTTTATTCGTGTTAATTCTTTCGAAACTTGGTCACAACCTACTGTTAGTAAAACAATTATTAAAATCCAAAACTTAGAAAAGTTTCTAGTGCCTTTCATGAATTTAGTGATTAGTACTGCTCTTCATCATTAGGAAAATCTTGACTCTTTACATCACTTACATAATTTGAAATAGCATTTCCCATTTCTTCATATAAGTTCATGTACCTACGTAAAAAGCGTGGATTAAATTCATGGCTCATCCCTAAAAGGTCATGAACCACTAATACTTGTCCGTCAGCATATTTTCCGCCACCAATACCTATCGTAGGAATGGTTAGACTCTCAGATACTTTTTTGGTCAGTTTTGCAGGTATTTTTTCTAATACTAGTCCGAAACATCCTAATTTTTCCAATAATAAGGCATCATCCATCAATTGTTTAGCCTCTTCATCTTCTTTCGCCCTAACCGTATAAGTCCCAAATTTATAGATAGACTGTGGCGTTAAGCCTAAATGACCCATTACAGGAATACCTGCTGCTAAAATTCTTTTAACCGATTCTTTTATTTCTGCACCACCTTCTAACTTTACTGCATGTGCACCACTTTCTTTCATAATTCGAATAGCAGAGCGCAAGGCTTCTTTGGGGTCACTTTGGTAACTGCCGAAAGGTAAGTCAACCACCACCAACGCACGTTCTACGGCTCTTATGACAGAGGAGGCATGGTATATCATTTGGTCTAAAGTAATTGGTAATGTTGTTTCATGACCTGCCATTACATTACTCGCAGAATCACCTACCAAGATGACATCTACTTTAGCAGCATCTACAATTTTGGCCATAGAGTAGTCGTATGAAGTAAGCATAGAGATTTTTTCTCCGTTCTTCTTCATGTCTACCAATGATTTTACCGTAACTCTTTTATATTCTTTTTTAGCTGTAGACATAGTAGTATTTTCGTTTAAGCGCCATAAAAGTAAGGAGTTTTAATGAGATTATAGATAAAATACCAATAACGGTACAAGCTAGTTTATAATCAAATTATATTAAATTACATATGTTTTAAAAACTATTACCATGAAACTACCATTGTTTTTCATTTTTGGATTAATGAATTTGGTTGCTTTAGCTCAGACTGAAGAGGAATTACAAGTGAAGCAAAACATTATTGAATTTTTCGATGCATTTCATGCCCAAGATTCAATTGCTATAAAGAATACGGTTTACCCATCAATACTATTACAAACAATTGGAGTAAACAAAGAAGGGAAATCTGTTTTAAAAACTGAAAATTTTAATGACCTAGTGGAATCTATCATTAGTATACCTGACACCACAAACTTTCAAGAACGAATAATGAGTTATTCTATTCAAATTGATGGAAATATGGCAAATGCTTGGACACCCTACGAATTTTGGATTAACAACCAATTCCATCATTGTGGAGTAAACTCCTTTCAACTTTTTAGGGAAGAAAATAGGTGGAAAATAATTTACCTAATTGATACCCGTAGAAAAAGTGATTGTTCAGCTTTAAAAGAATAGAAACTCGCCTAATTTATTTCCAAGCTCTTGATGTAGTGCTATCGGCAGTTGGAAAATCTTCAGGTACTTCTTGGCTTACTGAACCCGTAGCTGCCCATTCAGTACCACGTTGTAATGTTGTTATAAAACCTGCACACTCCATCGAATAATCAAAATGGCCTAAGGTAGAATGAAAGACACGGCCCTTACCGTAGTTGATAGCCATTAGTTGTGGTACATTTTGGCCTAGACCTTTTATGTTAGGATCCCATGGCGGTGCATTCTTCTCTATATCGGCAAAGGCAGTTGCTAAAATTGTTGCATTTTCAAAAGGTCCTCTCATACGTTCGTACAATTCATCTGGTGTATGCAACCATTTGTTAGGTAAACCTTTCATTATTGGATGTTCTGGTGCTCTTGTGGTTAATTGAAATTCATATTCAGGTCCGTGAGAACCACAAACTCCATCGGTAGAATCTTTTATAATTTCACCAGCTTCGTTATAATAAACATAAGGACCTGATTTTTCATTTCGACCACCCCATGCCCCTAAGCCAATCATTTTATTGAATTCTTCCCATTCTCCCCATGCATTATTAGCGGCATGAATGACAACAAAACCACCACCATTTGCCATATAAGATTCAAAATCACTTCTAGTTTTTTCGGGCCATAGCGGAGATTCGGCCCCTAAATTTGAGATGATTACATCATAGTCTTTAAAATCAAAGGCAAATTCTGATGTTTTTATTGGGCTGTCAGATATGTTATAGGTTTTGTCTGTTAACGGATATGTTTCTATAAAAAAGGTATAGGCCTCTGGCCTTGTTTGATTATACTTAATACCCAGCCATACCGAATCCATGCGTTGAATATCTACTGTAAAAAGATTTGTCTCTTCTAAATAATCTTTCATCATCATAGTCGTCTTAGGCCAAACGTAATGATTGTTTTGACCATCGATAATCAATGCTTTAAGCTTAGTTGGTGGTTGTTGCTCTGCAACTTCCTTTTTTTTCTCTCCACAAGAAATTAGTACTAAACAAAAAATTGAAAATGCCATCAGTTTTTTCATGAGTATAATATTATAGTTGAAAAGATTAAAACAATTCTTGACTTTAAATGTACATGAAGTAAATAAGATGGCAAAACCTTTGCTGCTTGATAATTCACCTATGAATAATCGCAAAACTTTTTGTGGATGATTAAAGTTGGATTTAAATTAGCATCTTAATTAATAATGAATACTATGAAAGTACTAGGAATAGGGTCAAGAATTTTACATACAGATTTCGGCAAAGGTGTGATCACCAATGTGTCTTCAAATCAATATTGGGTAACTTTCATGGATAAGGGATTAGAAACTATTGAAATAGATGCTGATTTTGAAGTTATAGAAGCAATAAACAATGAAGTTGATACGGTTAGTTTTTTTGATGTAGAAAGTTCTTTGGTTACAATTCTTCAAAAATGGAGTGATGCTACACAGCGTGTTGCAATTGCTGATAAATGGAAAGGTGGTAATCTTGTTTTAGAACCAGGCGAAGCAGGTATGAGTAATAAGGAAATTCCTATCAACACTTTTTTTCATAAAATAGTGATGGTGAGAGACCGTATTCGAGTTATGGAGCAAAAAATAAACTCCAGTAAGAATTTAGATGATCAAGAAAAGGTCGATTTACAGCAATATATAACTCGAATTTATGGGAGCTTAACAACCTTTAATGTGCTTTTTAAAAATAAGAGTGACCATTTTGTAGGGGAGAAGAGTTAGAAATAAGTAAATAACAAAGGGTAGAATTAGCTATGTTATTTTTGAATATGAAGTGATAAAATCACTTCATATTGTTTATTTAATATAGATTGGTTATAACCATGAGCAGCATCTGAAACCAGAAAATACTCTTTTCTAGGAGCCTTTATTCTTTCAAAATAAGGTTTGTTTAGGTTCTTAGAAGTTAGAATGTCATTCGAACCTTGTATGAAGAATATTGGTAAGTGAAAAACCATTCCAGTTTTCTCAAAGTTGATATAATTTACCATGGACTTAACTCCGATGTTTTTATCGCCAACCAAATTTATAAATGAATAATCATCACCATTATATCTATCATTATTGTCTTTAATATTATCGTAAAGTGGGGCTATTTTCCACCACGAAGTAGGTGCGGGAGTTGAATTCTCTATCTCAAATTGCTTCACAATACGTAACAACTGGCCATAATTTTTAGCTTTAGTATATGGTGGTGGTCCTAAAGTTTCTAATTTTTCAATGGTTATTTTATCTTTTCTATTATTAGCCATTTCGTAAACTTCGATATAAGCATTCTTTATATTGCTAGAAAAATCTACAAACTGTGCATGACCTACATAAGCATGAAATAACTCTGGTTGTTTTAAAACCATCTTAGTTGCCAATATAGAACCCCAAGAAGTGCCAACAATAATTACTTTTCTCTTATTTAAATATTTAAGAAGGTATTGTGTGAGTTCAATACCGTCGTTGGTCATTTCTTCAACTCTTAAAGGATTGCTTACATAAAAGTCTTCAGTTATTTCTTTTGGAACGTTCTTGCCAAAGGTTTTTCCAGCTCCCCTTTGATCCCAATGAACAATTGTAAACTTTTTAGTCCAACTGCCATACATATCATCTTTATACTGACTCATTGTACTACCAGGTCCGCCATGAATAAAAAGAATGACAGGGTTAGTAATATCCTCACCTTTAATCGTAATCCATTGTTCAATATCACCTATAGGCAAAAAACGTTCTTCCAAGATTTTGCTTTGGCCAAATGACATAAACATGGTCGATGCAAAATATATAAAAAAAAGCGGATTAATTTTCATGTGCCTATTATGGATTCTATTGCTAATTCGATGAATGAATAATTAACAAAGATATTTATCTATTTCAATTCAGAGGCCTACTTAAGATATGTTAACATGAGTTTATATAATTGATAAACTTATTACAACCTAATTATTTAATTGATTGAGAAATTGTGTGTTGTGTTTATTTGGCTACCTTTTTTAAATTAGACAAAATTATTTTCCTATAAATTTTTGATTCTTGAAATTAACTAGTTTTTTAGAGCATTTTCAAAGGTTTTAAAGGTCCCTGATTCACTTACGAAACTTCCAATATGAACCATTTGAAAGCAAGCATTCTTGCAAATCCTAGTTATTTAAGTTCCAGTAATAATCAACTTAAGATAAGTCTGGATTTATATTTTATGCTAATAATATTTAAATAGTTATAATTCTCATTTTCAATAGGGGTTCTGGAAAATCTTTTTTGATATACATTCATTATTTATTTGGCAATAGGTATTTTAGATTCAAATTTTGAATATGGGTCAGATAATTACATTCGGTGAAGTTTTAATGCGTATTTCTCCAAGAGGGAACAAAAAATTTGTTCAGTCTAACATCGTTGAATTTTATTTTGGAGGTACAGAATTAAACGTGGGTATATCAATTTCTAATTTTGGAGGTGATGTAAAACATATAAGTGCTGTGTCTGATGATTTCATTGGCGACACCGCTTTAACATACATTCGAAAGTTTGGCGTAGATACGTCTTCAATAGTTCAATCGAAACGACCTTTGGGAGTTTATTTCTTGGAAGTTGGCGCAGTCATTAGACCAAGCATGATATCCTACAATCGGTCTCACTCTGCTTTTTCAGAAATTGAACCATCTAGAGTGAATTGGGAAAATGCATTAGAGAATGGAGAATGGATGCATTGGACAGGAATTACCCCAGCCCTATCACAAGGTGCTTTTGACACGTTAAAAGCAGGACTAAAATTGGCAAGGCAAAAAGGGCTAGCCGTTTCTGCTGACCCAACATATCGTGGTGGATTATGGAAGTATGGCCAAAACCCAAAAGAAGCTTTAATAGAATTACTTCACTATTCTACGATATTTATAGGTGGCATCAATGAAATTAATGAAGTTTTAGGTACAGATTTTGGCTACAGTAATGACGATTTTATTAAAGCTAGTAAGCAATTGATGGTAGCTTTTCCTACTATTGAAAAAGTCTTTGATAAGATAAGAACCTCATTAAATTCTTCTTGGCATAAAATAAGGGCAAGAATGTGGAACGGTGAAGAATTTAGGGAAACTGAAGATTTAGATATCACTCATGTTGTCGACCGAATAGGTACTGGTGATGCTTTTGCTGCAGGTTTAATTTACGGATTGCAGAAATTTGATGATTATAAGGCGATGGAGTTTGCAAGTGCTGCTTGTGCATTGAAACACACATATGAAGGTGATGTTAATTTAGCCACAGTTAATGAAGTAACGAATATCCTAGGGGGTAATATTACAGGACGACTAGTTAGATAACCAAGTCGTTAATTCAAAATAATTTGAAGTAGTAATATTTTTTTACCATGCCTTTTTAATCAATATCAATCACTTATAAATAAGGCAAAGTAACCGATTACATTTGTTGTTAGTTGAGTAGACGCTAATTACCCCGTAACTTTCACAATACCAGTATCAAAAGACAATACAGAGGCAATTTGTAGATTATGCTTTTAAGTCATTCTTATACCATGTTGTCTAAACGTAAGATTAATAAAATTAATAGGTATTTAATAAATGCATTGCCTATTGATATTTTTCACAAGCAATATTAAATTTGCGAAAACCTCTTTTTTTTGCATCTAATAACAAGATTATTATTAACTATTTTTTATGGTAAACTCATTGAAAATGAGTAAATTCTAGGTTACATTTATAACCTTAATAAAATCTATTAACATGGCACTAAAAAAACAATTAAAAGACAAAGGCGCAAATACTTTAGTAACCTTTACGATTGGTGAAAACGAAGCCCCTAGCTCATCAAATGTTTTATTATTGGGTGATTTTAATAATTGGCAGAGTAATAACAGTTCTTTTCAAATGGAAAAGAAAGGGAATTCATATGTGACAAGCATAAAGCTTGAAAATGGTAAACGGTATGAATTTCGTTATTTAAGTGAAGATAAAGGATGGTTTAATGACCATGCAGCGGATGACTATGTACCTTCACCTTATGCAGGTATTCAAAATAGTGTTGTCGATTTAAGTGTATTGCCTCAAAAAGAGAAGCCCGTAAAAAAAACGGTTAAGAGAACCACAGCAAAACCGGTTACAAAACCGGTTACAAAACCGGTAAAGAAGGCTAAAAAGGACGATTTGAAAAAGATTGAAGGAATTGGTCCTAAAATTGCCTCTATTTTAAATGAAAAGGGATTTGGAACATTCGAAAAACTAAGTAAAGCCTCAGTGAAGGTATTAGAGGGTATTCTTAAAGAAGCTGGTCCTCGTTATACAATGCATAAACCAGGTTCTTGGCCTAAACAAGCGAAATTAGCCAGTGCAGATAAATGGGATGAATTAAAAAAACTACAAGATAAATTAGATGGAGGTAAGTAATTACCCAAATGGTTAAGAGCTAGATAAATCGAAATTTAAGTTACCAGTAAAATACTATTATTTTATGTGTAGTATTTTTTTGTAGAATTATATAGGAACTACTGAAAATTTTAATTTATACCATATTTTAAGTAATGTTCAATTTTTTATTCACCTAATAAAAACTAGCAATCGAGGGATAAGTAAAAAATAATATTGAAATCTTAGAACTTACTCTATTATCTATTCTCATAATTTTAGAATTGGAAATTTGACATACCAAAGTTGTATCTAAGAACAAGCTTTAAACAACTTCCTTCTTCTCTGAAAGATACTTCCAATATCTTTTTGGTACATGTTGCACATGCAGCTTTGTATTAATACGAGATTTAATAGTAGTGCTTTGAAAGTAATTGTTCCAAAGGTCTTGATACTCATATTCGGTATCAGTAAAAACACCACTTTTTTCAATTTGGTTAGTGTGAATATCAGTAAGGTCTAGAGAGATAATTTCGACTCTTTGCAAATCATAAAATAAACCATACTTGCGCTTTACGTCATAAATAATCCATTGTTGGTCAGCATAGCGGTTTCTAAAATGCTTGGAGATTAAGGGGAGAACATCAAAATCAGGTTCAATATTTGAAAAGTAAATTTCGTCTTTGGTTAATTGAAAACGAACAAAAGCTTCCATACGATGTTTTTCCCTACCTACTTTATGAGCTAGTTGATTAATCTTTAAAACACAATCTTCTCCAAAGTCGGTTGCGCCATCATATTTGCTTCTCATTAATTTTTGAATATAATGGTAGAGTAGGGCTTCTATAGTATTTTGTTCACTTAAGAATGCGAAGTATACATTTTTAATCGCACTATTGCTTTTATTACGTATACCGTTCCAAACCCGTTGTGCTTTTTCAACATTAGTAAAAATTATTTCTGTTTCGGTAAATAGACCGCTTTGTATTTGTCCTTGCCGTTGAATATCGGCATGAGTTATTTTTTGTTCGAATCCGATAAAAACGGCAGTTAGAAAACCATTAAAACTACCATCATAAATTAAGGTTTTTGTAGTATTCATTAGAACAATTTTAGAGGTTGAATAATTAGGCGCTAATAAAAAATTTAAGCTGTTTTTTAATTTTACTTTTAAAAATAATCACCTGGTAACCTAAAGCTAAAATTTGAACCTGACTTCGTTCTAAAATAGAACTATTACTATTAAATTTAGATGCATGTAGAGCAGTATTTAGGTTTTCCATAAGATTAATTTTTAATAAAGTATAACTTTAATTGAATAGTGATAATTGATTATTATAGTGTTTTTTGAATTTACCATTTTGAGATTGTAATATCATCCCTTTTATTTTGGCAGCATCTAAATCTCTTCTTTCCCAATCGTTAGAATTGCAAATGATAAAATACTTAGCTCTATTAAGAGCAACCCCCATTTTCTTTATATGTTCCCAATTTAGGTTTCTATATTTTCTAGCATTTATTATTTTATGTACGGAGCCTATGCCAATACCTGGTATGCGTGCTAACATGCGACTATCAGCTTTATTTATATCTACAGGAAAATCGTTCAAGTTTCGTAAGGCCCACATTAATTTGGGGTCTATATCCATTTCAAGATTTGGATTGTTGACATCTAAAATTTCATTGACATTAAAACCATAGAAGCGAAGAAGCCAATCTGTCTGGTATAATCTATTCTCGCGTAACATAGGAACCTCTGAGCCTAAAGACGGTAATCGACTATCTGTAGAAATAGGAACATATCCAGAATAGTATACTCGCTTCATTTTATAATTCTTGTAAAAATGGGTAGCAGAATACATAATGTCTTTATCGCTTTCCCCGGCAGCACCTATAATCATTTGGGTGCTTTGTCCTGCAGGAGCATATTTAGCTGTGCTTCGTATTATTTTTCGTTCTTCGTTATATCGTATAATTTCATTTTTAACCTTTAGCATTGGTTTTATGAAATCTTCATGTTTTTTATCTGGAGCAAGTAATTTAAGGCCAGAGATTGTGGGGATTTCTATATTCACAGATAATCGGTCTGCATATAGTCCGGCCTCATACATTAATTCATCACTGGCGCCAGGTATTGATTTTAAATGAATGTATCCGTTAAAATTCTCCTCTACTCGAAGTTTTTTTGCAACTGAAATCAGGCGCTCCATGGTATAATCAGCACTCTTGAATATTCCAGAACTCAAAAAGAGACCTTCAATGTAATTTCTTCTATAAAAATTAATGGTCAAATCGACAACCTCTTGAATCTTAAAGGCTGCCCTTTTGATATCATTGCTTTTTCGGGTTACGCAATAGGCGCAATCAAAAATACAGTGATTGGTCAGTAGTATTTTCAATAGTGATACGCAACGCCCATCCTCAGTATAGGTATGGCAAATACCATTACCTGTATCGCCGAGACCATTATCCTTATTTTTACGATTACTACCGCTACTCGAGCATGATACATCGTACTTAGCAGCATCTGCCAAAATGTTTAGTTTTTCTTTAATTCGATTAAAATCCATAGCAATATGTAATTAATCCAAAAATATGGATATATTCCTAATTATGGAAATATTCCAAATTATATTTTGGAAATAATCCATAATGACTATATTTGATGAAGATTGAGATATAGATTATCTCTTTAGAATATTACGAGGCCATGGAAAACGAATTGACTTTAAAACGATTTATAGATTTACGGAGAGAACTGGGATATACACAAGCAGATTTTGCGGCACTTATAGGTGTCTCTAATACCACCGCTGATATAGAACGAGGGCGAACTAGACTTTCTGGTAAAGTTGTCTTAGAATTATTAAAACAATTTAAAATTAATCCGCTATGGCTTTTTGGGGAAAGTGAAGAACAGTATTTAGAAACTTCTAGAACTAGTGTAATCCCAAAAGTTGTGACTGTTGATTCTGCTAATAAGGACAACATGGTTCTGGTTAATGCAAAAGCTGCTGCAGGGTATCCTCAGAATATTTCAGATACCAGTTGGTATAAGCAACTACCTGCATTTGATTTACCCATTCCAGAATTCAGAAACGCTACTTATCGTGGATTTCAAGTAGAAGGCGATAGTATGTTGCCTAATCTACATCCTGGTGAATGGGTATTAGCAAGAGCAATTGAGCATATCGATCATATAAGTGCGAATAAAATGTATGTGGTGGTCTTACAAGATTCTATCATGGTTAAAAAAATTGAGAAGCGGCCTAATTCAAATGATATTACTTTAATTTCATTAAATGAAACTTACCCGCCTTACGATATTAAACCTTTTCAAATACAGGAAATTTGGGAAGTAAGTAGTAAAATCACTTTTAATGTAGATGCTACTACAGATAGTGGTTTACTTCGACAATTACAAGAGTCTATGCAGGAGTTAAAGAATCAATTACAACATGTTAAGAAAGTTAATTAAAGTTTTACTTTAAATATTTTTTAACGTATAATCCACTTTCTTTAAGTTTAAATCCTAAGCTTTTGTAAAGAGTGATTGCTGCAGTTCTATGATGTCCGCTAAACAAAAGTACGTCGTTTAATTTTTGTTTTTCAGCCTGTTCTAAAAGCTTTTCCATGAGCTTCCTTCCTATGCCTTTTCCACGATAATCAGATGAAACAACTACATCTTCTATCATGCCTTTGTGGCCTGAAATTACTTTATATCTTGCCATCATTGCAATGCCTGCTAAAACTTCACCATCCATGCAGATAACTATATCGGTTGTGTTGTTATCTGATAAAATATTGGTTAAATTAAGCTGAGTTAATTCGGAATTAAGTTGCTTGTATAGTTCTGTAAGCTGCAATTGCAATGCATCTGTCAGGTTAATTTTAGATAGTAGCTGAATAGTCATTAGTAGTCTGAGTTTTATATAATAAACATTGATTGTACTAGCCTTTACGTCTTTCTAGTAAAACCATCATCATTAATCCGAGAATGATGATATCGTCATCGTTTCCATTCAATTTTTTCAATTCACTAACCTTAAAGCGACGCCCAACCAAAGATTTTTCTTTTGCAAGTCTAACCACTGTTTCATTATTACCGTTAATTACAATATATGCAGGGTTTAGAAATAGTCCGGTAAACAAATTAATTAGTGGTATTTGGCCAACGAGGCCATCTAAAACTTTAACCCAAGCATTTTCTTCGCGTATCGTGTACTTTAATTGCTTGTTTTTATCGAAAATCTCATAATGAGCTTTCCAAATAGATGCCCAACCTTTACGGCCTATTTTGCCGAATTCTTGTCCCGTCGTGGGATCTGAAAATGAATAACAAGCAGAGAAATCAATCCACCGGTCTGCTTTAATATTATAAAGTAGCTTGGTTTTGCTTTCATTTTCATAGACACCAACATCTTCTTTGAATTTAAAGAGTTTTTGTTTAACATAGGCGACTGTTTGTTTATCAGCATCAACAGCTGTAAAGTCATTAGATAAGGTGCCAATGTGAAAAGTAAAATCTAGTGGAAATTTATAATCTTGCATGTATGGTTAGGTATATTATTAATTATATGCTTTCACTTCTCCCATAGAAATTGACATTGGGCCAAATTTGTGATTGGTAGGTAAGATTGCTCCGCTTTCAGTTTCTATCCAACCTTCCCAACTAGCTT